>Ga0315280_10001433_pt1 | contig 41059 bp, 44 predicted proteins | sample YL17G06_40_MG_FD_203697 | JGI IMG/M metagenome (GOLD analysis project Ga0315280, IMG submission 203697) | Sediment microbial communities from Yellowstone Lake, YNP, Wyoming, USA - YL17G06_40 | ecosystem: Environmental > Aquatic > Freshwater > Lake > Sediment | place: USA: Wyoming | collected...
AAACTCGCTCTTTACCGCCAACAGCCATTTATGGTAATTTGGCCCGTATGCCGGCCCGGTCAAGTAAAGTGGCTGGTGTGGTCCCAAGAGCGAGGTATAGAAGCGTTTTCTTATGTTTTCCTTCGAAGTTTCCAGATAGAAGTGGTCAACCCCATCGGTATTTTCATCTGGGTCCCAGTAGATAAGGAACTCGGAGTACCCCTGGTGACCTAGCTCAAAGCTTTGGAACCAACCAGGGTCACCATAGTCAGGCATAAGCGGCGGCGTGAAATTCCTTTTCAACTTGGCGTAGTTTTCTCCGTGGGGTATGGCATGCTCAATCGTTTCTATGACGTAATCCACCGAGACATATCCGCCGCACATTAGCCACATTCCGGCTGAATCGGCATTCTTGAACCAGGATTCGTCGGTTGGACGGGTTCGGCGAGCTTCACCTCCCAGCTCGGTTATTATGTCGGTCAGCACCCGCTCCTCATATTCAAGCTGTTCCTCGGAAGCAAACCCGATGAGCAGGACACGAAGGAGGTGAAAATTACTAATCGTCTCTTCACTTTCCTTCGACCAGAGCTCCCAGAATTCCTCCTTCGACCTTGCCCTGGCAATTGCCCGCCAGAATATGGGCACCTTGGTAACTCCAGCACCTATCTCTGCTTTTGCCATCTCATACATCGCCTGTTTCATGGCATCTTTACTGGGCATGGCAAAATTAATCCACTTCACTCTCTTTTCTGGGAGCTGAAGGGTAGTATTGGGCGAAATACCGGTCGGCTCAAGCCTTTCCGGCTGGAATGGTAGAAGCTTTATCGCCATTTTGGTTACAATGCCGAGGCACCCTCTGAGCCCGGTAAAACCCCGCAGTAATCCCCGAAGGTCTGGGCCTAGCCCATCACCCCAGAAGGGGTCATCTTGCAAAGCCAGCGAACCCATCTGGACTATTTCGCCGTCAGGCAAGACAAGTTCCGTTCCTAGTATCCGCCGGTGGGGTAGACCAATTCGGTAGCTCAAGGGTGACCAGCCATCGCCTATCATGTTGGCGATGGCAGACACTTGTGAGCCGCCACCACCAACCACAATGTACATGCCCCTCCTCATCGTCTCTTCCTGGAGTTGGGAGTAGATAACTCCGGGTCCAACAACTGCATAAAGGTGCTTCTCGTCGAGCTCGAAATCGTCCATTCTTTTTAGGTCAATAAGCAACTCGTCAGCAACATGAGGATGAGAGCGGGCACCATACCATCCAGTGCTATAGGGAACATACGGGATTTTATAGCGGTTACAAACCTTGACTATTTTCTGGACCTCTTCTGTAGTGCGGGGCATAATGACACACCCCGGCACCTTGGTCATCACCCTCTCATACCCCAGACCACACTCATATCCCCCCGGTCCTGCCCGATAGCCTTCGCAAATTACCGGGTCAGCCGAAATATACTCAGCACCGACGAAGGATTCAAGCACCTTATATGCCTCTTGGGATATAGCCATAACTTACCTCCTTAAGCCTAAACCTGAGCTGAGACAAGGACGAGCTCTGAGATGTCAAATACCTTCAACCTTTCTCCATTCTGGCTAATTACCTTGGTGAAATTGTCCTTGCACCAGGGACAAGCGGAGACAATAGCTTGAGCACCTACTTCTTTTACCTCGGCTAACCTTTGCTCCGCCGCCCATAAAGCAAAATCAGGGAAGGCTTCTAGGGTTCCCCGACCAGCGCCACAACAAAAAGCATTTTCTCTCATCCTCGGCATTTCCACTAACTCAACCCCGGGGATAGCTTTCAGGATATCCCTTGGCGGCTGGTAAACCCCGTTAGTACCCCGCCTCCGGTCTAGGGGTGGGCTCACCATTCCCCATAGTCCCCGCTCCCCTTCCCACGGCACCCAGGGTTCGCTGAGCCGGCTCAAGCTGCAAGAATCGTGGTAGGTCAGTCGCAAATCAACCCGTTTGGCAAGCTTGAGAGCGCCCTTTTTGAGCAATTCGTCGATAAACTCTACCAGATGTACCACTCGGAAACCCAAATCGGCGGTGGCCATATTGAGTATCTTGGGATAGTCAACCTTCCACATTCGGTAGCCCTCAGCACAACTGAGGAGGAGGGTGGTGGCTCCTGTTTGCCTAACAACATCAATATTATGCTGCGCCAGCTCTCGTGCCTCATCTATCATGCCTACTGAATAAAGCATATTGCCGCAGCACCACTCATCGGGCATGAGCATAAACGGAGTACCTGAAGCATTTAATATTTTAACCGTTGCCTGGGCTATCTCAGGGTTAGTATAAGAAGCGGAACAACCGACAAAGTAAAGCACATCGGCTTTGGGCGAAGGTCTTATTCCCTCAGGGAGCCATTTGGTTCGGTTCTGGTGAGGCGCGCCGAAACGGTTATGCTCCATCAGGATATTTTGAGCTATTTTTTTTTGTTGGGGCATGGGGCCTTTACCGTCTTTTACCGCTTTTATCCTCAGTGCCTCAAGGGTGAGCTCTATTTCCAAATCAAGATTACGCTTACAGCCTATGTCGCAGGCGCCACAAAGGGAGCAAGCATAAAGTATCTTCAGGAGTTGATCCGAGTAATCTAGTCTACCTTCAACCAGTGCCAGCCCAATCCTCATCTTGCCATAGGCGCCATAAGAGTCAAATAAATACCTGGTGGCGCTAGGGCATCTGGTGCTGAACCTTACCCCGGGCATATATATGTGGTCTACCCAGTTGCACCCTTTACACTTGATACACTTGCTCATATCATAGATAAAATTGTCTACTTTGGTTACATCCAGACTTGTTTTCCCTTTGAGCATCTCTAGCTCCTTAAGAAGCACAAATTACCCGGATTCATAATATTGTTGGGGTCGAAGACCTTTTTCACCCTTCTTAGTGTGGTGGTATATCCGGCGGCTCTCTCGTATACCAGTTTAGCCAGTTCTCCGTAAGGTCTGGTAAAAAGAGCCCCTTCGTCTAGCAAGATTGGGGTGGCTTCGCTATATAAACTTCGAACTCGTTCCACCTCAGGGTGGCTAGCTGGGTCATAGAAGAAGTTAAATTCCAGATGACAGGCTCGGTTATGCTCTATGGGCTGGAGATAGCCTCCGATGTTACCTGTGGGATAACCATGCTTGACGGCTACTTCTTCCACCTGGTTAATGAATTTTGAAGCAAAAACAGGCTTAGTGATGAAGAAAAGGCTCTGGCAAGCCCCCTTGTAGCGGTTCTTCCAGTAGGTCACTTCCTCAGGCCAAGGTTGACGAAGTAGTGGCAAGAGTTTCTTGCCTAAGATAGACACGCCAGGGAGATTGTCAGCCAGGGAAATTTCGGGGAATTCATTTTCGATAATCTTATGAAGAGTTTCTTCCTCATACTGGAGCTGTTCCTCCGGGCGTCTCTGCATTCCGCTCATTACCAGGATGAGAGTCCACGGTGGCAACAATGCCCGCAACTTTTCGAAATCCTTGGGCCAATTCTCCGCACTTATGGTTGCCAAGTTAATATTGTTCAAGAGAAGGCACTCTTGAATAATCCTAAGCCTCAGAACCTTATACAGGAACTCGATAGCGTAGTTGAGGTCATGGATAGGCGCCAACAGAACCTTGTCTATCTTGGGTAGATATTCAATCTTTAGGTTAGCCCAGGTTACTACCCCCATAGTTCCCTGTGCACCTTGGAGAAGGCGGTAGAAATCTAAGCCTGGTCCTGAAGGATTTGCCCCCTTTGAAGGTGAGTCAGGATAACCGGCTACGCTGGCGGAGCCAGTCCTGAAGATTTCCCCGGTCGGCCAAACCACCTCCATGCTTTGAAGCGGTTCCCCATAATCATACACTGTATTGGTGGGCACTTCCCTTTCCAGGTAGTCGGTAACTACAGAGCGCAGGGGGTGAGGCAACAGCGGCATTACCATTCTGAAGCCCTTTTCCCCTAGTGCCTTGACAAGCTGCTCCCAGGTAACGCCAACTTCAATTCTCACCCTTTTGTTCAGCTCGTCAACCTCCAGAATCTGGTCCATGCCGCTTAAGTCCAGGACAATGCCGCCTTGCTTAGGAATAGTTGCCCCATGGAAGTGCACTCCAGAACTGCACGGTACCACAGGGATTAAACGCTCGTTGGCAAATTTGATGACCTTTTGCACTTCTTTGGCATCTTTTGGCTTGACAACATAATTCGGCACTCCGCGGGGTGCGAGACTGAAATCCTTAGAATATTTATCTAGAGCTTCAGACTCGTCGGAGAAATTGTCCGACCCTACTATTTCCAAGAGCTTCTGTTTTATGCTCACATTCAACTCTCCTATTGTTGGATAATTAGTCCAAAAGCTCTATGGCTGACCAGAAACCCTCCGGCTACCCGTAGTTCATACCTAATATTCTACTTTTCCAGGCTTCTTATATTAGTTCTAACATATATCTTGAGGATTATAGCACAATTGCCCATCTCATTTAACCTTTTCAAGTCGGTGGTCAGTTCAAATCCGACCGCTAGCGGTAGCATTTATCAAGAAGGTGGGATGCCACTTGCCCGATTACAGCTGAGGCTACCCACATGGAAGGATGTGCCGTCTCAAAAAATTTGAGACAGGGGTTTTATTGTGTCATAATGGTGCACACACGCCCCCGTTAGCTGAGCCAGTTTCACACCTCAGACATTGCTTCATGTTTGCTAAGCCATCCCCCAAATCAGTGATAGGCGAGTTGCACTTTCTAGCGCATTGTTCAGTACTGCTTAAGAACTTATGCACGGCGTATCTGCGTTATGAAATTCCCCTCCCGTAGGTAGTCCTGAGCCTTACTAGTGTTTTATGGAGCAAAAGTTGCTATAATTGTAGAGAAAGTGTACTTGATTACCGAACGATTATGCTGAAGCCATGGTAGAGATACTGCAAAACAAGAATTCTGCCACTAGATTCCAAATATTGGTTGAAATTGCTGCTTCTGGCCCCAGTATTCAGCAAAAGAGCATCGCGGTTAAGTTGGGTGTCACGCCACAAGCAATATCAGACTATATTCATCAATTAGTGAAGGAGGACCTGGTTGTCTCAACCGGTCGCTCTCACTATAGAGTGAGCACCAAAGGAGTCAACTGGATGCTCAAGGTACTTAGGGAACTCCGGAGCTATGCTTCTGTGGTGGAACAGGCAGTCACCAATATTACCGTCTGCGCCGCCATAGCTGAGTGCGATACAAATCGAGGGCAGGCTGTAGGGCTCAAGATGAAGAATGGTTTACTGTTTGCTACCAGCCAGACAAACGGTGGTGCCAGAGGTATTGCTGTATCAAGCGTAAGTCAGGGTGATGATGTAGATGTCTCTAACATCGAAGGATTGGTAGAGCTGGCGACAGGCAGGGTAACTATCTTACAGGTGCCTGGTATTCAAAAGGGTGGGTCAAGGCAAGTTGACTTGGAACTACTGCGCACCCAGGTTACCAACAATCAGCAGGTTGGAGCCATTGGCATCGAGGCTTTGCTCTCGCTAAGACGGGTGGATATTGAGCCTCGCTATCTTTATGGCGTTACCGAAGCCGCCATCGAGGCTGCCCAATGCGGCTTATCTTTTATTATCGTTTGCACTGATGATGCTATCCCCGGACTGACTAAGAGGCTGCAAGAGGAAGGTCTGAATTACGAACTTATAGACTTGCGCCTAAAGAATAGCACGGTATAGTCCCACAATTATTGAGATTGTTTATTAACCTCACCCCAATTCCCCTTTAGTAACCCTATCCCCTTTTTATCCCCTTCCCCTTGTTAAGGGGAAGGGGAAGATAATTTCTTTAGACGGGCTAACACCCCTCTTAAACACCCCATTAAGTTAGGCTCATTTTCTAAGGGAGGGGGAATTAGTTATGTTAGAGGGACTTCGTCTCTCTAGAACTCCCTATAATATATTTAGAGGCTTCGCCTCTCTTTGACTCTCTTATGTTTTCTCTCCTTTTTGGGGAAGAGATTTTAGAGAGGGGCTTTGCCCCTCTCTTAGCTACACTCCCCCCTTCCCTTATTAAGGGAAGGGGGTCAGGGGGATAGGTTGCTAAACAAGCCCCACAACTATTGACATGTGGTATCTGTATGTGTATACTATCAAGTAGACTTGTTATTAATCGGGTCAGGTTGTGTAATATGCCACAAACAGGGGTAATCATCCTATGCCACGGCAGTCGTGGCGAGCGGGGTATTGTAGAAGTGCCCGAGGCCTTGAGACGGGTTACTGAGGGGGTAAAGCCCCTCTTACCCCCGGGAGTAGAAGTTATCGGGGCGGCACTCCAATTTAATCACCCCACTCTGGAAGAAGCTGTGGAGTCTTTGGCAGTACGGGGTGTGGAGCGGATAGTCATAATGCCCTACTTCCTTTTCCCGGGACGACACATCACTGAGCACATCCCTCAACTTGTCGAGAAGCTCAAGTGCATCTATCCGGAAAGGCAATTTATTATGGCAAATCCCCTGGGGTTAGAAGAACATTTTATCGGTAGCGTGGCAAAACGCATAGAGGAAGCTGCTCCAGCGCTGTGGGCGAATGCTGGCATTTCACCGACTTCTCCTGAGGATATCGAGCAGCAAAGCATGGAGATTGCGGAAAAATTTCTGCCGCCTTCACCAAACATGTCCGAAGAGGAGCGACTGGTAGTAAAGCGTGTTGTTCACGCCAGCGGAGACCCTGAAGTTGTCTCCTTGATAAAGTTTAGCCCATCAGCAATTTCCAGTGGCCTCAGCGCCATAGCTAAAGGCAGCCCTATTTTTACTGACGTTCAGATGGTGGCTGCCGGTATCAATAGACATCTGGCTGAAGCTTGCGGATGCTTTGTTTCTTGCGCCATGGATGAAACAAAAGGGCTGAAACCGGCAAAGGAACCGAATATTACCCGTGCGGCGGTGACAATGCGTCATTTAGGAACAAGGCTTAACGGTGCCATAGTCGCCATCGGCAATGCGCCCACGGCTCTCATGGCTTTGCTTGACCTCGTTGACACTAAGGAAATTAAACCAGCTCTCGTGGTGGGAATGCCGGTTGGTTTTGTGCAGGCGAAAGAGTCAAAGGATGAGTTAGTGAAACGGGATGTACCCCATATCACGGTAGTCGGAACTCGCGGCGGGAGTGCCATGGCAGTGGCTACAGTTAATGCCCTATTAAAGATTGCTGTCAAAAATAAGGAGGTATACTGAAATGTTAAACAAAAGTGCCCACTGGTTCCGGAGCCATATCGCATTAGCGCTGGTGCTTGTTCTCGGACTACTATTCCTGTACCCGACCTCGGCATATGCTATGCACATCGCCGAGGGGATTTTACCAGCCAACTGGGCGGCGATATGGTATGTGATAGCTGCCCCATTTGTGGTTATCGGCATTCGCATTATCAGGAAGAGAACCAAAGAGGTAAGAGGATTAATGCCTCTGCTCGGCATATGCGGTGCTGCTATCTTCCTTATCTCAGTTTTCCCGATTCCGGTGCCCGTTTCGGGAAGCTGTTCTCACCCCTGTGGCACCCCTTTGGGAGCCATTCTGGTGGGGCCGTTTATCAGCACTGTTCTCGGAGCGCTGGCTCTTCTTATCCAAGCCCTGTTTCTGGCACACGGTGGGATAAGCACCTGGGGAGCTAATATCGTTTCCATGGCTCTTGTCGGCTCTTTCGCCGGCTTCGGCGCCTTTGTTTTATTCAGGAGGTTCAGCGCCTCAATATTTGTGGCTGCTTTCGCCGCCGGACTCTTTGGTGACTGGGCGACCTATGCTACAACCTCTTTTGAGCTTGCCTCGGCTTTGCACGGTACTGGCTCATTATGGGGCATGTTCGGAGCCATTGCCCTAGCTTTTGCTCCCACTCAGTTGCCCCTGGGCATTTTGGAAGGACTATTCACTGGGGGAGTGGTAACACTTGTCTATAAGCGCCGACCTGAGCTGTTGTCTCGGATAACCCCGAAAGCTTTCAAGCCAGTGCCTAGCGCGATAAAGGGAGGTGACTAATGAAAAGTCTAGGCAAAATAATAGCAACTGGTATTGTGGTCGTTTTTGCGGTTCTGGCAGTCTGGGGGTGGCTTGCTCTGTCCCAGCAGGCACCTGAGGGAGCCGAGGGTCCGTGGGGAGGGGTCGATGTTAATGTCATACAGAAGTTTGCCGCCGACGCCGGCAGGGAAGCCAGGGCGTCTTTCATCAACACTGACCAGGGTGACCTGTTGCTCTTTGTCTTCGCCTTAGGTGGAGCCGTGGGTGGATTTGCCGCCGGCTACTACTGGAGAAGACTTATCACCGAAAAAGCTTAGAGGAGAAGACCAGCCAGCTGAGCTGATATTCGGCTGGCTGGTCTTGGCTAGAGATGTTTGATAAAAGCGATATTTTTTCCGACGTCTTTGCCCACAAAGAGAATCTGGTAACCGGGATAGAGGCACGGACGAAGATAGCCTTTACCGTTATTGCCCTGGTGATTAACCTTTTGTCGCCAACCATTTATACGCCGATAGCCATCGCCCTTTTCTGTTTAGCTACCCTCATGGCTATCAGAATTCCACCCAAGCTGCTCATGCTAAGGCTAACTATGCCTCTGCTCATGGCGGCTGTGGTGCTGATTACGCAGATATTCTTCTACGGCACTACCCCTTTGTTTACTATTCCCTTTTGGGGATTCAACTTGGTCGGTTATGAAGAGGGTTTGGCTCGTGGGCTTTTAATCATGTGTCGCGTAATCGGTGGCGTATCGCTAATTCTGTTCTTAAGCATGTCCACCCCTGCCCATAGACTACTCCTGGCAGCTAGCTGGTTTAGGCTGCCTAAAGTCTTTATTGAGCTGGCACTGCTTATTTACCGCTACATCTTTGTCCTTATTGAAGAAGCAATAGCCATAAAAGATGCCCAGAGGGTACGTTTGGGCTACCGCAGCTGGCAGCAGAGTATAAGGTCGGTGGGCGCGCTTGGCGGTATTCTCATCTTACGAGCCTATGACCGGGCAGAGAGAGTCTTTGAGGCGATGATAGCGCGAGGTTACACCGGCGCTATGACCATTAGTTATACAGAACATTTTGGTAGGAAGGATTTTATAGCTGCCATTTGTCTAAGCACCGCTCTGGTAATTCTCTATCTTATAGGACAGTTGAGAGCATGATAAAAACTGAAGCTTTGTCCTTTAGTTATGACGGTTGTACTCAAGCTCTATGTGAAATCAATCTAGAGTTGAGAGATAGCGAATTCTTAGCCCTGTTGGGGGCTAATGGATGTGGGAAGACCACCCTATTAAAGCACCTCAACGGCTTGTTAAAACCGTCCTCGGGCAAGGTCTTCCTGGATGACAAAGAGCTCCGTTTTTTTAAAGATGAGGAGATTTTCCGGCAGGTGGGAATGGTCTTTCAAGACCCTAATGACCAGCTTTTTAGTGCTACTGTGGGGCAGGATGTCGCCTTTGGTGCGGTGAACCTGGGTCTAAAGTCAGATGAGGTGGCGCGGAGGACTACCGAGGCTTTGAAATTGGTGGGTGCCTCTGAGCTTCCCGACAGAGCCATTCACACCTTAAGCTTCGGCCAAAAAAGGCGGGTGGCTATTGCTGGTGTCCTGGCTATGGAGCCAGAAACAATCCTGTTAGATGAACCGACAAGTGGCCTGGACCCCCGGGGTGTCAGTTTAATTATGCGCTTACTCAGGAAACTGAATAAGGAGAGAGGAATTGCCATGATAATGGCTACCCATGACGTTGAGCTGGTGCCTCTATTCTCCGACCGAGTAGTCATCATGAGTAAGGGTAAGATAGTCACCGAAGGACCGCCAGGGAAGGTGTTTGCTAACACCGATATGATTAGGGAAGTAGAGTTGAGGCTACCACGAGTAGGTCATCTCATTGAGATTCTCCAAAAGAAAGAAGGGATAAATTTTCAGAAGATGCCGCTGACTATTGGAGAGGCCAGACGGGAGCTATTGAGATTCGTGGGGGGGCATAAGTAAAGACGACAGCCGTAGAATCGGTATGTCAGGAGGGCAGTCATATGACGACGAGGCGAGGAGATAACCGGTCTTTGCGCTCAGGTTATACTACTGGAGCCTGCGCCGCAGCAGCGGCACAGGCAGCTACCATTGCCCTGCTCAAGCAAGAGGTAGTCAACCAGGTTCAGACTGACCTCCCCGGCGCCGCCCCGGTCAATTTTAACGTCAACCGATGTGTCTTTGACCACAGTCAGGCATCGTGCTCGGTAATAAAAGATGCTGGTGATGACCCTGATGTTACCCATGGGGCTGAAATCTGGGCGACGGTTTCCTGGAAAGATGAGCCGGGCATCACTATCACTGGGGGGAAAGGAGTAGGAGTGGTGACCAAGCCCGGGCTTGAAATACCGGTGGGTATGGCGGCGATTAACCCAGTGCCACGACAGATGATCGAGCGCTCGGTTGAGAAAGTAGCGGGGAACAAGCTGGATAGCAAGGGTATTCAGGTAACCATCTCTGTACCGGCCGGTGAGGAATTAGCTAAGAGAACGCTAAATCCGCGTCTAGGAATAATAAAAGGCATCTCAATTCTGGGTACTACCGGGATTGTCATCCCCTATTCGGTTAATGCTTATACGACTTGTATCTCTCAGGCACTGGATGTAGCCGTGGCCTGTGGCTGCCGCCAGGTGGTACTGACCACGGGTAGGCGAAGTGAAAAGTTTGCCCAGAGTGAGCTGGCACTGGCTGAGGAGTGCTTCGTTCAAGCCGGAGACTTCATCGGCTATTCCCTGGGGGAATGTGCCAAGAGGCGTCTGGCTAAGGTGGTTGTCTGGGGCATGATGGGTAAGCTCAGCAAGCTTGCCGCTGGACACATGTATACCAATGTCAGTGATTCCAAGGTGGATATTGGTTTCCTGGCTGGAGTGGCGGCAAGCTGTGGCGTACCAGATAAAATGGTCAAAGCTCTGCGTGCTGCGGTTACCGCCAATCATTTCCGCAAAATGCTACCCCTGGAACATACCCCAAAATTCTGTAATAAACTCTGTCTGCTGGCGGCAAAGAAGTGCCGTGAGGAGGCTGGGGGGAAACTTGAGGTAGAGAGTATCATGACCAGCTATGACGGCATTATTCTGGGGAGGGACAGTGCCAAAGAATAAAGTCCATATTATAGGGGTAGCACCCGGTGGGGCTTCCAGCTTGACCTCCCAAGCACGCCGCCTGGTAAACCGGGCAGAGATAGTCTTTGGGGGCAAGCGGTTGCTTGCTCTGTTCCCCTCGCTAACTGGTGAGAAGATTACCATCAGGAATAACCTAGATGAAGTAACTGAATTGATTAAGGGAAACATAGGGCAGAAACGAATGGTCGTTTTGGCTTCAGGTGACCCCAACTTTTACGGGATAGCCAGCTATATAACGGGTAAACTAGGCAAGGATATTGTTGAAATAATACCTAACATGAGTGCCATGCAGGTGGCTTTTGCCCGCATCAAGGAAAGCTGGGAGGATGCCGCCCTTGTCAGTGTCCATTCCAGACTCATCGAGGATATTGTCGAGACGGTGCGTTCAAACCATAAGGTCGGCATATTCACCGATGATGAGCATACCCCCGGTGAAATTGCCAGGGTCTTACTAGAACATGGGGTTGATGGTTACCAGGCTTATGTCTGTCAAAACCTTGGTAGAAAAGATGAAAAAGTCGTTGAAACCGACTTGCATAATTTAGGTGAGATGAGATTCTCCCCTCTCAACACCCTGATTTTGTTAAGAGTCCAGCCGGATAAGCCAGCGGGGGCTCCTTGCCCTCGGTGGCTGGGGATACCCGATGAGGAATTCTATCAGCGGAGACCAAAAGAGGGGCTTATTACCAAACAGGAGGTCAGGGCAGTAAGCTTAGCCAAGATGCGTCTCACCGACGAGAGCATACTTTGGGATATTGGTGCTGGCTCGGGAGCGGTCTCGATTGAAGCCTCTTTTCTCGTCAGGAAGGGGCGCATCTACGCTATAGAAAAGAACGATGCCGATGTGACCATAATCAAGAAAAACGTCCAGAAGTTCCATGCGTCTAATGTCGAAGTGGTGCAGACCTTTGCCCCAGATGGCCTAGACGAGTTGCCTGAGCCAACCGCCGTCTTTATCGGCGGTAGCGGGGGGAGAATGAAAGAAATATTGGACTTCGTTAGCCACAGGCTAAAGCCCGGCGGGCGCATTGTTATCAACATCGTGGCGCTAGAGAACCTGTACGCAGCCGTTAGTGCTCTCAGAGCCAGAGGCTTTTTGCCAGATGTGACCCTGGTCAATGTAGCCCGCAGCCGGGAAATCTCCAATTTCACCCGGCTCGAAGCTCTTAATCCCGTATTCGTGGTTACGGCTAGTAAGAAAGAAGTGCGTGGTTGAATGAGTAACGAAAAACCAAGAATTGGACGCCTCTATGGCGTAGGGGTAGGGCCAGGTGACCCGGAACTCCTGACCTTACGGGCGTATCATCTCCTGTTACGGGTGCCGGTTATCTTCGTGCCGCTAAAAGACAAACAAAGCAAGAGCTACGCAAGGTCCATTGTTGCCAATTTGATAAAAAAGTCAAAGGGAAAGGTCGTTGGACTGGTTCTTCCAATGCTAAGAGATAGGGAGCAGCTAGCCGATTATTGGCACAAGGCGGTAGAGAGTATGTGGCAGTATCTCAAGAACGGAGAGGATTGTGCTTTCGTGAACGTAGGTGACCCTCTTCTTTATGGGACTTTTGTTCATATATTAGAGACACTACAAAAGAGTCACCCGGAGGTAGGAGTCGAGGTTATTCCTGGGATTTCGTCTATTAATGCCGCCGCAGCCAGGGCTATGGTTCCCCTCGCCAGCAACGATGAGCGTATAGCCATAATATCGGGTAACCGTGAAGATAAGGTTATTAGAGAGACGCTTGAGAATTTCGATACGGTAGTTTTTGTGAAAATGAATACTGTGTTTGATAAGCTCCTCACTATTCTTGAGGAGCTGAACCTGGTTGAAAAGTGCGTTTATGTCAGGAGATGCACTACTCAGGATGAAGAGATAATCTGGGACATCAGCCAGTTGAAAGGAGAAAAGGTCGATTATTTCTCTCTCCTGATAGTACGAAAATAACATGGCGGTTCAAGTATATTTTATCGGTGCTGGCCCCGGTGACCCCGAGCTGCTGACCATCAGGGCAAAAAATATCATCGAGCAGGCGGACGTCATTATTTACGCTGATTCGCTGATAAACCCTGAGGTGTGTTCATCTGCCAGTAAGGGAACCGAGATTTACCCCAGTGCCTCGCTCAGTCTGGAGGAGATAACTGGCATTATAGTAAACGCTGTCAAGCAGGGGAAGGTCGTTGCCCGGCTGCAAAGTGGTGACCCCAGCATCTACGGAGCTATACAGGAGCAGATGGCAGTGCTGGATGAGAAGGGGATAGAGTACGAAATTATCCCTGGCGTAAGTTCCCTGTTGGCTGCTGCCGCTGCCTTAAAGACGGAGCTTACCGTACCTGAGCTTTCCCAGACGGTTATCATCACCCGCATGGAAGGAAGAACACCAGTTCCCGCTTCAGAGAACCTGAAGAGCCTGGCTCAGCACCAAGCCAGCATGGCGATTTTCTTGAGTGCATCGGTGATAGAAAAGGTTGTTGCTGAACTGCTTGCCGGGGGCTATCACCCCGACACTCCAGCGGCTGTAGTCTATCGGGCCACGTGGAAAGACGAACTTGTGCTGCGAACTACCTTAGGGAACCTGGTGGAGCATGTGAAGGCATCGGGCATCACGAAACAGGCGCTGATACTGGTGGGTGCCTTTCTAAACTCAAAGAAAAGAAACCTGCGCTCCAAGCTCTATAACCGAGGTTTGAAAAGTGAATGTCGGTAGTCCTGAAAAAAAAGACATAGCCATTGTCGCCATAACCAGAAAGGGAGTGGCATTAGGTCAGCGCTTGAGACGGCTACTTTCCGGTAGCCACCTTTACTTGCCGGAAAAGTTTGCTGTGGAGCTGAAGCTGGACGAGCATCCCTTTTCGTCTCCGGCGAAGGAAGTAGTCAGGGAGGTTTTTAGTCGGTACCGGCACCTAGTGCTTATCATGGCAGTGGGCATCGCGGTTCGATTGGTAGCCTCAGAACTTAAGGACAAGCATAAAGACCCCGGGGTAGTAGTGGTTGACGATGCTGGTTCATTTAGCGTGAGTTTGCTATCAGGGCACGAGGGGGGTGCTAACCAGCTAGCCAGGAAAGTAGCATCTCTGCTTGGTGCCCATCCGGTCGTCACAACTGCGTCAGAAGTAAGCAAGAGAGTAATATACCGCCCCAAAAGCCTGGTGATTGGCATCGGCTGTAACCGGGGGACGCAATGTGCCGAAATCGAGGCAGCAGTCAGCCGAGTTTTCTCAGAACACGCCCTCTCTATCAAAAGCATCAGAAATATAGCCACTATTACACTGAAGAAAGATGAGGCTGGACTTCTAGAGTTTGCCCGAAAACACCGCTTGCCGATAGAGTACTTTGATAAAGAAACTCTATGTAGGGTGAAATTCCCCTCGAGCCCCTCGCCGGCAGTGCTAAGGCATGTGGGAACACCGGCAGTATGTGAGTCAGCGGCACTATTAAGTAGCGGCAGCAACTCTCTCATTATACCCAAGGTAAGCTGCAACCGGACGGTGACTATCGCCGTTGCCCGGTTTGCCTTTAATGGCGAAAGGGAGAAACGAGGGAAGCTTTTCCTGGTCGGCATCGGTCCGGGCAACCCGGAGCACATGACCTTCAAAGCCAGGGAAGCTATCAACCATAGTGAAGTGGTCGTTGGTTACAAGACCTATATCAAGCTAATTGAGCCTTATCTCTGGCAGAAAGAGGTTATCACTACCGGCATGGGGGCGGAAGTAGAGCGGGTGAAGATGGCTATTAGCTTGGCTAAGAAAGGCAGGAGTGTGTCTCTCGTCTCTAGCGGTGATACTGGCATTTACGGTATGGCTGGGCTGGTGGGTGAAATTCTTCGTGAACAATCAGGGGATGAGTTTGATATAGAAGTGATACCTGGGGTACCTTTACTGGTGGCCAGTGCTGCCTTGCTCGGTGCTCCCATAACCAGTGACTTTGTCACTATAAGTCTTAGCGATTACCTCGTCCCATGGGAGGAAATTATCCTAAGATTGAGGCTGGCGGCGCAGGGGAATTTTGTTATAGTTCTCTACAATCCCAGGAGCCAAAGACGCAAACGCCAGCTGGCTGAAGCCAGGGAAATCATCTTACAATATCGCCCCCCATCGACTCCGGTAGGTATTGCCACCAATGCTTATCGGCAGAAGCAAGAGGTGGTCGTCACCGATTTAGAGCACATGCTGGACTACGAAATTGGCATGTATACAACCATCATTGTTGGAAATTCAGCCACATTTACTCTTGATGGTTGGATGGTGACCCCTCGCGGCTATCAAACAAAATACGACTTGAGTAGTGAGACTCCTCAAGGTATTAAGGCACAGCCGGGGATTGAATTCTAGGCAAGAGGACAAAGTAGTGAGAGCGATAGTCATAGCTGGTACTACCAGTGGCGTTGGCAAGACAACGGTGGCCATCGGACTGATGGGAGCGCTGGTTCACCAGGGGCTCAAGGTGCAGCCTTTCAAGACCGGTCCAGACTATATTGACCCTAGTTATCATACTTGGGTAACCGGCGAATCTTCTCGTAATCTGGACACATGGCTTCTATCTCGTGATGTGGTGGCTGAACTATTCAGCCGCGCCATGGTGGGGAAGGATATCGCTGTTATCGAAGGGGTAATGGGACTTTATGACGGACATTCATCACTAAATGATGAGGGTAGCACAGCCGAGTTGGCTAAGCTCCTCGGGGCACCAGTGCTGCTGGTAGTCGATAGCCGAAAGGGAGCACGTAGCCTGGCAGCTATGGTTGCCGGCTACCGGGCTTTTGATTCCTCCCTTCACCTTGGCGGTGTCATCCTTAACGGCATCGGCAGCGATGAACATCTTAGATTGTGCCGAGAGTCCATTGAGCATTATACTGGCCTTCCTGTGCTGGGATATCTCCCCCGACGCGACAGTCTCTCCCTACCTGAACGACATCTGGGCTTAATCCCCACCGTGGAGGGGTCAGCCAACGAAGAATTCTTGAGACTTCTGGTGGCACAATGCGAAGCCACCTTTGATATCCCACGGATTTTACGCCTATCAGAGCAGGCAGTGGTCCCCGAAGCTGAGCCTCTACTGTTTCCACCGGTGCGAGAGCCAGCTATAGCGAAGATTGCGGTGGCCAAAGATAAGGCATTTAGCTTTTACTACCAGGACAGCCTCGACCTTCTGGAAGCCTGGGGAGCTGAACTTGTGCCCTTCAGTCCCTTACAGGATGTTGACCTGCCCCAGGACATCTCTGGTCTCTACATAGGGGGTGGTTTCCCCGAACTCTACGCTGCCGGTCTGGCGGACAACAAGTCTATCAGACAGGCTATAAAGGTAGCGGCTGAACGAGGGATGCCAATTTATGCTGAATGTGGCGGGTTAATGTACCTCGGCAGAAGCATCGGGGACCTCGAAGGTAACGAATATCCTATGGTAGGAGCCATTCCTGTTTCCTCTCGGATTGATAGCCCACGCCTTAGCCTGGGCTATCGTACAGTACAGGCTTTGGGTAATGGCCCTATCCTGCGCCAGGGAGAAATAGTTCGCGGCCATGAGTTCCACTGGTCAGTCCTAAAAAGTAGTGCTGATAGTGCCAATGCGTATCGTATTCTGGAAAATGGGGGACGTCAGGAGGGTTTCCAGAAGAAGAAATTTCTCGCTTCCTATATTCACCTTCACCTAGGTAGCTTGCCCCATATGGCGTCACGTTTCGTGGAGAACTGCCGACAATTTCGAGGCAGTGGTAACGGCGAGGAGTTGCCATGAAGGGAAGGACTATCATGGTACAAGGGACTGCGTCCCATGTTGGCAAGAGCGTACTGGTGACTGCTCTGTGTCGCATCTTCAGGCAGGACGGGTTCACAGTAGCACCGTTCAAGGCTCAGAACATGTCCTTAAATTCTTATGTCACTCCCGACGGAGGAGAAATCGGAAGAGCGCAGGCAGTGCAGGCCGAGGCAGCAGGCATAGCTTGCTCGGTAGAAATGAACCCCGTCCTGCTAAAGCCAGAAGCCGATAGCCGCTCCCAGGTGGTGGTGCTGGGCCGTCCGCAAATGACAACAACGGCGGCGGAGTATTACAGGCTGAAGGCTCAGTTGTGGCCGGTAGTGACTGAGGCGCTTCGCAGGCTTCGCTCTCAATATGAAATCGTGGTTATTGAGGGTGCTGGCAGTCCAGCCGAGGTAAACCTGGTGGACGGAGACATAGTGAACATGCGCCTTGCCCAGTTTTGCCGGTGTCCAGTGGTACTCGTGGGCGATATTGACCGTGGGGGTGTCTTTGCCTCCTTGCTGGGTACTCTGTGGTTGCTGAGACCCAGGGACTTAAGCCTCATCAAGGCTCTGGTCATAAATAAGTTCCGCGGAGACCCGGCGCTGCTTGAACCAGGATTGAGGTTTCTTGAGAGGAAGGCTGGCATTCCTTTAGCCGGCGTAATTCCCTATTTCCACGATATCCACATCGCCCAAGAAGATTCGGTAACTCTAGAGCAGCTAAAGCCTCGACAAGGTACTGCTCAAATAGATATTGCCGTAATCAGGATGCCCCATATCTCCAACTTCGACGATTTTGACCCGTTGGATAAAGAGAAGGGTGTCAGGGTGCGATATGTAGATTCTGTTGAGAACCTGAACCACCCTGACTTAATTATTCTTCCGGGGAGTAAAACCACGGTTGCTGACTTGGGTTGGCTAAATAGTAGCGGATTAGCGCGCCATATTACCGAGCTTTACCAGCAGGGAATTTTCATCATCGGTATCTGCGGGGGCTACCAGATGCTAGGTGCATACATCCATGACCCCGACCATGTGGAGTCAGGGGTTCGGCGAAGCCAGGGTTTGAGCCTCTTACCGATAACCACTACTTTCCTGCCGACCAAGGAAACTCACCAGATAAAGGGCAATGTAATAGCTGACCGTGGCTTCCTCGCCGAAGTCCAGAACATCAGCTTTGAGGGTTACGAGATCCATATGGGCAGGACAGAAAGCGATGAAGGCAGTGTTGCCTTTCGGATACGGGAACGCTCCAGTAAGCCGTGTGATGCTTTTGACGGATGCCTGGATGCAAGCGGGCGCGTTTTGGGGACATACATTCATGGGCTGTTCCATAATCAAGAACTCCGGCGAGGCATCTTGAGGCATATTGCCTACTCAAAGGGACAGCTCCTTAGCTTTACTGGTGATGACCGCCACCGGGACGCCGAGTACGATAGGCTGGCTAAGCTGGTTCGTGATAGCCTCAATATGGACTTCGTTTACTCCATCGCCGGATTAAGGAAAGGGAAATGAGCAAGGAGCTGTTCAGCACTAAAGAATCTAAACAGGCAAACCAGGGTCTTGCCTATTACCCGATGTTTCTCAATATTAGCGGGAAGAGATGTGTGGTGGTCGGTGGTGGACATATTGCCCTGCGCAAGGTCAGGGCACTTCTTGAGCATGGGGCTAGTGTTGAAGTAATCAGCCCTGCCCTCTGTACGGAACTAATTGAGCTTGAGAAGAGGGGGAGGATATGTATATTACACAGGCAATACCAGCCAGGCGACCTGCAAAAGGCGCTTATTGCCATCGCTGCCACCGATAATAGCGATATTAACCAGCAGATAGTAAAGGAAGCTCGAGGCAAAGCGGTTCTGGTCAATGTGGCCGATGACCCGGAAAGTTCTGATTTCATTGTGCCCTCGTACGTGCGCCGGGGAGATATGACCATTGCCGTCTCTACCGCCGGCAGAAGTCCGGCTCTGGCCAGGAAAATCCGAACCCGGCTGGAGAAAGAGTTCGGCGATGAGTATGCTTCTCTGGTTCGTTTAATCGGTGAGGTACGCGCTGAAGTGAAACGGCAGGGAATTAAGGTTAGTGGTGACGACTGGCAGGAAGCCCTTGACCTGGATTTAATGATTGACTTGTTGAAGAGAGGCGATGAGAAAAAAGTCAGGGCGGTATTGCTTAACAAGCTTATGAGGACAAGTGGATGAGAATTAGCCTAGTCGGGATAGACCACCAGACGGCGCCGGTTGCTATCCGGGAGAAGGTGGCAATCAGCACCAAGAAGCTCGATGACGCCTTGCCCATGCTTGGCTCCTTCATATCCCGGGGTATAATCCTGTCCACCTGCAACCGCACTGAAGTCTATACCATTGATAGTGACCAGCGCCATGCCGAGAAGGCAAGCCTGGATTTCCTGAAGGCACGACTGGATATCCCTGATGCCGCATTGCTCCAATATGTGTATCTTTTTGAGGATAAAACCGCGGTTGAACACCTGTTTCGTGTTGCCAGTGGTCTTGAATCGATGATAGTTGGCGAATTTGAGGTTCTGGGTCAGGTAGGACATGCCCTGGAGGCTGCGGAAAGGGCGGGGATGGTCAATCTACCACTGCGTTATATCTTCCAGAGCGCCATCCGAACTGGCAGACGCGTTCGCGAGGAAACAGGAATCAGTAGAAATGCCCTTTCCGTCAGCTCGGTAGCCGTGGATTTGGCAGCAAGGATTGTTGGTGACCTTAAGGGATGCAAGATGCTTGTCATCGGTGCCGGCGAAGCCGGAAGACTGGTAGCAAAAGCCGCCAGAGACAGGGGGATATCCCATATGCTGGTTGTTGGTCGGACTCAGGAGAGGGCTTCGGCTCTGGCAAGCCAACTGGGTGGTACTCCAATCAGCTCGAGTAATCTCGATGAAGAATTACTCACCACTAATATAGTTGTTACCTGCGCTGGGGCGCCACACCGGATTCTGAGTGTTGAGCAGGTAAAGCCGGCGATTGAAAAGCGCCCGGGGCTTCCTCTGGTAATAATAGATATCGCTGTACCCCGAAACGTGGAGCCAGCGGTGGGTCAGATTAGGAATGTCTTTCTCTACAATATAGATGACCTCACCGGACTTTCCAATCTAAACCGCAAGCAACGCGAAAACGAAATTCGGAAAACTACCCAAATTGTAGCCGATGAATTAGATAAATTTACCTCCTGGTGGCAAGAATTTAAGGTCAGACCACTTATTCGTGCCATGATGAGCAAGGCTGAGGAAATACGCCGCTCACATTTTGACCGCACCATGAGAAAACTGCCCCCCCTAACCGAAGAAGAGCAATATAGTCTGGAAATGATGACCAAAGCCATTGTCAGCAAGATACTGAAGGACCCCGTCCAGTATCTCAAAGCAAACGGCAGCAATAACTATGCCGAGATGGCAAGACAGCTTTTCCAGCTAAATGTAGAGGATTACTGATGAGCCGAAGAATTACCGTGGGCTCCAGAGGCAGCAAGCTCGCCCTGCTCCAGGCCGAGTCAGTGGTAGCCGAGATTAGGGAGATAAATCCGGACCTGGATGTCAGTATCAACAAAATAGTAACCACTGGTGACCGAAACCACCGTAGCCGGCTTGGCAGGACGGGTACCGCCATATTCGTCAAGGAACTGGAAGAGGCTCTACTTGACGGCAGGATTGACATAGCCGTGCACAGCCTTAAGGACCTACCGACGGAGTTACCGCCTCGGCTCTGCCTTCTGGCAGTAACCGAGAGGCTTGACCCGAGGGATGTGCTGGTAGCTAAGTCAAAACTTAATGAGCTTGCCTCTGGCTCCAAGATAGGCACCAGTAGTCTACGGCGCACGATTCAGTTAATGAGCTACCGCCCTGATTTGCTGGCATGCCCGATAAGGGGGAATGTTGATACTCGCCTACGCAAGGTTTTCTCAGGCGAATTTGACGGAGTGATAGTGGCTGCAGCAGCGCTACTCCGCCTGGGATGGGATAAGAGAATAACTGAATACCTGCCACGTGATTTTTTACCAGCAGTTGGGCAGGGAGCACTAGCTGTAGAGGCACGACTTGGTGATGTGGACATTGCCAGGCTCGTTTTGCCCATAAACCATCTTCCCACTTGGCAGTGTGTAACCGCAGAGCGTGCCTTACTCCGCGCTCTAGGGGGTGGTTGCCGGGCACCGGTGGCGGCTTTAGGGACGGTTAATGGCAATACACTTAAGCTTGAGGGTATGGTAGCGAGTGTGAGTGGTCGAAAGGTGCTGCGTGCCTCGGAGGAAGGCAGTGCTATATCCGCCGAGGAGATAGGAGTGAGACTGGCGCAAAGGATGCTCGCTAAGGGAGCGGTTGAGATTATCGCTGAGGCAAGGAGTTATGAAAACTGGTAAGGTCTATCTGGTTGGAGGCGGGCCCGGCGACCCCGGCTTGATTACTCAGAAGGGGCGGGACTGTCTGACAGAGGCTGACGTCGTCATCTACGACCGCCTGCTTGACGAGCAGCTTCTTAAGGCGGTTTCACCGAAAGCGGAAAAACTCTATGTCGGCAAAGCGGCGGGGGCACACACCAGGTCGCAGAGCGAGATAAACCAGCTACTGGTGGAGAAAGCCAAAGAGGGTAAGACCGTGGTGCGACTTAAAGGCGGTGACCCCTTTGTCTTTGGGCATGGTGGTGAGGAAGCCAAAACTCTGGCAAATAACCATATTCCCTTCCAAATAGTGCCGGGAATTACCTCTGCGGTAGCGGTTCCTGCCTATGCTGGCATTCCAGTTACCTATCGCGGGCTGGCATCATCCTTCGCCGTAATCACCGGTCATGAAGACCCAGGCAAAGGTAGCTCAAGTATCAACTGGGAAAAACTAGCTACCGCTGTGGATACCTTGGTCTTCCTCATGGGCATGAAGAACCTGCCACAGATAGTGGCTAGGCTGATTGAGCATGGACGCTCTCCAGATACTCCAGTGGCAGTAATCAAAGAAGGCACCAGGCCAGAGCAAGAAACAGTGGTTGGGCGTCTTGGCGATATCGTGGCTAAAGCTGAAGAGCATCACCTCACTCCCCCGGCAGTCATCGTCGTTGGTGAAGTAGTCAAGCTGAGAGAAAAACTACGCTGGTTTGACAATCGCCCTCTCTTCGGCAAGCGCATCTTGGTCACCAGAGCTCGCCATCAGGCAAGCGCTTTGAGCCGGCTTCTCATTGAACGAGGCGCTGAACCAATTGAGCTGCCAGCGATTGGCATCCAGAAAATAGCTGATAGCCGAGACCTGGAGCGCACCATAGGTAACCTTCCCACTTACCAGTGGGTAATTTTCACCAGCAGCAATGGCGTTGAGGCATTCTTTGAGCGGCTAGAAGCTTTGAAGCTGGATAGTCGTGCCCTTGGCGGGCTGAAAGTAGGAGCTATCGGGCCGGCTACCACTCAAGCTCTGGGGGCAAGAGGTATAATTCCGGATTATGTTCCTGAAGTTTACACCAGTGAAGGTCTGATTGCCGGACTCAAAAGCTACCCTGTTCGCGGAAAGCACTTTCTCCTACCACGGGCTGACATAGCTGATGAAGAATTAACGCGAGGAGTCAGAGAACTTGGTGCTGAAGTGCATGAAATTGCCGCCTACAGGACGGTTCCACAGCCCGAAGCCATTGCTCAAGCTAGACGACTGCTTCTCTCCGGCGATATTCATGTAACCACCTTCACTAGCTCGTCAGCCGTGTCCAACCTAGTGGCAGCGTTTCAGGGAGACCCTATGGCAATAAACAACACCAGAGTTGCCTGCATTGGTCCCAAAACAGCTGAGAGTGCTGCCAAGGTTGGGCTGAAGGTGGATATCATTGCCAGTGAACACACCATCCCCGGTCTGGTAGCGGCGATTGAAGAGTATTTCAGAAAGGAGATTTAAATGGTGGTCTTTCCCCAATTACGGTTGCGCCGTCTGCGCAGGACTGAGATGCTAAGGGCATTGGTTCGAGAAAGCCGTGTCGATATTGGCGACTTGGTTTACCCCATTTTTGTGGCCGAGGGTAGAGGAATAAAGGAGGAAATACCTTCCATGCCAGGTATCTTTCGGTTTTCTCCTGACCAGTTGCCCGTGGAAGTGGAGGAAATAGCCGAACTCAAAATCCCAGCGGTTCTTCTTTTCGGTATACCTGAGCACAAGGATGAGGTCGGCTCACCAGCTTGTGACCCAGAAGGGATTGTTCAACAGGCAGTACGGACCATCAAGCATTCAGCCCCCAAACTTCTAGTGATAACTGATGTCTGTCTCTGTGAATACACCAGTCACGGGCACTGCGGCATAGTAGTTGGTGACCAGATTGATAACGACCGGACATTGCCTCTTCTAGCCAGGATGGCCTTGTCTCATGCTGAAGCCGGCGCCGATATAGTCGCTCCTTCAGATATGATGGATGGCAGGGTGAAGGCTATTCGTGAAATGCTAGACACAAATGGATTCCAGCACATTCCCATCCTCTCTTACGCCGCCAAGTACGCTTCGGCATTTTATGGCCCGTTCCGTGAAGCGGCGGAATCGGCACCCCAGTTTGGTGACCGTCGTTCCTATCAAATGGATCCTCCTAATGTGCGAGAGGTACTGCGGGAAGTGGAGCAGGATATCGCTGAGGGTGCCGATATTATCATGATTAAGCCGGCTCTGCCTTATTTGGATGTAATACGGCAGGTGCGTAATACCTTTAATTGCCCTCTGGCGGCTTATAATGTAAGCGGTGAGTATGCCATGGTGAAGGCAGCCGTCCGCCAGGGCTGGCTGGACGAGAGAAAAACTATATTGGAGATTCTCACGGCGATTAAGAGAGCTGGTGCCGATATCATCATTACCTACCATGCCAAGGAGGTCGCCTCATGGCTGCAATCGGTATGAGAAGGATTAATTAATGGAAAAGTTAAGTCATTCTAAGCAGCTTTTTCTAGAAGCCCAGAGTTACCTGCCCGGCGGAGTTGATAGCCCAGTTCGTTCCTTCAAGGCAGTCGGCGGTACCCCGCCTTTCATTGTCAAAGCAAAGGGGTCAAAAATCTATGATGCCGATGGCAATGACTATATTGACTTTGTCGGCTCCTGGGGTACTTTAATTCTGGGGCACTCACATCCACGGGTGGTCGCTGCGCTAAAAGAAGCTGTAGAACGGGGTACAAGCTTTGGCGCACCAACCGAACTGGAGATAACTCTAGCTAAGATGATATGCGCCGCTATGCCTTCCATTGAGATGCTCCGCTTTGTGAACTCAGGCACTGAAGCCACGATGTCAGCACTTCGCCTGGCAAGAGCCTTCACTGGCAAGGATAAAATTATAAAGTTCGCTGGCTGTTATCACGGTCATGCCGATGGGTTATTGGTTAAAGGCGGCTCAGGTCTGGCAACTCTGGGCATACCAGACTCTGCGGGTGTGCCGTCGAGCTATGCAGAAAATACGCTTGTAGCACCCTATAATAATGTTGAAGCCGTAAGGCAAATTTTTGAGCTCTATCCCAAACAGATTGCGGCAGTAATAGTTGAGCCAGTGGCAGCGAACATGGGTGTAGTGCCGCCTCAACCCGGATTTCTAGCCAGACTGCGTCACTTAACTAGTGAATTTAGCGCCTTGCTTATTTTTGACGAGGTCATCACTGGTTTTCGTGTTGCCTACGGCGGAGCACAGGGGCTCTATAGAATCACGCCAGACCTGACCTGCCTGGGTAAGATTATTGGCGGCGGGCTGCCGATAGGTGCCTACGGGGGAAAGCGAGAAATTATGGAAATGATAGCGCCAGTAGGGCCAGTTTATCAAGCAGGTACATTATCCGGGAACCCTCTGGTCATGACTGCAGGTATAGAAACTGTGAAACTCTTAGGTCAATCAGGCGTATATGAGCAACTGGAAGCAAGGTCATCGACTCTGGCCGAAGGGATAGGCCGGGCAGCGGCTAAGGCAGGGGCAAGACTGCATGTGTCGCGTGTTGCTTCACTGCTGACGCTGTTTTTTGCCGGTAAACCGGTGACTGATTACGAATCAGCGAGAAAGTCAGACGCCGTAACCTTCCGCAGCTTCTTCCAAAAGCTACTTTCGGAAGGGATATATTGGCCACCATCCCAGTTTGAGGCCGCCTTTGTTTCGCTGGCTCACAGTGATCAAGATATCCAGACTACAATTGAAGTCGCTGACAAAGTACTGAGCCACATGGCAGGTTAACTGGTCTGCGCGTTAAGGATTGTTAGATGCCGGCTTGTTATTCCCGTTTCACTGCAAATAACAATGACATAACGGAAGCATAGTCTGCCATCTTCCCGCCTACAGTCGGATGTTATAGGACTGGTGGTAGCCTGTATGCTGGGGCTGGATAGTGAGCCGCAGAGGAATCGAACCTCTAACCTGCTGATTAAGAGTCAGCTGCTCTGCCAATTGAGCTAGCGGCCCATGCTATCTGGCCCGGGGTCTTTTGCTAACATTTTGCTAACATCCTCTGAGATTACCCTTGGCGCCAGCATTTCGTCAAAGCGCTCGGCTGCTCTCTCCTGTAGTCCGGGCAAAACGTGGCTGTAAGTATCAAGGGTAATGCCAATGTTAGCGTGCCCCGGCCTTTCGCTTACTATTTTAGGATGTATGCCGGCTTTTAGCAAGAGGGTGGCATGAGTATGTCTAAGGTCGTGAAAGCGGATATGAGGCAGCCCTGCTTTCCTAAGGACTTTAGCAAAGGTATGGCTGACTACGCCCGGATCCAGAGGTCTACCGTCAGGATGGGCGAACACGAGGTCGCTATCAGATAAAGGCGTCCCCAGTAAGATTCTTTGTGCCTGTTGCTCGGCTTTATGGTCACGCAGTAACAGTGCCAGAGAAGGTGGCAATGCTATCCGGCGCCGGCTGTGCGAACTCTTAGGCTTCAGGAGACGGCGGAGTCAAGCCCCACAGAGCTATTGGCGAGGACAAGTGCCTTTACTAACTCAGGATGGTTTAGGGCCAGCTCAAGAGCGATGCGCCCTCCCATTGAGTAGCCGAGAAAGTAAGCCTCGTCCACTTCTTATGGCCTTCATCAATTGGTAGGCGTCTTCGGTGAAGAGTGATATGGAATACTCTCCTTCGGGTCTTTCGGTTTTGCCGGAACCTCTAATATCGTAGGTAATAACTCGGTAGCTTTTTGAGAAGACAGGAACTTGGTGATACCACATATTGAGGTTGTCCCCAGCGCCATGAATGAGGACAAGATTGGTCCCTTTTCCTTTAATTTGGTAGTTCATGGATATGCCGTTTGCCTTGACTTTCATAACCGCCTCCTCTGTTATTTATCTTGTGACTACTTACACAAATTGACCAAACATCTTGCACAACACAGCAGTCTCGTTACGTTATCATGAATGTACTCAATCCTTATGCGGTTACCCTTGAGCGCAGTCATTCACCTGTGCTGCCAGGGACTCCATTCTAGGAAAACGCCCATAAGCTGTCAACAACGGTGAGCAGATAGCCTCATCGGGCGTAGAAATCCAATAAGACATCAATCGTTCAATGTTCAGCTAAACCATATAAAAAGGCGGATGCCACTTGCCGGATTTCAGTCAGGGCTCCCCTAACCGGAGGGGACGAAGGCGATTTAAGCTGCCTAACTGAAAAAGGTAAAAAGACCTGCAGCGCCCTGATTTCCCCTGGCAGCAGAACCCGCCCGCATACTTTAAAGTTTGCCGATTCTAAATAACTTACCTCCACAAACAGGGCAGGTGCTTTGCACTGCCGGTCTATTGTTCTTCATAGTGATTTGCTTTGGGACTTTAATTTCCCTCTTTTGTTGGCACTTCATACAATAAGCTGTTGGCATGATGGGCTCCTTTCACTTAAACTCTTGTTATTCCAGCGATTTCCAGCAGTCTCTACAAACAGGGAGAAGTGGGAAAAACCTCCCTGCAACTTGCATCTCTTCAATGGGCTTGGGCTTACCACAAAACTGGCAGGTAAAAATAATCCCCCTTTGGCTACTATCCACTCTCTTATTCCAGGGCACATTACCCTTAATAAAGCGCCCTCCCTTGTCCCTATGTTCTGCCATGTGCGCTTTCCTCCTCAAGCTGTTCCATAATGCGTGCCGCCTTGGGGTACCCGATGCGGAGTCGCCGCTGCAAGAAAGAAGTGGATATGTGCTTGTGCTCCCGAGCTAGTTGCCTGGCGGCGTCGAGGAGAGGGTCTAGACGCGGGACCTCTTTTTTAGTTGCGGTTGGGGACGTGGCTAGTTCGTCAATCTTTAACTGGATAGCCTCTTCCCGCCGCTGGCTACCCCCTCGTCTCTTCCTATAGTCTACAAACGTATTGAATACCGATTGGTATTCCTTAATCATTTCGGTATGAGTCCTGCACCTAAATCGCTGCATCCCTATATCGTAAACCATTTTCGCTACTTTAGCTGAAAACCATGTATCAAGTTCCCTACGACAATTGCAGCACATTCTTATAGTTTGTGATTTGGGCATGCCAGCGGCTCGGGCAATGTCATTGGGCACGATAGAGCATTCTTCCACAGCCCCGAGTATACTTGTGTAGCCGCATAGGTCACAGGTTTCTTCTGCCATATGATGCCGTCTTGGTGGTGTTTAGTAAGCCCTGACAGCGCACTGCACGGCTCCCCATTACTTCACTCAGCCATCACACGGCGGCCGGGCTTTACCGCCTCTCACCGAAAAACGCGGCAAAGTCGCCGTCAAACTCCCTCAGGAAACGGTGCATATCCAGCACATCATCTTCCCCCACCAGGCTGGAGGCGTGGAACCTTAAGATTTCCGCCCTAGTGAGGTCAGTAACAACCTCCGGCTTTCGCTCCTCCTTGATTATGGCAACCACCAGGCTCTGAGTATGGCAGAACGCACACTGCGCCCTAAGCAGCCATGTGTCCTCTCCATGAGTTCCGGTGTATCCACTAACGGCTTCCTTGCTACGTATTCTTTCCCAGCGTTCTATATCAGCTGAGACCTTGGCTTGCCATTTCCGTATTGCTTCAGATTGCATCGTTCCCGGCTCAGTCATTGATTGCCCTTGACCTGTTCGATGTTCCATCGTAGCCGATGGATATAGTTTAGCACAAGAGCTCCCCTTTGCCATTCACGTGCTCTCCGCCATTTGTCCAACATTCCAAGCTTTCGTTCAATGGTGAAATAAAAGGACAGGATGCCACTTGACGGATTTCAGTCAGGGCTCCCCTACCCAGAGGGGACGGAGGAAATTTAAGCTGCTAGGCTGAAAAAGACCTGTAGCACCCTGATTTCCCCTGGCAGAGCCCGCCTAACTACTTTCCTTTTTCCCTGACCTTAGATGCCTATGTTTGCGCAGGTTCCTTTGATGTTCTCACCAGGAGTACTGGTTTATGTCCTCCCCGTAGTACCCTGTCAGTAACACTGCCGAGAGCCCATCGCCTAATAAGTGAACGTCCGTGTGTTGACATAGAAATCAAGTCAGCATTGATTTCGTCAGCGGCTTTGATAATCTCCTCGGCAGCTCTGCTAATTCCCACCTTTATTTTCACAATGGCGCCTCTACTTCTCAGACCTTCACCAGCCTTGTCAAGGTAGTCCGTAGCTTTCCTCTTGATTCGCTCCATCTCTTTCTCAGTGTAGGGAATTTGGGCAGCTGCCTCCCCGGCGACAACATAGTGAGTCACCGATGATACTACCTGGAAGAGAGTAACTTCTACCTTTATCTCTGGTGACAGCTTGGACACCAGTTCCTCAACATAGGGCAAGGCAGCCTCACCTACTTTAGAACCATCTAATGGTACAAGTATTCTCTCGTCCACTGCTCCTCCTTACAATTTAAGGATTTACCTATACAAGTAGCGCTCTGCTTGGTCCGATATTCGAGGTCCTGCCAGCGCCTCTTCAAGCTGCCTTCTTCTCTTCCATCTGTACTTTCATTGCCTTCTTGTCAAACCATCCCTCGTAAAGTATTAAATCCGGGTGCTCATCAAGAGAGTTGTAGTCCTTAATGGTTACTTTCTTTGCTGCTGCCTGGGCCTCATCAAAGACCCGAAAATCGAAAGCGTCTTTGTCCTCGGGCCTCGGACGCACCACAGCCTTGAGCTTACGCGCCCAGTCCGGATTCTGCTTCTGTTCCACTACTAGGTGCCTTCCCACCAACTCAGGTATGCACTTTGGTCCCGTAGCTTCTCGGCCTTTGGCTTTGCCGGCGCCTGCGCCCTTCGCTTTTTCCAAAACATTTTTAACCTTCTTTTTGTTCATCTTCCCATACTTGCTCGTAGTACTCGAGCAGGGCGTCTACTGAATAGGGGGGATAGCTTTGCTCTCCTCGTAGGCACTATTTTTTCTCCCGGAGTCGCCTTGCCTTTTGCGACCCCCCTCATGCGCTTTACAGTTCAAGCACAGGTTAGCCTGGGGAAGGGCTTCCAGCCGGGCCGGGTCTATCAGTTGACCACAATTATCACATAAGTCGTAGGTTCCTTGGTCAAACTTGTATAAAGCATGCTCTACCTCTGCTAGCCGGTCTCCTAGGCGTTTCTCTAAGGCACCACGCCTTTCTACTTCAGCAATCTCAGTAGCATGTTCATCCTCTTTGGCCCAAGGGCTGCTCACCTGCCTTTCACCCGCAGGGCACACATTAGTCTTGAGTCCTTCCAACTCCTGCATTAAGCGCTTCCGCTCAGTCTCCAGACGCCGGCGAAGTAGGTTAAAATCAGTAGTCACCTCTTCCTCCTCTTAGTCGTAACCCCTGGTGGAAAGGTGCACTTACCCTTCTTATTCCAATAGCAGAGGGGATGGCACACCTTTAACTTGATTGGGCAGTTGGCTACACAACTGCTTGCCTTTGGCATAATTAACCTCATCTATTTTTGGATTTTTGACTCACCTTTTACTGGGTAAGAGGAACACCGCTTCCCACGACTCCTCCTAATCATCAGTCACCTTGATTACACCTTAATACCTGTGATAAAATCTAGACAGAAACATAACCAGTATAATTTAAGACATTCTTGTCATAAAAGTCAACATCTGGAGGTGAAGGTTACACCTCGTTTCCTATCTGAAAAACAGTAAGCGGAGTTAATAAGCGACTTGGGAGGTGGTTATGTCGAACTGGAATTTACTGAGCATGCACGGGCTTGTTCTGCTCTCTATGGCTGATAATCCTGATGTGACTACCCGGGAAATGGCAAAAGATTTAGGGGTAGCCGAGCGTTCAGTGCAGAGGGCTGTGTCCGACCTAGACTCAGTAGGCTATATCAAACGGAAAAAGGTAGGAAGGCAGAACCACTACAATGTGAACCGTAAAAAGCTGCTGCATGCTCTGTCAAGTAACATAAGTCTGTAGATGATTTGCTTACCAAGATTACCGAATAGCAAGCCTGTGAGGATTGGCGCCGAGCATTAACGCCAAAGTCAAAATCAGGAACTCCTTCATACCTCGCCCCTTCCCTTCTGTAGCTTTTTTATTGTTTGCCCGCTTCATTGTTCGCTCTATTACCAAGGAGAGGCGAAGGTACTAAACCGTTAACCACCCCGAGAAACCGCTCAGATTTGATTATGAAGCATCTGTTATTGCAAAGTAGCAAGCCCGGGGCAGGAATCGTGCCCTGAGTTCCTCTTTTTGACTTAAAATCCCCCCAAAACTGACCCCCCGGGGGTCAGACCCAAGTTGACCTAGGTAAAAAGTGGCCATTTGAAGACCTAGCACGGTTAATCACCACTGGAAATCGGCTCTCATTCCTTTGGGATTGTGTCAAAGGGGGTTGACAGGCGTGGCTATATAGGCTATACTCAACATGCAAGGTATGGAGGTGAGAATAAAGTGAGCAATACAGTAAAGAGACCGAGGTATTTTCTCGATATAGAACCAGAACTCCGCAATCGCATCAAGGCGGTTGCTTCTCTCCATGGCAAAACCATGAGGGATTGGGTGACAGAAGCTATTCTAGAGAAGCTGGAAGATGACATTGATGCTAGAGAGGGTCTGGCAGTTCTGGGAGAGGTGGAAGACACGATTTCTCTAAAGGACTACCTGGAATCTCGGAAAGAATCTTAACGTGTATAAGGTTGAACTGCGCCGGAGGGTGCGACAATCGCTTGATAAGCTTCCTGAGAAAGACCACCGGGTAGTGATAACAGCACTTGAGAGTTTGGAGCAGGAGCCTAGACCAAGAGGAGTGGAAAAGATTAGAGGAACCGAGCTTTGGCGCATTCGTAAAGGGGATTACCGGGCGATTTACTATATTAACGACCGAGAGCAAATTATCACCGTCGTTCGAATTGGGCATCGCAGAGATGTATATCGTGGTATTTAATCCCGCAGCTTCGGGCTCTCTTTTTGCCCCTTTTCACACCGCCACCTTTTGTAGAAAATCGCTGATTTTAAGACTTTGCACGGTTAGTCACTACTGAAAATCGGCTCTTGTTCCTTTGAAAGTTTGCCAAAAAGCCCCTTGACAATTCTCTAGAAGGCCGTTATTTTGCTAACATTTTGCTAACATACTGGTTAGCACTCCCCAGCACTGGGGGGGGGGGGCACAGCCAGATACAAATCTCTCCAGTGCTGCCAACAGGATGGCACAAAATCGTATCTGGGGGGATTGGGTGGGACGGAGGTCTTGTGATTAAGAGTCAGCTGCTCTGCCAATTGAGCTAGCGGCCCGTTTTGTCTCTATGCAGCAACCGTCCAAAATCATATTTTAGTCCAGAAGTTCATATTTGTAAACTAGGCGCTTAGGGAAATGCTTCGGGTTTAAGTTTCATTAAAATTTTACCCCTTTCGTGGTATTGACAAAAGTATTTTTTTCTGCTAATCTGTTGACAAAAGTATCCCAAGTTGCTCATATCTACCATATTATATGGACAAGCACACTTGTCGTGTTTAGATAGATAATCGGCAAAATAGGTGCCTAAAGGGCATGCCTTTGTTCACAGTTTTAATGTACGGCTAATCTCACTTTGGAGTTTTACTAGTGAAAGCCAAGAGCAAAAAACGGGTAACTGTCAGCATCTCCGGGGAAACAAAGGAATTTTTGGACTCAATTAAGCATACTGGGCAGAGCTACAACGGTCTGATTCAGGAACTGGTCAGGTTTTGGAAAAAGCAGGCTGAGAAAAGAGCCCAAACGCAGTATACCTAGGCATCTGGGAGATAAGGATAATGTGGAGAAACATAATGGCCAACTCACTGCTGGTTGGATTGAGCGTAGCTTTCTTGTGGCATTTCTCAAATATGTGGCGTTACGGGCAATATCTGGTAGGAGAGCCTAACATCTTCATTAGAAGCCTGGAAACAGCAGGGCTTGTAGCCATTTTAGCCTTTGGTGTAAGTAAATATGTAAGCGACCTGAGATAAGAGAGCACTATTGCCAATTAATTGGCAAATTAATCCTATTTACTTTTTAAGCTTCCCTTCTAATAGCTGGCTAAAAGACGAACATACTGAATCAGCCCAGCCTCATTTAACGCTTTCAGCCAATTCCTCTCGGCTGGTCATGGTGGCAACTGTGTCTAGAAAATCCTTCAGCGAGGCACTCTGCTCCCTTAGCTTTTTAAGCTCAACCCCGATGGGACTGATGGAGGTTGGACTATCAGCATAAGTCCCATGAAAGGCAAAATAGGCTTGGTTTAGCTTTCTAATTTGATAGCCCATCGACACCAAGTATTGCTGCTTCTGTTCCATAAATTCCTCAGCCTGGGTGATTTCTCCCCGGGCTAGGTAGTTATCAACTGTCCTTCTTATTTCTCTCATCTCTCGGTTAAAATCAAACTCTGAGTCGGCTTTCTCTTCTTGCTGGGCACTATCTTTATAGCCGGGGTAGTATTTTTGGCAGACCATGGCGCCAATTTCTTTACTCACCATGCCAGCCAGGGTTTCATTTATTATGGCAATTTCGTAGTTTCTGGATACGCCGGTTAGGTCAAGCAGGTATAAGAAGCCTAACGGCTTAAAGGCTAGGTACTGGTGCAGCCATTCCTCGGTGGCAGTGTTGATGGTAAACCGCAGGTCGACGTTATTAGCCACAAAGGTGGGATATGTTGCCCCCAGCCCCCCAGGCTCCACCACCAGTGAGGAGACGCCCAGTTTGTCAACCCTGGCTTCAATGCTCTCCATTTCCTCCAGGCTAAAGTTCGGTTGTAGGGTAATCTCCCTTATGCTCTCTATCCTGTCTCTAGGCGAAACCACAAGCAGGTGAGGTGGCTTCTCCAGCTTAAAATACACTGGCGGGAAGCTGACCTTTAGCCTTATATACTTATCCATGGGATGGCAAATGCCCTCCTCAACCAGAGCCTCTCTTATCTGCCTGGCTATTATCTTCTCCACTTTGCCGGCTAAAGCTACCCTTTGCTCCTGTAAATTTTTTAGTTCAGCTTCAAGTAAGGCTAAATCGCCCGGTTTATTACCAGCGTTAATGGTTGCTATTTCAGATTCCAAGCGTTTTATTAGCTCAGCCAGAGAGAAATACTCTAGCACCGTATTTGTTTGGTCTTTTTCCCTATGGAAAAGCCATTGTTTAGCTTCGTGAGGTATCGCCTTGAGCTCCCATTTCGCCACGCTGAAGCGATACGGCTTCAGTATGGAGGTTAACTGGTAATCAAAACCCTGGGCTGGAGAGCAGCCCCCGCTAAATAAGCAAAGTAACAATAGGCTGGTGACAATCAATTTCAGTCTCAACTCAATTTTGCCTTTAGTTGGTCCACTATTTGAGATAGGACCGGACCGGTCTTTTCATGGATTACAATATCAGCATAGCGGTCGTGGGGTGTTGGCGTCAGGTTAATGATAACCAATTTGGCACCGTTATCCTTAGCTATCAGCGGCATCTGGGCGGCGGGGTAGACTACCAGTGATGAACCAGCGGCCAAAAACAGGTCGCAGGCGGCAGCCTTGATTTCTGCTTGGCCAGTTTCACGCTCCGGCATTGGCTGACCAAAGGCAACAGTCGCTGGCTTCATAATGCCGCTACAGCTATCACACCGTGGGACCTTTACCCCGGAGTCGAGCCTAGCCTGGATTTGCTCCCTGGGGTATCTTTGCCCGCATTCAAGGCAGATGACCCATTTCAATGTCCCATGTAGCTCAATCACCTTTTCCTCGGGAACCCCGGATTTTTGATGTAAACTATCAATATTCTGAGTAATTACACAATCTAATTTGCCCAGGCGGTGCAGTTCAGCAATGGCATAGTGACCAGGGTTGGGCTTAGCATCCACTATGGTAGGCCAAAGCGATTTGGAGAATGCCCAGTACTTTTCTCTTCCCGCCTCGCTAGCCATAAAACTCTGAAAATTAAGCTCACCGGGGTCAAACCTACTCCAGATTCCTCCCGGGCTGCGGAAATCAGAAACACCTGACTCAGTGCTGATACCAGCCCCGGTAAAGACCACCAGCTTTTTTGATTGAATAATCATATCTGAGACTGAATCAATTTGGCTCATCCGTAGCCCTCCCTCTATGCCTATAATAAACCTGTTGCGCCGAGATGTTAAGTGTCAGCTAGAGAGGGAATCGGGCTCAAGGCATGGGTAGAGCCGAGGGCAAAGAATAGGTGGCCTTTATCTTTACATAAAGCGCAGGGCTAGTTATATCTTAGCCTCACTCTGAATAGCATCGAGCAGAAAATAACTTACCTCGCCACCGCAGAACTCCCGGACTAAATCAGCCAGCTCCTTGGTTATCGTCTTGGCTTCATCTTTTGACACCGGTGGCAGGCAGTCGACATTTATCGCTACATTGGCTGTCGCCGGGTTAATCTTGGTCTGGTCGCCCTGTCTCCAATTCCAGCGCCGGCACATTACCTTGTTATCGTCAACATAAATCACCTCGCCGGGGGCTGGATACTCAACCATATCCGAGTTCAGCGGGGTAAACGGCTCATTGCCCTTAGCTAAGGTAAGACAAAGGTTGCCATCAACCCTATCCAGGTCATCACCGCCACTGGGCACCATGTGCCTGAGGGAAAAGTAGTTAAACAGGGCTACCAGGGTATTGATATAGGACAACTGGTCACCCCGACGGCCACGCCTGCCTAGCGACTCAATTGAAGAGTAAAACTTATTCGGGTTTGCCCCGAAATCAGAGTAAGCCTGCCGCCAGCAGGCTATCCTGGGGTGGTTCTTAATATCCTGTAGCGACTCATCCCGGACAGCATCCTGCTCAACCTTCCGTAGAAGCTGGAGCAGCTTTTGACTCTCGCCGTGGTTATTAACCCCCCGAGCAATAACCACCCCCCGAATATAATCAGGGAACTTGGTCAGTACTTCCTGTGATACTATGTCTTTCATCTGTCCTTACTCCATTCCTGCCGTAATTCTAGCTAACTTCCAGGAGTATTCATAGAGGTGGAGCCCTTTGCTCATGGCAAGCAACTCGCCATCATCAACCCCTATCTCACTTGCCATATACTCCTTCAGTAGCTGAATGGCTGCCAGGTTTGATGGGAAGGCAGCCCACAAGTCCCACGACCTGAAATAGACAATAAAGTGAAGTTTTTGGTCACGGACTCTGGTATCTATGCCTCTCAGACAGGGGGGGGCGGAAAGGAATATAGACTGGTCATCACCCACCGCCATAAAAGCTTGATTGGTGTTATAGCCGTCCTCCTTATACATTCTGATTACTTGGGGTATCTGCTTTTCCAGGTACTGACCGTAGGTATACTGCTCTCCCTCGCCTTTATGGGCAGTCATAAGGTAGGGGAGATAGCTTTCCACATATTCCATAGAGGTGGGTGGCGGCACCCCCTGTGGCACATCTGGTATTAATGGTCTCGTTCCCGGATTCCTGACCTGGACAACAACAAAGTCAAGCTCTTTCCGATGCTGACCAGCATAGCTCCCCCGGTCAATCTTATACTCATATCCTTCACTCAGGGTCTTGCGCAGGCAAAGAAACCACGCCTCGGGAAGGTCTCTGGCTTTAATTACTGAAATATTCACGCCTTAGCTGCCCTTCTTTAGCTCTTCCAACTCTTTATTCACTTCCTTGAGTTCGGCTTCCAGTTCCTCCTTATACTCCTCAAGCATGCGAATATATTCCTCTCTACGAGGAAAGTAGCGGCCACCTCTAAACCAGAAGCCGAAGGGAGGGAAGCCAAAGCCAAATCTGAAACAGTGTCTATACATTATTGCCTCCGTATTTTAGGTTAATTATAGAGCCCGGGTAAACTCAGGGCGAAGCCGGGACATGTCCCTCTTGGCTAAAATATCATCTAGGAGCCTGATTACCTCCGCCTTTTGCTCGGGTAACCGTGCTTTAATCGGCAGGTAGTTGGAAGCGTGATTGGCGGTAAAGAAGCAGTTGGTAAAACGGGAGTTTTGTATTATCAGCTTCAGCTCCTCTAATGACTGAAATGGTGAGATAAGCGAGAATCTGCCCTCCTCCCAGTCCTTATACAGGGGGGTGCCGGGGACAAGCAGTATAGTTAGAGCACCGGCGAAATCGGGGTCAATATCGGAGAGTATCTTGGCTGTCTTTAAGGCGTGGTTCTCACTGCCTTCAACGCCACCCAAACCCAATATTACGGTAACCGAAAGGGTTATCCCGGCCTGTTTAAGCTTTCTCCCCGCCTCCACCACCTGGTCATAGTTGACCCCCTTGTTGACCTTTTTTAGCAGCTCCTTGTCTCCCGTCTCCACGCCCATGTAGGCAATCTTAAGCCCAAGCTGGTTTAATTCCTTGAGTTTATCGATGCTCTTTATCAGGGCAGACTGAGGGGTGGCGTAGGTGCCAATCCTATCCAGGTAGGGGAACTTCTCATTCAGATATTTTAGCACCTTTACCAGTCTATGCTGAGGACAAATCAGGGCGTCTCCCTCTTCCAGGAAGACCCGCCTCAGGCTCCGGCTATAGTTTTGCGCCACCCTATCAATGTCACGCTTGATATCTTCAAGACGCCTTATCCTGAACTTAACCTCAGGATAGGTGCCACAAAAGGTACACTTATTATGAGAACAGCCAAAGGTTACTGGAAGTAAGAAACTATTAGCCTCGCTTGGCGGTCGGATTATCACCTGCCTATAATCCATATGATGCCCTTTCTTTCCTTCTATGGCTTTAACTTACCAATGCCCCTTTTTGAAGATGGCGAAGAACCTGTCCTCATACTCGTCAAACACACCCCAGCGGTCGAGCTCTTCCTTCAACTCCCTGGGTTCGATTTCACCCTTTAAAGCCAGTTGAAACAGCTCCTCAATCCTTACCCTAGCATCAGTTGGGATACCCCTAGAGTCTATATCTAAAAGTCCTCTGGTTCCCAGTTGCAACAGGTTATCAGATAGGGAGCTGCGGGTCATTTCATAGATAAACTTCATCAATGCTACATCCCAGAGCTCGTCCTGCCCTCTTATAATGGAGGTTAGCGGGTCGCCACGCTTATCAATGTCATCATTTAGCTTATCTACTACTGAGAGTAGATTATCCGACACAATGGTAAGCTCCTTAGGCTCGTTTTTGTAGGTGTAAAACAGGCCGGGGGCGTTAGGACCGTGAGTGTTGATTAGCATATCAAAGTATCTTTTAGCCTCTGAGCTAAATCCTTCGAGCCTGGAAAGGTAGTAGGGCGTTACAATTCTTGGTCTCTCAGCAATTACCTTACCTTCTCTAACCACTGTCTCTTTGGTACCCTTTACCAGCTCGGAGTAAGCCGGCTCGGTAACCAGGTAGTAGTGTATATTGGTCGTGCCGAAGGTAGCCAGACTCTGCTTGGGCGGTCTTAGTACCTCAGTGTGCTTAATTGCTTCTCTAATCCTTTCATCATCAATATCCATCGGATTGTCCTTCACACTCGGTCATTATAGTCTAGGCTATGGCTAATAGCTCCTGCTTATATTCGTCCAGAAGCTTGATGTACTGGGAATCCAAGTGGTTCTGTAGTCTGTGCCACTCTTCCTGAAACTGTGGCTGTCTTTCCACATCTATCTTAATCCCCACCACCGGGCCTAACTGCTGCTGGATTGCCTGTTGAACCTTGGCTTCAAACTCAGCCTTTAATCTCGCATAAGCTTGCTTTCGCTGCTGCTCGCCCTGCTCCATATAGTGGTTAAAGATGTTCCTCATCCTACTATAGATATTTTCCACGCCTACTTTATCGGTCTTCACGGTCTTTAAGCCGTCCATCGCCTTTTTATTATTTTTCCTGATAAGGTTGTTCTTGGGCAGGTTGATATTCCTGATTAGTATCTCGGTGGCACCCTCTTTGATATACCTGATTACCTTCTCCTCATACTTGCTTAGTTCAGCGACTAAATTCAGGTTTTGCTTTAGGTATCTAGCCGCCAGCTTTTCTCCTTCAGGGACGTATTTCCATCTTAGGCGCTCCTCTTCGGTCACTTCGCCTAGCTTTTCCACCTTTTCCCTAGCTATCTCAAGGGCGCTCTTTATATCACCCATTTAACCCCTCAACTTCATTCTACCAATTATTATACTAGATAGTTAGAAAAGCTCAAAGTTTTCCAAAGCGATGTGCGTTATTGTTTATCTACCTCACCCCCTTTATCCCCCTCTCCGTGATAGGGAGATGTATTCTTAGCATGAGGGGGAAGAGATTTTAGAGAGGGGCTTCGCCCCTCTCTTACCTGTCTCCCCCTTCCCTTATTAAGGGAAGGGGGTCAGGGGGATAGGTTGCTAAACAATCTCCAATAGTTTGTGTTTATTGAAATAAATGATTATGATATAATTTACTTTTCGGATGGCTGAAGCCGTGGAGAAGGATTTTGAATTCATAGACCATACCGCCGACGTTGGCATTATCGCCTATGGTGCTGACATGAGCCAGGCATTTGCCAATGCGGCAAGGGCTTTGTTCAGCCTGATAACCGAGCTTGATGATGTGGAAGAGGTTATTGAGCGGGACATAGAGCTAACTGCCACCGATGAAGAAAGCCTGCTGGTAGAATGGCTGAACGAACTGGTTTATCAATTTGACACTGAGGGCATCCTTTTTAAGCGGTTTGATATTATCCAACTCAATAATACCCAACTTAAGGCTAGAGGCTATGGGGAAAAGGTAGATAGGTCAAAGCACAAGCTAAAGATGGGGGTCAAGGCCGCCACCTACCATATGCTGAAAGTTGACAAAGGTGACGGCTGCAAGGTTCAGGTATTATTTGATATTTAGTAGGGGTAAAAAATGTCAGCTCCGTGGCGGGGAATACTAAGGAAGATAGACGACTACCGCTGGGAAATCCCAACAAGCTATAAGCAAGGCATGTTGGTGCCTGGTCTAATCTTTGCCAGCGAACCAATGCTCACTCATATCCTGGAGGAGAATGCCTTCCAGCAGGTGGCTAATGTTGCCTTTCTCCCCGGCATTGTTGGTCGCTCACTGGCGATGCCTGATATTCACTGGGGCTACGGCTTCCCCATAGGTGGGGTGGCGGCAACTAGGGTAAAGGATGGGGTGGTATCCCCGGGGGGCGTCGGCTTTGATATTAACTGTGGTGTCAGGCTGGTGCGAACCAACCTTACTGAGGCTGAGGTCCGACCCAAGATTGAGCGACTGGTCAACGAGCTTTTCTTAAGAATTCCTTCTGGGGTGGGGTCAGAAGGCAAGATAAGGGTGAGCGAGAAAGAGCTGAATGGAGTCATGATAAAGGGTAGCCGGTGGGCAATAGAGAAGGGCTATGGTGACGCCAGGGATGTTATTGTCACTGAGGAGTCCGGGTGTATGAAGGGGGCTAACCCGGATAAGGTTAGTAGCAAGGCTAAAAAGCGAGGCATCCCACAACTGGGGACGTTGGGTTCTGGTAACCACTTTCTGGAGGTGGAGGTGGTGGATGAACTCTATGACCTGGATGCAGCTAAGGCTATGGGCATCGAGGATTTAGGGCAGGTGCTTCTGTTAATACACACCGGTTCTAGAGGCTTTGGTCACCAGATTTGTACCGACTATGTAGGGTTGTTGGGGGAAGCGGTAAAAAGATATGGCATCAGCTTGCCCGACCGTCAGCTTGCCTGTGCGCCAATAAACTCGCCAGAGGGGCAGGACTACCTGGCGGCTATGGCATGCGCAGCTAATTACGCCTGGGCTAACCGACAGTTCATTCTGCATTGGGTTAGGGAGTGTTTCATGAAGGTCTTTAGCAAAAGCCTACAGGAACTGGGTATGAGGCAGGTTTACGATGTTTGCCATAACATCGCCAAGATAGAGGAATATACCATTGATGGCAAGAAAGAGACCCTTTGTGTTCACCGTAAGGGGGCAACCAGGGCTTTCCCCGCCGGACACCGCGACATCCCCGACATCTATCGCAGCCTGGGTCAGCCGGTTCTCATTCCCGGGGATATGGGGCGCTTCTCCTATGTAGCCTTGGGCACAGAGGTAGCTATGAAGGAGACCTTCGGCTCCACCTGCCATGGTGCCGGTCGGGTGCAAAGTCGGGCGGCAGCCAAGCGCAGCCTTCGGGGGGCTGACGTTGCCCGGGCGCTGGCAGAAAGAGGGATTATCGTTAAGGCTGAAAGCATGGCTTCACTGGCTGAGGAGGCATCTGAAGCCTACAAGGATGTAAGCGAAGTAGTTGACGTAACTCACAAAGTAGGCATCTCCCGCAAGGTGGCAAGGGCAAAACCTATGGGTGTCGTTAAGGGCTAGAACAATGTATTTCAAAAATGTTGTTGAAGCCTTGGGGCACACCCCCTTAGTTGAATTGGGTCAAATCAGTCCCAATAGAAAGGTGAAAATCCTGGCTAAGCTGGAGGGGCAGAACCTGGGGGGGAGCGCCAGCATCAAGGACCGGGTAGCAAAGTACATGATAGAAAAGGCGGAGCGTAGCGGAGAGCTGACCAGGGACAAAACTATTATTGAAGCCACCAGTGGCAATACCGGGATAGCTCTAGCCTGGCTGGGGCGTAAGAAAGGCTATAAAGTCACCATTATTATGCCCGATAGTATGAGCCGGGAGAGGCAGCAGCTGCTTAAAATCTTTGGTGCCGAGCTTATCCTTACCAAAGGGGCTTTGGGGATGGGAGCTGCTATTGACAAGGCAAGGGAACTGGCAGCCCAGGATAAAAGATACTATCTGCCTGACCAGTTCTCCAATCCAGCAAACCCTCTGGCTCACTATGAGACGACTGCTGTCGAGATAATAAACGATTTCCCCTATGATAAGATTGATGTCCTGATTGCTGGAATTGGTACCGGAGGAACCATAGTTGGCGTTAGCCGACAGCTAAAGAAGAAGTATCCCAATATCAGGGTAGTCGGAGTAGAGCCACCCCCTGGTGATAACATCCAAGGCTTAAAGTGCCTGGGAGAGGAGCTACCACCTTTTTGGGATTCAACCCTTGTCACCGATAAGGCTAGGGTTACCAGCCAGCAGGCGACTGTAGCTACC
>Ga0315280_10001434_pt1 | contig 41041 bp, 42 predicted proteins | sample YL17G06_40_MG_FD_203697 | JGI IMG/M metagenome (GOLD analysis project Ga0315280, IMG submission 203697) | Sediment microbial communities from Yellowstone Lake, YNP, Wyoming, USA - YL17G06_40 | ecosystem: Environmental > Aquatic > Freshwater > Lake > Sediment | place: USA: Wyoming | collected...
AGCCACCAGCAGGGAAGCCATGCGCATCTGAGCCAGATGGCGCTCGTGAGGCGGGAACAAATCTATTATCCTCTCTGCCGCCTGGGAGGAACTGGGGGCATGACCGGTAGAGAGAATCAGGTGGCCAGTCTCAGCCAGGGTAAGCACTGCCGACGCTGTTTCCAGATCCCTCATCTCACCCACCAGGATTACATCAGGGTCCTGCCTCAAGATATGCTTCAGTGCCTCAGCAAAGGACAGGGTATCGGTGCCCAACTGGCGCTGGGTTATGGCACATTTAATAATGGGGTGAATATACTCAATAGGGTCTTCAATGGTAACCACATGGCGACTTTCCGTAGTATTCAAATGGTGAATCATCGCCGCCTCGGTGGTGGTCTTGCCTGAGCCGGTAGGACCGGTAACTATTATCAGTCCTCGCGGCTTGAGGGCAAGCTCCTTATATATCTGAGGCAGTCCCAGCTCGTCTATAGTCGGGATTTGCTGCGGCAACAAGCGTATGGCAAGACTGACGGTACCGCGCTGCTGAGCGGCGTTGCAGCGGAGGCGACCGACACCGGCTAGGGTAAAGCCAAAATCAAGCTCCAAATGGCGGTTGAATTCTTCCCTCTCCTGAGGCGTAGTTATCCGCAGGAAAGCCTGGCTTATATCATCGGCAGTCAGCGCTGTTGCCTCCGCCAGCGCCTCCAGCTTGCCGTTAATCCGCAATAGTGGCGGACTATCAACAACCAGATGCAAATCAGAGGCACCCAGTGACTTAGCTTTATGCAGCAATAAAGAAATATCCATTCCTCATCCCTTCTTTAGAAAAAGCTCAAACTCAAACCCGGCAATAAACCCATATTTCTCTATTCCCCTCATAGATGAGATGGTAACGCTACCAAAACTGTCTCTTAAATTTCGGGCATATCCGAAAACGTCATCCTCGGTCGGGGCTATGCCTCTTACCGTTATCGAGTCACTCTTACAATCAATCCCGGTCAAATCCATAGTTCCTGGCAACAGGTTGACAATCTCGACCAGGTTACCACTCGCCTGTTCCCGACCCGCTTGCAGAGAGGTTAAGAGAGTATCAAATATTCCCGCCTTGCCTTCCAAGGGCTGAAGCTGGGCTTCTACCTGCTTTATCTGCTCCTGTAGTGTTGCCATCTCATCCATCTGCTGGGCAACAGCGCTTTGAAACGGGGCTAGTTGGGAACGCAGCTGGGAGTTATACGCAGACTTGACGTAAGTCAGAAATCCCATCAAAAGCATTAAGGCAACGACGGTTACGACACCAACCCGGGTAAGGATGCGTGATGTGCTCACACTCTTGGGCAGGTAAGCCTCAGGCAGGGCATTAAAATTCACCAATGAAACGTTAGCCCCTTCCCTTTCGTACCGCAGCTCCTTAAGCGCCAGCCCAATATTGACCATAAAGTCACCAGCGTCAAAGCCTTCAGGGGATTCCACAGGCGATGGTAATACTGACACCAGGCAGCCCAACTTGCCCCCCAACGATTGCCAGTTCTCCGGTAACTGTGCCAGCTCACTACAAACAAACATCGGCACAGTTGAATCCAGAGGATTTTCCTTGTGACTAGAATTATAGAAGTCGACAGTCCTATCAATCTCTTCAGTGATAGCTGATAGCCTTTCCGCCGCCGATGTAACCTCGCCGGCTAAAGACAGCCTGTGGATTAGCTGGGGGAGCCTATCCTCCATAATCATAACGTCAAGGTGGTCTAACCTGGTATTAATAATTATCGCCCGGGCTTCATCCAGGGTTCGGCAGAGGGCTAAGGGGGCCAGGTCCATAACATAGGGTTCAACACCTGCCAGATGCAGTGTACTGACCAGGGCATCAGCCACATTACGGGGGAAAACAGCTAAGAAAATGCGGGTTTCTCCCGGCGGGGCAGGAAGACGCTGATAGGAAAGGTAGACCTCCTCTAAAGGCACCGGTATCACCCTTCTTGCCTCCTGCTTCACCGCCTCAGGCAGTATTGCATCCGGCAGTTCGGGCAGAGAAACCAGGCGGTATAAGGAATTGAGCCCGCTTAGACCAGCGACAACCCTCCGCGCCCCGATTTTTGTCAGCTTAAATAGCTTATCAAGCTCCTCAGCAACCCTGGCTTCATCCAGGACAAGCCCCTGGCTGACCAGACCTGCCTCCAGGGGTAAGCTAGCCCACTTCTTTACTCCCTTGCCCTCAACCTCCAGCAGGTTAACCGCGTCATCTCTAATAAACACGGTGATAACTTTTTCCGCCATAGTTATTCACCCCCGTAGCTATAGCCAACAAGCTTAATCGTGGCTGATGGCTCCTCCGGTGCTACCCCAACGGTTATAGGTTGAGGCTCAGGAACTTGTATATTTACCACCTCCACGGTAGCACTGGCGAAACGTTTATCTTTGGCTATGTCATTAACCATGCCAAGTATACTGTTCAGCGTACCCCTCACCCCCACCCCAAAAGAGATAACAACGAAGGTAACATCCTCTACCTTGCTCTGGCGCGGCTGCTCCGCCGTCATACTCACTACCTCCAGGTTGTGAAGGCGGGCAATCTCAGCTAACACCTCGTTGTACTCAATGCTCGTCGCCAATTCAGGGAAGCTTGCCTGAACCGTTGATTGAGCTTCAGCCAGTTTGCTTTGCTGCTGGGCCAGCAGGCTTTCCAAGGACTCCTTTCCTGAAACGAAGTTGGTCAACTGAGTCTGAGCCCCAGCCAAACTCTTCTCCAGCTCCTTCTGCTCACCAGACTGACGGGCATAAAACATAAACAGGGTAGCCAAGGCAAAAACGAAAATGCCAATCCCCAGAACTAACCGGGCTGTCCTACCTAACTTCATTTTTCATCACCTCACCAAGTAACTAAGAGTGCCGCCGCTGGTAACCTTGCTGCGGAAGGAGAGAATGATATATATTAGTGTAATACCGTCATTGGGGGAAGGCAAGTCTACCTGAGCCCAGGTATCGTCCTTCTCCAATATTCCGCTACTCCAGGTAACATAAAAGGTATCAATATCTATCCCGGGTGCCGATGTAACGACCGAACTTGAATTCCACATGTTGCCATCTGGAATGTAAGGATTGTTGTAAGCACCGGCGATATTTGCACCGTTCATTCTTATATGCTCACCGGTGTTTTGCGCATCTCCCTCGCCAACAAAGCAGGTAAGTTTAGCGGCATTGGTCTCGCCCGAAATCTGCGCCGGGACGAGGAAGCCGCTAACCTTGCCCCCGGCGGTGCCATCGCCATCAAAATCAGGGTTGTCGTTCGGGCTAAAGGCTTCGGTAAACTTAAAATTGGGGTTCTTTATATCGTAAAGATACAACTGGTGTCCCTTGGTATCGGGGGTGGAGTAGATGATAACCAGCGACCAGCCGGTATAAGAAGCATTGTACCGGTTCGGACTAGTCCAATACTGCGATGAAACACCCCTCTGCTTATTCGGATTGTAAGAAGGATCCCCAGGTAATTTTGTCGCCGGGGTGCCCAGGGGATAGCCGGTGTAGCCCACGGTAGAGGTGCCGGAAGAGTTATAGAGATAGAACGAATATCCGTTAGTATGGTCACTTGAAGCAGCACTTGGTACACGGGGAAAGCCTGGCCGGGGCGGGGTCTGATTTATGACCCCATTGACATGACTCAAGGTAAAGTTACAGGTGCCACTACCACCGGGCTTAATCGCATTCTCAAGAGGTTGCTTAACCATGTCAGTGGCATCATAAAGGCAACAGTAGTACCAACAATTCTCCTGGTCCTGTGGGTAAGAGTCATTATTTTTAAGGTATACCTCCCACTGCTCAGCGGTTACATCCTGCATGGCACCAGTGGTACCGAAACTGACGGTGCCAACCTTAGCATTGGCAATTATTCCGGGCAGGTTATTGACATTATACAATGTCCCTAGCCCGTCGTCTGAGTTACTACTAAAATACCACCCAGTGGCGTCAGGGTCCCCATGCCCCTGGTTAGTGTGGTAATACCAGTAATAATGGTCTATAAATCCTGACCAGTAGAGATAGGCGGCCGCCACGGTGGCACCAACCGGAATCTGGCCCTCCCCGCTACCCGCAGTAATGGAGGCACTACTCTGCTTAAGAAGCCGACTGCGGAGGCTAGTAGAACTAGGGTCAGGCATCATCAGGGTATTGCCAATAGCGACATAGTCCCCCGACCGCGCGGCACCGAGCTTGCGCATTTCAATTTTACCCGCATAAGCTTCAACAGTGGTCTCCTTCCCGGTGACACCAGCCGCGGAGGTAATCGCGTAGACCTTGACATCAGCGTCCCAGGTATAATTGATGCCACTAACTCCGGTGGTATCTACCCAGGAGACAGCAGCCCCGGGGAACTGCTGCAATGGACCTGAAAATTGGAAGGTGAAGCTTTTCACCATCGGGGAGCCGGTGCTGCCAGAGCCAGGGAAGTTATTCAACAGGAGAGAGCTAAAGTCCCAGACCACAGCCTCGCCACTCTTGTAAGGGTCATAAACATCTGGCTCAGAATATGGAGTCGTATCGGGGTCACTAGCAAGGCTACAGTTGCCCGCATAGTGAAAGCCAGCCGGTAGCCATATCCCTATCTTTTCCACCCTCAGAACATTGGGGCCTTCACTACCGTAATAATAGATAATCCCGATTTGGTACTGCGTCGCTGACGTCCCACTGAGGCCACCGACTATCATCAGCTTAGGGGGATTCTCCTCGGTACCCTCAATAATCAGCCTCGCCTCATCTGGACCTGGGGCATCTATATCCTTGGGAATCCAGACATTCTTAAGAGTAATATTTACATCCTTGCCATTCACCTGACTCGGTAGTGAATAGGGGGGATAATCTGCCTCATAGTAATAGGGGTCATAGCCGCTAAACACGTCAGTCAGTTTGTCATTCTGCACCCGCCATATGGCATCCTCAACCCCGGAGTCAGCAGCGTATAATTGATACATCTTCTCCTCAAAGACCTCTTGGCCAACCTTCAGCCCGGTGCCCATATGAGAGAGAACCGGGACGACGATAATACTGCCAAAAAGCATCATGATCAGGACTATCATGAGAGCCTGCCCCATCTCACCCTTAATCAGTTTCCTTGACGCCTTTCCCTTCACCTCTCTCCTCCCCTGGCTACTCCGAGCCCGGTCTGGGAACAACCCTATATACCCTGGTCTTATCTTGTTCTTGCAAACCACTGCCTATGATAACAGTTACCTTGAGAACAAGTGTATCATCAACAGTGTCCCCATTGGTGTCAATAAAATCAGCATTAGTCTTCTCTTTTTCCGCACCCTGCTCAATACATCTAGCCACAATAGTCTCAATTGGCTCGTCATCATTGATTTTATGGCTTCGCTTGAGTTGCTTTAATCCGCCAGCCATATCTTCCAGGCTGTAAGTCACCTCATGCTCATCACCACCCCATTCAGTCCAACTTAAGACGAGAGGGAATCCTCCACCCATCGGGTCATCATCAACATCCTGAGCCAGCTGGGTATCATGGCTGACCCAGTAGCCAGCATTCTGCACCTGCCTGACCGCAGTCATATAGTTATTGGCGCGGGCACTCCCGTTAACCACCTGAAAAAAGGTCATAGTAACGCCACTAGAGACAAGACCAGTAATGGCAAGGGCCAGCATTACCTCCAACAGGGTAAAGCCCCACTGGTTCTTATTTATTAGTCCCAGCTTATGACTCGTCATAGCCGCATTGACCTGTAGCTCTCTAATTTTACAGCATAATCCTCAGGATGCTCAGCATCATAAAGATGGTAAACCAAGACTGTTATTGTCTGGATATCGTTGACAGTATATAGCGGCCCAGCACTGACACTAACGGTATAGCCCTCATAGCCGGGGGGGAGAGTACGCGGGTTGTCCTCGTCCCACCATGCTGGGAACTTCCCGGTAGGCGATGTCCCAGAGGGAAGCTCATAAGACCAAGGAGCAGCACTATAATTCTGGCTCTTAACATATTCCATCTCACTGCGGGCCAGGCTTTCCGCAGACGCCTGCTTATCAGCAATAAAGGCAGCCTTGGAGGCAGTAGCCATAGCGCTGAGAAGGGCAACAGAAATTATCCCCAGTAGGGCAATGGCTATCATCACCTCGGCTAGACTGAAGCCTTTTTCACTTTTCATCATATATTGACCTGTCCATAGATAGAATACATGGCTGAAAGCATGGATATGGCAAGAAAGCCAACTGCTAATGCGATAATTACAACTAGAGCTGGCTGAATAAGACCAATTGCGGTGCTAACCTTGTCATCAGCCTCAACCTCATAGCTCTGGGCTACAGTGGCCAGTGTACTATCAAGGTTACCGGTCTCCTCACCAACTCCAGTCATCTGCACCATCAAAGGTAAGAACACATCCCTCTTGGCCATAGGTTTGGATAAGCCTTCACCCCGAATCAACTCCTGCTGAGTCTCGGCTAGTGCCTTGGTCATAACTCTATTATTAGTGCCGCGAATAGCCTGGGTCAGAATTTCAGGCAAGGGCAAGCCGACCCTGAAGAGAAGGGCCATAGTCCGGCAACAGCGGGAAAGCTCGCTAAGCTGATTGATTCGCCCAATTACAGGTAGGGTGAGCAATAATTTATCCCGGCGGTACCTGCCGGCTGGAGTTTTGCTATAGAGATAGCCCAGGCCAGCAACTATTATAACCCCAAGCAGGAGATAAAGACCGTTATGGATAAGCCAGTCAGACACGTTGATAAGTATCCTCGTTGGCAAAGGTAATTTAGCACCGAAGGCAGTGTACAGGGAAATAAAAGAGGGCATAACATAGGTGACAATTACGCCTACCACTACCGTACCGACAACGCCAAGCATGATGGGATAGGTCAGGGCACTCTTAATCTTCTTTTGGGTGGTAGCCCCCCTCTCCAGATAGTCAGCCATTTGTCTCAGCACTACGTCAAGGTTACCACCCTGCTCACCAGCGGCTATTGTCCGATAGTAGATTTCAGGGAAAACCCGGGGGTGCCTGCCCATTGCTGATGATAATGAGCTGCCGCCACGAATGTCAGCGGCCATTTCGCCAATCACCCTCTTAAAGCCGGCGTTTGTTACCTGGCTTTGCAGGAGGTCTAAGGTAGTAACAATATCAGTGCCGGATTCAAGGAGTAAAGCTAGCTGGCGGGAAAACATTATTATTTCCTTGGGCTTTACCCGGGAAAGGTGAGCCCGCAGCTTGCTGGCATTGAAAAAGGGGACTGTCACCTTCAGGCTAACTACCTGATAGCCACCATAACTTAATAGATTGGTGGCTGCTTCCTCGCTGGCAGCCGCAAGCTTGCCTTTGACCAATCTTTTGTCCTGAGTATAAGCTACATATTGATAATCCATAAAACCTCCACCTGACTAGTCCGGGAAGTAGGCACTACGCAGTACCTCAGAGGGGGTAGTGATACCCGCCTTCACCTTACGCATACCATCAGTCATCATCGTTACCATGCCTCCCTTAACCGCCTCAGCCCGAACCTGGCTAATATTCGCCCGGCTGGTAATTAGGGCCCTTATACTGTCAGTCATAGTCATAAGCTCAAAGAGCCCGGTCCGACCCAGATAACCGGTATAAGCACATGACTTGCAGCCAGTGCCGTAGAAAAATTCCGTCCGCTTTTCCCCCATTTCCCTTTCATAAGCCATCTGCTCTACTAGGGGGACCTCAATAAGATGACTACAATCAAGGCAAATGCGACGCACCATTCGCTGAGCTAAAACGCCAATAACCGCCGAGGCAACCAGGAAGGGCTCTATGCCAAGGTCAAGCAGCCTAGACAGCACACCAGCAGCATCGCTGGCATGGACCGAAGACAGCATCAGATGCCCGGTCAAGGCGGCTTGAACCGCTATATTAGCCGTCTCGGCGTCACGTATCTCACCGATCATTATCACATCGGGGTCAAGACGAAGTATGGACCTCAGTCCAGTGGCAAAGGTGATGCCAGCTTGAGGATTAACCTGAATCTGATTAATATCCTTAAACCGATACTCAGCCGGGTCCTCAATGGTAATAACGTTCCTCCCCAGACAGTCAAGGGAATTGATTGAGGCATACATGGTAGTAGTCTTACCGGCTCCGGTTGGGCCGCTGGTCAAAATCATACCATAGGGAACCTTGAGCATGGCTTGATACACTGCCAGGCAATCGGGTAGCATGCCAAGCTCAGACAGTCCCAGGGTAGCCATTGACTTATCCAGAAGGCGCAGCTCTGCCATCTCACCATTAACCGTGGGCGTGGTAGCCACCCGCACATCTATGTCTCGCCCTTGGGCCTTAATCGTGAACTGACCATCCTGAGCACGATGACGGTCGGCAATATTCAAATCAGACAGTATCTTGATTCGGGAAACAAGAGCCAGATGTATGCTAAGTGGCAGAGACATGAGGTCATGGAGGGTACCATCAATGCGGTAGCGCACCCTCAACCTGTCCTCTTCAGGCTCAATATGGATGTCAGAGGCACGGGCTTTAACTGCTTCTTCAACAATAAGGTTGAGGGCTTGAGCCAGAGGGGCATCAGTATCAGAACTAGTGACAAGCTTCTCCCCGGCTACCTCAGGAGGAATAGAGATACGGGCAAGCTGCTTTTCAATCTCGCCATAGCTTTTGTAGTTAAAGTCTATAGCGTCCCGGACTTCCTTGGCGCTGGCAGCTATCGGCTTAATCCTCATCCGGCACAGGGCGGAGAAGGCCTCCAGGGCAAAGATGTCAGTGGGGTCGGCCATGGCTACCTGTAGAGTATCACCGGATACCGCCAGAGGGATAGCACTATACTTCCTCGCCATCACCTCAGGGACTAATCGCAATGCTTCAGGCTGGGCTGCCTGCTTAATGGGCATGGAGCGAAACTCAGCGGCAGGAGCCGCTGGCCTTTCCAACTTGGGCGGTTGGGGAGCAGTTTTTTGACCTGCCTCAAGGACTCTTATCCGCTGGTGCTGGGCAAATTGGTTCGCCTCAGGGCTAAGCCGCGGCGAGACAACAATGACCTTATCATCAACGCCAGCCTCATAAGCCTTGGTATCAAACAAGGATACCTGCTCCAGGGTTACCACTTCCTTCCCGGTAAGGAAATCTATACCCAGGCTCTGACCGACCTGGTCGCTGCTAGAATAAGCTATTAGGTCAAAGGTATATTCAACCCCCGACTTGCCCTTGACCTTAGCATTTTTCTCAACCTTATAGCCGAGATTGGTTAAAGATTCAGCCAGTTGCTCCTTCGTCTCAAACCGGAAAGGCGCCTCCGACCTAACTGGCGGCGCCGGCTCTAACTCCAGTAACGAGGCTATTTGCTCCCTCTCAATGACCTTTATCCGCTGCTTTTGAGCTAACTGTCTTGCCTCCTGACTAAGTCCAGGGATGGAAATAAGGATCCGGCTAAGAACGCCGGTATCGTAGGCTTTATTGGCAAATCTAAAGATAGTGCCCACCTCCACCTCCCTATCACCCCCGGGGGCAAAGCAGATGGCCAGGATGTTGGTGGTAAAGCCGTCATCCTTTCGGGCGAGCATATCAAAGGTATGCTCAACCCCTGACTTCCCGGCGAGTTTGGCCCCCTGAGCCACCTCATAGCCCAGCTTCCGCAAATAATCCTCAACCTGGGCTTTTAATTCCGAACCCATTTCTAATTGGCGCATCTTACCCTTCGCCCCCAACCACTCAGGTATAGGCCAGTTCGCCAAACGGTAAATGTCAACAGTACGGCTGGTTTTCCCACCGTCCTCTTGCCTTAGACTGTCCGTTTCTGCTCTTAAATTAACAGGTTGCCTATCATCGTCCGCCAAGCGGGGACCCTCCTTTTGCTACTCGCCGTCTTATTCTCCTGGGAAAGGAAGTAAGCAATATCCTCCTGCCGAAATCGCCGATCCCCCCGCGAGCCAATGCGGTATGCCTTTAGCACCCCCTGATTACTCCACCGCCTCACCGTGTTCATATGCACGTTAAGAAGACGAGCGACATCACTTGCCGTTAGCATAGGGGCAATATTTTTATCAATTGCCATACTCTAGCCCTACTTTCTGAACTACCTTAAACTTACCTATTACCACTCTAGATTATCTTACTTCCCGAGACAATCACCCATATAGGTCATTAACTGATGGTAAATAGGTATTAGGAACAATGGGCTACTAAAAATGGCCCTCAACAACTTATTGGCGACGGCGCTCGATTGAATGCTATAATAGATGACTCTTAAAATGTTGGGGGGAGCGTGGTTAACTTAGATGACCCTATGATTTACCGCCAGATTGACAAGCTGGGGATGCTTTCCCACCTGCATGACTTCCCCGAGCAATGCCAGCAGGCGTGGGGAAAGATTATGCGCTTTGACCTTCCTCCAGAATACAAGGAAATAGAAGGGGTTATTATCCTGGGGATGGGTGGTTCAGCTATTGGCGGTGATATTGTTCGCCGTCTCGCCCTGGCGGAAAGCAAAACGCCCATATGGGTACACCGCGATTACGGCTTGCCCCCCTTTATTGCCAGCAACACCCTGGTCATTGCCTCAAGCTACTCAGGGAACACCGAGGAGACCGTCTCCGCCTTCACCCAGTCTCTCAAGACCAAGGCAAAAAAGCTGGTGCTTACCACCGGCGGCAGGCTTAAACAGCTAGCGGAAAGGGAAGGTATCCCTGTCTTTGTCATCGATTACCAGGCACCCCCAAGAGCCGCCTTCCCCCACAGCTTCATCCCCTTAGTCGGCATTTTCCAGAAACTTGGCTTGCTTAAAGATAAATCGGCGGAGCTAAAAGAAGGGCTGAAAACTTTGAATAAGCTAGCCAGCGATTTAGTTGAAACCACCCCCCTGGCTTCTAATCCAGCAAAGCAACTGGCGACCAAACTCTGCCGTCATATGGTGGTAATCTACGGGGCGGAGTTCCTCTCCGAGGTCGCCCGGCGCTGGAAGACCCAGCTCAACGAGAACAGCAAGACCATGGCCTTCTTTGAGCTCTTCCCCGAGCTCAATCATAATGCCGTCGTGGGCTACGACTTTCCCCCCGAGGTAAAGGAGAAAATATTTGTGGTCTTACTGCATTCCGCCTCGTTTAACCCCAGAAACCGGCTTCGCTACAAGGCTACCGCCCAGCTACTGGCTAAGGCACAAATCAAGCATGAACTGGTGGAGGCCATCGGAGCAACTGCCATCGCCCAGGTGATGAGCCTGATTCTCTTCGGCGATTATATTAGCTTCTACCTGGCGATATTAAACAGGGTTGACCCCACGCCGGTAGATTCTATAGACTTTGTTAAGAAATACCTGGCGCAGGAGAGGTAATGAAGGCACTGGTCTTATGCGGTGGCAAAGCAACAAGGCTCAGACCGCTTACCGATACTACGGCAAAGCACCTCCTGCCTATCGCCAACAAGCCCATTTTGTTCTACGTCCTGGAGCAGATTAAAGAGGCCGGAATTACCGATATTGCCGTCGTCATCTCCCCGGATACCGGTAAGCAGATAAAAGAAGCTGTTGGCGACGGCTCAAGATGGGGGGCCCACATCACCTACATTGTCCAATCAGAGCCGCTTGGTCTGGCTCATGCCGTAATAACGGCTCAGGACTTTCTCGGCGATTCCCCCTTCCTCATGTTTCTGGGCGATAATCTCATTGAGGGTGGCGTCAGGGAATTTGTCAAGCGGTTCAATACCCACCTCCCCGATGCCCTTATCCTCCTCAAAGAAGTGCCCGACCCGCGCCGCTTCGGGGTGGCTGAGGTCAATGAGGAGGGTGAGGTCGTCCGCCTTGTTGAGAAACCGAAGGCGCCAAAGAGTAACCTCGCCCTGATTGGGGTTTACCTGTTTACCCCCCAAATCCATAAGGCAATCGCCCAGATTAAGCCGTCAGGGCGGGGTGAGCTTGAGATAACCGACGCCATACAGAAGCTCCTTGAGATGGGCAGGGTGGTCAGCTGCCACATTCTTAAGGGGTGGTGGCTTGACATTGGTACCAAGGATGACCTTGCGTTAGCTAACCAGCTTATGCGTGATAGGCTCCCGAAACAATGACAGCTTATCAACTTGCCAACCAGCCCGAGACGGAATATAATACCGCCAGATGGTCAAGGGTTATATTCTCATCAAGCTAGTACCAGGACTGGAATCCGGTGCCCTGTCCCAGATTCGTGCCACTCCCGGGGTTACCGATGTCAACATCGTCTTCGGGCAGTGGGACGCAATAGCCGCCGCTGAGGCTAAGAGCCTTTTTGAGCTAGCCAAGATAGTCGTTGGCGAAGTGCGCAGTATCCAGGGTGTCCAGGACACCACGACACTGGTACAAGGCGAGCTTTAGATTCCCTCGGTAATAGTCATGCCCCATTATAGGTATCATAGTAAGTGAACAAACGTGGAACGGTTAAAGAGGGGCAGGGTATCTTTTACGGCTGGATTATCCTGGTCGTAGCTTTTATCGCCGTAGTCCTCGGCTATGCCATCAGGAACAGCTTCTCCGTATTCTATCCTACTATCGTGGAGGAATTTGGCTGGGGGCGGGGCAGCACCGCCCTGATGTTCTCCCTTTCCATCATTGTCTATGGTTTAGCGTCACCACTGGCAGGCACGCTGGTGGACAGATTTAAGCCAAGATTGATTCTACCATTAGGAGGTCTCATTGCCGGCGTGGGTGTTGCCCTGTGCAGCCTGGCCACCTCTCAGTGGCAGTTCTTTCTCTTCTACGGGGTTATTGCCGCCGTAGGCTTGAGCCTAGCCGGCTGGACACCTCTCACCACCATAGTCTCTAACTGGTTTATCAAAAAGCGTGGCTTAGTCATGGGTATTATGGCAGCTGGCTTTGGTGGCAGCCTGATATCAGCCCCCGTTGCCCAGCTTCTCATCTCCAGCCTTGGCTGGCAAAAGGCTTATATCATTGTCGGAATCTTCCCCATTGCCATCGTCGTACCACTGTGTAGTCTTTTGATACGCCGCAGCCCCCGGGACAAGGGGCTCCTGCCTGACGGTGAGACCCGGAAACCGCCCCCGCCTAAAGAGCCGGTTGAGCCTCAGACGGGGAAAGGGGGATGGGCGGCTACTAGCTGGACACTTCCCCGGGCGATAAAGACCTATCAGTTCTGGCTACTTTTTGCGATTGCCTTTTGCCTCCTTGGACTTGCCGAGCAGATAGCAGTAGCCCATCTGGATTACTTCTTTATGGATGTAGGCTACGAGAAGATGCTGGCGGCTAATATTTACAGCCTATTTGGCATTACCTTCATAGTCGGAACCCTGTGCAGCTTCCTCTCCGACCGCTTCGGGCGGAAAAAGGTCTTCATACCGAGCTGTCTATTAAGCGCGGCGGCGGTATCCCTATTATTCCTCATAGGGGACGCCTCTCACCTCTGGATGTCATTACTATTTGCTGTCTGCTTTGGTCTAGGGGTTGGTGCTGCTGGACCGGTGTTCTTCGCCACTGCCGCCGACCTGTTCCAAGGGAGACACTTTGGCTCCATCCTGGGCACTATAACCTTAGGCTTCGCCCTGGGTGGTGCCGTCGCCCCATGGCTTGCCGGGCTTATCCATGATAAAACCAATAGCTACTTCATCGCTTTCTTCATAATCTTGGGCTCATTAATCGCGAGCGCGGTGCTGATGTGGCTCATTGCCCCCAGCAAGATAAGACCGGCTCAACATTAGGTAGATATGATATAATTTTGGGGATGGGTAAAGAATTAACCAAGTTGGTCGTCCTCATCAGAGGGGGCGGGGAGGTGGCCAGCGGGGTAGCCCACCGCTTAGCCCTCGCCCAGCTCAGGGTTTGTCTGACTGAAATCCCCAACCCCCAGGCAGTAAGCCGGGGAGTTGCCTTCTCCGAGGCAATATACGACGGCAAAAAGGAGATTGAGGGGGTAGTCGCCAGACATGTTACCTCCGCCCCGGGTATTACCAAGGCGTGGCAGGAGGGCGAGATACCTATCATCATTGACCCCCAGGCATCAATAAAGAGCACCCTTAACCCTGAGGTGCTGGTTGATGCTATCATGGCAAAAAGAAACCTGGGAACAAGGCTCACCGATGCCCCCCTGGTAATCGGGCTGGGTTCCGGGTTCAGTGCGGGAAAGGATGTTCATATGGTGGTGGAGACAAATAATAGCCAGAGCCTGGGCAGGGTAATCCTTAAAGGGGGGGCAGAAAAAGATAGCGGAGCCCCCATCGCCATAGACGGCTTAACCTTTGAGCGGGTGCTGCACTCCCCGAAGGATGGTCTATTCGAGACTGACAAAAAGATAGGGGACACCGCTATCGCCGGCGAAGAGATTGCCGCCGTAGCCGGACAGCCCCTCAAAGCAGAGATAGGCGGCGTCATTCGCGCCCTGTTGCGCCGCGGGGCGAAGGTGGCAAAGGGGACAAAACTGGGTGAAATAGACCCTTCGGGAAATAAAGACGCCGGCTTCACCATCAGAGACAGGATAAGGGCAATTGCCGAAGGCGTTTTAGCGGCGATACGGATGCGCTATAATATTTAAGATGACTGATATCTACCAGGAAATAGTCAGGATTAGAGCCGAGGGCGAAGAGGCGGCGCTGGTTACCATCGTCTCCGCCACCGGCTCCACCCCAAGGGAAGAAGGAGCCAAGATGCTGGTCAGGGCTGACGGCAGCATCCTTGGCACCATCGGCGGCGGTAGCCTGGAAGCCCAGGTAATTGAGGAAGCAATTAAGGTAATCGGGCAGGGCAAGCCGAAGCAGCTCCGCACCAGCCTGACCGCCAAGGAGGTAGAGGCCGATGGGATGCTCTGCGGTGGGGAGCTGGAGGTGTTTATTGAGCCCATCCTGACCCCACCCACTTTATACATATTCGGCGGCGGTCATATCTCACTGTCGCTAGCTAAAATGGGCAAACCCCTCGGCTTCAAGATTGCCGTCATTGATGACCGGGCTGAATTTGCCAATGCCGATAGATTCCCCGAAGCCGATACCACCTTAGCTGGCGACTTCACCAGCTCATTCCCCAAGCTAAAGATAGATAAATCAAGCTACATCGTGATTGTTACCCGAAATCACCAGTATGACGATATGGTACTGGAATGGGCGGTGGGGACAAAGGCGAAATACATCGGCATGATAGGGAGCAAAACCAAGACTAAGGCGATATTCTCTCACCTCGTGGCTAAAGGGATAACCAAGGAACAACTGGCTAGGGTCCATGCCCCCATCGGCCTGGAGATAAATGCCCAGACCCCGGAAGAGATAGCGGTCAGCATCCTAGCCGAGATAATAAAGGTTCGCCGCTCTCCCTAGCCCTCAGAATTAGAGCTCTTTCTTCAGTATCTTTTCCTTGAGGGTCTCCCACTGTGGCTTGGTGAGGGTGCAGGTGTTACCCTTCTCCCCTATCTCCACTCGCGCCTTCATCACCTTAACCACCGGGCAACAAGAACCTTCCTGGCACAACCTTACAATTTTCATCTCCTTACACCTCCTTTACCAATTATAGCCCTCGTTAGCTCCACTCACAACTGCACTATGGTTGACTATCTTAGCCAACAAAGCTACACTATCATAAAGAACCGAGAGGCGTCAACGGATACAAAATGGCAAAAAGCATATTAGACCTAGTTGGAAATACACCACTGGTGAAACTGGTTAAGATAAACGACACCAGTTCCACCATCCTGGCTAAAATGGAAGCCTTAAACCCAAGCGGCAGCATCAAAGATGTGATGGCTCTATACATGATGGAGATGGCGGAGAAGAAGGGGCTATTAAAACCGGGAGGCATGATTATAGAGGCTACCAGCGGCAATACCGGCATATCATTCGCCATGCTCGCCCCGCTAAAAGGCTACAAATTTATTGCCGTCATGCCCGAGCATATGAGCAAAGAAAGAAGGCAGATGATGACAGCCTTTGGCGCTGAGATTGTCCTAACCCCGGAAAAGGACGGGTTTATCGGCTCCCTGAAGAAGGCTGAGCAGCTAGGCAGGGAAAATAAAGATGTCTGGCTGCCGAGGCAATTTGATAACCCGGATAACATCGCCGCCCACCGAGAGATTACCGCCAAGAGGATTTTGGAAGAAGTAAAAGATAGAATTGATGCCTTTGTCGCCGGGGGTGGTACCTGGGGAACATTAATGGGAGTGGCCGAGGCACTGAGAAAGGTCTACCCCGAGGTAAAGAGCATTGCCGTAGAGCCGGCGGAATCAGCGGTAGTGAGCGGGGGGAAGCCCGGCTCACATATAATACAGGGAATTGGCCCAGGATTTATCCCCAGTCTGCTCAACAAGGACCTTCTAGATGAGGTGATTCAAGTAAAGGGCAGTGACGCCGTGGCTATGACGCGGAGGCTGATAAAAGAGGAAGGGCTGATGGTCGGTATTTCCTCAGGTGCCAATGTCCTTGCCGCACTGGAGATTGCCCGAAGGTCAAACAAAGGCAAGACCATTGTCACCGTCCTGCCCGACAGGGGCGAGAGATACCTCAGCATGGATTTATTCTAATGGAGACGGAACAGGATAAAACACTAAAAGCACTTCAGATTGCTATTCAGATGGAAATTGACGGCAAGGAGTACTATCTGAAGGCAAGCCAGGAAAGCAGTAACGAGGCGGGCAAGAAACTACTGCAGTCGCTAGCCGCCGAAGAAGACGTCCACCGGCAAAAGTTTGAGCAGCTCTACCGGGCAATACAAGCTCAAAAGGCATGGCCGGTGACCGATTTTCAACCCGACGGGGGCAAAAGGCTGAGAACCATACTGGTCAAGACAACCGAGGAAATCGGCATAAAGATAGACGCCCCGGCCACGGAGCGTGATGCCATAGAGACAGCGATGATTATGGAAAATAAGACCTATGACTACTATAAACGCCAAGAGGGAAATGCCCTCTATGACGCCGAGAGGGACTTTTACCATACCGTGGCGGCTGAGGAAAGGGAACACTACCTAATCCTGCTCGACTATTACGAATACCTAAAAGACCCGGCAGGCTGGTTTGTTACCAGGGAGCACCCGTCGCTGGACGGGGGCTGAGGCGGGGGCAAGATGGCAAAATATAAGTGCACCGTTTGCGGCTATATCTATGACCCTGAGGCAGGCGACCCAGATAGCGGCATAAAACCGGGGACGCCCTTTGAAAAGCTGCCTGCTGACTGGGTATGCCCCATCTGCGGGGCTCCCAAGAGCGAATTTGAAAAGATTGAATAAGATGAGAGAGATAAGACCTAAGGTATATTGGGTAGGGGCGATTGACTGGGACCGGCGGTTATTTGACGCCCTGATACCGCTTCCTGACGGCACCAGCTATAACTCATATCTAATCAAGGGCAGTGAGAAGACAGCACTTATTGATACCGTAGACCCCACGATGAAGGCTGTGCTGATAAATCACCTAAATGAGCTTAAGGTTAAGAGTATAGACTATGTCATCGCCAATCACGCTGAGAAGGACCATTCCGGCACTATTCCTCAAGTGCTGGAGAAATACCCCGAGGCAAAAGTGGTCTGCACACCCAAGTGTAAGGACATGCTAATAGACCTGATGATGATTGCAGAAGAGAGGTTTATAACCGTCGACGACAGGGAGACCATTTCGCTGGGAGACAGGACCCTGGAGTTTATTCATGCCCCCTGGGTTCACTGGCCGGAGACAATGCTTACCTATTTGAGGGAAGACAGGATACTGTTCCCCTGCGATTTCTTCGGCTCCCACCTGGCCACCACCGACCTTTATGTAACCGATGAAGGGCAGGTTTACGAGGCAGCCAAGAGGTATTATGCCGAAATCATGATGCCCTTCCGCACCACCATCCAGAAGAACCTGGAGAAGATAAGGGGCTACGAAATTAGCCTCATTGCCCCCAGCCACGGGCCCATGCACGACAAACTGGAGTTCATCGTGAAGGCGTATAATAGCTGGGTCTCCGATAAGCCAAAAAACATCGCGGTACTACCCTATACCTCGATGCACGGCAGCACCCGAAAGATGGTTGAGCACCTTGTCGGGGCTTTAGCCCAGAGGGGGGTGAGGGTGCAGCAGTTTGACCTTGCCGTGACCGACATCGGCAAACTGGCAATGGCGCTGGTGGATGCGGCTACAGTGGTTATCGGCACCCCCACCGTACTGGCTGGTCCCCACCCCAATGCTGCCTACGCCGCCTTCCTGGCTAATGCCCTGAGGCCAAAACTTAGGTTTGTCTCTATTATCGGCTCCTACGGCTGGGGCGGCAAGACGGTGGAGCAACTGGCGGCGATGATCCCCAACCTAAAGGTAGAAGTATTGGAGCCGGTGCTCTGCAAGGGCTTACCCAGAGAGGCTGATTTCAAGGCACTGGATAAGCTGGCAGATACCATCGCCCAAAAACACAAAGAGCAGGGCTTCGCCTAGTAGATAACAGCTGAAAAGGGAGGGGGTAATGGACAAAAAGAAAATCGTTGAACTGCTAAACCAGGACCTTGAGGGAGAGCACGGCGCTATCATTCAGTACCTGACCCATGCCTACGCTATGGGTGAGGGTGAGATGGCCTGCGAGATTGAAGCCCTCGCCAGGGAGGAAATGCGCCACCTCGACTTCCTTGCCGAGACCATAACTGAACTGGGTGGTGTCCCCAGCCTGAAGCGAGGGAAGATGCGCATGAGCGGTAAGGCGGTTACGGATTGGATGAGCAACGACGTGCTGCTGGAAGGAGACGCCGTCAAACAGTACCAAGAGCACATCAAGGCTATTGGCGACCCCAAGATAAAGCGGCTACTTAAGCGCATCCTCTCCGATGAAGAATCACACCGCGGTGATTTCAAGCACTTCGTGGACAAGGCGAAGAAGGAAGGGACTAAAAACCTGAGGGGCAAGCGGCAGGACAAGGTTACTAAAACCCTTAACTGGGGTATTGAGCACGAGTACACCGTCATCCTGCAGTATTTACTCCACTCCTATACAGCAACCAGCGACGAGGTCAAAGAAGAGATGCAGGACCAGGCTATCAACGAGATGCAGCATTTAGGCTGGCTGGCTGAGGAGATGGTCAATGGCGGGGGCAATCCTAAAATCGAGCACGCCAAGGTTGACCGCTCAACCAGGACCGCCGATATGCTCCGGGCTGACATCAAGATTGAGAAGGAAGTAACCAAGGCGTATGACCGCGCCGCCAGGGAGGTCAAGGAGAAAGACCTGAAGCAGCTTTTGCTCCGCATTAGAGACCACGAAATATATCATACCGAGGTCTTCACTGACTTACTCAAGGAAGAAAAGGAGTAGGTGATAAAATGACCATCTCTTTTTCGGGCAGTGAACTTATCAATATAGCCATTGGCATTGAGGGAAGGGGGGTTGCCTTCTACGAGAGCATGGCTGGTTCAACCAAGAATGCTAACGCCGCTGAAGTCTTTCGCTATCTTGCCGATATGGAACGAGAGCATATGCAGATTTTTCAGGGCTTGCTCTCTGAAGCCGATAAATTCCAGTTTGCCGAAACCGCCGGGGAATACGCCGTTTATCTCCAGACGCTGGTTGACAGCGCCATTTTCAGTGATGAGGTAATTGCCAGCAAAATGGCGAGGGGGGCAGAGAGCGATATTGTCGCCCTTGACCTGGCCATCGGGGCGGAAAAGGACTCAATCCTCTTCTACTACGAGATGAGAGAGATAATGCCCCAGCGAGCACAACCAACGGTAAATAAGATAATCGCCGAGGAAAAATCGCACCTGAGGCAACTCTCCGAGCTCAAGAAAAAGCTAGCCGGCTTATAATCTATTGATTGATTTATTTACCGCCTCATGCTAATATATTCTTTTACTAATAATTAAAAGGCAAGGAGAAAAATGGAGCAACTACGTATCCCCGGGCCTACCCCCTGCCCCAAAGAAGTCCTGCAGGCAATGAGCCGGCAGATGGTAAATCACCGCGGCCCCCAGTTTGCCCAGATGCTCAACGATGTCACCGCAAAGCTGAAAGAGCTTTTTCAGACCAAGACAGACGTCTTTCTGCTCACCGGCTCGGGCACGGGAGGACTGGAGGCGGCAATCGTCAATACCCTCTCCCCCGGCGACAAGGTGCTTTCGGTAGCCATTGGCGTCTTTGGCGAGCGTTTCGCCAGTATCGCCCAGCAGTTCGGCGCCGAGGTAGTGCCCCTGAAATTTGAATGGGGCAAGGCGGCTGATGCTGATGCCGTCGGCAAAGCCCTTAAGAATGAGCCAAAGATAAAGGCGGTGCTGGTTACCCATAATGAAACATCTACCGGCGTTACCAATGACCTGGAGGCAATCAGCTCGGTGGTAAAGAAGTTTGATAAACTGCTGCTGGTTGATGCCATCAGCAGCCTGGGCTCAATCAACCTGCCGGTGGATGACTGGCACTGCGATGTTGTCGTTACCGCCTCCCAGAAAGGGTGGATGGTTCCCCCCGCCCTGGCTATGGTCAGCGTGAGCCAGGAGGCGTGGCAGGCACATGCCAAAGCCAAGATGCCCCGCTTCTACTGGGACTTTACCAAAGCCAAGAACTATCTGGAGAAGGGGGAAACACCGTGGACACCGGCGGTCTCCGTCGTATTCGGTTTTGAGGTGGCGCTGGATATGATGCTAAAAGAGGGTCTAAGTAATATTTTCGCTCGTCACGCCCGGGTTGCCCAAATTGCCCGAGACGGAATAAAATCGCTGGGGCTCTCCCTCTTCGCCGATGAGAGATATGCCTCCAATACAGTTACCGCCGTCGCTGCCTCAAACGGGCTTGACCCCAAGAAGATGAATAAGATTCTGAGAGAGGAGCACCAGGTTATGCTCTCCGGCGGGCAGCAAAGACTGGACGGCAAGATATTCCGCATCGGGCACCTGGGCTGGGTAAATGAGGACGACATCAAAGAGGTAATATCAAAAATAAAGCTAGTGCTGCCGCAAGCCGGGTTCAGGGGTTAAAAGTTAAAATGAAGGTCTTAGTTGCCGACCCTGTTTCTGAAGAAGGGATAGAGCTTCTACGCCGCCACACTCAGGTGGATGTTAAAACTGAACTTTCGTCCAAGGAACTGGTATCCATAATCGGCGACTACGAAGCCCTGGTGGTACGCAGTCAGACCAAGGTCACCGCCGAGGTGATAAAAGCGGGTAAGAAGCTCCAGGTCATCGGTCGGGCGGGCGTTGGTGTTGACAATATCAATGTCGACGAAGCCACCAAGTGCGGCATCATCGTGGTTAATGCCCCCACCGGCAATACCATCTCCGCCGCCGAGCATACCATTGCCCTTATGCTCGCCCTGGCTCGCCATATCCCACAGGCTAACGCCTCACTCAAATCGGGGAAATGGCGGCGGGGCGACTTTATGGGCACCGAGATAAGAAACAAGATATTAGGTCTCATCGGGCTGGGCAAGGTAGGGACGGAGGTAGCCAGGCGCGCCCTGGGGCTGGAGATGAAGCTGATTGCCTATGACCCCTTTATCTCGGCTGACCACGCCCGCAATTTGCAGGTAGAGCTCGTCCCATTAAAACAGCTATTCAAAGAAGCTGACTTTATAACCGTGCACACCCCCTTAACAGCCCAGACCAAGGGACTGATTGGGACTAAAGAGCTGGCTCTGGTCAAGCCAACAGTCCGAATTATTAATACTGCCCGCGGTGGAATCATTGACGAAGCAGCACTGGCGAAGGCGGTGAAGGATAAAAAAGTGGCTGGTGCCGCCATAGATGTCTTCTCCACCGAACCAGCTACCGAAAGCGTCCTCTTTGACAGTAACAATATCATTGTTACCCCCCACCTGGGTGCTTCCACCGCTGAAGCTCAGGTCATGGCCGCCAGGGATGTCGCCGAGCAGGTTATTGACGTGCTCAACGGGCATCCCGCCAAATACTCGGTTAATGCTCCCTTCATCCCGGCAGAGATGCTAGCCGTGCTGGCACCATTCATGCAGGTAGCAACCACCGTGGGCAGGCTATTAAGCCAGATTGTTGAGGGACAGGTGAGCGCTGTCCAGATTAAATATGAGGGTGAGATTTCTAATTACGATACCAATGCCCTCAAAGCCGCCGCCCTGGGAGGACTGCTTGAGCAGGTAAGTGAGGAGCGAATCAACCTGGTCAATGCCAATATAGTCGCCGCCAGGCGCGGCTTAAGCGTTGTGGAGCAGAAAGAGCCCACCTGCGAGAACTATGCCAGCCTTATCACCATGGAAGCCACCACCAGCACCGGGGCGACCACTGTTGCCGGGACGGTAATGCGTAAGGAAGTGCACATTGTCCGGGTCAATAACTACTGGTTTGATATTGTGCCCACCGGCGGCTACTTCCTATTCTGCGACCACCTGGACCGCCCCGGGCTAATTGGCGCCGTAGGCAAGATAACCGGGGACGCCGATGTCGATATCAGTGCCATGCATGTAAGCCGCCTCAAGCCCAGAGGACAAGCCTTAATGATACTGGCGGTGGACGAACCCCTGCCCGAGAAACAGTGCCAGCAGCTACTATCCATCCCCGATATCCATACCGCCAAGGTAGTAAAGCTATAAAGGGATAATTTCTACCCTCTTTGCTTCTCGTGTCCTCCCGGGTCTGCCTCGCCCAGGGTACCAGCACCAAGTACCATCGCCATCTGGAGATGTGGTCGTCTGACCTTTTTCCAGATTACCGGACCATGCTTTACACCCGCGGGCACAAACAGTGCTGAGGTTCGGTCAAAGACGAGCGGTTCACCACCAACGGTAAACTCTATCTCGGCACCAAGGTCTTCCGGATTAGAAGGGTCACTGCCTATATGTAGAACAATCTCGTTATACTTAGCATGCGAATGTTCAAGGATATGGGGGTTGGGCTCAGGCATTTCCCATATCCAGCCCAGTTCAATATAGGTATTGCTTCCCGGCACAAGAGCGTTACTCATGATTGTCATTGTGGGATACTGGCGGCCTTTTATTTTACCAGCACTCACTTCGTAAATGGGTTTTCTTACCAGGTTTCTTCCGTATTTTGATTCAGTCACTGTCTAAAGCCCTCCTAAAAAAATAAACTCCGGTCATGCCTAATGAATCATGTTCGGGTGAGTTATATGAAAACCGCAACTAGCAATGAGGTTGTGTCCAGCCATGGCGCTGGAATCATCCGAAGCCAGAAAGACAATACAAGCCGCTATCTCCGACGGCTCGGCTATTCTCTTCAAGGCATTATTGTCCGTGACTTTACTCATCATCTCCTCATAGGAGATACCGGCGTCTCTGGCCGCCTTCTTTACCCAATCCTCGAATTCTTTAGTCCGGGTAGCGCCGGGGCTGATGCAGTTAACACGAATGCCGAATTTACCGGCTTCAATAGCCAGGGTCTCAGTAAAGCCGATTACCCCCCATTTGCTGGCGGAATACGGGCTTTCCCTAGGGACCCCAGATAATCCAGCCACACTGCTAATATTGATAATATTACCGCTTTTACGAGGAATCATATATTTAAGCACCTCTCTAGAACAAAGCATAGTCCCGGTTAAATTTACCGCCAATAAATTATGCCATTCATCCAGATTCATATCGGCTACATCAGCATTATTAAACGTACCCCTGGCGGCATTATTTACCAATATGTCAATCTGCCCAAACTCATCAATAGTTTGAGCTACCATCCGCTTTACCTGCTCGTGGTCAGCAATATCAGTTTGTATCGCCTTTGCCCTACCACCCCTAGCTCTGATGTCTTTAGCTACCTCTTCCAATCTGGAGAGGTTACGGGCGGCTACTACCACTGCCGCTCCTTCATTGGCAAAGGCAAGGCTAATAGCTTTCCCTATCCCCGTCCCCCCACCAGTAATAATAGCTACTTTATCTTTTAGTTTCACGACTTCTATCCCCCTAAAATTTTCCTCGCCATATCCTACTCCTTGTTACCACAATGGTCAATCCCTTAAGACGAAGCAAGGGGTCTGCCTTTACAAAGCTGATTTCGGGGGGTAAAATAGCGGTGATTTTGGGCAGTTAGCTCAGTTGGTTAGAGCACGCGGTTCACATCCGTGAGGTCGAAGGTTCAAGTCCTTTACTGCCCATTTCGGATATTCTAGGGAGCTATTTGCCAGCCAGCTGAAAGGAGGGGAAGACATATGTCTTTAGAAGGGAAGGTAGCCTTTGTCAGTGGAGCGTCGCGACCGCGTGGTATTGGGCGAGCCACTGCCCTTACCCTGGCCAGAGAAGGAGCCGATGTGGCTGTTAGTGGCTGGGCTCACTTTGAGGGGGCACAGGCAGTAGCTGAGGAAATAAAGCAACTGGGCAGAAATTCGATTGCGGTAAGAATGAACGTAGAAGACTATGAAGATGTAAAAAGAGGGATTGCTGAAATTAAGAGTAATCTGGGAGCCGTTAGTATATTAGTGAACAACGCGGCACAGATGGGGCAGTTTATCACCATAAGCAAGACCTCGATGGATGTGTGGCATAAAGCTTTATATACCACCCTCTTTTCTGCTTTCCATTGCATTAAAGCGACCTGGGATGATATGTGCGCCAACAACTGGGGTCGGATTGTGAATATTACATCGGTGGCTGGAGTCATGGGAGGATTTGGGCAGACTAGCTACGGTGCAGCAAAGGCAGGTCTCATTGGTCTGACTAAATCAGTCGCCCTGGAGGGGGCAAGGTATAATATTACCAGTAATGCCGTGCTCGTTGGTGTGGCTAAGACTGATGCCCCGCTTGATGATGAAGCGCGCCAGAAGCTGGAGAAGAGGATACTTGCTCGCCGCATCGCTGAACCTCAAGAGATTGCTGATGCCGTAGCCTATGTGATATCAGATAAGGCCCGCTACATGACCGGGGCGGTCGTGAATATGCTGGGCGGTCTTGACCTCTTTGTGTTTTAAATGGTCAAGCTCCCCATTAAGGCAGGAGGTTTTAAAAAAGAGTGGAGCAATACTGGAATCCAATTCTAGAAACACTGCCTCGTGAAAAGCTGCAAAGGTTGCAACTCAAAAAATTTCAGAACATATTCAAGTGGGCATACGAGCACTCCAAGTTCTATCATAAGGTATATAGTGAAGCTGGCATAGAGCTTGGCGACATCAGGACGTTTGATGATATACGAAAGGTACCCAAGGTAGAGAAGTCGATGATGAGGGCTATTCAAGGCAAAGACCCCTACCCTTATGGAGATATGCTATGTGTGCCTCTCGGGGAAGTTACCGAATATCACCAGACCAGCGGCACCACCGGACAACCAGTATATCAAGCTGATACCTGGCAGGATTGGGAGTGGCACGCCGACGCCTGGGCTTATGTATTATATGCTCAAGGCTACCGAGCCTCCGACCGGGTCTTCTTACCCTTTGGTTACAACATCTTCATCGCCTTCTGGGGCGCCCATTACGGAGCTGAGAAGCTGGGCTGTGAGGTAATTCCTGGCGGGGTACTAAATACCGAGGCAAGAATACTGAGGATGCAAGAGCTAAGAGCCACCGCCATGATGGCAACCCCCACCTATATCTTGGGCATGGCTGACGTCGCCAGAAGGAAGCTTGGTATAGACCCGGCCCGGGATTTGCAGATAAGGAAAATCACCGTTGCCGGTGAGCCCGGGGGCAGCATACCGACAACGAAGAAAAGAATGGAAGAGGCGTGGGGAGCCAAGGTCTATGACCATATAGGTGCCACTGAGATAGGTGACTGGGGCTATGAATGTATCTACCAATCCGGTTTGCATGTTAACGAGGCTTTGTTCCTGGTTGAGATAGAAGACCTCGATACTGGCAAACTTATTACTGAGCCGGGCAGGAGGGGTAAGATGGTCATTACTGCCTTCGACCGCATGGCCCAACCATGCATCAGGTTCGATTCTAAGGATATTATTGAATGGAGCCCGATAGATAAATGCGAATGCGGCCGAACCTTTCGCCTTCTTCGGGGTGGTGTTATGGGGCGGGCTGACGATATTACCAAGGTAAAGGGGGTACTCCTGGCGCCAACTTCCATTGAGGAAGTGGTCAGAAGCATTCCACAGCTAGGTGACGAATATGAGGTGCTGGTGACCAAGAAAGGCGACCTGGATGATATTACATTAAAAGTGGAGCTAATGGCGGGGCAAGAGGGTAATGTTGACGCCATCAAGAATAAGCTGGTTGACCAGCTCAGGGTGAAGACCGGGTTGAGGTATACCCTCGAGTTTCACGAGTATGGTACCCTCCCAAGGTATGATGTTAAGGCGAAGAGGTTTAAAGACTTAAGACCCAAGGAGTAATAAAGTGGCAGAAGAATATAAAATAGGGGATATGGCGGAAAAGATCCAGTTGCTAAAACAGACCGCCACCGAGCTAAAGCGTATTTCCGGGGGAATTCAGGCTGTGGACAGGAATGTTGACCGTATCCTGGCGAGTATTAAGATGCTGGAAATAAACATCAGTGATGTAGCCGGTATCCTTTGAAAGAGTTTAGCCGATCTGCGTGCGGGCTTTGCCAGGGGAAACTATGGAGCGGGAGACGAGATTCGAACTCGCGACTCTCTGCTTGGGAAGCAGATGTTCTGCCTCTGAACTACTCCCGCTAAAATCGTATCTATTCTAGTCCAAAAATACCTAGCTGTAAAGAGAGGGCTTATTGATACACATGACGCTAAGATGCTACAATGGGACTTACCAATTCACAGGCGGCAGGCAAAACTGCTTCAGGCTTGCATCTTCAAGACCTTAGCCCCCCGGATTTTCCCGCTTTTTAGCTCAACCAGCGCCTTATTGGCTTCTTCCAGTTTGAACTGCTGAATCTCGGGGGTAATCGGCACCCGGCTTGCCAGAGCCAGAAACTCCTCCGCATCTTTTCTGGTTACATTGGCTACCGTTTTAATCTCCTTCTCCAGCCAAAGATGCCTAGAATAATCTAGCTTTAAGAGGAATTCTTTGTCTACCTCCTCTTTTCTAATCAGATTGACCACCAGCCTCCCTCCCCTCTCCAGATTCTCCAGGGCTTTAACTGTCGGCTTCCAGGCGGGGGTGGTATCAATGGCACAATCCAGCTTTTGCGGGGTCTGAGCTTCAATCTCGCCTACCCAGTCAGCGCCTAACTTCTTGGCCAGTTCCCTCTCCACCGGGTTTCGGCTCAAAACAAATTTTTGGGAATTGGGAAATTTGAAATTTGCCATCTGGATTACCAGGTGGTGCGCCGCCCCAAACCCGTAAAGCCCCAGGGTCTTGCCATCCTCCATCCCGGTAAGTTTTAGAGAGCGATAGCCAACTATTCCCGAGCACATCAGGGGAGCCGCCAGGGCCAGGTCGGTAAATCTCTGCGGAATTTTATAGGCGAAGTCCTCGGAGATTACCATATACTCAGCATAGCCGCCGTCAGCGTCGCAGCCAGTCCCCTTAAATTGTTCACATAGGTTTTCCTCGCCCCTCCGGCAGAACTTACACTGCCCACAACTGGAATATATCCAGGCGGCGCCAACGCGGTCACCGATCTTAAATCTGGTTGCCCCCACCCCAAGAGCCTCAACTATCCCCACCGGCTGGTGACCGGGAATAACCGGTAATTTGGGCGGGGCAATCCTGCCCTCTATCTGGTCAAGCTCGGTCCGGCAAACACCGCAGGCTAAAACCTTAATCAGAATCTCTTTCGCTTTAGGCTGGGGCACGGGCAAATCAACCAGTTCCAGGGGCTCGGCTTTTAGTGGCAGTTCCTTTCTCTGCCGAGCCTTTCCTTCGACCCTAATCTCACATATCTCCTTCAGCACCATTGCCTTCATTTTCCTGCTCCTTTAGAGCCTTTTCTCGCCCCTGCCTGCGCTTGGATATGGCACCCGGTTACTAGTAGCCGAAGCCTGTCTCTTTCCTCAGCTCGGCTTCGTCAATATAGGCGACGAGCCCGCGAAGAAACGGCGTCGATGCCTCAGTGTAAAGCCACTCACCGAACCGGAAGCCTTCCCTTTCCAGCCGGCTAGCACTCAGCCCGGGCGCCTCCTCAAGGATAAGATGCCTCTGCCGCACAGCATGGCCACTGGCTATTTTATACTTGATTTCCTTTTTCTCTTCCATCAGGACATCCCGAATAAAGCCTTACCTTAGTTTATCATAGACAGCACTCTTTGACAGCATATTGGCAGCGTGTTATCATAGCTGTCTAGCTCAGCACGAAGGTAATAAACAATGCCTCCCATAGTTTCAATTATAGGTAAATCAAGGTCAGGAAAGACGACCCTCATTGAAAAGCTGCTTCAGGAGCTGAAATCACGAGGCTATAAAGTGGCGACCATAAAGCACACCAAGGAAAACCTGCCCTTTGATGAGCCGGGCAAGGACAGCTGGCGCCACACTCAGGCCGGGAGCGAGGCTACCATAATCAGCTCCCCGGACAAGCTCGTGCTAATCAAGCCTGTTACCGAAGAGCCCAGCCTTGAGCAAATAGCCCGCCTCGCTGGTGAGGACTATGACCTCATCCTGACTGAGGGCTTCAAAGATGGCAATATGCCCAAGATAGAGGTCCATCGCCGGGAAGCCGGTCCCCCCCTCACCACCAGGAAGCTCATCGCTATAGTTAGCGACGAACCCCTGGCAATCAAGACCAGGCAGTTCTCCCCCGACGATGTTAAAGGCTTGGCTGACCTCCTGGAGCAAGGTTTTATAACGCCGCAAAGGAAATCCCCCAATGCGTAAGACCAAGCACCGCGCAACAAACGAGGTACATCTTCGCCAGCTTACCATAGATGAGGCGCTACTAAAGCTTGACCAGTACCTGCATGATGCCTTTATGGCCGGTCTAAACCAGGTGAGAGTAGTCCACGGTAAAGGGACCGGTACGCTGCGCCGGGCAGTTCGTGAGGAGCTTGCCAAACACCCTCTGGTGCAATCATACCGACCCGGCGGTTACAGAGAGGGGGGTGAGGGGGTTACCATAGTAACGCTTGCCCCGAGGTAATCGTTGAAAGGGAAGGGGCTTTTAGCTATAATAGCTATACTTCCATCCGTGGTGAGTGTAGCCGAGAGGTTTAAGGCGCCAGGTTGTGGCCCTGGAGAACGAGGGTTCGAATCCCTCCACTCACCCCACTTATTCTCCCCAATATAACTCACTATGAGCTATTGTCTATTTCCCTGGCGCTAGTTTATAATTGATGATAGCCTATGGGCGCCTATAGCTCAGCGGATAGAGCATCGGTCTTCGGAACCGAGGGTCGTGGGTTCGAATCCCCCTAGGCGCGCCACCTTTTACAGATAAAGAGTACACCTTAGGGCATTGCTTCTATAGTAGATTAGCCCATGGTCCTACAGGCTGAAGTGAGAGCTAGATTCCTATCAGATCACGCCAAACTTCGTAAGTGCGAACCATATGAGGACAATAACAAGTATTCCCAGTAGCACATAAATTAGTGTTCTCATCGTTCCTTTCTCCCTTTGGCTTTCATGCATTATACACCATAGTCGACCCTTATGGAATACCCCTTTGTAGCCCGATAGACCTCCGCCAAAATTCCCTCCCCTTTAATCTCCGTTAGCTTTGCCGGCAGGAGCTTATTGGCTAAATCCTCGCCGCTTTTAGTATATACCCTTATATAATTATCGGTAAGTCCAGTCCAGACGCCACCAGCCTGCTTCTCCCACAATACAGTCATGGTCTTACCCAAGAATTTCTGCCTGAAGTTCTGGGCGCTCTTTCTGGCTAGAGCCCGCATCCTCTGGCTTCGTTCTCGCCTGACCCCATCCCCCACCCGCTCTGGCATCCGTGCCGCCTGAGTCCCGTTGCGCGGCGAGTAAGAAAAGACGTGAATCCGGGCAAATTCCGTCTGCCGGCAAAGTTTGCAGCTCCCTTCGAACTCAGCCTCGGTCTCACCGGGGAAGCCAACGATAATATCGGTGGTGATAGCTACCCCGGGCACCATATCCCTGATTAAGGCTACCGCCTCCAGGTAGCCGCCGACGGTATAGCCCCGCCTCATCCGACGGAGCACCTCGTCACTGCCACTCTGCAGCGAGAGATGAAAATGGCGGCATAGTCTTTTATCACGCCATAGCCCGATAAGCTCAGCGGATACCTCTTTGGGCTGGAGCGAGGAAAGCCGCAGCCTCTCGACATCGGTCTCAGTTAATATATGCTGGAGCAACCCCGCCAGGTTAAGACCATCATCGTTATATAAGCCAATCTTGGTGCCGGTCAGCACCACCTCTTTATAGCCCTCAGCCACCCTTTGTCTGACCTCGCCAATAATCTGGCCAACGGGAATGCTTTTCTCCCTGCCCCGCACCAGAGGGACAATACAATAGGAGCAGGAGCTATTGCAACCGTCGTAAACCTTGATGAAGGCACGAGTGCGGAAATCGGCTATAGTTGAACCTCCATAAGTATAGGTGGGGCGTCTTAGATACCCTGACTCCTCTAGCCGCCGCACTAGGCTTAATTTTTCACTGTTACCCAGGACAAGGTCAACCCCTTCAGTCTGAGCTAGCTCGTTACCAGCCCGCTCCGCATAACAGCCGATAGCCACCACCACCCCGTCGGGGTTGCGGCGGTGAGCCAGCCTCAGCCGCTGGCGGCATTTGCGGTCGGCAACATGGGTAACGGTGCAGGTATTGAGGATATAGACGTCAGCCTCATCATCGGCAGGTACCAGCCTGTACCCTGCCCCGGCAAACTGGCGGGCTAAGAGCTGGGTCTCAGCCTGATTGAGCTTACAGCCCACGCTGTCCAGGGCGACCCTCGGGATTTCTGAACTTCTACTCATAAGGCACCTAATTATATTTTTAATACTCTTAATCGGTCAAACGAAATTCTCCTTGCATGCCAGCCGAAATTGTGGTAAAAATATCTAACTAAAATTTACCCTCCCTTAATGTTATGTCAAGCGCAAATAATAGAGTAGCGGTTACTGGCATTGGTGCCCTATCCCCTCTTGGTCTGGACACCAGCACCATGTGGCAGGGTCTTATTAGTGGCAAGTCCGGCGTTGACCGCATCACCCTCTTTGACGCCTCAGCCTTTGAGACCAAGATTGCCGGTGAGGTAAAGGGCTTTGACCCTGCCAATTATATGAACCCCAAGGATGTCCGCCGCAACGACCGCTTTTCTCAAATGGCGGTAGCCGCCAGCCTTGAGGCTTTGAAACAGGCGGGGCTGAAAATTGACGACACCAACAAAGGCGATATCGGCATCATAATCGGCAGCGGCATCGGGGGACTGACCACCCTATTCGAACAAACCAAGGTCTTACTGGAGCGGGGACCCGACAGGGTAAGCCCCTTCCTCATCCCGATGATGATGCCCAACATAGCTTCCGCCCAGACATCCATCGTGCTGGGAGCAAAAGGTCCCAACCTGTGCACGACTTCAGCCTGCTCCAGCGGCTCCGATGCCATCGGCATTGCCTATGAGACGATAAGGCGTGGTGACGCCAAGGTCATGATAAGCGGCGGCAGCGAGGCGATAATCAACCCGGTAGGTGTCAGCGCCTTCAATGCCCTGAAGGCACTATCAACCAGAAATAGTGAGCCGCAATTGGCCTCCCGCCCCTTTGATGCTGAGCGTGATGGCTTTGTCCTCGGGGAGGGGGCGGGCATCCTCATTCTGGAAAACCTCTCCTTTGCCCAGAGGCGGGGGGCTGAAATACTGGCTGAGATTACAGCCTATGGAGCCACCGGCGACGCCTACCATATTACGGCGCCAATTGAGAGTGGGGAGGGGGCGGCTAAGGCGATGCAGATAGCACTACATAAAGCCGGACTCAAGCCCAATGAGATTGACTATATTAACGCCCATGGCACCTCTACCCAGCTAAATGACAAGATGGAGACCAAGGCAATAAAGACGGCATTCGGCGCTCACGCCTACAAAATTCCGATAAGCTCCACCAAGTCAATGATGGGGCACCTAGTGGGGAGCGCCGGGGCAGTTGAGGCGGCAATATGTATTCTGGCTATCCGGAATGGGGTCATCCCGCCAACGATAAACCTCACCCACCCTGACCCTGAGTGCGATTTAGACTATGTGCCCAATGTAGCTCGCCAAGCCAAGGTCGCCACCGCCATGTCTAACTCCTTCGGCTTTGGAGGTCATAACTCGGTCCTAATATTCCGAGAGTACGCTGAGGAGTAAGATTGAACCACTACCGTTGGAACCTGCTGCCGCTGACTCCAGATAGTAATCTGGGCAGTAGCTCAGGTTTCCCCCCGCTACTAGCTCAACTCCTCTACAATCGTGGTGTCAGAGAGCCATCCCAGCTTGAGCCATTCCTTACTGCCGATAAACGCCTCTCCTGCGACCCATTCCAGCTACCTGATATGCAGTTGGCTATAGCCCGAATTTACCGTGCCCTGCTCTCAGGGGAAAACATTGCTATCTACGGCGACTTCGATGCTGATGGCATCACCGGGACTGCCCTGCTGGTCAAGGGGCTATCCAGCCTTGGCGGTAAGGTCACCCCGTATATACCACACCGCCTGACCGAGGGCTACGGGCTTAAAACCACCGCTCTGGAAAAACTGCGCCAACAAGGCGTCAGCCTGGTTATCAGCGTTGACTGCGGAATTACCGCCCTGGCTGAGGTCAAGCGGGCAAAAAGATTTAAACTGGACATAGTTATCACCGACCACCACACCCCCCTTGCCGAAATCCCGGCCGCCGTCGCCATCGTTAATCCCAGGCGAGCCGACTCAAGCTACCCCTTTTCCGAACTGACCGGCGCCGGGGTAGCCATCAAACTGCTTCAGGCGCTATTTGAAAGCCTCGGGAAACAGGGGCAGGCGGATGAAATGCTAGACCTGGTTGCCGTGGGGACAATAGCTGATATGGCACCGCTATCCGGGGAGAACCGGTACTGGGTCAAGCAGGGGTTAAAGCTGATTAATACCAACCCCCGCCTCGGAATCAGGGAGATTATCACCCAAGCCGGGCTGACCATTGGCAGCCTTGATGCCGAGAGCATCTCATGGATTATCGCCCCGCGACTGAATGCCGCCGGTAGACTGGCCCATGCCATGACCAGCTATAAACTATTGATGACAGACTCCCCACCGGAGGCAAGGGGACTGGCCATCTGGCTGGAGCAGAAGAATGAGGAACGCCAGAGGCTTACCTCCAAGGCCCTAAATAAGGCTAGAGCGCAGGTAGCGGCTGAGGGAATCTCGCCCTTGCTCATTGCCAGCGATAGGGACTATCCGGTTGGAATCGCCGGGCTGGTAGCGGGCAGGCTGGCCGAGGAATTCTACCGCCCCTCTATCGTCATTAGAACCGGAGAGTTTACTAGCAGCGGAAGCTGCCGCAGCATCCCCGAGTTCAATATTATCCTCGCCCTGAACCAGTGCCGCTCACTACTGTCCCAGTTTGGCGGCCACTCCCAGGCCGCCGGCTTTATCCTGCCGACCAAAAATTTGCCTCGCCTCAAGCAGCACCTCGGCGAGCTGGTAACCGCTCATCTCAGCGGGGTTGACCTCCGTCCGCAACTGGATATTGATGCCGAAGCAAAACTCCCCGAACTCAGTGGTAATACCTTCAACCTCATTCAACAGCTTGCCCCATTTGGCCGGGGTAACCCGGCACCCGTCTTCCTCACCAGAGGGGCGGAGGTGATTGATTGCCAGACTATGGGCGGTAACGGGGAACACCTGAGGTTCAGGCTAAGGCAGGGTGGCGTTATATGGGATGGAGTCGGCTTCAGAATGGGCAGCGCTCGGGCTGAGGTATCCCCCAACCTTGACATCGTATATAACATGGAAATAGACCGCTGGCGCGGGGAGGAGAGACTGAGGCTCAATATCCTAGACTTTGCGCCGGCGAGGTAGTTTCCGCCCCACCCACCGCGTCCTTAAAGCCAGCACGGGGATGGCAATGGCTAATACGATTATGCCTATTATCTGCGCCTGATGTAAGCCTAAGATGAAGGGCATTCCCTCCCGCAGGAAGTCAATGCCAACCCGCCATAATGAGTAAAGGCTAAGATAGATGAGAAATAGAGAGCCATCGGGCTTAAACCGCCCCCTCAACTTAAAGATAACCCCGAAAATTATCAATAGATACACAATCTCATAAATCTGGGTAGGATGTAAGCCCATCCCTGGGGGAAGGGCAAGGCTTGCCGAATAGCCATAGCTCTGCGGGTCAGTGTAAACTATACCCCAGGGTAAGGAAGTTGGTAAGCCATAACAACAACCGTTTATGGTGCAGCCTATCCTGCCCACCGCCTGAGCCAGAGGAACCGCCGGTGCCACTAAATCGGCAAAATAAGCAAAGCGGAAGTTGCTGAACTTACTATAAATCCAGATACCCAGGGTAGCGCCGAGAATAGCACCGTAGATGGTCAGCCCGCTAGCGCCAATTATCTGACCCGGGTTCTGGCTGTAATAACCCCACCTATCAACGACATGTAATAGCCTTGATATTATTACCCCCGAGGGAAGGGCAACCAGGGCCGCGGTAAGAATAGTATCGTAGGAAAGTTTAGCCCCCCGCCTTACCTCCCACATCAGCCATAAAACCACCACCACCACCGCCAGGGCAACCATAATGCCATACCACCTGACATTCCAGAAGGCTATCGGGCTTATACCTATGGTAATCAATATTCACCTCCAAAACTAAGAGAATAGCGCCTCAACGAAGGCCTCAGCATTAAAAGCAGCCATATCCTCCAAGCCATCGCCAGTACCAATGAACTGGATTGGTATTTTTAGCTCATCACAGATAGCCAGCACGATGCCCCCCTTAGCCGTGCCATCCAGCTTAGCCAGAAAGACGCCAGTTACCCCCACCGCCTCAGTGAAATACCGGGCTTGGGTCAAGCCATTCTGACCGGTGGTGGCATCAAGCACCAAAATTACCTCATGGGGGGCGGTGGGGTCAATCTTAGCCGCCACCCGCCTAATCTTTTTAAGCTCCTCCATCAGGTTAAACTTGGTGTGCAGCCTGCCGGCAGTATCAACGATTACCTCATGAGCCTGCCGACTGCGTGCTGCCTCCAGACCATCAAAGACCACCGCCCCGGCATCACCCCCAGGCTGATGGGCAATGACCTCAACACCAATCTGCGCCCCCAGCTTCTTAAGCTGGTCAATAGCCGCCGCCCTGAAGGTGTCAGCGGCAACCAGTATAACCCGCCTCCCCTCCTTTTTAGCCCTATGGGCAAGCTTGGCAATAGACGTGGTCTTACCACTGCCATTAACACCCACCGCCAGGATAACTTTGGGCACTGACACCGAACCTGCCAGCGGAGTGTCAATTCCCAGCATTCTAATCATCTCTGCCTTAAGCGCCGAGCGCACCGATGAGCCGTCGAGCTTCTCTCCGGCAGCCCTTTGCTTGACCGCTTCAATGAGCTTTTCCGCAGTGCTAACGCCGACATCAGCCGAGATAAGCAGCTCCTCAAGCTCCACCCAGACCGCCTCATCAACAGCCACACGGTCAAACAGGCGCACCACCCGCTTAAACCAGCTATCACGGCTCGGCTTCAGCGCTTGGTTAATATCTTTCAACCTTGCTCCTTAACTATCCCCTTCCTTAAGGGCGGGTGGGTGGGAAAATCAATCTATTTTTTTAGCAAACCCTCCAGTAATAGCTGGGCGGCTTTTTTATCCAGCGGCTTATTATTATTACCGCATTTCGGCGACTGAATACAACTGGGGCAGCCTTCCTGACACGGGCATTCCTCAATCGCCCTCAGTGTAGTCTGCCACAACTGCTCCACCAGGTCAAAGCCTTTCTCACTAATGCCAATGCCACCGGGGTAAGCGTCATAGATAAATACCTGCGCCCTCCCCGTGTCCGGGTGGAGGGGGGTGGATACCCCACCAATATCATTGCGGTCGCAGAGGGCAAAGAGGGGGAGGATGGCAATAGCAGCATGCTCGGCAGCATGCAGTCCACCGGCAAAGTCCAGTTGCTCCCTGTCCAACCGAGCCACCACTTTAGCTGGCAGGTCAAACCAGAGGGCAACGGTGGGGAAATGCTGCGGCGGCAGGTCAAGGGGCTCCTCCCCGATTACCTCCTCGGTGAACTGCGCCTTCTTCTTGAAACCAACTACGGTAGTGGTAACCTCAACCTCACCCAGGTACACCCTGGCCTGCCCGCAGGTCTTACCCCGGAGCACCCTGACAATACGAAGGTCGGTAAGCTCCTTCGTCTGCGTATAGTAATTGGCAGAGGTTGGCGTGGCGTAGGCAGTGCGGGCAGTCAGGTCAAGCTCATTTACCAGATAGGCTTCCCCCTGATGGAGGTAGATAGCGCCGGGATGGATTTGAAAAAAGGCGACGCTAGCCTCAACGGTTTCCAGAAGCGAGTCAGTTGAGGTATCAACAATGACAAAATTTTCCCCGGAGGTGGAGCGAATATTTATGCCCTGCGCCGGGTAGGCAATTTTCGGCGAAAGATACCACCTGCCACTTTTTTGCTCTCTAAGTAAACCCTCTCCCTCCAGTACCATTCTTTCCCGCTCAAAGGCAGAGCCAAAGACCTCCTCATCCCTGCTGGTCAGGGGCAGCTCCCAGGCAGCACACAGCAGGTGGGCTCTCAAGATATAGGGGTTATCCGGGTTGACCAGGGCGTTCTCAAAGCTTTTGCCAAAGAATGAATCGGGGTGACGCATAAAATACTGGTCAAGGGGACTGTCCAGCCCGATAAGAAAGCTCATAGACTTATCCCCACTCCGTCCACTCCTCCCCGCCTGCTGCCAGGTGCTGGCAATGCTCCCCGGATAGCCGGTGAGCACCGTCGCCTCCAGGTCACCAATGTCTATCCCCAGCTCCAGAGCCGTGGTCGCCACCACGCCGGTAAGCTTACCGCCAAACAGCTCCTTTTCTATCTGGCGCCGTTCCTCGGGAAGGTAGCCCGCCCGATAAGGCTTGATTTTTTTAGCTTGAGCGGGGCTGGTCTCAGCCAGCCGCTTTCGGGTGTAGTTATAGATAAGCTCGGTCAAGCGACGGGTGCGAGCAAAGACAAGACTGCGGATGTCGCTATTCACCAGCTCGGCAAAGAGGCTTGACGCCTCGCTGTTAGCACTACGCCGGACGCTCTTTGCCTCGTCTATAATCGGGGGGTTCCAGAAAATAAAATCCTTACCCCCATAAGGAGAGCCATCGCTGGCAACCACCCTGAATGGTAGACCCACCAGCCTTTCGGCATGCTCCCCGGGGTTGGCAATCGTCGCCGAGCAGCAGATAAACCGTGGATTTGAGCCGTAAAAGCGGCATAATCGGCGCAGGCGGCGGAGGACACCGCCGACATGGGAGCCAAAAACGCCCCGATAGATATGGGCTTCATCCACCACCACATACCTCAAGTGTCGCAGCAGCCTTGACCACGATTGATGATTGGGCAGTATGCCGATATGGAGCATATCGGGGTTGGTAAGCACCACCCTGGCACTCTTTCTTATCCCCGCCCTCTCCTCCTGAGGGGTATCACCATCAAAGGTGCTGACGTCCCGCGATAGACGGGGGTAGTCCCGTAAGGTGCGAAGCTGGTCTTGGGCTAAGGCTTTAGTCGGGAAAAGGTAAAGGGCACAACTACCCGCCTCGCTTAAGACTACTTCCGTAACCGGGATGTTATAGCACAGGGTCTTACCGCTAGCTGAAGAGGTAGACACCATCACATTCATGCCCTTGCGGGCATAATTTATGGCTTCAGCCTGATGGGTATAGAGGGGTAATAGATGCTGTTCCCTGAGGTAGTGGTGAAGGCTTTCCTCCAGGGGTTGCTCCAGCTCAGCATATTCAGCTTGGCGGCGGGGAATATGCTCGATATGGACTATCTGACCACGGTAACTGGGCTGAGCTAAAAGAGCATGAACAAAGGCTGAGGTATCCATCATCGCCCCAGTCAGGAAATAGCCAGGACCTCAATCTCGTAGTCCAATATCTCTACCTCAAAGCGACCATTAATAATGAAGTCAGCCACCTTGGACAGGACCTCATTGGTGTAGCGGCTATCATTGCTCACACAGCAAACGCCAAGGGTGGCTAACTGCCATAACTCATGGTCATCAACCTCAGCCACGGAGACATTAAACCGGCTTCTGAGGCGAGTGGTAATGGATTTCAGTACTTGCCGCTTACCCTTAAGCGACAGGTTTTCCGGGAAGCGAAGCTTAACCCGACAGACCCCAACATTCATGCTCTTTGGCAAATGAGATAAATCAGAACCTTAGCCAGAGTTTCTTTGCTTAGCGTAACACTCTTTGCAATAGACCGGGCGCCCTTCCTTGGGCTCAAACGGCACTGTGGTTTCTACCCCGCACTCAGCACAGGTTACGGTAAACATCTGACGCGGCTGACCGGAGTCACTCCAGCGGTCTCTCCGCCGAGAAGCCCGGCACTCAGGACACCGCCGAGGCTCATTCTGCAAGCCATGGGACTGATAGAATTCCTGCTCGTCGGCGCTAAAGACGAACTCTTGCCCACAATCACGGCATACCAGGGTTTTGTCTGCCAGAGCCACTGCTGCACCTCCTTTTAGATTTTGTTTCCCCTTGTCTTGGATGCAGTCTCTTGGCTCCGCAAAACCCCTTTCTCGATTACCACACCGGGTTCCCTGCCTATGCAGGGGGTAAGCTTTAGAAACGACACCAAACCAGGGTATCAACTACAGCCAAAACTATACCCCCTCTGGATTACAAAAGTCAAGCCGATTTACAGCCGCAGCCACTTATGCTATAATCGGTTATTTACAGCATAGTTGATACTGGTTAAAATAACGTGGGGATAGAGGATTAACTTGGACAAGGAAAAAAAGAGCGAACTCGTAAGCAAATTCAGGCTCAGTCAAAAGGACACTGGCTCGACTGAGGTGCAGGTAGCCGTGCTCACCGAGAGGATAAACCAGTTGACCGAGCACATGACGGCTCATCGGCACGATTACCATACACAGCACGGGCTAGTCAAGCTGGTAGGACAAAGAAGAAAGCTACTAGCCTACCTGAGCCGAGAGGATGCTAAACGATATCGCAACCTGATTAATAAGCTTGGGCTACGCAAGTAAGGCTTAAGTGGGGGGAGGGGTATTGATATCACCTAGTTCTTTTGAGCGCGAGGTTGGCGGCAGAAAGCTCACCATAGAAACAGGAAAGCTCGCCGGCCAGGCGGCGGGAGCGGTAACTATTCGTTACGGAGACACCGTAGCTCTGGTTACCGTTTGCACCAGCACTGAACCCCGGGAGGGTATAGACTTTCTGCCCCTGACCATTGACTATGAAGAAAGGCTCTATGCTGCCGGTAAGATTCCGGGCGGCTTTATCCGAAGGGAGGGGCGCCCCAGCCAGGAGGCAACCCTAGCCAGCCGCCTCACCGACCGACCACTACGTCCCCTCTTACCCAAGGGGTGGCGCAACGATATTCAGATTATAGTTACCGTCCTCTCCGCCGACCAGGAAAACGACCCCGATATCCTGTCAGTTATTGGTGGCTCAGCGGCGCTGGCAATCTCACCAGTACCATTTGATGGCCCAGTATCTGCCGTTCGCGTCGGCTATATTAACGATGAGCTGGTGCTAAATCCAACCCTGCTCCAGCTTGAGACCAGCCTCCTTGACCTGGTCGTGGTCAGCACCAAGGAGGCAGTGGTAATGGTAGAGGCCGGAGCCAGAGAGGCTTCAGAGGAGCTCGTCCTGCGGGCGATAGAATTCGGTCATAAGGCAAACCAGGATATTATCAAGCTCCAGGAGGAGCTCCAGCAGGCTTATGGCCGACCCAAGACGGAAACACCGGCAAGCGAGGTTAACCCTGAGCTAATCTCAACCATCTCACCAATTGTTGACGACAAACTTGCCCAGGCACTGAGCCAGCCGGAAAAGTTACAGCGGGAAGAGGCGCTCAGCAGCCTGAAGAAAGAGCTTATCAAGACGCTGGGTGAGTCATTCCCCGAGGAAGCTCTAACCGCCGCCCTGGAGACAAAGGTTAAAGCTAAAATAAGGGGCGACCTCCTCCAGACAGGAAAGCGTATTGATGGGCGTGGTCTAACCGATATCCGACCCATCAGCTGCGAGGTGGGAATCCTGCCCCGCACCCATGGCTCAGCCCTATTCAGCCGGGGGCAGACCCAGATTCTAACCATCACCACGCTGGGTTCCATCAGGCAGGAGCAACAGCTTGATGGCCTGGGTCTGGAGGAGAGTAAACGCTTTATTCACCATTATAATTTTCCCCCCTTCTCCGGTGGCGAGGTGAAACGCATCGGCTCGCCAGGGCGGCGTGAAATCGGGCATGGCGCTCTGGTGGAGCGAGCCATTACCCAGGTACTGCCCAAGGACGAGGACTTCCCCTATACCATCCGCCTTGTCTCCGAGGTCTTGAGCTCTAGTGGCAGTACCTCTATGGCCAGTGTCTGCGCCTCAAGCCTGTCCCTTATGGATGCCGGAATACCGATAAAGGCAGCAGTAGCCGGGGTAGCTATGGGACTGGTCACCGGTGAGGAGGGTAAATACGTAATCCTGACTGACATTGAAGGCATAGAGGACGCCTATGGAGATATGGACTTTAAGGTAGCCGGGACAACCAGTGGTATCACGGCAATGCAGCTGGATATTAAGCTCAAAGGCATAAGCTCGCAGGTTCTGGGAAAGGCACTAGACCAAGCTCGCTCTGCTCGGCTGTCCATTCTGGGAATAATGGAAAAGACCATTAGCTCCAGCCGACCTGAACTCAGCCGCTATGCCCCAAGGATGTATAAGATAACCATTGACCCGGGTAAAATTGGCGCTGTCATCGGCACCGGGGGCAGGACAATCAGGTCAATTATTGATGAAACTAAGGCAAGCATTGACGTTAACAACGATGGCACAGTGATTATCGGCTCAGCTAATGAGGAGGCGGCGCGCCGGGCTATCCAGATTATTGAAGGTCTGACCAAGGAGGTAGAGGTTGGCGCCATCTACACGGGAAAGGTGAGCCGCCTGATGAACTTCGGGGCGATGGTAGAGATTTTGCCGGGCAAAGAGGGGCTGGTTCACATCAGCGAACTGGCTGATTATCACGTCCCCAAGGTTGAGGATGTGGTCAAGGTCGGCGATGAGGTTACGGTTAAGGTAATTGGCATTGACGAACTTGGGCGGATAAACCTCTCGCGAAAGGCAGTATCTGAAAAGGGGCCTCAAGTCCCCGGGGCTAAGGTCGGGGATATCCTTTCTAAAGATTACCCGTTTAAAAAACACGATTCTCGCCCTCCCCGGAACAAGCCGGGTTATAACCGGGGACCGAATAGAGGACCCAGGCGATGAAGAGTATAA
>Ga0315280_10001435_pt1 | contig 41024 bp, 63 predicted proteins | sample YL17G06_40_MG_FD_203697 | JGI IMG/M metagenome (GOLD analysis project Ga0315280, IMG submission 203697) | Sediment microbial communities from Yellowstone Lake, YNP, Wyoming, USA - YL17G06_40 | ecosystem: Environmental > Aquatic > Freshwater > Lake > Sediment | place: USA: Wyoming | collected...
TCCTTTGAAGGAGAGGGGGATACAGGGGGTGAGGTAGAAACTCAAGATGTGGGTAGAAGTTAAGCAAGCAAACAGTTTAATGACCGCCGAGATGTGGAAGGAATTTTTTGAGGGGGAGGGGATACCCGCCCGTATTTTACCAGCGTCTGGTGGAGCACCAGGGCGCGAGTTAGTTGCTTACCGTATCCTTGTTCCTAAGGATAAAGAACATGTTGTACAAGAGGTATTGAGGAAGCTGTGATGCCGTATCAATTGGTCTGGCTTATCTTTCTGCTGCCCTTTTTCTCCTTTGCCATAATATCACTGTTTTTAAGGCCCTTCTTTAACCACCAGCCCAGGCTTGGTGGCTATCTCACTATTGCCTCTTTGATAGGTTCTTTGGCTCTCTCCGTTTGGGCGTTAATCGAGGTTATGGCTGCCCCGGGGCACCAGCTAGCGATACCCGATATCAACTGGGTGGTTATTGAGGGGGGGATTACCATTCACCTCGGGCTGATGGTTGATTCGCTGACGGCGGTGATGCTCATCGTGGTCACCCTGGTCAGCCTGATGGTGCAGATTTACTCCCAGGGCTATATGCACGGCGACCTTGGCTATCACCGCTACTTTGCCTTTATGTCGCTGTTTACCGGCTCAATGCTGGCTCTAGTTCTGGCGGACAATCTGCTCTTTATGTATGTCTTCTGGGAAATGGTCGGCTTATGCTCTTATCTGCTGATTGGCTTCTGGTTCCATCGTCCGGCGGCGGCTAATGCTGCCAAGAAGGCGTTTATTGTTACCCGCCTCGGCGACTTTGGCTTTCTGGCGGCTATTCTGCTTCTTTTCTTCAACACCGGGACTTTTGATATTGCCCAGCTTCATTCCCTGGCGATAACCGGGGCGCTGGCGGGGACAACTCTTACCTGGGCAGCGATTGGCATCTTTGCCGGTGCCGTGGGCAAGTCCGCCCAGTTCCCCCTGCATACCTGGCTGCCCGATGCTATGGAGGGCCCAACCCCGGTCAGTGCCCTAATCCATGCCGCGACTATGGTTGCGGCTGGTGTCTTTCTCGTTGCCCGATGCTATCCCCTCTTTTCCCACTCGGTTGAGGCGCTGACCACAGTAGCCGTTATTGGCGGCTTTACTGCTATCTTTGCTGCCAGTATGGGTCTGGTGATGACCGATATCAAGCGGGTTCTGGCTTATTCAACTATAAGCCAGCTTGGCTATATGATGCTTGGGCTGGGGGTTGGGGGGGTGGCTATTGGTATCTTCCACCTGTTTAATCATGCCTTCTTTAAGGCGCTCCTCTTTCTCGGGGCGGGCAGTGTCAATCATGCCACCGGCACCTTTGATATGCGGCAGATGGGGGGGCTGCGCCGGTTTATGCCCTGGACTTATGCCACCTTTGTTATCGCTAGCTTAAGCATCGCCGGCATCTGGCCTCTTTCCGGCTTCTGGAGCAAGGACGAGATTCTGGCAGCATCCCTGCAGAACCAGCCGATACTTTTCTATCTGGCAATGGTAACGGTTTTTATGACCGCCTTCTATATGTTCCGCGCGGTTTTCCTGACCTTTGGCGGCGAGTATCGCGGCGGGGCTGAGGCTCATGGCAAGCCGCACGAGTCGCCATCGGTTATGGTTATGCCCATGGTTGTCCTGGCGGTGCTTTCTGTGGTCTCTGGTTTATGGAATGTTACCGGCGCCTTTGGCAAGTTTTTCGGTCATGGCGAGACCCACGGCTTTGTCCGGGGGTTCTTCGGTATTCTGGCTCACCCCTTGCCCTGGCTTTCGCTGATAGTGGCTGGCTTGGGCATTCTTTTGGCTTATGTGATATATAGCGCTAAGTGGCTATCGGCGGAGCGGGTGGGCAGTATTTTCAAACCATTTTATATTCTGTTCTCTCATAAATACTGGTTTGATGAGCTTTATGAAGTGGTCATTGTGAAGAACTTTTTGGTTCGCGGGCTTTTTGCCGTATTTCAATTCTTTGATAGCTATGGTGTTGATGGGGCGGTAAACGGGGTGGCTAATGGGGCGATAGCTACCGGTAGAGCGATACGTAAGGCGCATACCGGGCAACTACAGCTCTACGGTCTTTTTATCGGCATCGGTATTCTGGCGATTATTGTTTGCTTGTATTTTTTTGGATAAGGAGATTATCTAGCAACCTATCCCCCTGACCCCCTTCCCTTACTAGGGAAGGGGGAGTGAGAGAAGAGAGGGGGCGAAGCCCCCTCTCTAAAAACTCTTCCCCCTCTCCACTCTTGGAGAGGGGGATAAAGGGGGTGAGGTTGATAAATAAAAAGGAGTCAGGATAATTGGACTTTAATTATTTGACCTGGATAGTCTTCCTCCCCGCCGTAGGGGCGATATTAATTGCCTTTATCCCCGGCTTATCTGGGCGGGCGATTAAGTGGCTTGCCGCCGTCTTTGCCTTTGTTTCGCTGGCTCTATCTATTTATGTCTTTGCCATTTTTGACCGCTCGCTGGCGGGGGTAATCCAGTTTGAGGAGAATTTTTCCTGGATTCCGGCGATTAACGCTCATTATCATTTGGGCGTGGATGGTTTGAGCCTGCCTCTGGTGATATTGATGAGCCTCCTCGGTTTCCTGGTGGTTCTTATTTCGTGGAAGATTGACCTGAGACCGCGAGAATACTTCGCCTGGCTATTGCTTCTGGAGACAAGCATTCTGGGGGTATTTTGCTCCCTTGACCTGCTTTTGTTCTTCCTCTTCTGGGAGATAGAGGTCATCCCGATGTACTTCTTAATCTCCATCTGGGGGACGGGGAGGAAAGAATACTCGGCGATAAAGTATGTGGTGTATACCCTCTTTGGTAGCGCTATGATGCTTGCCGGTATTCTCAGCCTTTATTTTACCACCGGCAGTCTCAACATGGTGGAGATTGCTCAGGGTGGGCTGGCGATGATTCAGTCAATGATGCCGGCGGGGGCTATCTTTCTCTTATTGCTTATCGGCTTTGCTGTCAAACTACCTGTTTTCCCTCTGCATACCTGGCTGCCTGACGCTCATACTGATGCCCCGACGGCGGTGAGCGTGGTGCTGGCGGGGGCGCTGCTTAAGATGGGCGGCTACGGGATGCTCCGGATATGCGTTAGCATATTCCCCGCCGTCGCCCGTGAGTATGGCTTCATTCTGGTGATACTGGCGGTGGTCAATGTCCTCTACGGGGCGGCGGTAACCTTAAGGCAAAATGATTTAAAGAGGCTGATTGCATACAGTAGCATTAGCCATATGGGCTATGTGCTTCTGGGCATCTTTGCTTTGGGTCAGGTGAGCATGGTCGGGGCAAGTTTGCAGATGTTCAGCCACGGCATTATCACCGGCTTACTCTTTGCTATGGCGGGCTTGGTGATGCACAACGCCGGGGAGAGAGACCTCCGAAAACTTGGCGGTCTGGCAAGGCAGATGCCGATTATTGCCGTTATCTTCTCGGTGGCGGGTGTCGCTTCCCTGGGGCTGCCCACCACCAGCGGCTTTGCCGCCGAGTTCCTGGTCTTTGTCGGCAGCTTCTCCAGCACCACCGTTGCCGGAATTCAACTTTACACCATTCTTGGCGTCATTGGTATTGTTATCACTGCCGGCTATATTCTGTGGATGCTCCAGCGCGTGTTTTATGGTCAACCGCTGGAGCGGTTCAAAAAGGCTCATGATGCCGATATCCTGGAGAGGGTATACATGTTTATTTTTGTTGCCGTGATTATGCTGGTCGGCATCTATCCGGCAATCCTGACCGATGTTATTAAAATGGGCGTTATGCCCATAGTGAGGTTACTGGGTGGTTAGAATATGGTGAATTTTGAGCTACTTTTGCCTGAGCTGACCCTGGCTGGCACTGCCATATTGGTCATCCTGCTTGACCTTATTATTCCGCGCAAGGGATGGCTGGCGGTGGTCAGCCTAATTGGCGTTGTCGTTGCTGGCGGCTTTGCTATTACCATGTGGGGAGGCAGCTCGCAGGCTATATTCAATAACATGCTGGCGGTGGATAGCTTTGCCCTATTCTTTAAGCTGCTATTTTTGAGCATTGCTTTTCTGGTGATTCTGGCTTCCGCCGATTACGTTACAAAATTCTCTCGCTTTCAGGGGGAATACTACGCCCTCGTGCTTCTCTCCGCTCTGGGCATGATGCTGATGGCAGCCACCGCCGAGCTAATCTCTATCTATATTGCCCTAGAGCTCGCGAGCATATCCTTATATGTCCTGGCTGGCTTTCTCAAAGACCCGAAGTCAACCGAAGCCTCATTAAAGTATCTATTGCTTGGGGCGGTAGCCTCGGCGGTGCTGCTCTTTGGCATGGCGCTGGTCTTTGGCTTTACCGGCAAGACACAGTTGGGAGAGATTGCTCAGGCTATCCAGTCGCTTTCGCTATCCGGTGTCTTAGCCAGCCCCGGGCTTATCCTGGGCATGGCATTAATAGTCGCCGGCTTTGGCTTCAAGATTGCCGCTATCCCCTTCCATATGTGGGTGCCTGATGTCTATGAAGGGGCACCGACACCAATCACTGCCTATTTATCGGTAGCCAGTAAGGCGGCCGGCTTTGCCATTATTCTCAGGGTTTTCTATTCAGCCTTTGGGCTTCCGTCATGGCTGAGTCTGGACTGGGGATTAATCTTCGCCGTGCTGGCGGCTATTGGCATGACCCTGGGCAATATAATCGCCATTCCTCAGACCAATATCAAGCGGATGTTAGGTTACTCCAGCATCGCCCAGGCGGGTTACCTTATGGTGGGGCTAGCCACAGTGGGTTTTTCTCCAGCGGCAGACATTGTGGGCAGGAGCGGGCTTCTTTTCTTCCTCGCCAGCTACGCCCTGACCAACCTTGGTGCCTTTATTGCCATTATCGCCATCTCAAATAAGCTTGATAGCGACCTGATTCAGGACTATTCGGGGATGAGCAGGCGGGCGCCGCTATTGGCTTTAGCTCTGACCCTGTGTCTTATTTCCCTGATTGGCATGCCGCCGGCAGCCGGGTTTATGGCTAAGTTCTATATCTTCAGCGGGGCAGTGAAGCACGGTTTGCTTTGGCTGGTGGTTATTGCCGTAATCAATAGCGTAATATCCGCCTACTACTATCTGAGGGTGGTCAAGGTAATGTGGCTGGGTGAGCCAGCCTCCAAGGCAAAGGTGCCCTCTTCTATAGCTCTCAGGTTTGCTCTATCTATCTCCTGTCTCGGCGTGCTGGTACTGGGCATTATCCCCGGCTATATCATGAAGCTCGCCGAGCTTGCGGCTAAGATGTTCACTTTCTAGAAACCCTATCCCCTTTATCCCCTTCCCCTTAGCAAGGGGAAGGGGAAGATTTTTTAAAAAGAGGGGCTGACGCCCCTCTTAAACACCCCGCAAGAATACCTAGTGCTAACATCCCTCTTAAACACCCCCAAAAGTAAGAGAGTTAAAGAGGGGCTTCGTTTCCCTTCGGCTCTCCGCTAGCCTCTCTCTTTTGGAGGAGAGAAATTTTAGGGAGGGGGCTTCGCCCCCTCCCTTACTTATACCCCCTTCCCTTTAATAAAATAATAAGGGAAGGGGGTTAGGGGGATAGGTTTCTAGTCTGGTTGTTTGTTGGCTGGTTACTTAATATGCTATGATAGCCAGAGAAGGGGGGCGAAAATGGGAATGGATTGGATAACGAATTGGATGCTGTTCTGGGGCAGTATAATTTGGATAATACCACTATTAGTGGCGTGGGAGGTGGCGTGGAAGGGGGTTGCCCTGTGGCGGGCGGGCAGGAATGCTCATTTGGTCTGGTTTATCTGTCTTTTCATCTTTAATACCCTGGGCATACTGCCAATAATATACATCTTTGCCTTTAGTGAAAAGAAAAAGAAGAGGTAAGCGGTGAACCGAACCAGGGGCTTTGTCAACCTGAACCGGTTTAAGTCGGGCAGGGCAATTAAAAAGCTCAGCAAGGCGACATATGATAGGCGTAAAAAGAGGGGCAAGAAGTGAATGGAAGGCTTCGTATCCTCTATATCTTGCTGGGTGTTGGCATTGTTACCCTTGTTGTTGGCTTAATTCTCCTCTTTAGCTACGGGAGCTAGGGTTGCCATGACTATAAAAAAGATTGGTATTCTTTATCACCCGATGATTGAGGCTGCCCTTACCCTGGCTAATAAATTACAGGATTTTCTAACTGCTAAGGGGGTATCGGTCTGGCTATGCTCGGCATGGGAGGGGGAGCAAGCCAAAGCTCAGGTGAATGGCACCGAGCTAATCCTGGCTATCGGCGGCGATGGCACTATTCTTCGGGCAGCTCAGGTGGCGCTTCCCGGTCAAATCCCTATTACCGGCATAAATCTGGGCAGGCTGGGCTTTATGACCGAACTCAGCGCTGCCGAAGCCGAGAAAAAACTGCCCGCCCTGCTTGAGGGAGAGGAGGGCTGGGTTGATGAGCGGGCGATGCTTGAGGCGAAGTTTCAACTTAGTAAATCTGAGCCATCCCGCATCTTCTATGCCCTGAACGATGTGGTGGTGGCGAGGGGGGGAGTAGCCCGCGTCGTCTATGTGGAAGCCAGCATTGATGGCGAGACGCTGACCACTTATAAGGGCGACGGCGTTATTGTGGCTACGGCTACTGGCAGCACCGGCTATTCACTGGCCGCCGGCGGTCCTATTCTCCCTCCCCAGGCTAAGGAATTTTTGCTGTTACCAATCATGCCACATCTTAGTTTAGCTTACCCCATGGTATTACCAGCGACGGTGGCGGTCAGGCTGCACCTGGCGACCACCCATCAGGCAACGCTGAGTATCGATGGTCATATAAACCTACCCTTAGGTAGTGGCGCAGTTATAACCGTGAGGCATAGCTCTAAGATTGGTCGGTTTTTGAGAATTCATCCCCAAGCCAGTTTCTACACTTCTCTGGAGCAAAAGCTGAAAGGAAGATAGTAGATTGAAGGAAGAGAAAGCTAAAATCAGCGACGTCCCTCAGATACACCAGTTGATTAACCACTTTGCCGAAAAGGATGAGATGTTGCCCCGCCCCTTGAGTGAGTTATATGAAAATATCAGGGATTGTTTTGTCGTCAGGGAGGGGGAGCAGGTGCTCGGTTGCATATCACTGCATGTGGTGTGGTCCGACCTGGCGGAGATAAAGTCGCTGGCAGTAGCCAAGGATAGCCAGGAGCAAGGCATTGGCGCCGAGTTAGTTAGGGCTTGCCTCAAGGAGGCTGAGGAGCTTGGTATTACCACCGTCTTCTGTCTGACTTACAAGCCAGCCTTTTTTGAGCAGTTTGGCTTTTCCCAGGTGGATAAAATGGAGCTACCAAGAAAGGTCTGGACTGAGTGCTATCAGTGTCCTAAATTCCCTAATTGTGACGAGGTAGCCCTTGTCTATCATTTAAAGCCGTCTGGCTGAAATCAGGGGGCTAAATTGGCTGAGGAAAAGACATTGTCCAGTCGACTAATCTATGATGGGCGAGCAGTAAGGCTGCGGGTTGATACGGTGAGAATGCCCGGCGGCAGGGAGACTACCAGGGAGATTGTGGAGCATAGCGATTGTGTGGCTATTATCGCCATTGACGATGAGGATAATGTTCTGCTGGTCGAGCAATACCGCAAGCCAGTGGAGAAGAGGCTGCTGGAGATTCCCGCCGGTGGCATTGAACCTGGCGAGGAGGCGGAGGACTGTGTTCGCCGCGAGCTGCGTGAGGAGACCGGCTTTCTTCCCCAAAAAGTGGAGCGGCTGGGTGGCTTCTACTCCTCCCCCGGTTACTGTACTGAATACCTCCACCTTTATCTGGCTACGGAGCTTATTTCCAGTCCACTTCAGGCTGAGGATAGTGAGAGTATTAAACTGGTCCGGGTGCAGCTAAGCGAGGTCCCCGCTCTTATTACCTCGGGCTCAATCTGTGATGCCAAGAGCATCGCGGCACTGCTCGCCTTTTTTGAGTATCGGAAGTCAGCCAACTTTGCCTGAGAGCCTTCGCCCGCCGAGGAGGTGGAGGTGGAGGTGGGGCACTACCTGTCCGCCCTCTGCACCGCAGTTTATCACCAGCCGATAGCCGCTCTGGGCAACGCCCTCCCTTTTTGCCAGTTGCTTGGCAATATCTATCATACGAGTAATGATGGGCAATTCGTCTTCTTTTAGCTGGTCTAGAGCGGAAATATGGCGTTTGGGTATAACCAGTATGTGTACCGGTGCCAGTGGCTTAATATCGGGAAAGGCAATTATTTCTTCATCCTGATAGACTATATCACTGGGAATCTTGCCTGATGCAATCTGGCAGAAAATACATTCCATATAACCCTATCCCCTTTATCCCCTTCCCCTTATCAAGGGGAAGGGGGAATTATTTATATAAGAGAGGCTTCGCCTCTCTTCAACTCTCCTTTATTATTTATCCCTCTGATATTTAGCCTTTCCCTGCTCAAAGAGGTCTCCCCCGTAGATATCGTTGGCGACAATAGCCGGGAAGTTCTCCACAGTAAGTCTCAGGACAGCCTCGGTGCCTAGGTCCTCGTAGGCGATGACCTCTGCCTGTTTGATGGATTTAGATAACAAAGCACCGGCACCACCAATAGTGGCGAAATAAACGGCTCTATATTTTTTGATAGCCTCTTTTACCTGTGGTGAACGGCTTCCCTTGCCAATCATGGCTCTAATGCCGGCGGCGATAAGGCGGGGAGTATATATATCCATACGGCGGCTGGTGGTAGGACCGGCGGAGCCAAGAACCTGCCCCGGTCTGGCTGGCGACGGCCCCGTGTAATATAAAGTTTGCCCCTTAAGGTCGAAGGGAAGTTTATTCCCTTTTTCCAAGGCTTGGATGAGTCTCTGGTGGGCGGCATCACGGGCCGTATAGACAACCCCGGAGATTAGAACTTGGGTGCCTACGGTCAGTTTTTCTATGATTTCAGGCTCAATTGGTGATGTGATATTTATCTACCTCACCCCCTGTATCCCCCTCTCCTTAAAACGAGAGGGGGAAGAAATTTTTAGAAGAGGGGCGAAGCCCCTCTTAAACACCCCTTATAATGTAATTTCTTGGTGGCGGGCGCTATGGCATTGGAGGTTGACTGCCACTGGCAGACTGGCAATATGGGCAGGCATAACCTCGGCGTGGACTGCCAGGGCGGTAATTGTGCCGCCAAAGCCAAGGGGCCCGATACCTAGAGCATTTACTTTAGTCAAAATTTCTTTCTCTAGCTCAGCAATCTCTGAGTCCGGGTTTGGCTCGGCTAATTTTCTAAGTAGCGCCTTCTTCGCCAGTAGCATTGCCTTTTCCGCTGTGCCGCCAATGCCTAAGCCTATAATTAACGGAGGGCAAGCATTACCTCCTGCCTCATCAACGGTTCTCACTACCAGGTCAATAATCCCTTGTCTGCCATCGCTCGGCTTGAGCATTGCCAGTTTAGTCATATTCTCGCCGCCCGCCCCCTTGGGCATAACGATAATCTTTAAGCGGTCGCCGGCAACGATTTCAGTATGGACGACGGGAGGGGTGTTGTCTTTGGTGTTTATTCTGGTGGAGAAGGGCTTCTTGACCATTGATTTTCTCAGGTATCCCTGAGCATAGCCCCGCCGCACCCCTTCCTCTACTGCGGCATATAAGTCGCCGGTAATATGGACTTCCTGACCTATCTCTAAAAAGACTACGGCTATGCCGCAGTCCTGGCAGAGGGGCAGTTGCTCCTCTTTGGCAATCCGAGCATTCTCTATAAGCTGGCTTAAGACCTCTCTTCCCAGCGGTGATTCCTCGGTTTTCTGGGCTTTCTTGAGGGCGGCTAAAACGTCTTCTCCCAACTCAAAATTTGCTTCCTGGCAGAGCTGGGCTACAGTTTGAGTGATGGCGCTGGCTTTAATTTCTCTCATTCTACCCCAATCTCATCGTCTTTATTAGCTCTTGGACGGCTTTGGCTGAATTGGCTAGGGCTTGCTTCTCTTCTTCGGTCAGCTCTAGCTCTATTATCTTTTCTATGCCCTTTCTGCCCAGCTTTACTGGAACGCTGATAACGGTGTCCTTAATCCCGTATTCCCCATTTAAGTAAGCGGCGCAAAGAAGGGTTTCCTTTTTGTCTAATATTATTGCCTCCGCCATGCGGGCAACGGCGGCGGAGGGGGTATAAAAGGCGCTCCCTGTTTTAAGCAGGCTTACAATCTCATCCCCGCCCATTATCGTTCGCTTTACCAGCTTATCAATCGTCTCTTTGGGCAGGAGCTTGGTTATTGGTTTTTCCTTAACTGTGGTTAGCCGGGGGATAACAAGCATATTCTTACCATGTTCCCCCAGGATGCAGGCAGAGACACTTGCCGGCGATACCTTAAGCTCAGCGGCGATAAAGCTGCTAAGTCGGGCGCCGTCCAGGACGCCAGACAAGCCGACGACTCTATTTCGGGGGAACTTGCTGGTCTTAATTGCCAGGTAGGTCATGGCATCTACCGGGTTGGTGACCATAATAATAATGCAGTCAGGGGAGTAGTTGACTACCTTATTGGTAACCTCAGCCACGATTTTCATATTAGCCTGCACTAGCTCATCGCGGGTCATGCCTGGTTTTCGGCTGAAACCTGAGGTGATAATTACCACCTGTGAATTGGTGGTCTCTTCATAGCCGTCAGTCCCGCTGATGCTGGTATCAAAGTTGACGACGGCTGCCGATTGGGAGATGTCCAGTGCCTTACCCTGCGCTAGCCCGGGGACGATGTCCACTAGGACAATATCGGCGTAGCCTCTCTCGGCAATCCGTTGAGCGCAGGAGGCACCGACATTTCCGGCGCCGATAATGCTAATCTTGGCAGGTATTTTTAGCTCCTCAGTTTTTTAATTATAGCCTCGGCGACCTGTGAGGTGCCGACAACCTGGGCATTGGGTATACTGGGCTTCATATCGTAGGTGAGGTCTTTGCCTTCGGCGATAACCCCGGCGACCGCCTTTTCCAGCTGTTCCGCCGCCTTTGTTTCGCCAAGGTGGCGGAGCATCATCATTCCAGAGAGTATCATTGCCATCGGGTTAATCTTGTTTAGCCCTTTATATTTAGGGGCACTGCCGTGGGTTGGCTCAAAGACAGCGATTTCATCGCCCAGATTAGCCCCCGGGGTTACTCCCAGCCCGCCAACCAAGCCGGCGCATAGCTCGGAAACGATATCGCCGTAAAGATTGGGCAGGACCAGAATGTCAAATGGCTGCGGTCTTCGCACCAGTTGCATGCACAGGTTGTCAATAATTATGTCATCAAATTTAATATCGGGGTAATCCTTGGCAACCTCTCTGGCAATAGCCAGAAATAGCCCATCAGAGAACTTCATAATATTGGCTTTGTGCCCGGCGGTTACCCTTTTTCTTTGATGGGCGCGGGCATAGTCAAAGGCGAATTTAACAATCCTGCGGCTGGCGGTCTCGGAAATAATCTTCAGGCTGATGCCAGAATCCTTGTTGACCTTATTCCCCGTTGTCCTGGCGATTAACCGCTGTAACTTTAATATTTCGGGGGTTCCTTGCTCAAACTCAATGCCGCTGTAGAGGTCTTCGGTGTTTTCCCTTACCACGACAATATCTACATCCTTAAACCGGGAGGGGACACCGGGGTAGATCTTGCAGGGGCGGAGGCAGACATAGAGGTCTAGCTCCTTGCGCAGGGCGACGTTAACGCTTCTAAAACCGGAGCCTACCGGGGTGGTAACCGGTCCCTTGAGGGCGACCTTGTTTTTTCTGATTGAGGCAAGGGTAGCATCAGGAAGAACAGCGCCAGACTTTTCCTGTGCCTCGGCACCGGCGTAGGCTATTTCCCAGTTGAAGGCAACACCGGTTGCTTCCAGAACTCGTTTCGCCGCCTCGGTGACCTCAGGTCCAACGCCATCGCCGGGGATAAGGGTAATGTTATATGCCATCAATCTATCCTTTTAACCTCACCCACTTTAAATTTCTTTTTAAACCCTATCCCCTTTATCCCCTTTATCCCCTTCCCCTTGTCAAGGGGAAGGGGAAGATTTTTTCTGAAGAGGGGCTTCGCCCCTCTTTGACTCCCCATTCCGTATACCCCATAATGTCAAATAATGTAAGTAACAAAATGTATAACGTAAAATAGCAGAAGAAAAAGAGCCAATACAGCAGTCAGCAGCCACTTCCGAGCAGGGTTATCTATCTGTTGAAATCTTCCAAAAATAGCCCCTAATCCCCCATAAAATATTATGATAGACACTGCCCCTCCATAATCCAGAACTGCTCCACCTATATCACCGTACAGAATAATAGTTAGAATGCCGGGTAATATGTATAAAGCCCCGTGAAGATAAGCTATCCGTTCTCCCAATGAATTGTAATGAGAGGGTGGGCTTATTAAGAGTAATATGCAAGCAAGTAGAAGACCCACGGCACAGCCAATAAGCCCTCCCTTTTGCCACTTCTTAAGGTTTTTAAACCACCTCATAGCTCTCCTCTCTCTTCTCCCCCTTCCCTTACTAAGGGAAGGGGGTAAGGGGGATAGGTTTCCTATATATTATAACCTAAAGTCGCCGTATTTCTGGATGTAGGGGATGAGCCCGCCTTCATCAAGGATACCCAGCATTATATCAGGGATTTTGCCGAAGGTGAGACGGTTACCATTAGTTATGTCCTTTACTGTGCCTGCCTTCAGGTCTACCTCCAGCTCATCGCCATCTTTAATCTTATCGGTATTACATATTAACACGGGAAGCCCGAGATTGATAGCGTTTCTAAAGAATATTCTGGCGACTGATTTAGCCAGTATCGCCCTTACCCCTGCTATCTTTATCACCAGCGGCGCATGCTCCCGGCTTGAGCCAAGCCCAAAGTTATTGCCGGCAACGATGAAGTCCCCCGCTTTTACTCTGGAGGTAAATTTAGGGTCAGCGTCCTCAAGAACGTGCTTTGCCAGCTCCGGCAGGTTGCTCCTGAGGTGAGCATAGCGCCCGGGTATGATGTGGTCGGTGGTGATGTTATCGCCCAGTTTTAACGCTTTCCCTTTAAGCATTTATATCACCTTTCTCGGGTCGGTGATTTCGCCGGTCAGGGCACTAGCCGCCGCCGTCGCCGGGCTTACCAGATAGATAAAGGCTTCAGGGCTGCCCATCCGACCCTTAAAATTTCGGTTGGATGTGGAGAGGCAGGCTTCCCCGCTCGCCAGCACCCCCTGATGGAGACCAAGGCAAGCCCCACACCCCGGTGGCAGTATGCTCGCCCCAGATTCAACCAAGGTACGGATATAGCCTTCCCTTATTGCCTCAAGCAGAATATTTTGAGATGCCGGGGCAACTATAAGCCTGGTTTCGGCGTGGCGTTTTTTCCCTTTCAATATTCCAGCCGCTATCGCTATATCCTCAAGACGTCCGTTGGTGCAGGTGCCGATGAATGCCTGCTGGATTTTAGTCCCCTTAAGCTCCCTTGCCGGGGCGACATTATCAACACTGTGAGGCTTGGCGACTAAGGGCTCAAGAGCTGCTAGGTCAATGTTGATGGTTTTCTCATAGCTGGCATCATTATCAGCAGACAGGGGTTGGTAATGCCCACCTCTCCCCTGCGAGATTAAATAGTCCTTTGTAATGCTATCCGCCGGGAAGAGCCCGACCTTTGCCCCGGTCTCTACTGACATATTGGCTACGGTAAGTCGGTCTGACATGCTAATATTTTCCAGACCGTCGCCACTGAATTCTAGCGCCTTATAGGTAGCGCCGTCAGCCCCGATTTTCCCGATGAGGTGAAGGGCGAGGTCTTTACCCCCAACCCCGGCAGAAAATTTCCCCGAGACTTGTATTTTAATGCTCTCCGGCACCCGTAGCCAGGTCTTACCCAGACCAAGGACAATAGCCACATCTGAGGAGCCCATTCCGGTGGCAAAGGCACCCAGAGCGCCGGCAGTTACGGTATGTGAGTCAGCCCCGATGATGACATCACCCGGCTTGGCCAGGGATTCAGCTACAATCTGGTGGCAAACGCCATCACCAACGTCATAGATAAGGCAACCGCTCTCCTGAGCAAACTGGCGCAGTAGCCTATGGTCATTTGATATCTCTTGGTTGGGACTGGGGGCAGCATGGTCAAGGAACAAAGCAGTCTTTTTGGGGTCAGCCAGGCGTTTAAAACCGCAGGCATTAAATTGCCTTACCGTCAGTGGTCCGGTAGTATCCTGGGCAAAGACGAGGTCTACCTGGGCAATAACAATATTCCCTGACTCTTGACTGAGTATCTTCTCGGCTAATGTCTTACCCACTTAAGCCCTGCTAGCCGATTATAGCCAGAACATCGTCTCTGGCTACCTTGGCGCCGGCGGCGAAGTTGAGCGCTTTAACCCGTCCACCAACCGGGGTAGTTATGGCGTTAGCCATTTTCATCGCTTCCAGGATAACGATTACATCGTCAGCCTTGACCTTATCGCCCACCTTTACCTCATAGCGTATTATTATCCCCGGCATTGGGGCGATAATGGCGGTCTCTTCAGCCCTGGCGACTACTGGCGGTGCTTTTTCTATAACCTCTTTTACTTCTTCCACCGGTTCAGCTGGGGCTGGTGCTACCGCCGGTGGTGGCGCCACAGTTGGCGGTGGAGCACCAACTGCCTCCACCCCGACACTATAAACCTCATCGCCGACATAGACATTAAACATTCTAGCCCCGGGCTTTTTTACCGGTGTCTCTTTCTCAACCAGCTTACCGGCTTTTATCTTAGCTACGAGCTCGTCTTCGCGCTTTACATCATCCAGGGTCTTTGGCTTGGTCTCGGGAGGCGGAGTCTCCAAGCCATATTTCCATCTCAAGAAGCGCATCCCAGTAGTGGGGTAGAGGGCATAGACGAGGACATCACCGATATCCTTAGCCACGCCCTTGGTCGCCTCTTTGGCTTTTTCTAGTTCAGGCTCCAGGATATCGGCGGCGCGGCAGGTGATGGGTTTCTCCCCCCGGGCGTAGCCTTTGAGCACTATCTTCTGGACCTCGGGGTCAATGGGGGCGGGGGGTTTGCCATATAGCCCGTAGCAGTAGTCCTTTACCTGGTCTGATATCATCTTATATCTGCCGAAGAGGACATTCTGGACGGCTTGAATGCCAACAATCTGGCTGGTGGGGGTGACCAGGGGTGGATAGCCAAGCTCCTTTCTTACCCGTGGTAGTTCAGCATAGACCTCCTCAAGCTTGTCCAGAGCATTAGCCTCCCGTAGCTGGGCTACTAGGTTGGTGGTCATGCCGCCTGGAATCTGGTGCATCAGCACCGCAGTATCAATGACCGATATTCTGGTAGTGTCCAAAAAATCCCGATACTTCGGGGCTATAGATTCAAAATACTCTCCCAGTTTAAATAGGTGAGCCAGGTCAAGCCCACTGTCCCTGGGCGTTCCCTGAAGGGCGACGACAATAGGCTCAATGGGGGGGAGGGAAGAGCGCAGGGCAAAGGGGGCGAGGGCAGTATCAACAATATCTACGCCGGCCTCAATCGCCTTGAGGCAGCTCATGAGCCCCATGCCACTGGTATGATGGGTGTGTAGCTGCACCGGGATCTTTAGTACCTTCTTTAGCGCCTTAATCAGCTCATAGGCATCATCGGGGGCGATAAGCCCAGCCATGTCCTTTATGCACAGGCTATCCGCCCCCATCTCCTGAAGGATAAGCGCCTTTTTGACATAATATTCAACGTTATATACCGGTCCCCCCATCTTTGGCTCGGTGAGGGAGTAGCACAGTGTAAGCTGGGCGTGCTTACCGCGTTCCTTAATTGCCTTGAGGCTGGTCTCAAAGTTGCGCTCGTCGTTCACGGCGTCAAATACCCTGAAGATGTCAATGCCCACCTCAGCGGCGTGGTGGACGAAGGCAGTGACCACATCGTCGGCGTAGTTGCGGTAGCCCACCAGGTTCTGTCCCCGTAATAGCATCTGGAGGGGGGTATCGGGCATCAGCCGTTTAAGGATTTTGGGCCTGTTCCAGGGGTCCTCATTGAGGAATCTGGTGGCGACATCGAAGGTGGCGCCACCCCAGACCTCCATGGAATAAAAGCCAGCTTTATTCATCTCCCCGGCGATGGCTTCCATATCCTCGGTGCGCATTCGCGTCGCCAGCGAGGATTGGTGCCCATCGCGGAAGGTAACGTCGGTAATTTTTAATCGGTTCTCTGTCGTCTTCATTTTTGGGTTCTTTCTAGTTGTCATTATTTTCCGCCGATTGGCTTTTGTTCTGGCGATTTCGGCTCCATCTGGATATAGGCGAGGATAGCACCCATAATAACAGCGGTTAGTTTCTTTTTGTCCCCCATTTTCCCCTGCCGCCTTATAATGGAATAACGTTTAATAATATCATATTGGCTGTTATACAGGCAAGTCTCTGTGCTAAAATATCAGTGAGGTTTTACGCTGTGAAAAATCGGTTGCCATTAGCTACTACTCGCTGCGGGGGGGTTGAGTTGAGGTGGGGGGAGCGAACCTATGTTATGGGAATCCTCAACCTCAGTCCAGATTCATTCTCCGGGGACGGCATTATTGACCCAGGGGCGGCGGTGGCTCGGGCAAGGCAGTTGGCTAGCGAGGGGGCAGATATTATAGATGTCGGTGGTGAGTCCACTCGTCCTGGATATCAGCCGGTATCGGCTGATGAGGAACTGCGCCGAGTAATATCGGTTATTAAAAGTCTGGCTGATGAGCTATCGGTGCCACTAAGTATAGACACCTATAAGTCAGTGGTAGCCAGTGAGGCGGTTAAGGCTGGCGCCAAGATGATTAATGATGTCTGGGGGTTTAAACGAGACCCGGAGTTAGCCAATGTAGCGGCTGAGACAGGTGTGCCTATCGTCTTGATGAGCTATCTGCAGGATAGGGTGCGTGGTGATATAATAGCTGAGGTCATTTCCGATTTGGAGAGAAGCGTTGGACAAGCTATGAAGGCTGGGGTCGCTGGGCACAACATTATCATTGACCCCGGCATTGGCTTTGGCAAGAGTGTAGCGCAGAATCTGGAGGTTATTCACCGCTTAGGCGAGCTCAGGTCTCTGGGTAGACCTATCTTGCTCGGTACCTCCCGCAAATTCATGGTTGGTCTGCCGTTTGACCAGCGCCTTGAGGCAACTGCCGCCACAGTGGCGATTGGCATTGCTCACGGTGCTGATATGGTGCGGGTTCACGATGTTGGGCAGATGGTGCAGGTATGTCGTATGAGTGATGCTATTATACGAAGGAGGCAGGGTGGAGGTTAAGCCGGTAACAGCCTACCTTGGTCTTGGCTCAAATCTGGGGGAGCGTCGGCATAATCTTGAGCGAGCATTAGAGTTTCTATCGCAAAGATTGCGATTAGAAAAAATTTCTTCCATCTATGATTCTGAGCCGGTAGGCAATATCCAGCAGCCCCGTTTTCTCAATCTGGCATGCCAGACGAGCACCACCTTGTCCCCACCGGGACTTATTGCTCTAGCCAAGGGCATTGAAGCCAAGCTGGGCAGGACTGGCGGCTCTGGTGCCCCCCGCATTATAGATATAGATATCCTGTTTTATGGCGACCAGGTTATTAAAACCCCGGAGCTGGTTATTCCCCACCCCAGGCTCACCGAGAGAGCCTTTGTTCTGGTTCCTTTGGTTGAGATTGCCCCAGAGTTAGTGCATCCGCTAAACGGTAAGACAGTTAAGGAGTTACTGGATGCGCTAAAAGAGGTTCAGGGCATATTTAAGTGGGAGGGTAGTTAGAGTGTTTGAGATATCGGTAGAGCAACATTTTGATGCTGCCCATTTCTTGAGGGGTTATCGGGGCAAGTGTGAGGCAGTGCACGGGCATCGCTTTGGGGTGGTAGTGAGGATAAAATCCCCCGAGCTTAATGACATCGGCATAGCCTATGATTTCGTTGAGCTAAAGCAGCACCTGGCTGATATTATATCCCGGTTTGACCATACCTGCCTTAATGATGTCCCCCCCTTTGACAAGCTCAATCCGTCTTCAGAGAATATCGCGGCGACAATTTATAAAGAACTCAAGCCGAAGCTATCTGGGGTTTCTCTTGCCGCCGTTGAGGTGTGGGAGTCCCCCGAGAGCGGGGTAAGCTATACCCCGGATTAGTTGCTATCTAGCCCAATGAGTGTCGAAGGCGCAGGAAATAACAGTACGAAAGTCACTCGTAAGGTATGCAAAAAGGGCTTGACAAAGCGAGTAGGCTGTGGTATTTTAGAATTAGTCCGGGAGAGCCGCTGCTAGTTTGGCTCGCGGGGCTATTGCTCCCCCGACTGCGTAATATGTAGTGTATATCCTTTATCTAGACGAATCAGGAACAACCCCGGAGGCCAGCTACTTTGTGTTAGCTGGCCTAGCTGTTTTTGAACGCGAAATCTTCTGGTTCAGTCAAGACCTCGACAACCTTCAACGGGAGTACTTTCCTGACACAGGTGAGCCTATTTTGTTTCATGCGCATGCATTGCGTGTGCCAGAAGGGGCACCTGTTGAAGAACCGTGGGGCACCTTGAGCCGCACAAGGCGCTTTGAGCTAAAGGACCGCGTATACGGGATTCTACGCAACAGACGTGCAGTGTTGTTTGGATGTGCTGTAGAGAAGAGACTAGCTGAAATCCGCAAGGAAGATCCCTACGAGCGTGCTTTTGAAGACCTCATCAGTCGGTTCGATATGTTCCTAAGTCGTGTGAATCGCCAAGCGGTTGCCGAAGGCATGGAAGAGCAACGTGGTCTAATTGTATTAGCTGAATCTAGTTATCAAAAAGTGATTGTTCTTCTGGGTCGTCGCCTACGTGAGCGGGGGACACGTTGGGGGGTGTTGCACAATGTGAGTGACGTACCGCTGTTTGCTCCGGCCAAGGATACTAGGCTACTGCAGTACGCAGATTTTTGTGCAAACGCGGTGTACGGAAGATACCATGCCAAACTCACAGGAGATTTTGACCTTATCGCCCCAAAGTTTGACCAAGAAGGTGGCGTTATTCACGGGCTATCTCATCTTACGACAGATGTCGGATGTGCCTGCATCGCTTGTTTTAGTCGCCATGGAAGGCAGATGCCTTTCACCTCGCCCTAGAACTCTATTTGCCTACCTACACCTCAATAATCCTTTCGGTTAGCAATCCGTTAGTAAAAGAAAAAAGCACAGCTTTTAGCTGTGCCTCTTAATTTCAAAATTGGTAGCGGGGGCTGGGCGTGTAGCCCCGGTCCTACCAGTTACCATAGCCCGGGCAAGAGTGCCCTGCGCTCAGGCGGATAATGGGGGAAGTGTTCCCGGTACCACGCGTGATGCGACCGAGCACGGGGTACAAGATTAGCAACCGTCCAGGTAGCGAACGCCAGGCCAGGCAGTGACCAGGTTGCCACCGCCCAGCCAAGCCAGATGATGACCTCACCAAGGTAATTGGGACACGATATCCAGCGGTAAAGCTCGCCATACGGGATCTTGTACCCGGATTTACCACTCAGATTGTGGAGAATCCGGTCCGCCCGCCGGTTGATTATGAAACCGGTGATAAAGAGTACCACTCCGGCAACAAACCGCGGGTCTCCGAGCCATTCATTGGTGTAGCTGCTAGAGAAAGTAAAGATGTAGCGGCCGTTGAGATAGCCATTCACCGTGTTGAAGAGAAGTCCAAAGCCAACGATAGTGATTGGCATTCCCCTCTCCCTGCTACGCAGACCAAAGGGGTAGATAAAAGCCCGGTGTATGTAATGTGCCTCCCACAATCCAAGGAAGACCAGCGTGGTGGCTGTATTTGCGTTGTTGCCAAGCACGAAGCATACGGCGAATACCAGTGGTGACGCCGCTTCCATGATAACCCAGCCCACCTTGTTGTTAATGGCAGGACCCCAACCAGTGCGGAAGTGGCGACCGTATGGAGCGGCAACGAAGAGCAGTGCTAAGAAGACTACCACTGCCAGTAAGAACCAGCCTATTATGAGGCTGTTGAAAACCGCCTGTTCGTTCACAATGACCCCCTTGTCTTCCTCAGAGGATGGGCAAGGCGGCCAGTCTCCTCAAACCACCTGAGTGTATCGATGAGTGTTTCCCGGAACGGACGCGGATGATAACCAAGTTCCCGGGTCGCTTTCTGGTGACTTATGTTCCGATGACCCCGCAGTGCCTGGAGGGAAACGCTGGTATAGAGCGGTCGTCTCCCGGCTAAACGGTCAAAGGTAGTGATGAACGGGGCACCGATACGGGCTAGCCACATAGGGCAGACAAAACTGGGTGCTGGTACACCGCTTATCTGCTCTACTAACATAGCCACGTCGCGCAGTGATACCCAGTGACCCGAAAGGATGTACTTGGCTCCAGCCGCTGCTCGTTCTTCGGCTTGCATCGCTCCTGTGATAACATCACGGACATCAACCCAGTCAAACCCGCCGCTAACCAGGGCTGGTAGGTTGCCGTTTGCCAGTCTTAGTAGTGCCTCCCCGAAGTGTGACGGCCTATAGTCGTAAGGACCAATAATCGCCGTTGGACTGATGATAATAGCATCTAGCCCCTTTTCTATCCCCTTGCGCACTTCCTTCTCGGCAGCCGCCTTGGAGCGGTCGTAAGGTGGGTAGTGCCGGGATTCTACCAGGGGGTGTGATTCATCGACCGGGATACCCATAGGCTCCCGGGCTATGGTGTGGATTGAGCTAAAGTGGACAAGGCGGCGTACTCCACAACGCAGGCAAGCCTCGACCACATTTCTGGTACCGCTAATATTGACCGATTCAAGTAAGGGCCATTCTTCCGGCAAGATGGAGATATGAGCCGCCAGGTGGTAGACCACCTCGGCACCCTTAAAAGCTTTCACCAGGGACTCTGGGTCACGGATATCGCCTTTGACAACCTCAACGTCCAGCCCCTCGACCGATTTTCGGTCTACGTGGACCAGGGCGCGTGTAGGGCGACCTTGGGCAAGCAGAGCACGCACAAGATTGGTGCCGGCGTGTCCCGTGGCACCGGTTACTACTGTCATTTGCCGCAAAGTCTATCCTCTTAGTCAGGAAGAGTACAATCGGGTGCTCTCTCAGCCCCAATGGTGGGCGGTAGAGGATTTGAACCTCTGACCCCCTGCGTGTAAAGCAGGTGCTCTAACCAACTGAGCTAACCGCCCCCGTGGTGCGCTTGGCGGGTCTCGAACCCACAACCTCAGCCTCCGCAGGGCTGCGCTCTATCCAGTTGAGCTACAAGCGCAAATCATCTGCCGAGGGGGAGATTTGAACTCCCACATCCTTACGGACACTACGCCCTGAACGTAGCGCGTCTGCCATTCCGCCACCTCGGCGATACAAAGGGATTATAACTACTTAAATAATTAGGCGTCAAGATAGGGAGTCTAAGAGGGACGAAGTCCCTCTTTTTAAAAAACCTTCCCCTTCCCCTTGATAAGGGGAAGGGGATAAAGGGGGATGGGGTTAATTTAAACTACCGCTTGGTATATTGAGGTGCCTTGCGTGCCCGCTTGAGCCCGACCTTCTTCCTCTCTTTGACCCGTGAGTCCCGGGTCAGCAGCTTGTGCTGGCGCAGTACCGTCTTGAGGCTCTCGTCAGCCACTATCAGGGCGCGGGCAATACCGTGAGAGATGGCACCACTCTGCCCTGATATGCCACCCCCCTCTACCTTAACCACGGCATTATACTTGCCCAGGTTTTCCGTAACTAGAAGCGGCTGAAGTATTATTCGGCGGTGCTCAAGGTAAGGGAATCGCTCCTGATAGGGAATGCCATTAACAATAATCTCACCACTCCCCGCCACCAGCTTTACCCGAGCTACTGACGTCTTACGCCTGCCTGTGCCATAAAAATAGGTTTGCTTCTCGGTTTGAACCATTCTAATCCTCAGCCCCCTTTGCGCTAGCCTTGGTCTGAGCCAGGTGAGGATGAGCCTCACCGACGTAGACCCTGAGCCGTTTCATCATGCCCGCCCGGAGACGATTTTTGGGCAACATCCCCTCGACGGCGTGTTCAATCACCCGGGTAGGGTCAGTCTCCAGTAGTTTCTCCACATTGATGCTCTTAAGCCCCCCCGGATATCCTGAATGTCTATAGTATAGCTTCTGCTTGCTCTTATTGCCAGTAAGGCGAACCTTTTCGGCGTTGGTAATGACAACAAAATCGCCGCTGTCCAGATGGCGACTGAATATTGGCTTATGCTTGCCCATGAGTAAGCCAGCCGCCTCGGTAGCGAGTTTGCCCAGAATCTTGCCCGAGGCATCAATTGTATGCCACTGGCGCTTAATCTCGGAGGCTTTAGTGCTGTAGGTCTTCATTATTCCTCTCTAGGTGATTGGGGTAATTTACCCGGCTAAGATATAGCCCGCAGGCAGGGGCAGTCGGTCCCGCCATCCCCGGCTCTTTCGCCTCAATTATACTGTTAAATTCATCAGCGCTCATCTTGCCAAGGGCAACCCTGATTAGGGCACCAACCGTATTACGAACCTGATGAGGCAGGAAGGAGTTAGCCACCATGTTGAAGATAACCACTTCCCCCTCCCTTTCGAAACTGGCTTTAAAGACATGCCTTACTGTGCTCCTTATCCTTGTCCCATTAGCGCTGGCAAATGAGGCAAGGTCATGCTCGCCAATAAGAGATTCGGCTACCCGGTTGGCGGCTTCAATATCCAGAGGGCTAGTAACAAGGTAAGAAAAGCCCTGCCTTGTTGGGGAACGGGTTAAGCTGTTCAATATGTAGTAGCTATATTCCCGGCTAATGGCATCACGCCTGACATTAAACAAGTCATCCACTCTATAGGCTGCCTTTACGGCAATATCCCGGGGCAAATAGTGGTTTAGCCCGTTAATAAATGTCTGGGGGGGAAGAGAGGAGTTGGTTCTGAAGCTCACCACCTGCCCCCGGGCATGAACCCCAGCGTCGGTTCGGCTGGCGGCAATCACCCTCAACCTCTCCCCGGTAAGCCTCTTTATGGCTTTTTCTAGTTCCCTCTGAATGGAGGGTAAACCAGTCTGCCACTGGAAGCCACAGTAATTTGTGCCATCATACTCTATAATCAATACAATCTTGGTCATCTTCATACCAGCTCAATTTGAACCATCGGTGCCCCATCGCCCAATCTTGGGCTTAACTTGATGATGCGAGTATATCCGCCATGGCGCTCAGCGTACCTTGGAGCAAGCTCAGTAAATACCTTCTCGGTTACCTTCTCATCCAGAATAAATGAGAGTGCCTGACGGCGGGAGTGGAGCTCTCCCTCCTTACCCAGTGTAATCATCCGCTCCGCCAGGCTGCGTATTTCCTTAGCCTTGGCTTCGGTGGTGGTAATCTTCTCATGGTTTAATAGGTCGGTCACCAGGTTGCGGTAAAGAGCCTTGCGGTGGGCTGAAGTCCGTCCCAGTTTTCTCCCGGCTACATTGTGCCTCACTTTTCCTTCTCCTCCTCACTCACACCCTCACCGGCAGGAGTAAGAGATAAATCCAGTGCCTTTAGCCGCTCCCTTACCTCTTGCATAGACTTCTGCCCGAAATTATGCAGTGAGAGCAGTTCATTCTCCTCCTTGCTTATGAGTTCGCCCACGGTGGTGATGCCACCCCGCCTCAGGCAATTCATGGTGCGCACCGAAAGCTCTAGTTGTTCCACCGGCATATTATATTTTTCATCAGGAATGGAGGCGCGAACAAGCTGCTTTTCTATCTCAATGCGGGAAACCCTGGCGTAATCAATAAATGGAGTTAGCTGCTCGGTCAAAATCCTGGCACCCTGGCTGATGGCTTCTACCGGTGATATTGTGCTATCGGTCCATATCTCCAGTTCCAGCCGCTCATGGCTCGTCTCCCGACTGATATGGGTTGGCTCAACGGTAAAATTAACCTTGCGTATGGGGGTAAAGATGGCATCTATCGGAATTGTCCCTATCGGCAGGTTATCACTGGACTCTGCCTCCCGATAACCCTCGCCCAATTCAACATCAAACTCGACATAAAGCTTGGCTTCAGCCGAATCTAAGGTAGCCAGATAAAGCTCGGGATTGGCAATTTCAAAGTCGGTTGATGGCTCAATATCAGCGGCAGTAACTCGCCCCTCCCCCTCCACCTTCAATATCAACTTACCCGGTTGACCGGAAAGGGGTTTTAACCTCAGTGCCTTAACATTGAGTAGAAACTCGGGGACGTCTTCCTTTACCAACGGGATAGCGGAGAATTCATGTTGAATTCCCTCAATCTTAACCCGAGTCACTGCCGCCCCGGGAAGGTAACCAAGGAGAACTCGCCGCAGGGTATTGCCCAAGGTAACACCAAAGCCCTTTTCCAGCGGCTCAGCCCTGAAGCGGCCAAAGTTATCCTTACTTTCAATACACTCAATCTTAGCTACAGCTAGCTGGGACAAGCTGCCACCTCCTCAACTTATCGCGAGTAGTACTCAACTATACCCTGCCACTCAAATTTAGCCTCAATGTCAGCCGGGGTGGGCAGGGATATAACCTGACCAACACCCTTCTCCTTGTCCAAGCTCAACCAGCTTGGAATGACCTTACCCTCAAGACCTTGAACCATTTGCTCATAATAGCTGGTCTTGGTGCTGGTCTCCTTCCAATTAATGCTGTCACCCTCCTTGACCAGATAGGAGGGGATATCTACCTTCTGCCCATTAACCAGAATATGCCCATGCAGCACCAGCTGACGGGCTTGCGAGCGGGAGTCAGCAAAACCCAGGCGATAGACTATATTGTCCAGCCGTCTCTCCAGCAGCACCAGTAGATTTTCCCCGGTGATGCCTGCCTGCTTCTCTGCCGCTTCAAAAAATCGGCGGAACTGTCTTTCCAGGATTCCGTAGCTATAGCGGGCTTTCTGCTTCTCCCGGAGTTGCACCCCGCGGTCGGAAAGCCGCCGACGCCGGGTGGGCTGATGCCCCGGTGGTTTCCCCCGCCGGTCCAGCGCGCATTTAGGGGTGAAACACCTACCACCCTTGAGCATCAATTTATCGCCGCTACGCCGACATAACCGACAAACCGCTGCTGTATACCTTGCCATCTGTCTACACCCGCCTTCTCTTCCGCGGACGACAACCATTGTGTGGGATGGGGGTCACATCTTTAATGCTGGTAATAGCCAGCCCTGAAGCCTGGAGGGAACGAATAGCCGCTTCCCGTCCGCCCCCTGCTCCCTTGACATAAACCTCCACCTGGTGCAGTCCATGCTCTATCCCTTTTCTGGCGGCATCGCGAGCGGCTAGTTGTGCTGCATAGGGGGTGCCCTTGCGCGAACCCTTAAACCCGGCGGTGCCTGAGCTTCCCCAGGCAATAACATTGCCATGAGGGTCGGTGAGGGTCACGATGATATTATTAAAGGTAGCCTGGATATAAGCCCTCCCCGCAGGGATAGACTTACGCTCCCGCCTTCTTGTCCTGGTTTTTTTCTTTTCTGGCACTTAACCTCCTAAATAGTATCAAAATTCCCTAAATATTTTACTAAAGGCTATTCCTCCCCCGGCAAGGATGATGCCAACCAAAAGGAGTGCTTCGTGGGCGAAATAGGTGAAGTTCACGGCAATAAGGATTATACCAATCATAAATAATATTGCACCAAACATTTTTAGCCTCCTTGCAAGATTTTAATTTATATACTTACTTCTTAGCTATGCCTCGCCTCTGTCCCCTACCAGCAACTGTTTTACGGGGACCACGCTTGGTGCGGGCATTGGTTCTGGTTCTCTGCCCCCTGGCCGGCAAGCCACGGCGATGCCTTGAGCCCCGGTAGCTACCAATCTCAATAAGGCGCTTGATGTTGAGGTCAACCTCCTTGCGTAGCTCCCCCTCAACATTATACCCACGGTCAATAACCTCTCGGATGCGATTAACCTCGTCCTCAGCTAGTTTGCTTACCACCGTCGATGGGTCAACACCGGCTTCGGCTAGAATCCTCCGGCTCAGGCTAGGGCCAATGCCATAGAGGTACTGTAGCGAGATTGCAATCTGCTTATTTTTGGGTATATCTACCCCGGCGATGCGTGCCATCTACACCCTCCTTATTATCCCTGCCTCTGCTTATGTTTCGGGTTGGAACAGATGACCCTGACCACACCACGCCGCTTTATCACCTTACACTTTTCACATCTAACCTTAACTGAAGCCTTGACTTTCATAAACTTCCCCTATATTACTTAAACCGGTAGGTAATCCTGCCCCGGGTCAGGTCATAAGGAGAAAGCTCGACCAAAACCTTGTCACCGGGTAGGATTCTAATATAATGCAATCTTATTTTACCCGAAATGTGAGCCAGCACCTTGTGCCCGTCAGCCAGCTCAACCCTAAACATGCCATTAGGTAGCGGCTCACTTACCGTCCCTTCGACCTCAATAGCCTCCTTCTTAGGCATAAGCTCCTTCTCTGGCTGTAAGCACCTCGGCTTCGCCGTCAGTAATGGCGATGGTATGTTCAAAGTGGGCGGAAAGGCTCCCATCTGCGGTTAGCACCGTCCAGTGGTCATCGCCAAGCCGGACACGCCAGTCACCCACATTTACCATGGGCTCAAGGGCAAGGGTCATGCCTTTCTCCAGCACCGGTCCCGTCCCCGCTAACCCAAAGTTAGGTATCTGCGGCTCCTCATGCATCTCCCGCCCAATGCCATGACCGGAATACTCACGCACTACTGAGTATCCCCTTTTTTCGGCATGGCTTTGCATGGTAGCTGAGATATCTCCCAATCTTGCCCCGGGACGGGCAACAGCGATGCCGGCTCTTAGTACCCCTTCGGTAGTGGCAACAAGGTCTTGAGCCAGCGGGGAGATTTCCCCCACGCCGATAGTAACGGCAGCGTCGCCCTGAAAACCCATAAAGGTTACCCCCAGGTCTAATGATACTATATCACCACTCTTTAAGCCCCGCTCCCCGGGAATCCCGTGCACTACCTCATCATTTACTGAGACGCAGACATTTGCCGGGAACCCCCGGTATCCCTTAAACGAAGGCTTGGCTCCCAGCTTCTCCACCTCTCTTGCGGCGATAACATCCAGTTCTTTGGTTTTCATTCCCACTCTCACCTGCTGGCAGAGGAGCTTTAGAACAGTAGCTACAATCCTACCCGCTTGACGCATTATAGCAATCTCCCGCTCCGACTTAATAATTATGCTCATCTAGCAATGAATGCTCCCTTAACCGCGGTGACTATTCTCCTTGCTACCTCAGCTACCTCCCCTTCCCCATCTACCTCCAGTAGCTTACCTGCCCGGGTGTAATAATCAATTAGCGGGGTTGTCTCAGAAAAGTAGACCTCAAGCCGCTTTTTGACGCTTTCCTTGTTGTCATCAGGGCGTTGATATAGCTCACCGCCGCATTTGTCACACTTACCCCAAACCTTTGGGGGGGCATTGGTGATATGGCATGGGGCTTGGCACTGGCGGCAAATCCAGCGTCCCCCCAGACGTCTTATCAGCTCCTCCTCCGAGACCTTAATATATACTACCTTATCCACATTCTTACCCTGCTGGGCTAAGGCTTTATCCAGTGCCTCAGCCTGCTCCAGGTTCCGGGGAAAGCCGTCAAGGATTGCCCCCTTTTTGTAAGCAGGGGCTGACAAGTGCTCAAGAACCATTTCTATTGTGAGCTGGTTAGGGACTAGCACCCCCCTTTCCATATAAGACTTAGCCTTTATGCCTAATTTAGTCCCCTTTTCCAGCGCCTGACGGAACAGGTCACCAGTGGCGATATGAACCAAGCCGAGCTCCTGAGCCACATTGGCTGCCTGTGTTCCCTTACCTGCCCCGGGAGCGCCAAGAAAGATAATATACACCTTTTTCCCTATTTGATAAAGCCCTCATAGCGGCGCATTACCAGTTGTGCTTCCATCTGCTTCATGGTATCCAGAACAACACCAACCACAATCAGCATGCCCATGCTGGATAGCTGTATCATCTGAACATTAGAAAGATGCTGGGCAATGAAGGGCATTATCGCCACTATCGCCAAAAACAAGGCTCCTGCCCAGGTAACACGCTTTATCACCCCGTCCAGATACTCCTTGGTATGGGCTCCGGGTCTAATGCCAGGGATAAACCCCCCCTGCCGCTGCAGGGTATTGGGCAAATCCTGCTGCTCAAAGATTATCATGGTGTAAAAGAAGGCAAAGGCGACCGTCAGCAGAAAATAAAGCCCCCAGTAGAATAAGCCCGCAGGCAGTGCTGCATTAGGACTGAACAGGTTCATAATATGATTAGCCAGGTTAGGTTCGGCTCCAGTCGGGCTGGCAAAATAGCTGGCAACGACGCCGGGGAAGACAACTATTGACATGGCGAAGATGAGGGGAATCATCCCGGCGGTGTTTACCCGCAACGGGATATGGGTTGAGCCTGATTGGCGGTACATGCGACCGCCGCGGAAGATGGTGCTCGAATACTGGACCGGGATGCGGCGGTGTGCCTCGGTAAAGATGACGATGACAACAACGGTGGCTAGAGCGATAAGAACGTAAGTAATGGAACCAATCAACTGCTGTTCTCCAGCCATGAAAATCTGACCTGCCGTTTGCCAATAGCCAGCTACGATACCACCAAAGATTATTATTGATATGCCATTACCAATACCATACTCAGTAATGCGCTCACCAAGCCAGACTAGGAACATAGTGCCGGCGACTAAAGATATAACCATGGTGAACATGGGCAATGGCGCCGCCGAACTGATGACCCCCTCGCGCTGGAGATAGACCAGCTGTCCATAACCCTGAAGACCAGCCAGCGGGACAGTCAACCAGTGGGTAATACGGTTAATCTGGTTCCTGCCCGTTTCCCCCTCCATAGAAAGGGCTTGCAGTTGGGGGATGACCGGTAGCAGTAGCTGTATAACAATCGACGCCGTTATATAGGGGTAAACCCCCATCGCGGCCACGCTAAGCTGCCTCATGGCGCCACCGCTAAACATGTCAAGCATGCCCAAGAGGGCATTGCGCTCAAACAGGTCATGCAAGGCGTCAAGGTTTACCCCGGGAAGAGGCACATGAGCGATAAAGCGGAAGACTAGCAGAATGCCGAAGGTAATAAGAATCCTCCGCCTTAAATCGGGCAGGGTGAAGGCGTCAATCATTGCCTGCAGTAGTCGCGGTCTAGTCGGCCTTGGTCTCATGTCCAACCTCCTCCGCTTTTCCTCCGGCTGCCTCTATCTTGGCTTTAGCCGCCGCCGAGAACTTATTTGCCTTTATCACCAGGGGATGAGCTATTTCACCATTCCCTAGAATCTTAATGGGGCGCTCCAGAGATTTCACTATCCCCCTAGCAACTAGTTTCTCCGGCGTTACCTTACTTCCTGGCTCAAAGACACTAAGCTGGTCAATATTAACCGTGTTATACTCTGTCCTGAAGATATTAGTAAAGCCTCGCTTTTGTGGCAGGCGCTTGATGAGGGGTAGCTGCCCACCTTCAAAGCCAGGGCGCATCTTGTTGCCCCCCGAGCGGGACTTTTGCCCTTTACAACCACGCCCGGAATAGGTGCCATGCCCGCTACCATCCCCCCGCCCCACCCTCTTCCTTTTCTTTGTAGAGCCAGGGGCTGGGGAGAGTTTTTCCAGCGTCATCCTTTCTCCTCCACCTTAATCAGATGTCTCACCTTATTAATCATACCACGGATTGAGGGGGAGTCATCATGGGTAACGCTCTGGTTTAGCCGATTAAACCCCAGAGCCTTTAGTGTTCTCTTCTGAGTCTTGGCATAGCCAATGTCACTCTTGACCCAGGTGATACGGAGCTTAGCTACCACTTACCCCCTCCTCAACCTTAGCTTGCTTGCGTCGGGCTAACTCCTCTTTTGACTCCTTGAGCTGGCTAAGGGCGAGCATCGTCGCCTTAGCCGTATTAATCCGATTTGGACTACCCAGCGACTTGGTCAGAATGTCCTTGATGCCGGCGGCCTCAGCCACGGCTCTAATGCTCCCACCGGCAATAATACCGGTACCTGGTGCTGCCGGCTTTAGGAGTACGTTAGCCGCGCCGAACTTAACCCTTACTTCCTGGGGGATGGTCGTCCCCAGTAATGGAATCTTAATCAGACCCTTCTTGGCGGTGGCTGAAGCCTTGCTAATCGCCTCGGGGACAGTGTTAGCCTTACCCATACCGATGCCCACATGTCCATTGCCGTCCCCGGTTACCACCAGGGCGCTGAAGCTAAGGCGTTTGCCTCCCTTCACCACCTTGGTCACCCGATTGATATAAATCAGCTTGTCATTTAGTGTCAGTTCAGTGGAATCTATCCTGCTTATTGGTGCTTTCACTTGCTCTAAAACTCCTAAAACTCTAGTCCCGCCTGCCGAGCTGCCTCGGCGAGGGCTTTAACTCGGCCATGGTATTTGTATCCACCACGGTCAAAAACCACCTGGTGAATCCCTTTATCTAGTGCCCGCTTAGCTACTAGTGAACCAACTAGCTCGGCCTGAGCCGCCTTTGCCTTGCCTTGAGTCTCACCCTTGAGCTCTGGCTCAAGGGTTGAGGCAGAGGCGAGGGTACTGCCTTTAGCATCATCAATCACCTGAGCATAAATATGGTTCAGACTGCGAAAGACACAAAGCCGTGGCTTGGAGTCAATGCCGCTTACCCTGGCTCTGAGCCGGCGGTGTCTTTCTTTACGTGCTAGCCTTGGCTCAAGTTTTGCCATTATTCCCTCTGACCTATAGCCTTCCCTGCCTTGCCCGCCTTGATGCGAACCTGTTCTCCAAGATACCTAATCCCCTTACCCTTGTAAGCATCAGGGGGACGAATCGCTCGAATCTCGGCGGCCATCTCACCCACTACCTCCCTATCAATACCTGACACCTTGATGCGGGTTGCCCCCTCTACATTTAGGGACACCCCGGGTAGTGGTGATACCTCCACCGACTGGGAAAAGCCAATACGAAGTACCAGCTTGTCCCCAGCCTTTTCTGCCCGATAGCCCACCCCCACTATCTCAAGGCTCCTGTCAAAGCCTTTGGTTACCCCCTCCACCATGTTAGCTAAAAGACTTCGCGTCAGCCCATGCATTGAGCGATGCGTCTTGCCATCGCTGGGTCGTGATACTACAAGGTTATCATTCTCCAGGGTAATACTCATATCGGGGTTGAAGCGGCGATGAAGTTCCCCCCTGGGACCGGTTACGGTGACCAGGTCCTTTTTAATGCTCACCTTTACCCCCGGTGGCACCGGTATTGGCATCCGCCCTATCCTAGACATATATCACCCCGCCTTTTACCATACATAGCATAGAAGTTCACCGCCAATCCCCTGGCGCCAGGCTTGCTGCCCGGTAATTACCCCCTTGGGGGTGGAAAGGATAGCTACCCCCAGACCACTATGAACCCGGGGGATTTCTTTCTTCTCTACATATACCCTCAGCCCCGGCTTGCTGACCCGTTCCAACCCGGAGATTATTGGCTCCTTTTTCTCATCATATTTGAGATGGAGCTTAATTACCCGGTGTGGCTTACCCCTGAGCACCTCGTAATCAGTGATGAACCCCTCCTCTTTGAGGATTTTGGCAATCGCCAGTTTCATCCTTGACGACGGGACGGGCACAAAATCATGCCTGGCGATAACGGCGTTGCGTATTCTGGTTAGCATATCGGCTATTGGGTCAGAGACGCTCATATCTACCTCACCAGCTTGCCTTTCTTACTCCGGGAATCTGCCCGGCTAAAGCTAACTTGCGGAAACAGATCCGGCACAAGCCAAACTTGCGAATATAAGCCCTAGGTCGACCACACAGGTAGCAGCGATTGTGCTGCTGCACCTTGTATTTGGGCGGTCGTTGCGATTTTAGGACTTGTGACAGTTTAGCCATTGCTATCCTCTTAGTCCCTGCTAAATGGCACACCTAGTAATTCCAGCAGGGCTTTACCTTCCTCGTTAGTCTTAGCCGTGGTCATAATTGATACCTCCAGCCCCCGCACCTTGTCTACCTTATCGTACTCTATCTCGGGGAAGATGGTTTGCTCCTTGAACCCGATGGTATAATTGCCTCGTCCGTCAAAGGAGCTTGGGGCAACCCCCCGAAACTCACGCATCCGGGGGAGGGCAACATTAACCAGCCGTTCAAAGAAGTGGTACATGCGCTCTCCCCGCAGGGTCACCTTCAGTCCGATAGGCATCCCCACCCTCAGCCTGAAGGCGGCAATGGATTTCTTGGAGCGGGTGATAACCGGGTGCTGCCCCGAGATAGTAGCTAAATCCCTCTCGGCTGCTTCCAGAGCCTTGGCATTCTGGATTGCCTCGCCCAGGCCGATATTAAGGGCAATCTTTTCCAGGCGCGGCACCTGCATTACATTCTTGTAGCCGAAGCGCTCCTTCATTTGGGGAACAACCTCTTTTATATATTTTTCCTTAAGATGTGACATTTAGTCAATCACCTCACCACAGGAGCGACAAATCCGAACCCTCTTGCCATCAGCCAGGAAGCGAAAGCCAACCCGAGCCGGATGGTTGCACTTACTGCACAGCAGCATAACATTTGACACATGAATTGGTGCCTCACGCTCAATTATGCCTGCCTGCCTAACTGCCCCCCTCGCCCGGCTATGCTTTTTGATAAAGTTGATGCCTTCCACCAGCAGTCGTTCATCCTTGGGGTAAGCGAAGCGCACCTTACCCTTTTTCCCCCTGTCCTTACCAGCAATAACCAGCACAGTATCGTTCTTTCTTATCTTCATCTTTGGTCACACTACCTCAGGTGCCAGAGATATAATCTTGGTAAAATTCTTGTCTCTCAGCTCCCTGGCTACTGGTCCAAATATTCTTGTCCCCTTGGGGTTATTCTTATCGCTTAAAATCACCGCGGCATTCTCATCAAACCTGATGTAAGAGCCGTCATCGCGCTGATGCTGGCGGGCACAGCGAATAATAACCGCCCTGACCACCTCCCCCTTCTTTACCAGTCCCCTGGGGGTTGCCTTTTTCACTGATGCCACAATAACATCACCGATTCGGGCATATTGCTTGCCGCTACCACCTAAAACGTTAATACACATAAGCTCTTTGGCACCGGTATTATCGGCGGCTTTAAGTCTGGTATAGGGTTGAATCATATTATTTCCTCAGGTGGAAGTTCCACCCTCTTTCCTTTGGCTATTATCTCAGCTACCCGCCACCTTTTATCTTTGGAGAGGGGGCGGGTTTCTATAATTCTTACCTTATCCCCTATCTGGCACTTCTTTTCCTCATCATGGGCTTTATACTTGGTCACCCTTCTGACGGTCTTCTTATATAGTGGGTGGCGCTTGGGGGTTTCCACCGCCACCACCACCGTCTTCTTCATCTTGTCACTTATAACAAAACCGAGCCTAGTTTTCTGCTTTGTTTCCATGTTCTCTTTCCCTTATCATTGTCTTGAGCCTGGCAATCTGCTTTTTAACCCTGGGGAGCTCACGATGGTTTACCAGTTGCTTGGTTGCCAACCGAAAGCGGAGGTCAAACAGCTCCTGATGAGCCGCCTCCAGTTGCTTCTTAAGTTCTTCAGTGGGGAGAGCCCGAATCTCTTCAACCTTCATCTTGAGTCAACCCCTCTCGGCTGCTAACGGCTCCTGCAGTTTCTCTGGCGACAAATCTACTGTTTATTGGCAGCTTATGCCCCGCCAGGCGCATTGCCTCCTTGGCTGTTGCCTCACTCACCCCACCCATCTCAAACATGATTCTCCCCGGTTTAACCACAGCCACCCAATGGTCTGGTGGACCCTTGCCTCCACCCTGGCGGGTTTCCGCTGGCTTCTTGGTCGCTGACTTATCAGGGAAGATACGGACCCAGACATTGCCACCACGGCGGATGTAGCGAGTGATGGCACGCCGTGCCGCTTCAATCTGACGGCTGGTAACCCAGGCCGGTTCCAGCGCCATTAAGCCAAAGTCGCCAAATTCAACCTTATTGCCGGCGTTGGCTCTAGTCGTAAGCCGCCCCCGGTGGCTCTTGCGATATTTTACCCGCTTCGGTTGTAACATCCCTTTTTCCTAGCTATGGCTCAGCTGGAATCTCCTCGGCCTCCAGCTTACTTGGCTTGGACAGAATATCACCCCGGTAAATCCAGACCTTCACCCCAATGCGACCCAGGGTGGTATGCGCCTCGGTAAAGCCATAATCAATATCAGCCCGCAGCGTATGCAGTGGCACTTGCCCCTGATGCGAAACCTCGCGGCGAGCTATCTCAGTGCCACCAAGTCTGCCGGCACAGCTTAGTCTTATCCCCTTAGCCCCCGCCTGCATGGTGCGGAATATTGCTTGCTTCATTGCCCGGCGGAAGGCAACGCGATGCTCAATCTGCTCGGCGATTGCCCTAGCTACCAGATAGGCATCAAGTTCAGGCTGCTGAACCTCAAGGATGTTGAGCTGAATCCTCTTCCCGATAAGGTTCTCAAGGTCAGCCCTCAGTTCATCAACCCGTTGCCCTCCCCGCCCGATGACCACGCCAGGTCGGGCGGTATGAATGGTTACCGCTACCTTATTTGCCTGGCGCTCAATCTCCACCTCAGAGATACCAGCTTCAGCATTTCTGGACTGGATAGCCTGGCGAAGCTTCAGGTCTTCGTGTAAAAATTCTGCGTAGTTCTTCTCGGCATACCACCTGGCTTGCCAATCGCGTATGACACCAATTCTAAAGCCTAAAGGATGAACCTTATGACCCAATGTGTTCCTCCTCAGCAACGATAACCGTTATATGGCTAGAACGCTTAAGGACGGTGTTTATCCGCCCCCGTGCCGCGGGGCGATACCGCTTCAGGGCTCTCGCCTCGTCAGCAAAGATTTTGACAATCTTCAAATCAGCCGGGGAGAGCTGAAAATTGTTCTCGGCGTTAGCCGCCGCTGATTTCACCACCTTAGCCACAGCCCTAGCCGTGGGGGTAGGGGTAAACTTAAGCAAGGCTAGCGCCTCATCTATCTTCTTTCCCCGCACCAGGTCTATCACCGCTCGCACCTTGCGTGGTGATATGCCGATATTTTTAGCTATTGCCATCACTTCCATTTCCGCCTTGCTTCCTTACCTACTCAGTTTTCTCCACCTTGGTCATATGTCCCCTGAAGGTTCGGGTTGAGGCGAACTCGCCCAGCTTGTGCCCGACCATATTTTCGGTGATATAGATGGGCACATGCCTCCGGCCATCATGGACGCCGATGGTAACCCCCACCATCTCCGGTGTGATGGTAGACCACCGCGACCAGGTCTTGATTACCGTCTTCTCACCAGAGCGGCTCAGTGCCTCAACCTTCTTTATAAGTTTCGGGTCTATAGCTGGACCCTTCTTGGTTGACCTTGACATTGTTTACTTCCCCCTACGCTTAATAATCATCCTATCTGAAGCCTTGGGCTGGCGAGTCCTATAGCCCAGGGCTGGCTTACCCCAGGGTGTTTTCGGTCCGGGCAAGCCTATCGGGGCTCTACCTTCCCCGCCACCATGAGGGTGGTCACGCGGGGACATCGCCGAGCCTCTTACTGTGGGGCGCACGCCCAACCACCGTTTTCTACCTGCCTTGCCCAGGCTGATACTCTGGTGGTCAATATTTCCCACTTGCCCGATGGTAGCCAGACAATCACTGCGGATGCGCCGCAACTCGCCCGAGGGTAACCTGACCAGGGCATATTCACCCTCCTTTGCCATTAGTTGAGCGGCGACTCCGGCACTTCGCACCAGTTGTCCTCCTCCCCCCACCTCTAACTCAATATTGTGTATTAGCGTCCCGGTTGGGATTAGCTTTAAGGGTAGGGCATTGCCCGGTTTAATTTCGGCATCACTACCTGACTTTATAATATTGTCAACATTAAGTTCAGAGGGAGCCAGAATATAGCGTTTTTCCCCATCAGCGTAGTAAATCAGGGCAATACGCGCTGAGCGGTTGGGGTCGTATTCAATTGAAACCACCCTGCCCGGGATGCCAAGCTTATCACGCTTGAAATCCAATAGGCGTAGCCGGCGTTTGGCTCCACCACCGCGGTGGCGAACCGTTATCTTCCCCTGATTACTGCGCCCAGCCTTCTTCTTCAGGGGCAAAAGCAGCGATTTCTCCGGCGTGGTCTTGGTTATTTCCTCAAAGGTGGCGCCGGTCATACCCCGTCTACCGGGGGAAGTCGGGCGATATATCTTTAGTGCCACTTAGACTCCCTCCACTATTTGTATCGTGTCCCCTGGCTTAAGGGTAACAATAGCCTTTTTCCACGGTGGACTTATGGTTAATCTTCCCCGTGTCCTCCGTCCCTTACCACGCACTGTCATCACATTAACCTCTGTTACCGTAACATTAAATGTCTTCTCTACTGCCTGTTTAACCTGTTCTTTACTCGCCTCTCCAGCGACCTTAAAGGCATATTTGCCCTGAGCCTGAAGGGCGGCATTTTTCTCCGTTACTAGGGGGCGGCGCAATACCTCATACAGATGCATTGCTCCCTCCCCAAAGCTCCTCTGCGGTGCGCACCGCCGCCTCGGTCATGAGTAACCTCTTGTAAGCGAGGATGTCAACCACATTGAGTATATTGGCGGGCAGGGTTTTGACCCCTGCCAGATTGCGGCTTGATTTAACCACGTTTTCCTCCGGCTCACCGGTAACGATAAGGGCTGAGGAATCCACCCCCAGCGCCGCCAGAATCGCCTCCATCTCCCTGGTCTTGGGATGGTCAAGCCCTAGTTTCTCCAGAACCGTTAGTTCTTTATCCTTTGCCTTAGCTGATAGGGCACACCTTAGTGCCAGTCGGCGCATCTTCTTCGGCATTTCTTGGTGGTAGCTCCTTGGCTTAGGACCAAAGATAATGCCACCACCTCGGCGTGTTGGTGAGCGCCTAGAGCCAGCCCGAGCTAGCCCGGTGTGTTTCTGCCGATATAGCTTTTTACCACTGCCCGAGACCTCACCACGAGTTTTGGTGCTAGCCGTTCCCTGCCGGGCATTTGCCTTTTGCCTTACCACGGCTTGATGCACCACTGCCTCATTAAAGGGCACGGCAAAGACCCTGTCACTTATTTCTATGTGTTTAACCACCTCGCCGCTAAGGCTATAAACCGGGACCTTCACTTATTTTCTTCCCCCTGCCTTCCTTATCACCAGTAGTCCATTCCTTGCCCCGGGGACAGCCCCCTTAATCAGCAACAGGTTACGGCTTGGGTCAGCCTTACATACCTCCAGATGGCGAGCCGTCACCCGACTACTGCCCATATGTCCTGCCATACGCATCCCCTTGAGCACTCTACCCGGGGAGGTAGTTGAGCCGATAGAGCCGGGGGCACGATGGCGGTCAGACTGTCCGTGGGTTTTTGGTCCGCCGGCAAAATGATGACGTTTCACTACCCCGGCAAAGCCCTTACCCTTTGACACCCCGCTAATATCAACCAGGTCGCCCTCTTTAAAGAGGCTAACATCGATCTTATCACCCACCTTAATCGCTTCGGCATCATCTACCCTGAATTCTCTTAAATACTTAAACGGCTTGGCTTCACCAAACCCCAGCTGGGCAGCGTTGTATCCTTCTTTAGCCTTGGTTTTAACCTGCGTTACCAGGCATGGGCCAGCCTCAATGGCGGTAACTGCCTCAACCTCGCCATTGTCGCTAAAGAGCCGCCCCATGCCCAGCTTTCTGCCAATAATCCCTTGAACCATTTCCTTAGACCTTATAACTTAATGTCTATTTCAACCCCTGCCGGTAGATTCAGACTGCCCAGGGCGTCTATTGTCTTCGACGTCATTTCAACAATATCAATCAGGCGCTTATGGGTTCTAATCTCAAACTGCTCCTGCGAGTCCTTATCAATAAATGGGGAGCGGATAACGCTGAAGCGCTGAATGCGGGTGGGTAGTGGCACTGGTCCAACAACCACCGCTCCCGTCCGCTCCACGGCAGCGACAATCTGCTCCGCCGACTGGTCAAGAATCTTGTGGTCATAACTCTTTAGCTTAATCCGAATTTTCTGCTTCGGCATATAGAACCTCTATCTAGCCATCGCCTTACCCGTTATCTGGTCAGCCAGTTCGGCGGGCACCTCCTGATAGCGATAAAATTCCAGGGTATGGCTTGCCCTACCCTGGGTTAATGACCTGAGACTGGTGGCGTAGCCGAAGGTCTCGGCTAAGGGTACAAGGGCACGAATAACCACCGTCTCGTCACGTACCCCGACAGACTCAATATGTCCCCGCTTTGAATTTAGGTCACCCATTATATCACCAAGGAACGGCTCTGGTGCAACTATTTCCAGCTTCATAATCGGCTCAAGAAGGATAGGCTTAGCCTTCATGACGCCGTCTCTTAGTGCCATTGAGCCTGCCATCTTGAATGCCATTTCCGAAGAGTCAACCTCGTGGTAGCTACCATCATAGATGATTGCCCTAATATCAACTACTGGATAGCCAGCCACTACCCCGGTCTCCATAGCTTCCTTAATGCCCATCTCTACTGCCGGAATATACTGCTGGGGAATAGCCGCCCTTTTAATCTCATCGACGAATTCAAAGCCGCTGCCCCGCTCCATAGGCTCAAGCCGGAGACAGACATGACCATACTGACCATGCCCTCCGCTTTGCCGAATAAACCTCCCCTCCACCGCTGCCGCTTGGGTAATAGTCTCCTTATAAGCAACCTTGGGCTTCCCCACCTTTGCCCCGACGCCAAATTCACTGAGCAATCTGCTTACCAGGTACTCTAGGTGAAGCTCGCCCATACCGGAAATAATCATCTGCCCCGCCTCATGGTCGTAGTTTACCTTGAAGGTAGGGTCTTCCTCGGTCAGCCGTTGCAGGGCTCCACCCAGCCTGTCCTGGTCAGCCCTGGTTGTGGGCTCAACGGCAACCGAGAGCACCGGCTCAGGAAAGCGGATTGGTTCCAGAAGCACCGGGTGGGAATAATGGCATAGGGTATCGCCGGTGAAGGTATTCTTAAGACCCAGGGTAGCCACGATATCGCCGGTATCAGCCTCGGTTATCTCCTCACGACGATTGGCGTGCATTCGCAAAAGTCGTCCAATTCTCTCCCTCTTGCCCCGCGTTGAGTTAAGTACCTGCGCTCCCACCTTCACCCTGCCTGAATAAACCCTAAAATAGACCAGTCTGCCGACAAAGGGGTCAGAGACTGCCTTGAACGCTAGTGCCGAGAAGGGGGCATCATCTTTCGGTGGTCGGGTGACTCCGCCGCCGGTCCTGGTATCAGTAGCCTTTACCGGTGGCATATCCTGAGGGGAGGGGAGATAGTTCACGATAGCATCAAGTAATGGCTGAATACCCTTGTTCTTCAGCGCACTGCCACAAATAATAGGTACCCCTTTTGCCGCCCGGGTTACCCTGCTTATCGCCCCTCTTAACTCGGCGGGGGTAACCGGGCTTCCCTTGAGGTAGGCTTCCATAATCTGGTCGTCGGTCTCAGACAGTCTCTCAATCAGGGTCTGGCGATACTGCTTGCACCTTTCCTGTTCCGATTCAGGGATAGGCACCTCAACCGGCGGCAAATCGGGATTGTCATCAAAATGCCATGCCCTGTTCTCCACAAGGTCAATAATGCCTTCAAACGATTCCTCCCTGCCTAGGGGGAGTTGCACGGGGAGGGGATTGGCACGTAGCTGTTCTCTAATCATAGACAGGGTGCGCTCAAAGTTGGCGCCAATTCGGTCCATCTTATTGATGAAGCAGACTCTAGCTACACCATATCTATCAGCCTGCCGCCATACCGTCTCAGACTGAGCCTCAACCCCAGCTACGGCGTCAAAGACCACCACCCCACCATCCAGCACTCTAAGGCTTCGCTCTACCTCGGCGGTAAAATCAACATGCCCCGGGGTGTCAATGATATTGATGCGGTGCTCCTGCCAGTAACAGGTGGTAGCCGCCGCCGTGATGGTAATGCCGCGCCTCTTCTCCTCCTCCATCCAGTCCATCACTGCCGTGCCTTCATCCACCTCACCAATCTTATAGGTTCTACCGGTATAATACAGGATTCTCTCGGTAATGGTGGTCTTACCGGCATCAATATGAGCGATAATAGCAATATTACGTATATGTTCTAATGGGAAACTCCTGGGCACAGTCCCCTCCTCACCATCGGTAGTGGGCAAAGGCTCTGTTAGCCTCAGCCATCTTGTGAGTATCCTCACGCTTTTTTATCGTTGTCCCTTGTCCTTGGGAGGCATCACTGAGTTCCGCTGCCAGCTTTTCTGCCATAGATTTGCCCGCCCTGGCTCGGGCTGAGTTTACCAGCCAGCGCAAAGCCAGAGACCGCCCCCGCTCCGGTCTAACCTCTATTGGCACCTGATAGGTGGCGCCCCCAACCCGACGTGCCTTGACCTCAAGCTGAGGGGTAGCATTCTTCACTGCCTGTTCCAAAACAGTAGCTGGCTCTTTTGCCCCTTGACGTTCAATAATGTCCAGGGCACCATATACTATCCTCTCCGCCACGCTCTTCTTGCCCTCGGTCATTATCTTGTTAATAAACCTGGCGACGATTTCACTATCATATTTGGCATCAGTGGGTATCGGTCTTGTTGTTACACGAACTCGTCTTGGCATTTTTCTCTCTTATGTTTCAGTAGCCTCCGCTGGTGCCTCAACTGCTGGGGCAGCCTCAACCGCTTGGGCACCCTTTTTGCTTCCGTACTTACTGCGCCCCTGGCGACGGTTAACCACCCCGGTGGCATCCAGTGCCCCGCGGATGATATGGTAGCGAACACCGGGTAGGTCCTTCACCCTTCCGCCTCTAATTAAAACCACCGAGTGTTCCTGAAGCTCGTGCCCCTCACCGGGGATATAAGCGGTTACCTCTATGCCACTGGTCAGCCTCACCCTGGCTATTTTGCGCAGTGCCGAATTAGGCTTCTTTGGGGTAGTAGTCTTAACCTGGACACAGACCCCCCTCTTCTGCGGGGAGCTCCTCCCGGGCACCAGCCTATTTTTAAGCGCATTGTAGCTAAGGCGCAGTGCTGGCGCTTTGGTCTTCTTGGCCAACCGCTTGCGCCCTTTACGGATAAGCTGATTAACAGTAGGCACCTATTCCTCCTTGCCCCTACAATTTAAATGGATGAGCTATAACTCATCCATTTAAAGCTGATAACCCCAGCCATCAGCTGAAACTACTGAGCGTTAGGGTGTAATATTAGCACACTCACGGCTAGATGTCAACAAATCTGATAAGGAGATTATTTATTAACCCTTCCCCCTCACCCCCTTCCCCATCTCACTCCATAGATAACCTTGATATTCATGAGCTTTTCCTCCAGCTAGCTGATTTCCTCAAATCT
>Ga0315280_10001436_pt1 | contig 41004 bp, 47 predicted proteins | sample YL17G06_40_MG_FD_203697 | JGI IMG/M metagenome (GOLD analysis project Ga0315280, IMG submission 203697) | Sediment microbial communities from Yellowstone Lake, YNP, Wyoming, USA - YL17G06_40 | ecosystem: Environmental > Aquatic > Freshwater > Lake > Sediment | place: USA: Wyoming | collected...
TAAATAATCCGACAGTTAAAAATAAGTAATCATCTTTCTCGCCGGGCCGGGAATCTAAAAACATCCCAAAGGGAATTCTCAAAGAAGCCATTAAAATCGAATAAATAGCTGAAGCCAGCCCAGCAACAAGAGCGTTTCCACCTTCAATTTTTTCAACAATAAAAATAGCAAAAATTGGTGTAATTAATCCCCAGCCAGCGTAAAAAACCATATCTGACAAAACTAAATATTTGACTATCCGATTAAATTTCATATTATGATGAGATACATCGGGAATACTCTGTTTTTAACGCCGATTAACGCTGATGGGCTCGCCGCAGAGAAAGAGGTAACTCAAAGAAAAGCAAGGCGAGCTACGCTGATTAAACGCCGATATAATTAATGACCTTCATGTATATCTTATTGACCGATGATTTTTACGATTATCTCTCTTTCTCTCGGCCGATTGTCAAAGTCGGCATGCGAAAAGCGCTCGTTCGCCTTCGGCTCGCGAAATGCGAATGCGCCCATGCGAATTAAAAATAATTTACTCACTTTTTATAATTTTAATGATAATCTCTCGCTTTCTTGGTCGATTATCAAAATCCACCAACACAATATTCTGCCATTGGCCTAAAACAAGTTTTTCATCTTCAATTGGAACTGCTAAAAATGGTTTAATTAAGGCCGATCTAATATGGGAGAAGGCATTTTTATCTCCCCAAGTTTCATCGTGATGATAGGGTCTATCTGATGGAACCATTTTTTCCAAAAACTCCTTAAAATCTTCAATCAAATTCGGCTCAGCTTCAATTGTCGTCAAACCAGCCGTCGAACCAGGACAAGAGATTAAGCAAATCCCATCTTTTATTTTAGATCTTCTGACAATTTCCGAAACCTTTTCCGTAATATCAATAACATCATTAAAACCTTTTGTTGCGAGTAGGAATCGGTTGGTATTGGAAGCCATAGGTATTTATTCCTTTTAAAGAAGTATCCGGAATACTTTCTTTAGAAGGAAGATTATATTCTATTTCTAAATCCGACCCTTTGACGATTATTTTTTCTACTAACCATTGAATAATTTGATGCTTGATTTCATAGGAAGCATGCTCTAAATTGTCTTTGAATCTTTGATAGAGTTCTTTTACAAAACCTATTCTCTTTTGCTTTTCTTCCTCTGTTAATAAAAGTTGATATAATTTTTCTTTTTCCTCTAAAATTTTAGCCTCTTCTCTTTTACACTCTTCCCATTGCTTTCTGTAAATCTCTATTTCAATTATATCCTCTGAATAGAGTTTGGCTAATCTCTCCTCTTTATTTTTCCAAAAGGTAAGATCTTTCTCTAAGCTAACCAATTTCCCTTGGATATCGACTTTCTTACTTTTCTGATTTGAATATTTCTCAAATTCTTTAAATGTCATCTCTGGCTGGGAGAGTAAGGCTTTCAAGTTATCCCAAACAGATGGTAAAATTCTTGATTCAGAAATACAAGAGGAGAAACATCCAATAGTTGATAAATTTTTTGCTTTATTCGGACAGATATAATATTTCACTTCTTCCCAATATGGTTTTCGAGGTCGATTATGGCGAGCAAGATATCTCTTTCCATCAAATCCACAAACTAATTTATGGTGAAACACATAAATTCTCTTTGTATTTCCTGGGGAAAATCTTTTATTCTTCCTCAACTGTTCTTGAGCTTTCCAAAATATTTCTTTAGAGATAATTGGTGGTATCTTTACCAAAATTTGTTCTTCCTTAGGTCTTAGACGTTTTTCTGAATAACCTTTATTGGTTTTATAATATTTCCTCCAGATGAAATCTCCGGTATACTTTTCTTCAGTAAGAATTCTTTTAATAGTTGTATATTGCCAGTAGCCTTTAATTTTTTTCCTCTTTTCTCCTTTCACTGAGACGAATTCCCTTCCCACTCTATCAAACTTTGTAGGAACCTTCATTTTATTTAATCTTTCCTTGATTTTATAGATACTAAGTTTTTGATTAACTAACCAATTGAACATTGTTTTTACTATCTCAGCTTCTCTTTTATCTATCTTTAATTTTTTTGTTTTTCGGTCAAATCTGTAACCATACGGACATAATCCACTTCCAATCCATTTTCCTTCTTTAACCGCTTTTATAGTTCCCAAATTCCTAGCTTCTAATCCAATTTCTCTTTGCCACTCAGCAAATACTCCTGCATTAGCGAACATCGCCCTGCCGGTGGGAGTAGTAGTATCAAAAGGTTCGGTGAGAGACTTAAACTCTATCCCTAACTCTCTCAAATCACCCACAGTATTTAATAATAACCTAAGATTTCTAAAAAACCTATCTTGCCTATAAGCAAGGATAATATCAAACTCTTTATTCTTAGCATCTTTCAAAAGCCTTTGAAGATCTGGTCTTTTATCTGTTGCTCCCGAATATCCAATGTCTTTATAGACGTGTCTTTCATCTAATTCCCATCCTTCATTCTTTACAAATTCTCTCAATTTCTCTTCCTGAGTCGCGGGACTATAGCCTTCCTTAGCTTGTTCTTCAGAGCTCACTCTTATATAAATAGCCGCTTTTTTTTGGATTTCTTTCTCCATATTATTTAGCTTTATGTCTCTTTAAAAATTGAATAAAATCCCTTTCAGCAATTCGATAAACCTTCTTTCCTAATTTAAAAGTTTTTAATTTCTTCGCCTCAATCCAGCGGTAGACCTGTCTCTGGCTCACTTTTAGTTTCTCGGCAATTTCTTTGATGGTTAGAAAATTATTTATCCTTTTCATAATTCTAATTCCATAATATCTTACCCAAAAAGCCTTGTCAAGATTGTCACTTATTGGCAAGGTCAGTGGAAGTAGAGATAAACGAGGTGGAGAAAACCCTCCCCAGCTTATCTTTAGTAAGAGATTGTATTGGATAATTCGTAAAGTGTAGATTTTTTGATTTAGTTTTTTTATTAGTAGATAACAAAAGATCAAAAACCTGGAAGAGTAATTTCTCTTTTTCTTCTTCCGCTTTATCAGAAAATTTCACTTTAATCCTTAACTTTTTAGAATTCTTTTTCATATTGAGAAGTTATAAACCACAAAAATTACTCAACCCTTTGTTAAGATGGTCACTTTTGCTAATTTCCCCTAACTCAGTTTCGTTTTTCTGATGAACTTTAGTTTTCTTATGTCCAATACCCTTCCGCCGAGGATTTCTGCCAAAACGGAACACATAAAGCGGGCAATCTTCGGAGAGACAAAGCCGAACCTCTTTTGGACTTCCAGCCATGCAATCAAGACATTTTCTCCGTATTGCTTTTAATGGCGTTAATTTTCTCATAGTTTCCAATTTGAAGTTTAATCTTGGGATAACCCTTTACCCCACCCTCTCACTCACTATTTCTTAGATATAGTGAGTAGGTTGGTGGGGTAGATTAACTTGTTCCTTTTATCATCTGGATCAGCTTCCTGTATAATTAAACCGGCGGATTCCCACATTGGGATGATTTCTTGTCTTAATTGCCAATCTGGCAAAGATCTTCCGTATACCCGATAGTAATTTGTTATTAATTCCTGTCGGGTTAAACCAATTTTCTTAATAGCTTCTGCCGGTATTTCATCTGGGAGTTGATTTTTATCATTAAAAGCCGGTAAAAGAACTTCACGATAGATATTATAAATATAAGGCGGGATACCAAGTTCTTGGCTTTCAGAAATTTTATTCCAAATTTCAAGAGCTTCGGAAATATCGTCTTCGTTAGCAATAATAGTTGAGCCGCTTCTTTCTCTGAACCATAAATTTAATAAAGCGAAAGCTTTAATTAAAGAAATTAAGCGGGAGGCATCCCTGGTATCTCTCGGCTTAAGTACCCTCCTCTCATTAAGAAATGTTTCTTCTATCTTTTCCGATGATTTGATGATAATTTCTTTAACCCCCTCTTGTTTAATTGCTAATACTCTTTCTTTTAAAAGTTTCCGTTCTGGTTTTTCCTCAAGCCAATTTTTATAAGCATCGATATCGGATTCTTTTCTGATTCTTGCATTGATTGCTTCCCTAATTTTCTCTTGGCTTGTGTCTGGGCTTAATAAAAATACTCGAGTCGCCTCTTGTTCGTCGATTTTTAAACCAGCAGTGCAAAAAATTACCGAAGGGAATCCTCTTAATAAAATGTTCTTTGTCCTTAAGCCATATTTCTGACTTTTATCGGTTATTTTTAAAAGGATTTCCTTTTCGTCATGGGAAAGCAACGGCCTTAGGTGTTGTAAAAGGAGGTTATGAGGCTGATCTAAGAAAATTAGGATTTTCCGCTCCAAATCCATTTCATACCCCTTAAGTTCCTCTCTGTAATTTCCTTTATCATGAAAGAAAGCAGTAGGACTCGCGTATCCAGTTTTAATCACATCTTCATTAGGAAAGAGCTGGGCTATTTCTAAGGGTATGTAAGATTTGCCAGTAGAAGAGGGGGCGTTAAAGGAAAGATTAAATTGAGAATTTTCTGTATAAGCCGAAAGCTGGCACAGAAAGGTTACAAGTTTATTTTCCTCATCTCGCTTTATCGTCAGCCCTAAAATTTTAGATAATTCCTTCGAAGATAAAGGAGTGAACTTTGATGTATCTATCTTTTCTGGGATTGTTTTTTCAATCTCTCGAATCTTTTGTTCAGTTCGGGGTTCATTTTTTTGATAATCATTGGGCATAAGTGAGGATCAGTTTCTAATTCGGATTCTTCGGCGGGAACTCACTAAGTAGCTTTCCACCCAAAGAGCCCTAACCAGAAACAAAGGTATAAACAGTTTAATTTTTATTCTCTTCAGGGGCTATCTCTTCCGCGCAACTATTGCAAACCATTATAAATTTCCAATCACCATTTCGTTTCCAGGGTATTAAAAATATTCCAATTAACCTTAAAGAAAATTTATGGCAATTATCACACCTTCCTATTTTTAAGAGTTTTCTAGCTATTTCATTTATTGTCATACTTATTTTTCTCCGATGAGATACTGCACCGTCTCTTTGAAGGAATAGCCGTGCAGTAGCTTCACAAAGTTAATTACATCTCCGCCCTGATTGCACCCGTAACACCAACAACTATTTGTTTCTGGATAGATGTAGAATGACGGATGCTTTTCGGAATGAAAAGGGCAAAGCCCGACCAGTGCCTTACCGCTCTTTCTTAACGGTCGGTTGATTAAACTCTCAATCGGTATAGTCAACGCTCTTTGAATTTCTTCCTCGGTCAGCCGTTCTTTTGAAACGCGACCCTTGGCTACCGAAGACAGTCTTTTTAATCGCGAAATATGATCCTCAATTTTTAGCAATTCTTCCGCTTCGGTAATTTTCACCCATTCCCTCCAGAACCATCTTGAAAATTCGTCTGCGGTTCTATCTCTAATTAAAACCAGCTTCTTTTTAATAATTGCAATGAGTTTTTCCTTCTTTTCTTGCCACTCTTCTATTTTTTCGGGAATGACCTTTTTTGCCTCGGGGAATATCTCCAGCAATTCTTTATCCGAATAATGAATCTTTGATTTTCTCCATTCTTCTTCCAAATTTCGGACAAAGTTCATTTCTTCTTCGTCTTCCTTTTCGATTTCCTCAAGTTCTTCTTCCGAAAATCCGAGATATTTTAAACCATGAAGCCAACGATGATAAATTTTCCAAAAAGGAGCGACAAGACGCCAAATTTTAAGTTTTTTTGAATCCATTTTGATTTTTAAGTTTCTCCAATTCTCTTTTATCTTCCCGAAGGATTGGTTTATAAATAGCTTCGAAAGCAAGAATTAAATTAGTAGCCAACTCAAAAGCTTCTTTATCGGAAAGTTTTTTACCTTCCTTTCTCAGATAAATTTGCTTAAATTCTTCAACCGCTTCTTTAGATAGCATGTTCAAAATTTTTCAAGATAAAGTTTTTCTTTAAGATTCTTAATAGCTGTTACGAACTTCCGGGCATCAATCAATACGGTAGGATCGTTATCTTTAGCAAAAGAAAAAGCCTCAATTAGCTCATTCCATTGAGGCGATTTTGAAAATAGAAATCGGGCTCGTTTAATATCAGATCGATCAATTCCAACAATATCTAAACCTTTCGCTAAGAGAAAAGCAGCAAGATAAAAGTTTGTAGTGGATTGGTTTTTATTTGCATTCGCATTCATATAAAGATTTAATTAAAATTTATTCTTAGCAACCCTTCTATTTGAATTTTAAAGTACAAAAAAAGACACTAACTAGATGGTTCTTAGTGTCTTTTTTTAAATTAAGCTTAAATCTGACCTTTTAGCTCCGTTTTATTATTTTTCGGATGCCATCAACAGAAACTTCTAGATTCCATAATTCTTTTTTGATTCTCGGGGGTATATTTTTATCTTTGATTCCCTCTTTCTTAAATTTTTCATAGAGATAGAGGATATCTTTTCTATATTTACTTCTTTTCCCTCGTCTTATTTTCCCGAGCAAATTTTTTGTATAGAACTTTAAAATTTTTTTGTCGCTTATCAATCTTTTTCCTGGGCTCGGGATTTTTTCTATTCTCATCCATAATTCCTCTTTATCTTTGAAAAATGGATGTTCTTTCAAGTGATAACGGGCTTTAAATGCGGGGATAATTCTATTAAATAGGAGAAGTTCTTCAATCGCATAATGGTAATTCTCAGGTAACTCCCACCTATTGAGTAAATAGAGAACCTTTTCTTTTATTTTTTCTTTGGCCAGAGATGGACCGCCTTCAAAGTTAATAAGCCACTTTTGGAATTGTGAGCTTCCCCGTCCAGCTAATCTACTCGGAGCTAATGATAGTTTACCTCCAAGCTTTTTGTTTAATCGAAATGCTTTTATCACTGGAATGCCTAATTGTTTTCTAGCCCTTGCAACATCTTGTTTTCGATCAGCCCGTTTTAAAAGTTCTCTATTGAGAAGATATTCTGAAGGAATTTTCTTAAGATCTTTTGGTTCCTCCGGCACGATACAAAAATCCCTTAGTAGCTTAGAAAGAACTACCAAATCTTGAACTTCGTACCCCTTTTTCTTAAAGTTATATTCTTTTAAAGTTTTTTTGGTAATCGAAATATTTTTGAAAAGAGGACTCTTCTTGCATTGAGAAAGAAACTCTTCTTCATTCATATTTTCATTCGAATATTGATTTTTATTTATTAATAATTTTATCCGAGATACTCACCTTCCTAGTAGGTTAATTGCCAACATTTCGGGAGTCAAATTTCTGAGATCTCCTCAAAATATTAGAAATACTTCCTCGGGAAGGAATTTTGCCTGTTCTTGGATTAGCAAGATTGTGTTTTCTTAAATAGGACTGAATTCTTCTGGGATTTGAACCCAATCTTTGAGAAGCCTGGACAACGGTTTGCTCATACTCTTCGGGTGGTTTATTCCAAGGAACTTTTGGACCTCTCTTTTTGGGTTTAAGACTTTCGAAATTTCGGCCAGAATTAAAAAATGCCTTATGCCACCTCCAAATAGTTATCCTTGGATGGCCCGAAAATTCCTCTAACTCTTTGATGTTTTTCATATTTTGATATGTCGGAGTTTTATTCCGAATTCTTTCGTATTGATAAACAAGGGATATTTTTTCAGTGAAAGAGGGTGAAGTCATGTTTTGTCTAGAGAATTTTATCATAAATGGATTAATCTGTCACTGTTACAAAATTGATTGACAGGTTAAGAATATTTGCAACAAATTTAGTTATTTTGAATTCAAAATGTTTCCCAAAATGCTTCTTTCTTCTTACCTTTTTCTCTTTTCTAATTTATAAAGGCAAGGCTTGGCGAGTTTCATAAAATTGATTTCGGATTGGTTTTGGCTCAAAGATTCCCTTTTCCTCATTATTTCTTTTTTTTCTGCCTCGATTCCGATGAAGTCCACCCATTGTACTTACTCTTTACTTAAGTCAGTCGGTCCAAGCTTTAGCTCGATGAGTTTGTATTTTTGATTTTATTTTAGTTATACACATTGACAAACCTTTTTGATCTGATAAACTAAAAATAGAAGGTCGAGTTCGTTTCATCTTAATAGAAAATCTTTCATCCTTGTTATCGCTTCCTTAAACTACAGGCAAAACTACAGGCGTTGAGGCTAAAGCCTTGCAAGGATTTTTAATTTAGGGCAAACTATTTTTAGAGTTAGGCCCTGATCCCTGCTTTTGCTTCCGCGTCTTGTGGTGGTGCCTGTAGCCATCCGAGACGCGGTAGCGAGGGCGGGGATTTTTTATTTAGCAAGCTGAATCGGGCAGTTTTTTAAAAAATGAACACAACCAAACCAACATTTATTTGTGGGCACATTGCCGATTATTTCGTAATTGTTTATCAGTGCAAAGCAATTGGAATTTATAAAGGCGAAAAATTGGTCGCAGAAGAAAAACCAGAAGGATTAGAAAGATTTATCGAAAATGCGAAAGATCTAAGATTGGGTTGGGCCCAACTAGAGGGAGGCGACGAGGTAGTTTATTTATACGACAAGCAAGACAACAATTTTGGCTACGCTGTAAATTTAGACAGCCCCCAATGCAGCGAGTGGGGCTATAATGGATTTTAACTTTCAATCCCCCGTTCCTCAACTTGTCCCGATCAGGTTGGGGATCGGTGATTGGTAGTTAAAACTACCAACAAAGGTCGAAAAAATAATTTTAAGAAAGCAACTAAAATGAAAAAGAAAAGCTTCAAATTAAAGTGTAAAAAGTGTGGCCGAATTATCGCTGATTTAAAAGATTGGGCTGATTCCACGGGTTTTAGTGGTTGGTGCCTGAAATGTGAAACTGAGACATTGCTAAAAGAACTGAGTAAAAAGAGAAATAAATAGCACCCCACCCGCAAAGATGAAGTGCTATTGCCTTTCGGCATTTTAATTATAGCACCAGTCAAAAGCGGTGGTCAATTAAAATGGCTAAATTTATTGAGGTTTGCGACATTCCTTTTTGTGGCGAGCCTTCGGAGTTGTTTGAAAAGAGAGTGGTAATTGAACGAATGAAAATTGAGGAATTGAGACAAAAGACAACTGAAATTCTTAAAAAACCAATAAACGAATTAACAAAAGAAGATTACCTAATTACTGAGTTTCAGCTCTGGCCTTATTCAATCAGGCTGAATGGAGAAGAGCATAAGGTGAAATACAAAAAATATAATGGCCGATGGATTTTGAGCTGTAATTGTCCAGCTTGGATTTTCAATCACTCTGGAGACAGGACTTGCAAACACACAAAAGCTGTAGCTCAACATTTAGGGATTCCTGAAATAATTTAATTTTCACTTAGCTTTTAATCTTTCTTAACGAGATTGAAAGCTAAACTGAGGATTAAAAGCCTCAATCTGTTTAAATTGGGCATAACCTGGTGTTAAGGAGATTTAGGCTTTCTAGGTGATCTTTCTAAAAAACTCCCTGTTCACCCTCATTGCCAACCTCCCAAAGCCAGCGTGAGCCCAAATTTGGCAGAAGAAGGCATTAGGTTTAGTTATTTTCCCAATTAACCTTCTTTAACTTTTAAAAATAGCTCAGCTTCTCTTAATAGCTGTAAAAGTGATTAAGAGGATTTAACAATAATTAACGAAAAAGCAGGTTTTGGGAGTTTTTCCTGCTTTTCTCAAAAATATGATCTTCAGAAAATGTTCAATTTGTGGCAAATTTAGGTCTAAAACTTCAAAGCACTGGATTCTATGCGAAGATGGTTCAAAGAAACGAGATTGGGTTTGTGATGGTTGTTTATTTGAAGGCTCAAATTGGAAACTTGATGAGCTGTTAAAAAAGCTCTCTTTGGACCAGAAAGCCTATGTTTGGAGTTTCTTAATGAAAGACTCAAAATTTGTTCGAGGATAAAGAATAATAGCTCTCTAAATTAAATACCAAGGAAAAGCGTTGTCTGACAACCCTATATTTGAGTTGGACAACGATAACTTGAAATACTTTATTGAGTATGTTATTTTGAAATTGAAAAACTTAAATGAGAAAAATATGGCTTGGGAACTGAAGCATTGCTGGCATCTATATTCAGATGATTATAAAAAAGAAATAGAAATAGATCTGAAATTTTAAAAAACAACCCCCAGGTTTTACCCTGAGGTAGCGTTGCTATTATCAATGTAGCAAACCAAGAAACCCTGTCAAGGGTTTTGGACAAGAATCAGTATAAATCAGTTTAAATCTGTATGAATCAGCGTCTATCAAATTACAAAGCCGTGATTTTAGCTGGCGGATTGGGAACGAGATTGAGACCATTAACTAACGAAATACCAAAAACAATGCTTCCGATAAAGGATAAGCCAATTTTATATTATGCGATTGAAAATCTGAAAGAATATGGAATAACCGAAATTGTTTTATCGGTGGGTTATAAAGCAAAAAAGATTATTGATTATTTTGGTGACGGTTCCAATTTCGGAGTCAAGATTTCTTACTCCGAAGAGAAAAAGCCGTTAGGTACTGGTGGGGCAATAAAGTTAACTTCAAAAAGTTTTAAAGAAAACTTTATTGTTTTAAACGGCGATAATCTCGCTGATTTTAATTTTTACAAAATGCAAGAAATTCATAATCGAAACAAAGCCAAGATTACTATCGCCTTATATCCCGTGGAAGACGTAACTAAATTCGGAATAGCGAAAATAGAAGGAGAAGTAATAACTAAATTTATTGAAAAACCCAAAAAAGAAGAAGCCCCTTCAAATTTAAGTAATGCCGGAGCGTATATTATTAACCCCAAAGTTTTAGAAATTTTACCAGATGGTTTTTCTCTGATTGAGAAGGATTGTTTTGAAAAATTAGCTCAAAAAGGAGTAATTTCTGCTTATTGTCATAAGGGCTATTGGTTCCCAACCGATGACATTGAAAAATACAATCTTTGTAAAAAATTATTTAGGCAAAATCCAATTAATGAACCACTATGAACGGATATTCATTGACTAAAACCATAGATAAAGTAAAAGGAGACAAATTTTTAAGCAACAGTTTTATTTTTTTTATCGGCTCTTTTTTGGTTGGCGTAGGTAATTATTTCTATCAATTTTTAATGGCAAGAATGTTAATGGTCGAGGCCTATGGCGAACTGCAATCAATATTGGCAATTCTTGCTATTACTGGTGTTCTAACCGGTGCCATTTCGACGGTTTTAGTAAAATATACAGCCGATTTTAAAGCGAAGGATCAGCTGAATAAAGTTTACTCCTTATTTTTGTTATTCACTAAGAAAATTTTAACCGCAGCAATAATATTTTTTGTAATTTTTGTTATTTTGAGCGGGTATATCGCTAGGTTTCTAAATTTGGCTTCCATTTTTCCGTTAATAATTTTGGGAGCCACTTTTTTATTTAGCTTTTCAAATTCCATCAATTCAGGCATTATTTCGGGCTTACAGAAATTTAAAGAATTGTCTATTATTTCTATAATTTCAGTTTTTCTTAAAATATTATCCGCAATCTTATTAGTTAAATTGGGTTTTGCAATAAACGGAGCTGTTGGAGCTGTTGTTTTAGCTGGCTTAATTGGCTATCTCATTTCTTTCTATCCCTTAAAATTCCTATTCAAAAAACAAAAAGAAAAAATAGAAACAAAAGAAATTTTCCAATACTCTTTCCCGGTCTTTTTCACTCTTTTATTTATAACTTTGCTTTATAATGTAGATATTATTTTAGTTAAACACTTTTTCTCGGCTCAAACTGCCGGAGAATACGGCGCCCTGGCAATACTTGGTCATATCATCTTTTTTATGACAGGACCGATTGTGGGGGTAATGTTTCCAATGGCAGCTGCTGCTCATAGTAATCATACCGACCCAACCAAAGTTTTTAAAAAGACCATTTTCTTAGTTAGTTTGATTGGTGTAGCAATTTTATTTTTCTACTTCATTTTTGGCGATTTTATAATTAAAATTTTAATCGGGAGTAAATTTTTATCTATTAGTAAATTTTTGGGTTGGTTTGGACTTTCAATGTTTTTATACTCCTTGGTAAGTTTATTTTCTTCTTATTTTCTTTCCGTTGGGAAAATTAAATGCACCTATTTAGTAGGAATAGGAGTATTATTGCAAATAATTTTAATCTCTATTTTCCACACTAACTTATGGCAAATTATCTGGATAATGAATACGGTAATGTTTTTTATTTTGGCCTTATTAATTTTTTATTATTTTAGGATTATAATGAAAAAATGCCCCCAAAATTGATTTCAATAGTCATTCCGGCCTACAATGAAGAGAAAAATATTCCCCTGATTTATGATGAACTGCTGAAGATTTTTGATGACTTAAAAGAAAAATACGATTACGAGATTATATTTGTTGATGACGGAAGTCAGGATAAAAGCCCGGAAATTTTAGAAACCTTAACAAATCAAAATAATAAAGTTAAATATATTCAATTTTCTCGCAATTTTGGAAAGGAAATCGCCATTTCAGCCGGTCTTCGGAATGTTTCCGGTGATGTCGCAATTTCAATCGATGCGGATTTGCAGCACCCACCGGAATTTATTCCTGAGTTTTTGCAAAAATGGGAAAAAGGAGGGGAAGTAATAATTGGATTGCGGAAAGATTATAAGACCTCCAGTATTTTTAGAAAATTTTGTAATTTCATTTTTTATAAAGTCCAGAATCTCATTTCAGAAATAAAAATTTCTCCTAATGAAACAGATTACAGATTATTAGATAAAAAAGTGATTGAGACCTTCAACAAATTTACAGAAAGGGGAAGAATTACCCGAGGGTTAATAGATTGGCTCGGGTTTAAAAAAGATTATATCTATTTCTCTGTAAACGAAAGAAAAGACACCAAACCTGGCTATAGTTTTGTTAAACTTTCTAAATTGGCAGTAGAAACCATTCTTTCTCATAGTTTATTTCCCTTAAAATTAGCCGGCTATCTTGGAGTTTTTATTACTTTTTTCTCCGGAGGTCTCGGTTTATTCATTTTTATTGAGAAGTATTTATTAAGAGATCCTTGGCATTTGGCTTTTAGCGGAATTGCGACTCTGGCAGTATTGATTTTATTTTTGGTCGGAATTATTTTATGCACTCTGGGTATTATTGCCTTATATATTGCCAATATCCAGAATGAGGTTACTAACCGACCTCTTTATATAATAAAGAAAAAGAAAAATTTTAATAGATAATAATGCCAATCAATGCGAATCTAATGCTAATCTACGGACTGCGAATAAAATATGAGGAATTTCAGTAAACTTATTTACCCTAATCTTTCATATAAAATCAATGGGATTTTATTTACAGTTCATAACGAATTAGGCAGATTTTCTAACGAAAAACAATATGCCGACGCAGTAGAAGCATATCTGAAGAAATTTGTTATAGATTATGAACGAGAAAAATTTCTTCCGCCGTCTTTTGAAAATGAACAGAAAAGAAACAAAGTTGATTTCTTAATTGACGGGAAAATTATTTTAGAAATTAAAGCAAAAAAGATGCTAACAAGAGAAGACTATTATCAAATAAAAAGATATTTAATTGCCTTAAACAAGAAATTAGGAATTATAGTTAATTTTAAAAAGAGATATATTGAGCCAAAAAGAATTTTAAATTCATTGGCTAAAGAATAATATTCGCAGTTCGCATAATAAGCATATTTGTTCGTATATTCGCATTATTATGAAGATACTAATCTTCAATTGGAAAGATAGGAAAAACCCTTTAGCCGGCGGGGCAGAGATAGTAACCGAAGAATTATTAAAAAGGTTAGTAAAAAACGGGCACCGGGCTACTTTATTAACTTCTAAATTTAAAGGATGCCAAAATAAAGAAATTATCGATGGTTATGAAATTATCAGAGTTGGGGGAAGGCGGACAGTTTACCGGCAGGCATATAGATATTATAAAAAATATTTACAAGGAAAGTTTGATTTAGTTATTGATGAAATAAATACAATCCCATTTTTTGCCAAATTCTATGCAAAAGAAAAAAATATTTTGTTTATTCACCAACTCTGTCGAGAAATTTGGTTTTACGAGATGTTTTTTCCTCTGAATTTAATAGGATATTTGATAGAACCAATATATTTATGGCTTTTACGGGACAGAGAAGTTATCACAGTTTCAGAAAGCACGAAAAAGGATTTATTAAAATACGGTTTCAAAAAAGAAAATATTTACATTATTTCAGAAGGAATAGAGATTGAATCATTAAAAGAATTACCCGAAATAGAAGAAATAAAAGAAAAAGAACCAACCATTTTATTCTTAGGCGCTATTAAAGCAATGAAGAGACCCGATCGGGTAATTAAATCTTTTGAGCTGGCTAAGAAAGGTATAAAAAATTTAAAATTATGGATTGCCGGCGGGGGAGATGGAAAATATTTTAAAAAAATAATGCGGTTAATTAATAATTCTAAATATAAAAAAGATATTATTTATTTTGGAAAGGTAGAGAAAGAAGAGAAGATTAAATTATTACAAAAAGTTCATTTGCTTTGTGCAACTTCCATCAAAGAAGGTTGGGGTTTGATAGTTACAGAGGCAAACAGCCAGGGGACCCCGGCAATTGTTTATAATGTTGACGGCTTAAGAGATTCGGTGAAAAACAATGAAACGGGTTTAATTCTCCAGCAAAATACTTCTGAAAATTTAGTTGAAAATATAATTGAATTATTGAACGGTCAAGAAAAATATCAAACATTAAGAAAAAATGCTTGGCAATGGAGCAAAAAGATTAATTTTGAGAGAAGTTATAAAGATTTTGTAACTATCTTAAATAGATTATGAACAGTCCTTTAGTATCAATAGTTATTCCGACTTATAATTCAGAATCAACCATAGAAAAGTGTCTTCAATCCATTAAAAATCAAACTTATAAGAATATTGAGATTATTGTCGTAGATGAATTTAGCAAAGATCGGACTCAGGAAATAGCTAAGCAGTATGCCTTAATATTTGAAAGCGGACCAGAGAGAAGTGTTAAACGCAATTATGGCATTAGAAAAGCACGAGGTAATTTTGTTTTAATTATTGACTCTGATATGGAACTTACTCCGAAAGTAGTTGAGAGTTGTTTAGATGTTATGAAAGACGAGCAAATCAAAGGCGTTGTAATCCCAGAGATTTCTTTAGGAGAGGGTTTTTGGGCGAAATGTAATGCCTTTGAGCGTTATGTTAACTGTTATATCAATCAAAACAGTTATAGTGAGGCTGCCCGTTTTTTTAGAAAGGACGAAATATTGTCTGTAGGGGGATATGATCCCACTATTGTTGGTATCGAAGATTGGGATCTCCATAATAAAATGAAGAATTTGGGCGAGATTGCAAAAATTTCTGTGCATATAAATCATCATGAAGGAGGATTAAGCTTAATAAAAAGAGTTAAAAAAAAGTATTATTATAGTCGTGCTTTTAGAGAATATATACATCGATATCCATCATTAGCAGGGAAACAGTTTTTTCCCATCAAATACAGTTACTTTAAATACTGGAAATTATTAGCCCGTCATCCTCTTCTTACACTCGGTTTTGGTTTAATGAAATTTTGCGAAGCATTAGCTGGTGGATTGGGTTTGATATTTAATAAAAAATAATCTAAACCGGTAAGCAATATGAAAACAATAATTTTTTGTGGCGGTGAGGGAATGCGTCTTCGCGAATATACAGATAAAATTCCTAAGCCCTTAGTAGAAATTGGAGGCAAGCCTATTCTCTGGCATATTATGAAGTATTATGTTTATTACGGGTTTAATGATTTTATTTTATGTTTAGGGTACAAAAAAGAGAAGATAATTGAATATTTTAAAGGAAATAAAGAATTTAATATTAAATTTGTTGATACGGGACTCAAAAGCAGTAAAGGCGAGAGATTACGGCAAGTTAAAAATTATATTATTTCTCAAGGAGAAAATTTTTGGGTTGCATATGGTGATGATTTGGCCGATATAAATTTACTCGACTTATTAAAATTTCATAAGCAAAATAAAAAAATAGTTACCTTAACCACCGTTCAAGCTATTAGTCAGTTTGGGGTATTAGATTTTGATGGTCCTATAGTAACTAAATTTACGGAAAAACCAGTTTTAGATTATTGGATAAATGGCGGTTTTTATATTATGAATAAAAAAATCTTTGATTATCTAAAATCTGGTTGGGATCTCGAAAAAGAAGCATTCGAGAAATTAGTAGAGGAAAGAGAAATTTGTGCTTTCAAACACAAAGGATTTTGGAAATGTGTGAATACTTTCAAAGATACTTTAGAATTAAATGAGTTATGGAATGATAACAAGGCCGTTTGGAAAGTTTGGGAATAAAATTTAGAATTAATTTATAGAAATAGAATATGAGCAATTTTTGGAAAAATAAAAATGTTTTTGTCACTGGAGGTAATGGCTTTATTGGGTCTTGGTTGACTAAGGGTTTGGTGGAGAAAGGGGCCAGGGTGGTTGTTTTACAGAGGGATATTACCAAAGACAATATTTTAAAAATTCAAGGAATTAGAGATAAAATCACTTTAGTTATAGGTGATTTACTTGATTATTATTTATTAGAAAGAATACTTAATGAATATGGAATAAAGTATTGTTTTCATTTGGCTGCCCAAGCTATTGTAGAAGTGGCAAATAAATTACCTCTTTCTACTTTCGAATCAAATATCAGAGGGACTTGGCAATTATTAGAAGCTTGTCGTTGTTCTAAAACAATCGAAGGAGTGGTTGTGGCATCTAGTGATAAAGCCTATGGTATTCACGAAGAGTTGCCCTATACAGAAAATCACCCTCTTCTTGGATTGTATCCTTATGATGCTTCCAAGGCTTGTGTTGATATTTTAGCGAGGAGTTATTACGAGACTTATGATTTACCAGTAGTGGTGACGAGGAAAACTAATGTATATGGAGGAGCCGATTTAAATATGAACCGGATTATACCGGGCACTATTTGTTCAGTTTTAAAGGGAGAAACTCCTATTATTAGAAGTGACGGCACACCGGAAAGAGATTATATGTATATTAAAGACGCAGTCAATGCCTATTTAATAATAGGAGAAAATTTAGATCGTTCGGACGTGGTGGGTCAGGCTTTTAATTTTGGGACTGGTCAGCCGATTAGTGTATTGGATTTATTTAATAAAATCATTCGATTGTGCGGCAAAGATGTTAAACCAAAAATTTTAAATAAAGCTAAAGATGAGATACCCCGACAGTATTTGTCAAGCGAAAAAGCTAAACGAATTCTTAACTGGAAAGCGCAATATTCTTTAGAAGAAGGATTAAAGAAGACTATTGAATGGTACAAGGAGCATTTTAGAGAGATTTAGTTTAGACATCCGGCTAAATTATTCAAAAATTCAATTTTAGGATTAGGTATGTTATTTATGAAATTTTGCGAGTTTGGTGCAGGAGGGATCGGATATTTGATTAATAAAACTAGAAAATAGCTATAAAAAAGGTCGATTTAAATCATTTAATAATCATGAATTATGAAAACAAATAAAACAGAAAAAATATTAGTTACAGGTGCCGGCGGTTTTATCGGTCATCATTTAGTTAGATTTTTGAAGAAAAAAGGTTATTGGGTAAGGGGAGTGGATATTAAATATCCAGAGTTTTCACCAAAAGATGAAGCCGATGAATTTTTGTTATTGGATTTAAGATTTTTAGACGATTGCCTTAAAGCAACTGAGAGGATAGATGAGGTTTATACTTTAGCTGCCAATATGGGCGGAATCGGTTTCATTACTTTCCATACCTCAGATGTTCTTTATGATAATGTTTGTATTAACGCTAATATGGCCGAGGCCTGCAAAAGAAATAGGATTAAAAGATTATTCTTTTCTTCATCTGCTTGTGTATATCCAACATTTAAACAAGAAAATCCAGATGTCACAGCTTTAAAAGAAAGTGATGCCTATCCGGCTTTCCCTGATAACGAATATGGCTGGGAAAAATTATTTTCCGAAAGATTATATAGAAGCTACTCTGATTTTTATGAGGTGAGAATTACTCGTTACCATAATATTTTTGGACCAGAAGGAACTTATGAGGGAGGAAGGGAAAAAGCGCCAGCAGCGATTTGTCGAAAAGTAGCTTTAGTCAAAAATAGTGACAAGATCGAGATCTGGGGGGACGGAAAACAAACGAGGTCTTTCTGTTATATTGATGATTGCTTGGAAGGAACTTATAGATTAATGGAATCAGATTTTAAAGAACCTTTAAACATTGGTTCTGATAGATTGGTTACTATTAATGGATTAGTAGATATAGTTTCTAAAATTGCCGATAAAAAATTAGAAAAAGTTTATCAATTAGATAAACCTCAGGGAGTTCGGGGAAGAAATGCGGACCTTGCTTTGGTAAAAAAAGTGCTTAATTGGGAACCTAAAATTAGTTTAGAAGAGGGGCTTAAGAGAACTTATGATTGGATAAAGTCACAAATAGCGACGCAGAGATAATATGAACGATTTAAAAGATAAAAAAATTGTATTAGTTACTCATATTCTTGCTGATGGTGCTCCGACCGATCTTAAAAAGTATTTAATTCCCAGAATAAAAAGATTTTTATTTATTGGCCATCCTTTTTCTTTTGCGAAAGATAAACGATCATTTTTTGAATTTTATAAAGATCGTAAGACTATCAAAAGCGGAAGAATAAAGGATTATTATTTACCTGAAATTGTCAGGTATATAAAAGATCTTTTTCTAACAGTTTATTGGGTCACAAAAAGTCATTTAGTATTCGATTTCTATATTGGCGCTGATAATTTGAATACATTGGCAGGAATAATTTTGCGTTATTTCGGACGGGTAAAAAGAGTTATTTATTACACCATTGATTATTCCCCGCGACGCTTTAAAAATGCAATATTGAATAAAATATATCATTTTATTGAAAGATATTGCGCCTGTAGAACGGATTTGGTGTGGAATATTTCGCCGAGAATACAAGAAGGGAGGATTAAAAACGGATTAAATCCAAAAAAAGCAGCCAAATATACTGTCGTGCCTCAAGGTGTTTGGTATAGCCGAATAAAAAGATTGCCCTTTGAAGAAATAGAAAAGCATACCCTTGTTTTTATGGGGAATATTTTAAAAAAACAAGGTATACAATACATATTATACGCTATACCTCTGGTTATAAAAGAAATCCCCGATTTTAAATTTTTAGTTATTGGAGACGGAAAATATTTAAGTGAGCTGAAAAACGAAGTAAAAAAATTGAATATAAAGGAACACGTAGAATTTACTGGTTATATAGATGATCACAGAGATATCGAAGATATGATAGCAAAATCAGCGTTAGCAATCGCGCCATACGAAAAAGAAGACAAAGACAATGAAATAAATTGGACACATTATGCAGATCCAGGCAAAATTAAAGTTTATTTAGGCGCTGGTGTTCCTGTTTTATTAACAGACGTTCCTTTTAATGCAAAAGAAATAGAAAGAAATAAATGCGGATTTGTTATTGATTATGAGAAAGAAACTATTGCCAGAAAAGTGATTGATTTAATGAAAAATGAGGAGAGATTGAAGCAATACAGAAAAAATGCTATGGGTTACGCTAAACAATTTGATTGGAATACAATTTTTGATAAAGCTTTATCAAATTTTTAATTATGGAAGTTGTTTTAGTTTTATATGCAGAAAAAATTTAACTTAAGTAGATACGGACAATATAAAAAAGATATATTTGAAAAACTTAATTTTAATTTTGAGTCAGGTAAAAAGATATTAGATGTAGGTTGCGGTGACGGAACCGACATAGAAATATTTATAAATGAATATAACTTAAATTCATATGGAATTGATATTTACAAACATAAAAACATTGATAAACTAGGAGTAAATTTTAATAAAACGAGTATTTTAAATATTCCTTTTGACAATGAAAGTTTTGACTATGTGTTTCTGCATGATGTTTTACATCATATAGATGAAGAACATCAAAGTTATGAAAAACATATAAGGGGATTGCAAGAATTAAAAAGAGTTTGCAAAAAGGGCGGGTACATAATAATTTTAGAGGCAAACAGATATAATCTTTTATCTTATCCCCATATGGTATTGATGAAGGGGCATAATCATTTTACTCAAATATATTTTAAAAAAATATTAAAAGATGTTTTTGGAGAAAATATTAATTTTAGATTTTTTGAGTCACATCTTTATCCGTCAAAATTATTAAAATTATTTAAAATATACGAATTTTTTATGGAGCATATTAACATTTTAACACCTTTTAGAGATTATAATTTGGCAATTATTAAAAATGATAAATGAGGATTTATTACAATATCTTTGCTGTCCAGAATGTAAATCTAATTTCAGAGAGCAGGACGGTTTTTTGATTTGCGAAAAATGCGGTGAGAAATATGAAATACGGGATGGCATTCCGATTTTAGTAAACCTGAATAGTTTACCTCAACATTTACAAGAACAGATAAAGTATTTTGAAGAAGAAGACAATTGTAGGCCACAATATAGATTACAGGAGTGGCAAAAAAGTTATATTAGAAGATTAGATGAAAATTTCCAGCTTAGAAATAAAGAAATTCTAATAGATGTCGGAACAGGTTTCGGCTATATTGCAGTAGAGACAGCAAAAAGAGGATTAAAGGTGATTGCCCTCGATTTAACCTTAAAAGAATTGATTAAATTAAAAGATGTAATCAAAAAGGAGCATTTAGAGGATAATTTATTTTTAGTTTGCTGTTCAGCCGAGAGCCTACCGTTTAAAAATGGAATAGCAGATTATTTAGTTTCTAATGCAGTTTTAGAGCATTTGCCAAGGGAAAAAGAAGCGATATCTGAAATTAGCAGAGTTTGTAAAAATAAAAACAGAATAATGGTTACTGTTCCATTAAAATTAAAATATATTTTGCCTTTTTTTATTCCTTTAAATTATTTTTACGATAAGAAAATAGGCCACTTGAGAAGATACGACGAGAAAATATTATTAAATAAATTTAGTAAATTCAGATACAGGATTAAAAGAGTTTATTATTCTGGTCATTTTTTGAAAGTTTTTAAACTTCTTTTTAATAATTTTATTTGGAAAATTTTCGATTTAAAAGAAATAGAAGACCAAGATAGAAAATTAGAAAATAAAAAATGTGGGGCAAGTAATATTTGTATAATTTTTGAAAGATAAAATAATGGTTAAGAGATATTTTAAATATATTTATAATAGTGCTTTTGAACACAACAAAAGAAATATATTAAAATTATTAGAATCAGAACATGGTTCAAGACTCTGTGATTTAGGTTGCGATGATGGGGAATGGACAATTAAGTTAGCCAAAACAGTAAAAGCCAAGGAGGTGTTCGGATTGGAAATTGTTAGAAGTCAGGCAGAGAAAGCTATGAAGCGAGGTATTAAAGTAAAAATTGGTGACTTGAATAATTCTTTGCCTTTTAGTGATAGTTTTTTTTGATGTTATTCATTCTAATCAAGTGATAGAACATTTATATAATTCCGACAATTTTCTTTCTGAAATATATAGAATATTAAAACCCGATGGTTGCGCCATTATAAGCACTGAAAACGCCAGTAGCTGGTGTAATATTCTTGCTAGTATTTTAGGATGGCAAATTTTTTCTCTTACTAATTTTTCAAGCAGAAAACAGGGGATAGGGAATCCTCTTGCTTTGCATAAAGACGATAAACAAAATTTAGAATCATGGAATCATATTCGCATTTATAGCATCCGTGGTCTGAAAGAATATTTGGAAGCATTTGGATTTAAAGTTGAAAAAATAAAAGGGGCTGGTTATTTCCCACTCCCGGCAATTTTTGGTGATTTTGACAAAACCCATTGTCATTTTATGACTTTTAAAATTAAAAAATAAAATATGTTTAAAAATATAATTCCACATTTAGTCTCTTTTGAAACTAAACTTTCAAAAATATTCGGGTTTTATTTTTCCGACAATTTTAGTTTTTATCAGGAAATTAACGATCAGAATAGATTTCATTACAAAATAGTTTTAAAAAATGATATAGAGATACCCAATACTTACGATTTTAGAAGCGGATATTTTTTTAAAAAAGGGGATTACTGGTATTACGAAAGAAAAATAGGCATTTTTACTCTAAAATTTTGTTTCGATTCACAAAACAAAGTTTTTAGTTTTAATAAATTATATTCATTAGTTCCATTTGAAATTGGTCATATATTTCCAGTTGGTAGACATATAGCAGACTTGATAAATTTAGAAATTTTTTTAGAAGGATTTATTTTTTTTCAGGGCTGTGCCTTTCGCTATCATAGCAAGAATATTTGTATCATAGCCCCCGGTTTTAATGGCAAGACGAGTTTGACAAAAATGATTCTAGATAAAGGTGGTAAATATATTGCAGAAGATAGAATAGTTATAAATTATAAAGAAAATAAAGTTTACCCAACAAATATTCGTACCGACTTTTTTACTAGAAAAATAAACAAAAAAATCAAAATTCTTAGCATGGGTAAAGTTATTGAAATATCTAGCAATATAAATAAATTATTTATAATTCAAAATTCTACAAATACAAAATATAACAGTATTGCCAAAACCTTTTTTGATTATTTAAATTTGTGCTCGTTGGCTTTTAGTAAAAATCCAGTTATAAGGGCCTATATTTTTGAAGAAAATTTATCAGAAATACTCTCAAATAAAATTAATGAATTAAAACAGCTTGAAATTGATTATAAATTTGAGAACGTTAAGAATTTTAATTTTGATATTTTGATAAAAAATTTATGAAAAATTATGTAAATAGAAGACATTGGGATGAGGCGGGCGCTAATTATAGTAAGTCTTGGGAAAGCTACGGGAGGAGAGAAATGAGCAAAAATGAGATGAGTTTTATAGTTAAATATCTTAAATATACTAATCAGAACTCATTATTGGATTTGGGTATTGGGGATGGCAGGGTTTTAAAGACCTTATCAGAGAATACAAAAATAAATTCCAAAATTTATGGTCTAGATATTTCTCCTTTAATGGTTGAGATTTGCAAGGAGAAATTTAAAGACAGTCAAAAAATAAAAGAGTTAAAAATTTGTGATATAGCCAATGAAGACATTTTTTTTAATAATAAATTTGACTTTATCACAGCAATCAGGGTTCTAAAATATAATGAAAATTGGAGATTAATAATTAAAAAAGCGTACAACCATCTTAATAGTGGTGGAATTTTTGTTTTTACTATGCTTAACAGCAAATCTATAAATAGATTTGTTAAATCTACAATACCTATACATAGAACAAACGTAAAAGAGTTGAAAGAAATTCTAACAAAATCCGGATTTGAGATATTAGAAATAAGAAGCTTTACGAAGCTGCCAGATTTTTTTTATAATATCTCAAAAAATAAAATATTCGCTAAGTTAGTAATTTTTTCAGAAAAGTTGTTAGAGATAATTCTTGGAAAGGTTTTTTTAGGAAGAATTTTATTTATTGCTGGCAAAAAATGAAACAAACTTTAATATCAAAAATATGAAAATAGCTTTTTTTACCTATCCAATTTTAGAGTGCGGCGGCGGTTTAGCAAAATATTTTATTGAGATTCCATCTGAGTTGAAAAAATGTTACCCCGATTTAAATATATCAGTCATTAGTCTTGATGAAAAAATGACCGAAGGATTGCGATATTTACTCTCCTTTTATTATTTTAGAAAAATCAGTAGAAGTAATCTTTACAGAGAAGAAAGTAATACTATAGTCAATAAATTGGGAAAGGTTAGCTATATTAAATGTAAATCGTTTAAAGAGCTAAAAAAAGAATTATTAAAGTATGATATCATTTACTCTAAAAACGAAATTTTAGAAGCCTTAATCATTAAATTTTTAATAGGCTATAAAAATTTACCTCCTGTAATTTTTGGTTGCCACACTCCTATTTTTTATCCAATAACAAAATCCATTCAATCAAAACTACATAATATTTTGTATGGCGGAGTTATCTACAGATTTTTAGCTAACGGCGTTAGGAAATTTCATGTTATAAATTCCTTTACCGAAAATAAATTTAAAAAGATGTTTCCCCAAAAAAAGATTGTTAAAATTTATAACCCTTTTGATTTTGATAACTTTGTCAAAAAATCTAAAAATTATAGATATAAATTCAATTTTGACAAGACTAAATTTAATATTATGTGGTCTGGTAGACTGTATGAACCAAAAGGAATAGATGATTTGGTTAAAATAGTTGATGAAATTAATAAAACAGAACATAAGAATGAAATCATTTGGAATATTGTTGGAGATGGAAATAAGGAAGAAAAATCAAAAATTTTAAATTTAAAAAATAAATGGGATAATTTAAACTACTTTGGTTATGTAGAAAATAATTACATAGCCAGTCTTTATAAAGAGAATAATTTATTTATAAGTACAAGCAAATGGGAAAGTTTTCCTTATAATTTATTAGAAGCCCAAACCTTTGGTTTACCTATTGTTGCTTATGATATTTCTGGTTGTAATGATATTATTGAAAATGATAAAAATGGTTTTTTGGTAAATAGCATTGAAGAATTTAAAAAGAAAACCCTCTTTTTCGTTAATGGCGGTAAGCTAAAGATAGATATTGGAACGTTTATTAGATCTAAATTTAATAGAAATGGTATTTACAATAGTTTAATTAATATGTTTATGAACCATGCCAAAAAAGATTAAATTTTAAATAGTTTCATGTTTTTTAATTATTTAATTTTAGTAAAAAAAATATGAAAAAAGTATTATTTATAGGTTATGGAGAACCAGATGCAAGTTCTCGCTATAGAGCTGAACAATATTACGATAAGATAAAAAATGATTTTCCTGATGAATTTGTAGTTGATTATTACAAAATATATCCCAGTAATATATATTTTCAAAAGCGTTCTCGGTTTTTGCTTTTAACAATAATGTTTTTTAGAAAATTGTTTTCTTTATATAAATGTAGAAAATTTGATATAATTTTTTTACAAAAAAATACTGTGGATATCTTAAGTCCGCTATATGAGATGTTTATAAGATATATTTTAAGAAAAAAGATAATTTTTGACTTTGATGATAGTATATGGATATTAAAAGGAAAATATAATAGAAAAATTAAATGGATTATAAAGCTATCTGATGTGGTTATAGTAGGAAATAAATTTTTATACGATTATGCGATTAGATTCAATAGTAGAATATACGTTATAAATACAGTGATTGATACAGATAAATATAAATTTAATGGCATAAGTGAAAAACAAAAAGATTACGTAAATATTTGTTGGCTTGGTTCAAAACCTAATAATAAATATCTGATTGAAATTGAAGACGTCTTAGTAGCTATTAAAGCAAAATACAAAACTAAAATTAATTTTTTTATTGTTTCTAATGAAAGGCCTAAATTTAAATTATTCAATGATTATAAGTATTTAAACTGGTCAAAGGCAATAGAATCAAAGGTTTTGTCCGAATCCGATATTGGCATTATGCCTATGACCGATTCTGAAATCGCCAGGGGTAAATGCGGTTTCAAGTTAATACAGTACGGAGCTTATAATCTCGTCTCTATTGCTTCCCCTATAGGATTAAACAATGAAATAATTAAGAACAGTGTTAATGGATTTTTGGTTGATAGCGAAGAAGAATGGATTTCCAAGTTAAGTTATTTAATTGATAATAAAGATGTTTTAGAAAGAATGAAAAAAAGATCAAGGGAAATGGTAATCTTTAATTATTCATTAAAAGCCAATTTTAATCATTTTATTGATTTACTTGAATTTGTATAAAATAAATATGAAAAGAAAAGATTTATTTAAAAATTACATTGAAACACAATATAAAGAGCAAACCGACTTTTCTATTAATAAAATTAGATTAGAATTTAATACTTATGATCGTAACTTCAAAAAATTCTTACCATGTAATAAAAATGTAAAAATATTAGAAATCGGGTTTGGAACTGGATATTTTTTAAAGTATTTATTAGAAAATGGCTATAGAAATATTTATGGAATAGAGTTATCAGATGAAGAAACCGAATTTGTTAAAAAGAATGTTCATAATAATGTTGAATGTGTTGATGAAACAGAAAAATTTTTAGATAAACACCAAAATGAGTATGATTTTATTTGTATGTTTCAAGTATTAGAGCATATTCCAAAAAGTGAAACTATTAATTTATTAAAAAAAATAAGAGCCTCGCTCAGAAATAATGGAATATTTATTGCGACTGTTCCAAATTCGAGTAATCCCTTTAATATCTTTGCATTTGGAGCTGATTTTACGCATGAATTTATATTCAACGCTAAATCATTGGCTCAAGTAAATAAACTTGCTGCTTTTTCTGATACACAGATATATCCATGTAGAGAAGAAAATCTCAGTTGGCACTCAAAAATTACTAATATAACCGCTCCTATTTTTCATTTTTTATTAAAAATTTTTGTTGGATTAAATCGATGTTATTTATCTCCTAATGATTTTTACACCAAGAATTTGCTTTGCGTATGCAGAAAATAATTAATTTTATAAAAAAGAATGTACATTTGTTCATATTATTATTTATCAGCTTTGCTTCTCACTGGTACATTTTTTTTGATTTTAAAATTTTAAATCAGGGTGATTGGTTATATATTCCCCGTGAATTATTAAAGAAATTATTATTTTATAGTCAATGGAATTCTCATTTTAATTTAGGTGGAGTAATAGGCCTTTCGCCCAATATGGTTTTTTTTTGGGTTGCGAGTTTTTTGGCGAATGTATTTTCTTTTTTTTCCTGGGATATTTTTACCCGTATTTTTTTTCTTGTTCCAATTGTTTTTTTAACTCCGTTATTCTCGTTTCTATTGTTCAAAAAAATATTTAAAAATGGCTTAATTAGTTTTTTCAGCAGCTGCCTTTACTGCTTTAACACTATTTTTCTCAAGATTCAATTAGATTTTCTAACTTACGGATTTATTTGGTGGGTTCTACCCGCTTTATTTCTAAGCGTTCTTAATTATTTAGAAACACAGAAAAACAAGTATCTCGTCTTTAATGCTTTATTAGTTTTTATTGGAATTGCTTACGAGATTCGAATAATGATTTTAGTTTTAATATTTCTATTATTGTTTCAGGTTATTTATTTAATTATCAATAACAATCAATTACTAAAAAAAATAAAAGATAACAGCATTATTGTTATTAGTTACGGAGTTGGAATTTTGATGCATTCTTTTTGGTTAATACCCATGATGGTTGGATTGAGCAGTGATATTATGGCACAAGTTGCATCAGGGATTTTTGCGTCTTATTTTGACATCTTAGATGCTTTTACTTTGCATATGTACTCTTGGTCGCATAATTTGGCCATGGAACCATTTTTCAGGCAACCAATAGAACTAAGATATTTTTTAATTCCTATAATAGCTATTATTGGCATAATTGTTTTTAAAAAATTATTTAAGAACGGAAAACACAATCTTTATTTCATATTTTTTGGCATTTCTTTATTAATATTTGTATTTTTAGGGAAACAAGAACTTGCTCCATTTGGTGAATTTTATACCTGGGCCTTTCATAATATTCCCTTATTTAATCTTTACAGAGAAAGTTTAAAGTTTTTTATCTTGATTGCTTTGTCTTTATCTTTTTTCTTCGGCATTGGATTATTTTATATTTATAAAACTATTAAAAAACATAACGCCAAAATTGCACTTTTTACAGTAATGATTATTTTATTCTTTTCTTCTATTTTTAATTTAGAGCATTTTTTTACTCAAAAAATCGGCGGGATGACAAAAGGAGTAGAGATTCCCAATGACTATAAAATTTTAGAAGAAAAATTATCAAATGATAATGAATATTACCGAATATTATGGCTACCCATAAATCATAGATTTGGTTTCTATTCAGAAACACGTCCATTTTTAAATATGACCAATTTAGTAATTGCTTCTAAAGACAAAGTGGGATTCACTCTTTTTGATGGGAGTTCAAATGTGTCAGATCAGCTTTTATTTTTATTGAAACAACAATACTCTGACCGATTATTAGATAACGCATCTGTAAAATATGTCATCGTTCCTATTTCAGATAAAAGGGAGGTAAGGAAAAATATGGATAGTTCAAAATGGGTATATGAAATTTTTGAACATTTTGGTCCCCGTTATTTTTTTGTTAATGAGTTAAACAAAATAGATTATTTGGAGAAAATAGATATAGGCACAAAGGATTTAATGGTGTATGAAAATAAAAATTATTTACCACATATTTACAGCGATTCAAATCTTGATTATATCCACGGCGGCTTTATTGACCTTGGTAATTTTAGCCAAAATCAAAACCTTTATTTAAATTCCGGAATAGAAAAAAATGAGTATTTATTAGATAATTTAGGCAATATCATTATTCCCGTAGAAGCTGACCCTGACAAAATCGAAGAAATGAAATTAGCAATAACTGAAGCCAAAGAGCCAAAAGAAAAAAAGAAATTACAAAGCGATTTAAATTTATATACAAATCATTCATTTCTTAAAGATTTTCGATTAGAGATTCCCGTTAAATCTACTTACAAAATATACATTAAGAAAAACAGTGTTTTAGCCAATAATAAAAATATTGGTGTGGAAATAGCCGGTCATTTATTAGAAAAAGACGAGGCGGGAATAGATAAAGAAGGGTGGAGTTATTTTAATCAAATAGAGTTGAGCACGGGAGAATATAGTTTCAAGATTTATGTCGGGAATGAGCTGATAAATTATATTAATTCTGGCGATGTTATCTTGTCGGCCAAGGATTTGACAGAACCAATTAAGACACCGCAATTAGAATACAAACAAATTTATCCGACTAAATATATAGTTAATGTATCTGGTGCCAGCGAATCCTTTCCTTTATTTTTTTCCGAAAGCTTTCATCCAGATTGGAAAATTTATGTTCAACCCGAATTAGTAGGACAGGGGACCGGAAAATTTATAAGCGAAAACAATCAGGGTACCATTCAAAACGAGAATTTAAATTCGGGGCATTTTTACGATGTCTTTTTGAGAAAGCCTGTTTTAAAGGATAAACATTTCATAGCCAATAGTTTTGCTAATGCTTGGTGGGTTGACATTGAAGAATTAGAAGAACAGGGTATAATTAAAAAGAATGAAGACGGCGGTTACGATTTTTCCATAATTATTGAATTCGAGCCACAAAAGTATTTTTATTTGGGATTAGGGATCTCCGGAGTAACTTTTTTGGGTTGTATTGGTTATTTAGTATACGACTGGAGGAAGAGAAAAATATCAAATCTTATTTAACGAAGTGAAGATTGGCGAAAAAGGAGAAGAAGTTATCCACACCCGCAATTGACAAAGACAAACTTTAAATCTTATAATATATAATAAAAGTCGTTATAATTAAATTAAACATATTTAAACATTATGAATCCTATAAATTTCAGCGGAATTCTTAAAAATAAATACTTTATTCCCATTTTAATTGGGATAATAATCGCTGTTGGTGGTATTTTAATAGGGATGTCAAAAGATTGGGGGAAAACAACCGATCTAAAAGAAGAAGGACCGGCTGTTGTAGAAATTAAAGGAAAGACAGATCTAAAAAGTTTGATATTCGGACAAAAAGAATATAATCTGACCTATGCAGATATGGATCCTTCATTAGTAGAAAATATTAGTTTTTTTGAATCGAATGAGAGTTGGCAGGGTAATGGGTTTTTAGATTGGAGAACTTTTTATGAAGGGAAAAGCAGTATGGGAGTAGCCAGCGACAATCGTCAACCAGGAATTATCTTTTTGGAGAAGAATTTAGATTTATCAAATTTTAAAATCATAGAATTCTTTGTATCCCTAAGCGATGTTCAATCTTTAGAGTCAGCCACAATTAAATTTGGAGATTTATCATTGACAAATTATTATTCCTATTCTCTCTCAAATTTACTGCAAGGCTGGAATCTTATTAAAATTCCCCAAAATCAATTTGTTGCTTATAAAGTTAATCCGGAGTTTGGCTGGAAGGACATTAGGAAAATTCAATTTGAAATTATTTCCCGACCAAATACCACTGAAATAGTGAATTTTGATTATTTAACAGCCCTAAAAAGTACTGATTATTTAAATGGGTGGAAGACTGTAGATGAAAATTTCTTAAGTTTAGGAAAAAAGGACGATAAAATAGTTTTAATAGCTAGAAACGAAGGCGCTTTTCAAGCCGTTTTAAACGGAATAAATGGAGACAATTTTAGCTATCAAGCAAGTTTTATGCCTCAAACGATAGGGGCGGCTGGATTATTTTTTAGAGGTAATTATGGAAATAACCGGGGTTATTATTTACTGGCCGATGGTCTTAATACAAGTTCCTGCACTTTAAAGAAAATAGGCGTTAAAGGGTGGGAGGATTTAACTAAAACTGAAATAGCTAATTTTGTTTTTGAAAAAAATCAAAAATACTGGTTAAAAGCCGAAACAAAAGGTAAAAAAATAACCGGTTTTATTTCTGTCGATGGGGAGAACTTTACAGAATTATTCAGCGTTGAGGATAATGAATTTACTGCCGGTGGAGTAGGGATTGCCGTTTTTGGCAGAAGCTACAGTTTTTTTGATGACTTTAAATTTAGGCAATAAAACGAAGAGATTTATTAACCCGATAACAAACCACCCCTATAAAACATTAGTGGTGGTTTTTATTTTTTGGTTTTTAGAATGGCGTTGGGGATTTGAAGCTAGTTTTTTTATAACCTTGTTCTTTTTATTTTTACTATTAGAGTTGGATTTTAGGATTTTAATTTCTTTTGCTTTGTTGTTTTTACTTAGTTGCCTTTTCTATTTAATTATTGAAGATAAATTTCGAGCAGAACAAATGGCAATTTATGCTTACTATTTATTATTTATCGGAACGGTTTTGGCATTGGTTGAACATAGAAGAGAATCTAGCGATGATGAGAGAATGGAAAATAGTTAATGGAAAATAGAAATTAGTATGGAGAATGGAAGATTGAAAATAATTAGAGGAAAATAGAAAATAGTTAGGAAGTTGGAAAGTAGAAAATAGTAAAGTGAGGCGAAGCTTCACAGGAGCCAATTTCTAATCTCTATTTTCTATACTAATTTCAAATTTCTGTTAACTAATTTCAAATTTCCGAAAAACCAAAATGGAAATCAGCAAGAATAAGACAATTAAAAGTTATCGAGATCTCAGAGTTTACCAAAATCTTTATAAGGCAATGGTTTTAGTTTTGACTAAAATAGTTCTAAATTTACCAAAAGAGGAAAGGTATGATTTAGCCGATCAAATGAGACGCGCCTGTAAAGCAGGTCCCGCTCTACTTGCTGAGGGTTTTGCTAAAAGATATCAGAAGAGAAATTGGCAGAAATATATTGATGATACTATTGGGGAATGTAATGAGATGATAAACCATTTGTCAGTTTGTATAGATGTTTATTCTCGATTTGTAGATCAAAAATTATGCAAGGAATTAATTGATGTTTATGATGTTACCTGTAAACAATTATATAGTCTTCGAAAATCCTGGCAAGATTTTCATAAAAATGACTAATTTCTGATTTCCATTTTCTCTACCATTTTCTATTTTCTAACAACTAATTTCTAGTTATTCCATGGCTTTTCGAAAACTTTATTCTTGGTTTTGGCAAAAGGATAGAATTATCTATCTAATCTACGGCGCTTTGGCGCTTATTATTTTGGTTTAGATGTCAAGACTCTTGATATGCAATAATAACTCGATTTTTATTAAAAAAGAGTTAATAATGATTTGATTAAAATTGAAAATTACCAGAAGTTCTCACTATTAACAAGTTTCATTAAACTCTATAATATGTGTAGTGTAAAGAGATGAGAAATTTATTCTTCTTGACTTTACTCTAAGTTAAACTATAATTAAAGTATAGTTAACGAAAAGTTGAAATATGACGGAAATACAAGAAAAAATATACAAAAGAGAAATAACAGATGAAATTTTGAAATATCTTTATGAAAAAGAAACGATTGTTCTTTATGGAGCTCGACAGGTAGGGAAAACTTTTCTTTTATACTGGTTAAATAACTTTCTTGAAGCAAGAAAACAGCAAGTTTGTTATCTTGATTTAGAAGAAACAAGATATTTGAATTTGCTAAATCATGGTCCAGAGAATCTCCAGAAGTTTCTTTTAGAAGAAGGATATGATTTAAAAAAGAAAATTTTTGTTTTGATTGATGAAATCCAGTACTTAAAGAATCCAACGAATTTTTTAAAATTAATTAGCGACCACTATAGGAATTTCAAACTAATTGTTTCTGGTTCTTCTACATTTGAAATTAGAAAAAAAATTGGAAAGTCATTAGTTGGACGAGCATTGGTTTTTGAAATTTTCGGTCTTTCATTTAAAGAGTTTTTATTGTTTAAAGGATATCAAAAACCAATAGAGCCAGTGTTAACCGAGGTTAAAAAGGAGGAATTAAAAGAGTTATTTACAGAGTTTGTTCTTTATGGGAGTTTTCCCAAAATTTCTTTGATTTCTGAAAAAGAAAAAAAAGAAAAATATTTATGGCAAATTATTGATACTTATCTTAAAAAAGATATTAGAGATTTAGCTGAAGTTAGAGAGATAGAAAAATTTAACAAACTTTTAGAAATTTTGGCTTCTCAGACAGGAAATCTTTTGAATGTTGAAGAGTTATCCAATACTTGCCGACTCTCCAAGCAGACGATAGAAAGATATCTTTTTGTTTTAGAAAATACTTATGTTGTTCGATTGGTCAAACCATTTTTTAAAAATTTGCGGTCAGAGCTTTTTAAAACCCCAAAGATTTATTTTTACGATAGCGGTTTGGCTCATTTGCTATGGTTAAAAGTAGTTTCCCCTAAGATTTTAGGAAGTATTTTTGAGACGGCTATTTTCTCAGAACTGGTAAAAAATTTTGGTAAAGAATCAATAAATTTCTGGCGGACCAAGGACAAAAAAGAGATAGATTTCATTTTAAAACTTAGAAATAAAATAATTCCCATTGAAACAAAAATTAACTTTGCTTCTTTTTCTAAAAGGTCAGTAGGATATTTCTTAAGAAAATATGGTTTAAATCAATATTATTTTGTTGGGTTGGAAGGCGAGAAGAAAGAGAAAACATTTATTTTCCCCTGGGAAATTAGAGATTTAAAAACTCCTTAGATGGATTGTCTTAAGATCCGGGCTATGACTGGCGGGGGAAGATAAAAAGTCAGGAGTAAGTCATCCCTGAGTTTTTGTAAAAAGAGGAAACATGGAAGCCATCCCGGGAGATCTTTTTAACTTACGTTCCAAAAGATTGTGAGAAAAACAAAATCTAAAAAACATTTTCTAAATTTTATTGAAGAAGCAGTTCTGAATCCTCATTATAGTGATAATTATATTGGAGGCAGGATTGAAATTTGGACAGATGAAAGTCAATATAGTATAGAAGAAATAAGATTTTTTACTTGTAAACAAAAGGAGTTCTTCAGGTTTAGAGAAAAATGGGATTTTAAGGAAGTAGATTCGGAACAATTAAAAGAAATTAAGAGATTTGTTAAAGAAAATTTTTTGGAATGGATAAATTAATTTCTTGGTTTCATCAAAAAAATAGAATTTCTTATTTGGTCTATGGCGCTTTGGCGCTTGTTATTTTGTTGCCGTTGTTTAGATCGGGCTATGTGTTTGCCATGGATATGGTTTTTACCCCTCATTTGCGCTGGCCAGAGCCATTTAATGTTCCTGGCGCTTTTTCATATTTATTAAATTTTATTTTGCCAAGCCAAGTTATCCAAAAAATCCTCCTTTTTTTGATTTTATTTTTATCAGGGGTAGGAATGCATAAACTAATTCCTACCAAAGACGAATTGCCCAGATATTTCGCCGGGATATTTTATATCTTTAACCCTTTTGTTTATTCTCATTTTCTTTTTGGACAATGGTTTTTGGCTTATGCTTTGATGCCGTTTGTAATAAAATCAATCTTTGAATTTTTAGATAAAATCAATCTAAAAAATGCCTTAAAATTAAGTTTATGGCTTGTTTTTATTGGCTTTATTAGTTCTCATTTTATTGTTTTTGTATTTTTGTTTTTTGTGGTTGCCTTTCTGGTTTATCTTTTTAAAACCCTGAAGGAGAAAAAAGAGATTTTTAAGATGTTTAAATATACGGCTTTAATTTTTTTAATTTTTTTAATTTTGTCCATTTGGTGGATTTCACCTTATTTTAATAAAGTTTCTCCCCAAGGACAGCTTCTTCAAGAAGCCATTAGCCAAAAGGATTTCGAAGCCTTTAAAACAACAAGTGATGCTAAATATGGCATTTTATTGAATGTCGCTGCTCTTTATGGTTTTTGGGGAGACGAAAAGAATCAATACGTTCTTCCCAAAGATGTAATACCTTACTGGTTTTTATTATTTTTTATTATTTTGGCTTTAGTAATTTTTGGAATGATAAGCGCCTTTAAAAAGAATAAATTTATAGCAATAACATTTATAATTGTAGCGACAATAGCTTTTATTTTGTCGGCAGGCATAGCTTATCAGCCATTTGTACCATTAATAAAATTTTTGAATGAAAAAATTTTTATCTTTAAAGGTTTTCGCGATTCCCAAAAATTTAGTGCTTTTTTGGTTTTGGTTTATGCTTATTTTGGAGCCTTAGGCATAAATGCCATATTCAAACATTCAAGTATTCAAAGATTAAAATATTTAAAATTAGTTTTAGCCGGGTTTTTAATTGGTTTGCCTATTCTTTATTTACCATTAATGGTTTGGGGATTTTGCGGCCAACTTTATACTTCCCATTATCCTCAAGAATGGTTTGAAGTAAATAAAATCCTAAACCAAGACAGAGATAATTTTAAGATTTTATTTCTCCCTTGGCACCAATATATGCCTTTTAGTTTTATTGAGAATAAAGTAGTTGCCAATCCGGCTCCATGGTTTTTTGACAAAGAAACTATTGCCGGAGATAATATGGAAATAGGGGTATATACCCATAGCAAAAGGCCAATATCTCAAGTTGTAGAAGATATAGTATTAAGGAGAATACAGGGAATTGAGAATTTTGGCGAGATGCTGGCTCCTTTCAATATTAAATATATTCTTTTAGCCAAAGAAGCTGACTGGCCGGAATATAAATTTTTAGATAAGCAGAATGATTTAGAAACAATTTCCGATTCAAAATATCTTAGAATTTATCAAAATAAAAGTTGGAGTAATTTACCCCATTAGAAAGCCTCGCCCTTTCTAACGGGGTTTAGTGCCAAAAAGTTATTAAGATTGACAGGGGGGGGTGAAAGTGGGAAAATATTAGAAAGAAATAGAACTGTGGATAACTTCTTTTTCACTATTTTTTTAAAATGGTGTAAAATCTAATAAAGGTCAGAAAATTAATATTTTTAAATAGAATATGGGCAAAATAAAAAATAATCAACAGAAAAATTGGTATTCTATAATTAGAGTGTCGATTGCTATCTGTTTTATAGCCATAAGCTTAGTGAGTATTTTTGGTTTATCTCTAAAAAACGTGGCTTATGCTCAGTATGGCGGTGGCGGTGGGGGTGGTGACTACAGAGCGCCTTCAATCAGTAATATTAACGTAGCAGTAAGTGCAAAGGAAGCAACGATTACCTGGATCACTGATGAATCCTCCATTTCTTGGGTGGTTTACGGTTTAACCACTACTTATGACTTGGAAGTAAAGACAACAAGTTATCTAACTTCCCATTCTTTGATTTTGCCGGATCTTACTCCTTCAACCACTTATCACTATTCCGTCAAATCAAAAGACATTTCCGGAAATATAGGTTCTTATACCGATAAAACTTTTACTACTTTAGCCACGGGAGAGGAAGTTATTCCACCCGTTGTTCCTCCTGTCACTCTTGAAGAAGTAAAAACCCCAACTTTAGAGAAACCGATTTCCCAAATGACAATTTCAGAACTCCAGGCCAAAATCAACGAATTCCTTACTGCAATTAATCAACTCAAAGTCCTGTTAGCCCAACTTAAAGAAGTTCCTACTGTTACAGGTTGCACTATCACTTCTTTTGATAGAAATCTCAAGCAGGGCGATATCGGTGATGACGTCAAATGTCTGCAGATAATTTTGAACTCTTCTACTGACACCCAAGTAGCCACAACCGGCGCTGGTTCTTCTGGAGCAGAAACTACCTACTTTGGTCCTTTGACCAAGGCAGCAGTGATTAGGTTCCAAGAAAAATATGCTTCTGAAATTTTGGCTCCGTGGGGTTTGACTGCTGGTACTGGTTTTGTTGGTTCAGCAACCAGAGCTAAACTGAATGCATTATTAGGAAAGTAAGGACTAAATTTTTAGGCAACTAAAGCCCCATTGGAACAAGATGGGGCTTTTTTAATTTACTAGTCAATGCCATTCAATTCCTTTCTTTTTCATCGCCTGGCCAATTGGTCTTGCTCTTTTAATCGTGACACTCATCTGTAATGGAGCATTTTATGGTTTTCAAATTAGGGAAAAAAGCAGAAGATCTTAGAAAAATAAGAGAAAGATTGGAAGAAACAGAAAGGCCAATGGTCGAAAAGGTTAAGAGGTCTTGAAGTGAAAATTGTGAAATTTGGGGAAAATGAGGAGGGGAAGAAAAGGTGGAATTGGGAAGAAATTTATAAAAGGATTGGTCAAGCCTTTCTCTATTTTCAATTTGGACTCGACCAATGTGGTTTAATTTTGGTTTTCCATGAAGGAGTACCCGATGAAAAGATTGAGAAATTTAAAGAAGATTTACAGAAGAAGAGCAGTCTTTTGACTCAAATATTGGGAGAATATTTTACTTTGGGGCTTTTTCTTTGGGAAAAAGGGGGGATCGTTGAGATTACAAAAGCTGAGAGAGATTTCAGATATTCGAATTATGGAAATCAACTCTATGGGAAAGAAATCGAAGAAAAGATAAAAAAATTTAGAGACATGCTATTAGCAAGGGAATTTTTGTGGGATAAAGAGCTAGCTAAAAGCTGTGAATATGCAGAGAAATAGTGAGCAGCGGGGGTAGGATATTCTGGACAACAACTTTTACCGTTGTCATGACAACACATTTCCTTTACACCATATACAGCAGCCGAACCAAAACGCCCATCGCTGGCAATTTTTATTTTAAATCGGCTTGTTTTTTTGATAGAATAGATGAACCTTAAATTGTAAATTGTCATCGTCTCTATGGCAAAAGCTCCATTTAAACCAATTGCAGTCATTGATGGGATAAACAACGATGTCCAGGATTTTTTTGATTTATTGATTTCTAAAACGCTTAACTATTATGCAAATACTAGAAAAAAACGTTGGAAGTTTAACATCTACAATATAGAAGATTTTATGTTTGGTTTAGGCGTAAAAGATAAATTATTAATCAATAATAAAATGATTAATGGTCAAAGGATGCAGGAGCTTTTTATCACCACTATATTCTGCAAGTTGCTAGAAGAGAGATGTAAAGAAAAGAGCGAGATAATATTCATTTGTATTCCGTTTGAAGAAAAGGCTTATGATTCTATGGTTGTAACCGCTAACAAAAATAAGCTAAGAATATACAAAAACGAAAAGGAAAGAGCAGTTTTTATGCCTGAAACTGAAAATGGCATATATAAAGACGGATTTTTGGCTCGTTTTCAAATTAAGATATATTTTGATTTTAAAAACTATTCAGAATTCAAGAAAAGCGTAACGATAAAACCTTATCCAGTAGATAAAGATATAATAAATCTAGAAAAACTTAATATATGTCAGGAAAATGTTCTTTATTATTTTAGAGGACCCGTGCTCATTGATAGCGACGAGTTAATCAAGATATTTAAAGATTTTCAAGGAGAACATCTTTATTGCATACAACATTTTGTATCCGATGTTTCTTTATCTTCTCAAAATGAAACATCTTATTTTAAAGCGTACAAGGATAAGTTTAATTATATAATTCATGACGTGGTAACCAATGACAGATTTTTAGCGTATTTTGAAAACCCAACGAATTAAATTCAATAAAGCCACTTTCTTAAAACCAAAAAGCCCATCGCTGGGCAATTAAAGAAATAGTGAGTAGCAGGTTGGGTGATATTAATAGCTTCTACCGGACAACAATTTTAGCGTTGTCATGACAACGGTTTTCCTTTATGTTTTGAGTTGTCGAAGTCCTATATTATAAAGCAAAAAGGCTCCTCTCAAGGGCCTTTTTCGTTCCTCTCACTCCCATACCTTAGCTAATTCCTTTCTCCTTACCCAATCCATCTTTCTTAATTCATTTCTTGAAATTAGTTTTGCCTTTGTAAATACTTTGAATGATTCCTGAACACAACCAATCCTTTGGTGTTAATTTTGAACCTCATTTTTTAATTATACTTCATTTCTACCCCGTTAGAAAAGGCAGGTAAGGACAGAGTTTAAAAAACTTTAGTCAAATTTTCTAACGGGGTTTAGCCAAATCGAAATGCCCATCACTGGGCACCTAAATTTTTGCAAAACAAAATCTTGGCAGGCTGAGTTGTTTTTCTCGCAAAAAAGCCAAATTTTTGGTAGAATAGAAAAATAAACAAGCTTAAAAAGTTACTTATTATGGAACTTAAAACAAGGAAAAAGAAAAACATTATCTTTGGGCCACCGTATGCAGTTTTGAATTTATCAAAAATTGGGTTGAGATATTTTCGGCTGTTTATAAAATGCTCATCGACATCGAGAAAAAAGTTGATTAATAAATTTATAAGACATCCAAATATCGGATGGATTTTTTCTGCCAAGGGTTGGTTTAATCTTGCTATTGGCGTTTGGGCGAAAGATAATGCTGAAATTAATGACCTGAGCACTTCGATTCGGAACAGCTTAGATATAAATGATGAAGTTGTTTATCAATCCGAACTCACCAGTCTTTACGGGTTTGGTAATCGTCCAATAACTCACAAGAGTCTTGCCATGCCCATTGTAGATGCCACGATCAATCCTATCGAACTCTCTCCATTAGAACTCGATTATATAAAAATTGTTACCATTGATAGTTCGCTAACGAAAACAGAAATTTCACAAGTGCTCGGAATTTCTAAAAGGGAATTAGAATCCTTACATAAAAATCTTATTGAAAATGGTGTAATTGTTGGGTACCAAAAACGAGTAAACTACGGTGGCATCTACTATAAAGTTTTTGTCGATACTCAAAGTAAAAAAGGAAAAGATTGCGTAGATAAACTTGAGAAAATGCTTTGGAACGATAATGCCTGTATTTATTTTGAACGGGCGAATGGAAAATACGATCTTGAATTTGAGTTAATACTTCCGAGAAGGTCAAGGCTCCAAAAATATCTCAAAGGGTTTTCCGAATATAAAATAGCTGAACTTACTGCAAACTTATATACCAATCTATATCCACTCAGTAAGGTTGCTCATTTAAAAGAAATTAAAGATATAATTTTTAAACAAAAGGGTAAGGTAATAGATCTTCGTAATTCAAAACTTTGGTATTTGCCTTACAAGGGAAGTGAAGCGTATCTTAATATTTATGAAAACAAAAAATATTTTGAGTTAATGGAAAAAGACGAACTCAATCTATTTAATCACCTTGCTTTATACTTCAAAAACAAATATCCAAACAATCTATTTCACATTATTGATATAGGAAGTGGCGATGGTTTAAAAGGGAGAATTTTTATTGAAAAACTCGGCGAAGAGTCAGTAAAGACCTATTATCCAATCGATGTCCAACCCCTTGAGCTGGCAACCGTCCTTATGACCCATCGTGGCTGTAAATACTCTAAACATCCAACTCTTTTAAATATCGAGAGTCTTTCAACAAGATTCCCTTTATCCATCCTTCCTCATGAAATGCAAATCCACTGTTTTTTGGGAGGAACCTATGGGAACTTTAAAATCGAAAGCATTAATTCTTATCTAAAGCCCTTACTTGTAGACTCAACAACCGTGTTACTTATCACTATGCCTATTCTTTCGGCTGATAAGACAGAGCGGGCAATTATGGATTCCTATGCAAATCTCCAATACGAAAATATAGCTTTTGGCCCTTTGGCGCAGATTGGTTTTAAGAAAAATGATTTTGTGCCAAATTTGAGATATCCGGGCTTATTCGTTCAGTTACAGATAGAAGACGGATGCCTTGTTTCGTCTTTTGTTTTAAAACGTTCTGTCAACATCTTTGGAAAGAACTTCCAAAAGGGAACGATCTTTAAAATGATCTCGTCTTGGAAACCCACCCTCGAAGGATTTAAAACCGCCCTAGAAAAAGATTTCAAAATTGAGAAAATTTTCCATAATCCTAAAATGGCTATCGCGGTTTTATCCACACAAAAGATAAAAAAATAAAATCTGCTTCGTTTTCCTCCATTTTCACCTCAAAAAGCCCATCGCTGGGCAATTTTTATTTTTCACAAAAAGGCATTTTTTGATAAAATAGAATAATGAAACTTCTCTTAACATCAGCTGGTTGGTGGAAAAATCCTAAAATAGGGAAAGAGTTTTTAAAATTGGTAAATAAAAGCCCCTCCGAAATTAGGATATTTTTGGTTATAACTCCAGTTAAGTATCTTAAACGGAACAAATATATATTAAGGCAATTCAGAAAGTTCAAAGATATTAAAATACCGGAACAAAATATCACATTTTTTCAATTGAACAGAAAAATTGAGAAAGATGATTTAAAAAACACGGATGTTATTTTTGTTTTCGGAGGAAACGCCTTTGATTATTTAGATAGAATTAGGAAAACAGGCCTTGATAAAGCGATAAAGAGTTTTGTGAAAGGGGGAGGGGTATATCTCGGGTTAAGCGCTGGCAGTTATGTTGCCTGCCCAACAATTGAGGCCGCTACCTGGAAACACGCAGACAAAAACACAATAGGTCTTAAAAACTTAAGGGGATTGAATCTTGTTCCTTTTTTAATAACAGCACACTTTGAAAATAAATATCGTGAAATTATTGAACAAGCTGCCAAAACAACAAAATATCCCATTATCGCATTAACCGATAAGCAGGCAGTTTTAGTTAAGGGAAAACAAATCAGGATCATTGGAACAGGTAAAAAGAATATTTTTAATACCCAACAAGTTTTAGGCCTGTTGTGTAAATGGAGCTAAAGACGCCCAGCGCTGGCCCCCACACCAAATTTTGATGTGGGGGCTGGGCAATTTTTACTCTTTTAACTATTTTTATAAATATCTTTTTTCGGCTAAACT
>Ga0315280_10001437_pt1 | contig 40997 bp, 39 predicted proteins | sample YL17G06_40_MG_FD_203697 | JGI IMG/M metagenome (GOLD analysis project Ga0315280, IMG submission 203697) | Sediment microbial communities from Yellowstone Lake, YNP, Wyoming, USA - YL17G06_40 | ecosystem: Environmental > Aquatic > Freshwater > Lake > Sediment | place: USA: Wyoming | collected...
GAATTCAAGAATATTGTTCGGTAGTGAACACGTAGTCGCACAAGGATTGATGGAGGAACAAATGCGCGCAAACGTTGCGGGCTTACATGGAGAACAGGTAGGTCTGGGAACAATTCTAATGGCGTACCTGCAGGGTCAAGACTGGATGGCAGTGAAAACAGCGTTGGAGCAAATAGGTGCTCCCGTAACAGCAGAGCATATCGGCCTCGGCGATGAGTCTGTGATTCGAGCCCTAACAAGAGCCAGAGCAATCAACGAGTCTTGGCTGCGCGATCGCCCAGATATCTACACAATCGTGATGGAAAAACCCTTGACGCGAGAACTCGCGAAGGAGATCGCAAAGGGAACCGGCGTCATAAGGTGATCGCGCAATTTCTCGCCTTGTAGCGTACAGTCGCAATGGCTGAAGCCGTCACTAAATACGGCCGCCCGGGCTCCCAGCTACCTCGGTGCGATGCTCGCCGACAGACTCTACGAATGCGGCTTGTTGTCAGGTGTTATAAGCGCCCTGTCGCTCCCAAGGAACATACCAAAGGCCGTGAAGTTTTGCCGGTTCATCCATACATACCGAATAGTGATCCCGAAACGAAAAGAGAGATGCTCAGAGAAATTGGTGTGCAGAGTGTCGAAGAGCTCCTTGCAGATGTCCCTGAGAGAATAAGGATCAAGAAAAGGCTACAGTTGCCATACGCCAAGTCGGAATATCAGGTGAGAAGAGATATCGAAGCCATTTTGTCAAGAAACAAGACTTGTGGTGAGCTAGTCAGCTTCTTGGGAGCGGGTTGCTGGCCGCATTACGTGCCTGCGGTCTGTGACGAGATCAACTCGCGGTCGGAGTTTGTGACGGCGTACGCCGGTGATGTGTATTCTGACCTCGGAAGGTACCAGGCGTTCTTCGAGTTCCAGAGCATGATAGGCGACCTAGTTGCGATGGACATTGTGAGTTTTCCCTGGTACGGTTGGGGAAGTGTCTCGGGCGACAGTGCCCGCATGGCTGTGATGATCACCGACCGTCACGAAATCCTAGTGCCTAGGACAGTCAGCCCCGATAGACTCTCCGTTATGCAGGGGCACTGTGAAGGCTTAGCAGATTTCAAGCTGGTCAATAATGATCCGGAGAGCGGGCAAATCGACATAGAAGATTTGAAGAACAAGATCTCATCAAAGACTGCAGCAGTTCACATTGAAAACCCAACGTACCTAGGATTCGTCGAGTCACAAGTCGAGGAAATCTCTGAGATAGCCCACGACCACGGAGCATTGTTCACAGTCGGCGTTGAGCCTCTATCACTAGGTGTCCTGGCGCCTCCGGGCGAGTACGGCGCAGACATAGTGTGCGGTGAAGGTCAGCCTCTTGGGATGCACATGAATTTCGGAGGCGGGCTCCTAGGTTTTCTTGCATGCAGGGATGTCGAGCGGTTTGTGTCAGCAATCCCTCACAGGCTGATAACGATAACCACGACCGAGCGGAAGGGAGAATGGGGATTCACATATGTCCTCCCTGAAAGAACTATGTTTGCAGCAAGGGACAAGGCCAGATCGTTCACTGGTACCGCTACAGCTCTCTGGGCCATAACGGCTGCCGTCTACTTGTCGCTCTTGGGCCCCAACGGTGTGCGAGAGCTTGCAGAGGTCATCATGCAGAAGTCGCACTACGCGATGAAGCGGATGTCCGAAATAGCGGGAATCAGAGTTCCCGTGTTCAAATCCTGCCACTTCGAAGAGTTCACCGCGAACTTCGACGGGACCGGGAAGACCATATCAGAGGTAAACAAGGTTCTTCTTGATTCCGGGGTCATCGGAGGAAAGGACCTTGCGAAAGAGTTCCCCGAGCTTGGCAACACAGCACTATACTGCGTCACGGAGGTACATACCAAGGCAGACATCGACAAGCTTGCTGCCGCACTTGAGGAGGCTGTCCAATGAGAGAAGCAGAAACGACAGGCTATCATGCAGTCTCCTGGAAAGAGCCGATCGTGTATCAACTGGGCAGAAAGGGCAGAAGAGGCCATCAGGTACCCGCGGTTGAAGACGATATCAAGGCGGCGATTGGAGACGTTGTATCTCGCATTCCTGGGAAAATGCGGAGAAAGTATCCTCCAGAGCTACCAGAGCTCTCAGAGCCAGAAGTCGTAAGACACTACATCCGCTTGTCGCAAGAAACCTACGGCGTTGATTCTGGAATCCACATGCATGGAACCTGCACAATGAAGTACAATCCTAAACTCAATGAGCACATCGCGAGGTCCCCCAAAGTCGCTGACCTACACCCTCTGCAGGACATCGAGACCGTTCAGGGTGTCCTACAGATAATGTACGAATTCCAAAAGTGGTTGTGCGAGCTTTCCGGGATGCGGGAGTTTTCTCTGCAGCCGCGGGGCGGGGCTCACGCAGCATTTGGCAATGCTCGCATAATTAGGGCATACCACAGGCTGAACGGCGAACTCGAACAGAGAAAAGAGATAATCACGACAGTTCTATCGCATCCATGCAACGGCGGTTCACCTGCGGCAGCAGGTTTCGAGGTTGTGACGCTCTATCCTAACGAAGAGACGGGATACCCGGACATAGAAGCTCTAAAGGCCGCAGTCTCGAGCCGAACAGCAGGGCTCATGATGACCGATCCCTATGACACGGGTATCTTTGACAGCAACTTGGAAGAGTACATCAAGATTGTCCATGAAGCAGGTGGCCTTGTCGCGATCGATCAAGCCAACGCCAATTCCCTACTGGCCAGACTAAGAATAGGCGATGTGGGCGCGGATCTGTGCCACTTCAACCTTCACAAGTCATTTTCAACTCCTCACGGGTCCACCGGCCCTGGCACCGCCGCCATTGGCGCTAGCGAGGAACTCAGCAAGTTCCTTCCAATTCCAACAGTGGCGTTCGATGGAAGCAAGTACTATTTCGACTACGATAGACCGCACAGCATAGGGAAACTTGGGGAATTCCACGGCGTTGTCCCGAACGTCCTGAGAGCCTACGCATGGATGATGACAATGGGCGCAGAGGGACTGGAAGAGGCCTCAGAGGTAGCGGTCATAAACAACAACTATCTCGTAAAGAAGCTCCTGAAAGTTCGAGGAGTAAGCTTGCCCTGGCATGAATCCCATCCTTTCAGATTGCAGGAAGCCAGATTCAGCCTACAGAAGTTGAAGGAGGACACGGGCATAGGAGTCGCCGAAGTGAATCGGAGGATAGTGGATTATGGTCTTCAGGATATGGAGACAAGCCATGAGCCTTGGATAGTTCCAGAGCCATTCACCCCGGAGCCACCTGAGACGACTCCTAAGGAAGATCTTGACAAATTCGCTGAAGTACTCGACGCAATTTCCCACGAAGCATACACGAGTCCCGAGACGGTCAGGACGGCACCTCACAATGCCGCGATATCAAAGATCGATCGAGCACCATCACGTGACCCACAGAGATGGGCCATGACGTGGAGAGTGTATCTTAGGAAAGCAAGAGGTGACAAATGCTGAAGAAACTCTCGGGCAAGGTGGCGATCGTTACAGGAGCATGGCGGGGGATAGGCGCGGCGACAGCAAGAGTGCTGGCCCAACATGGCGCACAGGTCATACTAACCGACGTTGCAGATGGCGTTCACGACACAGCAGAGAAGAACAGACAGACCGGTCTGAACGCGATAGCCCTCAAAATGGATGTCACACAAACAGATCAGGTAAACCACGTGGTTCAGGAAGTCTTGAGCAGATTTCGTCGGATAGACATACTGGTTAACAACGCAGGGATATACCCTCGCCGCAACCTGGTCGATATGTCAGATGAATTTCTACGTCAAATGTTCGATGTCAACGTATTTGGGATGTTCAGATCCACAAGAGCAGTTCTTCCAGTTATGATAAAGCAGAAGTACGGGAAGATCGTGAATATGTCCTCTGTTACGGGACCGATGGTCGCTGATGCTTCAGGAGGTCAAACTGCCTACTCGGCAACTAAGGCTGCCGTCTTGGGCTTTACAGTAGCGTTGGCGTTGGAAGTCGCACAATACGGGGTGAATGTGAATTGCATTTGTCCTGGCTCCATCGATACTCCAGGAGGCAGAGACCAGACCTTAGAGCCAGGTTACCCAGATGAAAGAATGGAAGCCCTGGGACGCACCATTCCCATGTGTAGGCTGGGAACGCCAAAAGAAGTTGGAGAGCTCGTTGCCTTCTTGGCATCCGACGAGTCGAGCTACTTGACAGGAACGCACATAGTCATTGACGGTGGCAACATACTTCAAGAGACATACCGTGGACCTTACACTCCCCAGTGAGTTTAGAGTGCTATTGCAGGCCTGCCCCCTCTATCCTATCTCAGATAGATCCGAGATCGGTAGGTCGGACGCCATGGGGTTGGTTTGTTCTAGTCTTTATTAGCCACTCAAGTCTCGTGAGTTACTCATGTCGTCTAAGCTCAGCCCCGTAGTCTACCAGACTGCTAATGTGGTCGCAGTCGTTGGCGCGCTCGTTGTGAACATGCTGGCCAACGCTCTTCCACTGAACAATGTAACTACGGTAAAGGTGTCCGACTACTACCCGAATCTGTTCACACCACCTGGGTACGTCTTCTCTATCTGGGGCGTCATCTATGTCCTTGCAATTGTCTTCATGATCTATCAGGCAAGGCCGAGCCAACGCTCGGAAGCCTACCTGAACCAGATCGGCTTCTTGTACCTGATCGGCGCTGTCGCCAACATGTGTTGGCTTTTCATCTTCCACTACTCATACGGGGTTCCAACACTCTTCGTTGTTTCCCTCGTACCCATGGCTGTGCTTCTTCTGACTCTGCTCTTGATCTACCAACGCCTAGGCATCGGCAAGAGTGAGGTGCCTCGAAACCAAAAATTGGCTGTGCACCTATCAATCAGCGTCTACTTGGGATGGATCTCACTTGCCATCATTGCCAACCTTGCATCCGCCTTGAATGTGCTAATTCCGGTCATTTCAGAGCCGACACAGGCGCTGTGGACGGCCCTCGTGATAGTCGTCGCGCTCGTGATCACTGTCCTCATGGTATTGACTCGGAGAGACTTCGCGTTTGGACTGGTCGTCATCTGGGCTTCTGTAGGTATTGCTGTAAACCGAATCGCAAATCCTGTCATCTTCGCAACCTCAGTTGCGACAGCCATTATCGTGGCGATTCTGATCCTGCTGGCGCCGTTCCTGAAGAAGGCAAGCATTGTGGGCTTCTACGCTGCACGCAACAAGCGGTAGGCCGCCGCTCCAAGAGCTCCCAAGCTCTAGTAGATCAGGGGTATCAGTCGTTTCGTTCTTCTCATGTAGCTACGATACCCGTCGCCGAACTCCGTCAACAGCATCTCCTCTTCGTGATGGATGCGCCAAATGAGAATTGGCACAAATAGAATCGAGAGCACTATCGCGATGAGGCTAATGGACAAGGCCATGCCTGAGAGGCAAAGGATAGCACCAGAGTAACCCGGGTGCCGAACAACGCCATAGGGTCCACTCGTTATCAGCCGGTGACCCGGTTGTACGCCGAGACGCGATGTGTATAGAGGTTCAAGAACGCTCTGATTGGTTTACGCTCGAAGATGAGGCTGGCACTAGTCGGCGTTAGAAAAGAGTCAAAGACAAAACGTATCAACGTCTTTGACAAGATCGGAAAGTGGGATTCTACAGCGTAACCTCCGACCTATCAGGGCACGCTCTGCGACGTGAATACTATTCGTTCACTCCAGTACCTGGATGTTCTTCTTGGCGCCGATCTCCTTGAGGATCTTCGGCCACACGGTAACGCTGACTTCGCCCAGGTGTGCCTTCCTGAGCAACAGCATGTACGTACGTGATTGACCGATGCCACCCCCGATGCTGAGCGGAAGTTCGTTGCTGATGATCCCCCGATGATAGGGCAACTTCAGGAAATCAAGCTGACCGGTGATTTCCAGCTGTTTCTTGAGCGTTTCAGCGTTGACACGGATGCCCATGGATGTCAGCTCGTGACGACGTTTCGTGACTGGGTTCCAGACCAAGATGTCGCCGTTGAGACCATGCATCGGTCGCCCGTCTTCGGATTTGGTTTCGGTTACCCAGTCGTCATAGTCGGCCGCTCGCATCTCATGAGGATAGCCGTCCTTGAGCACCCAGCCAACACCGATGATGAATACGGCAGGGTATTTCTGCAGGATCGCATTTTCGCGTTGTTTCCGTGGCAAATCAGGGAACATGTCCAGAATCTCTTCAGCATGCAGGAACTTGAGCTCGTCGGGCAAGTTCGGATACTTGTCTGTCTTCAGTTGTGGGAAGAGCTTCTGGACGTGAATTTCGGCGCCTTTGAGAACTTTCCAGATCTTCCTGACGGTGTCCTTCAGGTAATTCAGATTGCGCTGGTCCGCCGTGATCACTTTCTCCCAGTCCCATTGGTCGACGTAGGCGCTGTGGTCGTGGTCAAGGAAGTAGTCCTTGCGCACTGCATGCATGTCAGTGCAAATGCCCTCGCCCACTTTCATTCCGAACTGCTTCAGCGCGACTCGCTTCCATTTTGTCGCTGCCTGCACAACCTGTGCATCAATTGGATGCTTGTTGTAGTCGTTGGAGATGTGGAACTGAACGGGTGTACGAGAGCCATCGCGGTCGAGCATGTCGTTCACGCCGCTCTCAATGTCCACAATCAGGGGAACCTGAACCATCATCAGATTGAGTTCCTTGCACAGGTTCTCTTCAATGTAGTTCTTCGCCGCGAAGATGGCCTTCTGCGTGTCCTTGCGGTCAAGCAGCGAGCCATACTCTCGGGGGAGTATCTTTTCCAACTCTTCATAATTTCCGATTCCGGGACCTGCCAGGTCTGCCTTCTTATCCGCCATCATGATCTCCTTTCCCAAACAACGCATCCGTTATTCAGTTGATATTGGGTCTCTCGGCCCGTGTTCGGACCAAATAGCCCCGTAATCTGACGGCTCTGAATCGCAGTTAAAACTTATCCCAACCGACTGTGATCAGTCGCTCCGTCTTGAATGTACTTCCTGGCCAAGTCTGTATCGTATGGGGCCTTCCTCGAAGGGCAGTTCTTCCTTTCACAGAGCTGACAGCTGGTGAATGTGACATCTGTTGGGAAGATGATGCCGGAAATCGATTTCCTAGGAACCATCAGTAGACTGTCGGTCAGTGTGACACCTATCTTGCCCCTGACCTCTCCCAGGATCGAGAATAGCTGTCTCTGCTCGGCGATGGGCCAGTCTAGCTGCCCAGGACCCATATTCGAGAGCGTACCAAGTCCGAATCGCCCCGAAAGATGATTCTCAACGTACTCCAAGGATGATCCAAGTGCGAGGTCTCCAAGAGTTTCGAGTAGGAGCCCTTTCGCGATTCCCTCAGACGAATGGGCCTCCTTCTCTAGAGCGTCCCCTATGGTTATGATGTAAGGGAAGACTCTCTCCACTTCCTCCAGATTCTTTGCCAATATGCGACTTGTGAACTCCACGCCTTCTACCTTGACCCTGTCCGATTTGTGTCTGCTCAGGCATGCGTGGCCGAAGAGAGCCTTGGGACGAACCAGAGAGACGGCCTTTCTGAAGACTTCACTTGCACCGAGCTTCTCCGCCCTTTCTTTGTCTATCCTTAGTTTCCTCAGGGCCTCCTCTAGGCTCAGTTCAAACGGGAACCCCTCCAGCACTTCAGCATTCATTTCACGTGAACCTCACTTCCCCTGAATATGCGCGAGCGAGCACGCACCGCCTTTCTATCACACAGTCATCGATTCATCATGTCTACAGTCCGCGAATGAATCCAACGAATCACACTCGATAAATGCTTCGATCAGCAATCGGTGAGGTTTGGAAATGTTGGGCAATGAGGTGGGTTACGCGCGAGAACGTTCACGTAGACAGGGTCGCATGCCCATGGCTGATCAAGCGATTTGTGGATCCAACCGCGCAATTCCTCTTTGTGCCTCCTGAAAGAGTGGAGGAGACTGTGGCAAAGGAGAGCGCTATTCCGTTTGACGCTCAAGGCGTTGAACTGGGTCACATAGGAGACAAATGCAGTTTTGACGCAATAATAGCGAAGTACAACCTCACAGATCCTGCCCTGCTCGACCTGGCGAAGATCGTGAGAGCCGCAGATACGGGCAAGACAGATCTTGCGCCCGAGAGCATAGGGTTGGAAGCCATGGCGGCAGGTTCCATGATGATCGCAAAGAATGATCATGACGCGATAGAGAAGCAGGCGTATCTCTACGACGCACTATACGCATACTGCAAGCTTCGCATGGTCAGACAGAAGTATGCAAGCGAAATTGAGAAACTGGATCCGAAACGAAAGCGAGAATTCCTGAAAAGCAAAGTGAGTGAGGCCGTTCAATGACTTCTATCAAGCGCGCTGCTGGGCACTTGTTCTGGGCGCTCTGTGTTGTCGGTTTCTTCGCAATTCTCAGCTCAACGATGTCCAAGAATCCCGTGTTGAACCCGTTTGCACGCGCTCTGGGCACTCCGGATTCTCTGATGGGCTTTGTGGCGGCGGCGTCGACCATCCCTGGAATACTAGTCAGCCTGCCTGCAGGCTCGCTCTCCGACATCTTCGGAAGAAGAAAGATCCTTTTTGTATCCGGGGCAATATTCGCCTCCGCTCCTTTCTTCTACCTCATAGTGGGTTCTTGGTGGCAACTTGCTCTGGTCAGGTTCTACCACGGCTTCGCCACAGCCATGTTTGTGCCTGTTGGGAATGCGTTCGTTGCAGAACTTTTTCCCACTACTAGAGCAGAGCGGATCTCGCTCTTCTCTTCCGTGACCACCATTGGAAGAACCATCGCCCCGTTCCTAGGCGGCTACATTCTCTTCCTCACGAACTACGGGTTTCATGATCTCTACTTGGCCGTAGGAATCGCTGGCATCACCGCCTTCATCACAGCGCTACTACTTCTGAAAGGGAAGCCGCAGACCGGAAAGCATGACTCTCGAGATCCGCGGAGAGTTTCGCACCTATTCGAGGGATGGATTGTTGTTGCGAGCAACCGTTGCACTCTAGCAGTGAGCTTGGTCGAAGCCTCACAATATTACGCGTTCGGGGCGGCAGAATTCTTTCTTGTCGGATATCTCAGGGAGATTGCTCACGTTGACCCGCTTATGCTGGGAATAATTACGGGCTCTCAACTTGCCGCAGTCACTCTACTCAAACCCTTCATGGGAAGACTCTCCGACAAGATTGGGAGAAGAACACCAATAGTCGCTGGATCAATACTGGGTGCACTTGCTCTTGGCACAATCCCCTTGACCACTCACTCTTCTCTTCTCCTATTGATTTCAATTCTATACGGGGTCGGTTTCTCTATGGTAACCTCATCGACCCCAGCGCTTGTCAGCGAGATCACGAGCAAGTCTCTCATGGGCACAGGCATGGGCTTCCTAAGCACAATCATGGATGTGGGGCAGACGTTAGGACCCATCATGACCGGATTCGTACTTGCAACAAGCCTCGGCTACTTGGGCTCATTCACATCGCTCACAGCAATCCTACTGGCGGCCTGCGTTATCTTTGCAGTATCAACCGCGAGAATCCAGAAATCGTCCAGAGAGACAATGGGATCGGGCAAGTGCGCGTAGACCACCAACAGATTTGATGCGCCAACTGTTACGTAGCAGAAAGATCCGTTTTCCAAAACTATTTCTTCAATGGGCTCTCAATATTTGGACATGTGGACGAATCATGCGTGAAACGCTGAAAGAGTTCAGACAATACCGTGAGAAGATGAATGAGAGGATACTGGCCTCAGGCAACCTTCAGATCAAACGCTTCTTCAACTTAGACTCGGCCGCCTATGAAAAGGGCGCTCTCCCAACGAGGACGAAGGAACTGCTGGGCCTGGTAGCTTCAGTCGTGCTCAGATGCGACGGTTGCATAACCTATCACGTTATTCGTTGTGTAGAGGAAGGAGTAACCGACTCAGAGTTCTATGAAGCTCTCAATGTTGCTCTTGTCGTCGGCGGCTCAATAACGATACCGCACCTGAGGCGCGCAGTCGAACGTCTAGAGGAATGCCAGCGGCTCGCAAAGACAGACCCTAAGTCGGGTTAGGTCAAGGCTCGACATGCCCGGAGCACGATCTTCACCAGAATTGAGAGGGCCCACGATATCCTTGGTCGTGTGTTGGAGGAGCTCGAAGTTGATCGACACTCATGCTCATCTGCAATGGCCCGACTTCAACAAGGATAGAGAACAAGTAATCGAGAGAGCATTTGCCGCCGGTCTAGCCGCAATCGTCAACATCGGCTACGATCTCAGCGCGAGTCGAGAAGCAGTTCAAATCGCGAACAACCACAAGAACGTGTATGCCGTAGTCGGAATTCATCCACACAACGCGAAGACAATGCGGACTGACGTGCTTGCCTCACTTCGCGAACTTGCTCATGTTCCGAAGGTCGTGGCAATCGGGGAGATAGGCCTTGACTACTATCGTAATCTCTCCCCCAGACAACAGCAAACAGAGGCATTTGAGGAGCAACTCCAGCTGGCAAAGGAACTGCAGCTGCCAGTGGTCATACATGATCGCGAGGCACACGCAGATGTTCTGCAGGTGATACGAAAGTTTGGCAATGAAATCTCCGGAGTCTTGCACTGCTTCTCCGGCAGTATCGAGATGGCCGAGGAGGCTATCAAGTTAGGCTACATGATCTCGATTGCAGGGCCGGTCACATTCCCGAACGCAAGAAGACTTCATCAGGTCGTCGAGCACCTGCCTACGGAATCGATTGTACTGGAAACCGACTGCCCGTGGCTTACCCCCCAGTCAAAGCGAGGGAAACGGAACGAACCGGCATTCATTGTGGAGACGACTCATAAGGTCGCGGATCTGAAGGGGATCCAAGTCGACGAATTAGCTGAGATAACCTCTCGGAATGCAAGACGACTGTTTAGAATCGAGGAGGCATAGCGGTCCCTACGATTTGCCGCTGCTCAGGAGAGGAATCCGCTTTCTCAGATCTTCAACGCTCCTCCGTATCTCCTCTGCCCCTCTCTCTGGATCATAGTCTCTAGGAGGCTCACTTCGCAAGGTGTCCGGTGGTGTCATACTCGCGACTCGCCGGAAATAGCTCTTCCACTCGTTTGGCACTTCATTGGTCATGTGGCTTTCGCTGAGTGTCGCAGCCACAACAGTCCAGCATCTCGCAACATTCGCAGGATTGTATCCTCCTCCGCCGACAGCAACTATTCTTCCAGATGCCACCTCGTGAGCGAGTTTGTGCAGTGTGGTGATGTTCTCTTCGTATGCTCGTGTCGTCAGTTGGAGATGAGCAAGCAGATCGTCCGTGTGAGAGTCGGCTCCGCATTGAGCTATTATGAACTCTGGCCTGTACGCTCGGACGAGAGCGGGAACGATCTCTTTGAACCCAGTCAGGTAGGGTTCATCGCCGGTCCCGGGAGGTACTGGAATGTTGGCCTTGAAGCCTTCTCCGGCTTTCTCGCCGGTCTCGAAGGTGAATCCCGTGCCTGGAAACAGGAATCGTCCGTCTTCATGGAAATCCACGTCAAGAACCCCGGCGTCGGTGTAGAATCCATACATCACCCCGTCGCCGTGATGTGCGTCCATGTCGAAGTACATGATCCTGCTGAGGCCGTATTTCTTCTTCAAGTAGGCGACTGCCACGGCCGGGTCATTAAAGACACAGAAACCTGACGCTCTATCCTCATGCGCGTGATGAAGCCCTCCTGAGATATTTACTCCGTGATCAGCCCGTCCGTTCATCACGGCGTCCACGGCGTCGAGTGTGGCCCCGACAGCCATCGCTGAGGCTTCGTAGACTCCCTTGAAGGCTGGTGTATCGCCGAGGTCAAGAAGCCCATGCCCTGATTTGCTCATTCTCTTCACGAGGCTGATGTACTCCTCTGTATGGAAGAGTCTCACCTCGTCCTCACTGGCGACGCGTGGTGGGATCACGCTGATTCTCTGATCGTCAAAGAGGCCTTTTGCTCGTGAAAGCTCATATGTCAACTTCAGTCTGATCGGCGTCAGCGGGTGGCCGGGCCCGAAATCATACTTCAGGAAATCATCGCTGTAGATGTAGGCGAGCCTGTGGCTCACATGTCGCACATCCGACAATTCGTTGATACTTCCAGCTAAGGTGGAAGTTATAGTGCTATGGGATTGGTCTCGACTCTATCGCACCTGCGGATATCCAAGCGTGCGATTGAAGAGCAACATCATGGCAGCATTGATCGCGTAGTACGTCGTCAAGTATGGGTATCCATACTTCTTGATCCTTCTCAATGACGTGTGCGCGACCATGTCAGGATTGAACAGGATTCTGCCCTGATGCCTCATTCTCAAGCTGAGCATCACATCCTCCGAAAGCACCCTATCCTCGTCGAATCCCCCTGCATTCCAGAATGCCGCCTTTCGATAGGCACAGTTGAATCCGGCGACGTGCGGACGTCCGAGTTTCAATGAGAGACGTTGCACCGAGCCTGTCGCGACATGATAGGCGAGTTTGTCCAGCCGCGTTCCTTCATACGGAAGTGTTGGGCCAGTCACTCCGACCGCTTCGGAATCAGTCTCGAAGGTCCGTGAGGTTACTTCCAACCACCGGTCGCACGCTGTCGTGTCGGCATCTATGAACGCGAGGACCTCACCCGCGGCGTGCTTTGCGCCGAGATTTCGCGAAGCGCCAACCGGTAGATCCTGCTCCACCAGCACCTTGTCCGCATGTTCCTTGGCCAGCTCTACCGTGCGGTCTGAGCTTCCTCCGTCAACAACGATGATTTCGGCATGGTCTTTCGGAGACTGGCGGACCAGAGACTTGAGACATCTTGGGAGGTACTTCTCCTCATTCAGGGTCGGTATTATCACCGAAATGTCGCAGACAGCGACCATCAAGACGCTCTTGATTCTCATCTCAAAAGGTATCTGCCGCGGTCCGATGTCGAGAGAAACCAATTCTCCCTTCGCAAGCATTCTAGGTGCCAAATTCTGGAGAAGTTCCGTTTGGTATCGAAGAACCTCCATAGCCTGTAGGTGCGCGTTCATCTCGAGATACTGGAGGACTCTTCCGAACTCGGGGATCAGTATCGCCCAGAAACTTGGTGCTCTGAATATCAGAACGAGTGACACGCAGAGCGTGACCAGCGCGAACAAAACTGGCTTCAGGCTCACTTCTGGCCAGCTCTGCTCGAGCAGTTCGGTTTGTTCGCGCATATGCTCCGCTTCCCCCAGTGGTGGTTCTGCTCCCACCTTGGACTAGTGGTGCTGTAGCCCGATCATGGAATAGGCTAAAAGAGTTGCGAATCACGCCGAGTCCAACGTAGCTGGTCTGTCTTGCATATGGTGGAGTCAGTAGTCTTTCGAGGGCATCCCGAGCCTTCTTTGTTCCCTGTTGCAGCTTGACTGCATAACTGCACCTGGTGCCTCTCAACCGAGTTCAAGCGTCAACGGTGAAGCGCTCGCTTGCGACGCAGAGGAACTTGGGTTCGCTCCTTGCCCGGAGTTCGGTCTGTTCGTGAGACATGGCGAGCAACGTATGAAATGCGTGCGTGAATCTCTTCTGACAATCGGTTCAGTTTTTCTTCAAGCCTATGGGACATTTGCTCCGATATGGTGTATGGGTCCTCGACTTCTATGCCAAGTATGTGAACTTGCTCAGGTGGATGGAGGTCAAGCTGGGTCATCATTTTGAGCGCTTCAGGAATGCCGACATAATGAGTCGTGAACGGCGCGTATTGGTGCAGGTCCTCGGGTTTGATGGTGACGATTTCCCCGACTTCGTGTAGGCCAGTCTTGACGCTGTCTATTATCACGGCTTCCTGCTGGTTCTCGAGGTAGTCTATCAGTGAGAAACCAGTCTTCTCGAGGACCTGCACTTCATGGCCTTCGGACTCCAGCTTGGGCTTCAGCATCTCGCCCAGCACCAAGCCTATCCTGTCGTCGGCGAGTATGCGGTTCCCCAAGAAGAGGACTAGGAGCTTCTTGATCATGGAAGGTTGCGCTTCACAGTTTCTATGAGCGCCCCGTTCTCGCCGTAGACGTAGATCATGAACGGCATTGACCCCGGTAGCGTGTGGGTTCCACATCCGTGGCATGGATCATATGCTCTGAACGCCATCTCAACCATGTTCAACATTCCGTCGTCTATCTTTCCGCCCTTTATGAGGCTGCGAGCGGCCTTATCCACTGACAGAGCCATTCTAGCCGAGTTGTGCTGTGTCGCGACTAGGAGGTTCGCCTTCTTGATGACGCCGCGATCATCGGTCTCATACTGGTGTATCAGGGTTCCCCTTGGGGCCTCAACCACGCCCATGCCGACTTGGGGGACTGCGGTTGGAAGATTCCTCGTGTTCGGATTCGTTATCTCTGGGTCGTTCGCCAGCTCCTTGAATCTCTCGGCTGCGTAGATCATCTCGATCGTCCTAGCCCAGTGGTTCGCAAGAGTGTGGTGGACAGGCTTCCCTCCGAGCGTCTTGAACATCTCCTCGTATGCTTCCTGAGCTTGGGGCGTCGCCATGCCGTCGGATGCGTTTAGTCTAGCGAGTGGCGCAACGCTCATTATTCCGCTGCCTTCTCCGTCGACGAATCCCTTCCATCCCACTTTCTTGAGGAAGGGGAACTTGACGTAGGTCCACGGCTCCACATGCTCCGACACGTTTTCCGGGTAGTCGTGAACATCGAACTTGGCAAACTCTTTGCCGCTGGGGCTCACGACTCTGATCTTTCCATCGTAGAAGTTGATCTTGTTCTTCTCATCGACCAGTCCCATGTAGTAGGTCCGATGGGTGTAAGCATCGCTGGTGATTAGGTCGATGTACTCCTTCTTGGACAGGACGATGTCTTTGAAGGTTTTGAGGGTGAAGAGGCCGAAGTCCAACGATTCATCGGCGAGCTTCTTTATCTCTTGGGCTTCCCCCGAGCTTATCGGCCTCGAGACGCCGCCAGGTAGTCCGAGTACTGGGTGGATCGTCCTTCCGGCTATCATCTCGTTGGTCTTCCTCAGTTTCTTCCTCATCGTGATGACCTTCAGCCCAACTTCCTTCCCCACTTTTGCGATGACTCCAAGAATGTTCCTCTCTGCTTTCGGAGCTGTCGGGCCAACGATGAAGTCGGGACCGCCGAGGAAGTAGACGTGGAGGGCGTGGTCCTCAAGCATGAAGATGTTGTAGGCCATCTTCCGTACCTTCTTGGCCGGGCTCGGAGGTTCGACCTTGAAGAGGTCATCTAGGGCTTTGGTTGAGGCCATGTGGTGGGCCAGGGGGCAGACGCCGCAGATCCTGGAGGTGATTTGGGGCATATCCTCTGCGTGTCTGCCTTCGGCGAACTTTTCGAATCCTCTGATCTCTGGAATCTGCAGGTAGCCCTTCTTGCAGTTACCTGCGTCGTCTAGGACAAGGACTATCTTTCCGTGACCTTCGAGTCGAGTTATCGGATTGATCACTATCTCTTTCATGTTTTGTTCCTCCTTGCTCTACCTCCGAGACTAGATGATGCGAGGGTGTACCTGTAGAAGGTTCCAACAGGGTCGGGTAGTCGATCCATGACTTTCTCTATGGACTCTTCATCTTGGAAGTCCACTATGCTTGCGACGAAGGATGCGGCCTTCGCTCCGTAGTCAGTCACCCTGTCGAGCGGCCCAAAGCAGCCTGTGCATGGCATCCTCGCCTTGACGCAGAGAGCTTGGCATCCGCCTCTCGTTGCTGGTCCGAGGCAGAGCAGGCCTTGGGTGAGAAGACACTTCTCTGGGTCTGGGATTACTTGATGGGGCCTTTTCAAGTCCTGGATCAAGATCTTGTCGGGTTTCGTCTCGTTGAGTGGACATTCGTCGCAGAGGGATTTCTCGGATGCGCCTATGACGGAGCCCTTCGATGGCAGAGTTCCTGATAGGAGTGCCTCAACTGCCTTCCATGTCACCTCGGGTGTTGGGGGGCATCCGGGAACGTAGTAGTCGACCTCTATTGCTCGGTCTATGGGAAGGAGTCTAGGAAGGACATCAGGAAGCTTGAGCTCCACGTCGTCGACCTTGATGCTGCGTTGCGGCGTGACTTTCTCAGGGTTTTCGACAGTCGGGATCTCGTGGTAGACGCGGGAGAAGAGTTCTTCTTCACCGTAGAGGTTGAGGAGGCCTGGGACTCCGCCCCAGGCGGAGCAGGCGCCGTATGCGACGACTATCTTCGACTTCTTCCTCAGAAGCTTGACCATGTGCTCGTGCTCGGTCATCCTCACTCCTCCGTTGATCAGGCTCGCGGTTATCGAGCCGTCCGGCAGCTTCTCAACATCCTCTTCCTTGAAGTCGAGCGCGACGGGCCAGAAGACGATGTCAGCGAGGTTCGTGAGGTCGAGTATCTTCTCGGCAAGGTCTACAGTGGCCTCTTCGCATCCGCCGCAGCTCGCGCACCAATACATCGCTATCCTCGGTTTCTCCATCAGACTTTCACCTGCACGCTTAGCTGCAGTGGGCCCAAGGCCTTGATCTGCTCCACCATCTCATGCGCGACCTTGACGAACTTCGCTGCTTCCGCAGCCGAGATCCACTCTAGCCTAAGCCTCTCCTTCTCGATGCCCAAGTTTCGAGCATCCTCTTGACCAGAGCCATCCTCCTCAGGGCCTTGTAGTTGCCCTCTGTGTTGGCCATCTCCAACAAGAATGGGTTAAGACCCGCCTCTGCTATGGATGCCCTGAACGTTGCCTCATGTATACCCGGTGAACAGGCTGCGACCACAACTCTGTTGAGATTGCATCTCTTTGCGTCTTCTTTGATGAGGTCGACATTCGAGGGTAACGCGTTCCTGCGGAGCTAGCGTTTTGCCTCGTAGGCGTAGCAGCCATCTCTTTCCCCCGCCTCTGCAACTTGTCCTGATTTAATCAATACCAGAATGTGCTGTAGCACCTTGTCCGCTGGAAGTCCGGTCGCAATTGCCAGCTCAGGAATCGTAAGGAGTCCTCTGGCGTTGAGCTCGGTCGAAATGGCTTTCCGTTCACGTTTGTTCTCCCTGATGGCATTAGTGAGTTCGTTCTTGATTATTTGTACATCTTTCGATTCGTTGTTACTCATCATTGGTTCTCCCTGACTTGCGCAGCATTAGTCTTGGTAGAGGTGATAAAAGACTTCATAAACTGAGCTGCATCGGACCTGCATCGCAACCGATTACGTTTGAGCCTAGTGTGCACTTTGCGGCAATTTGGCCATCGAACTCAAAGGCATATCTCGCGTCTGTCACTTGCCTTACAGGTGTCGACCGTGAAAACCGGGATTGTTCGTGGGACTGTTCGTTTTGCATCTCAAGATACCTTACCATAGACATCCAGGAGCTGTAGCCTCGTTGCGTCAAGTCGTTCCACGACGATATGGCAGAAGCGCCTGAGTAGCTCGTAGCCTAAGTCATGATCTTTTTCGCATTTGGTGCGAAGGCATCTCCCGTCTAGGGCGATGGCGCGTGTAGGTTCTACAGCGCGGGCGTGGAAGCGATAATGGTACGGGGGGATCAACCATGACCAACCGAGCACCTCATCCTCGCTAATAGTTTGAAGTATAGCGGAACCGCCTTTTGCCCCATGGATTTCCAATGCCACCTTGCCTTGGCGGATCATGTAGAACCGATCGGCTTCTTCACCCTCGCGAAAGAGATACTGGCCGGCTTTGAAGCGAACGTTGGATGCACATCCGACGATAAGCTTGAGGTAGCGCGGTTCAAGGTCTCTCAAGAATGGATGCTCTGCCAGGATGGGTTCAAGTGTTTCCATTGCCCTTGCCCTGCTGAAATGACTCCCGCGTGACTTAATTGACTTTCTAGGATGGCACGAACTCCAGGCACTGCACTACCTGGCGCCAGCAAGCAGTCCATCGAGAGGACTGAGAACCATATCTAAGTTCTTCCCGTAAGCCTTTGTGCTGAAAGGCGTGTACGTACTCTCACTTGTGACTTGACGCTCATCGGGACAACATCTCCAACCGTCTGTGTCAAGTGGCAGTAGGCCACTGCAAGATCGGCGCATCGTCGTGCAACCATCAGGTCGTCTTTCTTCGACCGTACCAGAAGGATGGCTTTGATGTGTGAAATCCGGTAACCGCGACCCCGGACAAGCGTAATCTTGGCTTTTACAGTCGCCTCGACATGAATGGGGGTGAATCGCAACTTCCTCTTGAAGTAGAGAAATGTCGTTATCAGGCAGGCGGCAAGAGATGACAGGAAGAGCTGATCCGCGCAGGGGTATCTTCCCAAGCCTCCAAATCTGGCGGGAGTATCGAATTTCAGATCGGGAAGACCTGAAAGATGGATTTTGCCGCCGGACTTGCCATCCCAAACCCCACAAGTCTCATAGTAGAGGATATCCCGGCTAACCAACTATGGTATCATCTCGAATGATTGTTCCACTGCTCAACAGGACTAGCAATAAGTATTATCTGTGTAGTCAGGTCTTGGATGAGTTGGTGATTTATGGGATGCGCGTCGATGAGACTGACGCGCCCGAAAACCTGTACTACTCAAAAGAACATCAGTGGCTGTCGGTTGAAGGGGAGAAATGTCGTGTTGGGCTGACCGATCATGCACAAAAGCAACTTCACGAAATCGTCTACGTCGATCTGCCACAGGTAGGTGCAGGAGTAGCTGCTGGACAGGTCATGGGCTCTGTCGAGTCTGTCAAGGCTGTGTCTGACATCCTCAGCCCCCTATCGGGCGAGGTCCTGGAAGTCAACAAGAACTTGCAGGAGAACCCGGGCACCATCAACACGAGTCCCTACAAGGATGGGTGGGTTGTGGTCGTCAAGGCATCATGGCTGAATGAGGACCTGAAATCTCTTCTTTCGGCCGAGGCATACTGTAGTCACGTCAAGACGCTTCTCGAAACCAAGTAGACAAACGCCGACTCTATGCACTAGGTTGTCAAGCTGGCAGTTCGCCATCACGATTGCGAGCGGTTATGTGATTCGGGCAATGTACCAGTATATACAGTGTGTCGCATAACAAAATAGACAGGTGCACAGAATCCTCCCCGGATGTCGAGATGAGCCCCACAGAGCCAAGAGTCGGTGTCTTCATCTGCCACTGCGGGGGGAACATCGGCAACACGGTCGACGTTGATAGGGTAAGGGAGACTGCGGCGGAATTGCGTCTTGTCAAGCACGCCGACACGAACAGGTGCCTGTGTAGCAGCTCAGGTCAAGATCTCAACTGGAGTAAGATACGCGAGCACGGATTGGAAAGGGTTGTAATCGGCTCATGCTGAAACGATTCTCCAGTGTCATTGTGGAGCGGCTCGAGGCAACTAGGCTACAACTTCTAGACGTCTATGGTACTCGCGGTCAAGACACGAAGTTCCAAACTCAAACGGTGGCTCAGGCATGCATACAGTACTCCGAATTCTGAATCAACATGGTGGCATCTTGCTCGATTCCTCACTTGACGAGAATTCGCGCGGCTGTAAAGCCAAATAGTTGCGATGATGTGATAGCTGGCTGGCAAACATTGTTCGTCATTGCGTGTATCAAGCAAGTGCCGGACACTACGGAAGTCAAGCTGGACCCTGAGAAAGGGACCCTGATCAGAGAAGGGATACCATCGGTCATCAATCCCAGCGATGTGAACGCTGTCGAGGAATGCCTGAAGCTGAGGGACGCTCATGGCGCAAAGGTCGCCGTGATGACTATGGGCCCACCTCAGGCAGAGGACGCCTTGAGAGACCTCTTAGCGATGGGGGTGGACCAAGCGATTCTACTCACTGACAGGACGATGGCAGGGGCTGACACGTTTGCGACAAGCTATACGCTATCGACCGCGATAAAGAGGCTCGAGAAGGACGAAGGCCTTGCGGATCTTCTTTTCTTCGGTAAGCAAGCGTTGGACGGAGAGACAGGGCAAGTAGGACCAGGGGTAGCAGCTAGACTCGGGATCCCAATAATCACCTACACGACCCGCATCCTCACCGTCGATCCTCAAGGGAGGACTGTGGTAGCTGTCAGAAGAACCGATGACATGACAGAAACCATGAAGGTCCCCATGCCCGCAGCCGTCTCAGTCTTCGAAAATGTGAACAAACCTCGCCGAGCCAGCATAGAAGGAATTCTACGTGCACAAAGAGCAGAGGTCAGGATTTGGAACAAGGACTCCATCAACGCTGACCCAAACAAGCTAGGTCTTCCGGGCTCTCCAACAATCGTGAGAAAGATGTTTATCCCCAAGCCGAGGGGAAGGGGAGAGATATTCGACGGTCGAAACGATCCGCCCGGTGCCGTAGGCTGGCTGAGAGGGAAGGTTCTCTCAAGTAGACCCTTCAGCGGGAAGACAACGGCCGTCTCTACCACGATCACAGAAGAGATCCAGCCAGTGGTCAAACGGGCTCCGGACTCGGATCGCAGACCAGTGTGGGTATATGTGGAGCAGAACGAGGGGCGCGCGGCTAGTGTCTCCTGGGAACTGCTCGGTGCTGGAGCAACACTCGCAAAGAAATTGGACACCCAACTCGAGGCTGTTGTGATAGGATATGAGGTGGAAGGCATTGCAACAGAAGCCGTAGACTACGGGGCTTCCAGGGTCTACCTGATCGATGACCCTCTTCTCAAGCATTATCGTACCGCGCCATATGCGAAAGCCTTGAGCGAAGTGGCGACCTCTCATCAGCCTGAAGTTCTGCTGATCGGAGCCACGCGAAACGGAAGAGACCTATCCGGCATGGTTGCCACAAGTATTCGTACGGGTCTAACGGCTGACTGCACTTCGCTCGACATAGAGCCCGACACAGGTCTGCTGCTTCAGATCAGGCCAACTTGGGGAGGACGGCAGCTTGCCATGATCGTGACGCCCAAGCACAAGCCTCAGATGAGTACGGTCAGGCCAGGTGTGTTCCCTAGGCCACCAAAGAGTCACAGGAAAGTGGAAATTGTGAGAGTCAAAATGGATTTTGAGGAGACGCAAATCCCCACCAAGATAGTTGATTTCGAATGGATTGAAAGGAGCAGCATGCTGCAAGAGTCTGACATAGTCGTCTCAGGCGGCAGAGGACTGGGCTCGGAGAAGAACTTCCAACTGGTAGGGGATCTGGCAAAGGTTCTTGGGGGAGCAGTTGGCGCCTCACGGAGAGCTGTCGAGTCTGGTTGGGCGGACAAGGAAATTCAGGTTGGGCAGACAGGTAAGACGATCAGGCCGAAGCTGTACATCGCAGCCGGCATCTCTGGATCCATTCAGCACTTGGTTGGCATAGAGGGCGCGGAGACCGTGATAGCGTTGAACGCTGATCCTGAAGCGCCCATCTTCAACTCATGCAACTATGGAGTGATAGGCGACGCCGTGAAGATACTTCCACTGCTGACAGAAGAGCTGGCACGCGAAAGGCCTCAGGGAGCAGGGCCCTTTGACGGAGAAGTTTGACGCGATAGTTGTGGGGGCAGGACCTGCCGGAGTCACCTCCGCATACGTGATGGCCAAGAACAACGTCAGCGTGGCCATGATTGAAAGAGGGGAATACCCGGGAAGTAAGAACGTCATCGGCGGCGTTCTCTACACTAACACCTTGAACGACCTGATGCCAGGGTTCTGGAACGAAGCGCCCCTTGAGCGAAGAATCGTCCAGCACTCCTACTGCCTAATAGGAAAAGGCGAGCACACGTTCATAACCTACAGGAACGCCGTGGAATCCGATCCTCCAAACGGCTACACGATCCTTCGCTCGAAGTTTGACAAGTGGTACAGCAAGAAAGCGCAGGAAGTGGGTGCCAAGCTGATCACGAAGACCAACGTCACTGAGCTGCTTTCGGAAAACGGTAGGGTAGTCGGCGTCAGAACAGACAGGGGAGACCTATCGGCCAACGTGGTAGTCGTGGCGGAAGGAGCGAACACAATGCTATGTGAGAAAGCTGGCCTGATCACAAAACGGCGACCCGACCAAATGGCCGTGGCCGTTAAAGAGATCGTTTCCTTGACGTCGGATCGCATCCAAGAAAGGTTCGCGCTGAAGGAGAGCGAGGGCGCGGCTATCCACTATATAGGCGCACCGTTCGAAGGACCCGTCGGATTTGGATTCCTCTACACCAACAAAGATTCACTCTCAGTGGGTTTTGGTGCAATCATCTCGACTATGATGAGGAAGGACGTGAAGCCATATGATTTGATCGAGAGGTTCAAGCAGGCTCCGTCACTGGACCCGTTTCTCCGAGATGGCACCGTCAAGGAGTATCAGGCTCACATGATACCCGAGGCAGGCTATGCGAGTATGCCCAAACTGTATTCGGACGGCGTGCTCGTCGTAGGAGACTCTGCGATGCTTGCGAACCCAGTCACAGGAGAGGGTGCAGACTTGGCGATTCTCTCAGGGAGACTGGCCGGCGAAGTTGCCCTACGTGCGCACAAAACAGAGAACTACACATCAAGAACACTGGCACAGTATCAGCGAATGCTCCTAGGCTCGTTCGCATTGAAGGACATGAAGAAGCTGTCAGGATTGTTGAAATACATTGAGGAGAACCCGGAGATCATGAGTTCGTACCCAGAGGTTTTCAATGCCACGCTCGGGAGCTGGTTCAAAGTAGACGGATCTACAAGATCCGAGAAGATCAAGAGAATCAGATCCATCGTCACGTCCAAACGGAAGACGAGCAAGATCATGAAGGACCTTTTCGTTATCTGGAGGAAATTGGTGTGAGACTCGAAGAGAAACTGTATCTACTCAGACATGTTGTCGATGAAGAATCGCACATCAAGGTGGACCAAGAAGCCTGTGGGAGATGCACCGACAGAGTCTGCCTCGATGTTTGTCCCGCGAACGTCTACTCGTACGTGGAGCCGAAAGTGTTCGTAGCTTACGAGAACTGTGTCGAGTGTGGCACATGCAGGATCGCCTGCCCATTCATCGAGTGGGTTAATCCAAAAGGAGGAGCAGGCATTTCATATCGATACGGCTGATTTGTACACTGTCTGCGGTGTCTTGTCCTTGATTACCTCGAGGAAAGAAATACCGCATCGTGAGTCTCTTAGCGAATTGGGCAAGTCGGGTCTGAATCCAAATAGTCGCCCTTGTATGCGGCTGCCTTTGCCTGGGAACCGCCGCAAACAGCTGTGAACCTACATTCCCCGCATTCTCCTTTTAGACGTGTCCGATCACGCAGGGCTTGGAATGTTGCGCTATTCCAGATTTCCCCGAACGATTGGGTTTTGAGGTTTCCCGCAACTGGATACTCTGGCATGAACATGCATGGGGTTACGTCACCGTTAGGTTGGATGTTGCAATATATCCTTCCAGCTGGGCAACCTCTAAGGTAGGGTGCGAACTTTCTGTAGATATTGTCTTGTCCCGCGCAATCGGACGAGGTGCAATTCGTTAGGGGACGTGTGGCAGAGGTCGTGCCCATCAGTGGGAACGAGCTGATGGTCCGAGCGGAAGACACTCTCCTGGGAGAACAGCTGGAGAACATCTTCGACTTGGTCGTTCTCTGCCCTGCCATCCTCCCCGAGCTTGGAATTGGCGAGCTCGCAGAGAAGTTGGGCTTGCACATTGGATCCGATGGTTTCCTGTTGGAGAGGCACTACAAGCTTAGGCCTGTCGATAGCCAGAACGACGGCGTCTTCCTTTCAGGCTGTTGTCTCGGACCGAAGGATGTAAGGGAGTCCGTAGTTGAGGCTCTCTCCACCGCGTCGAGGACTGCGTCGCTCCTCGGAAAGGGCGTGGTGACGATCAGTCCTGAGAAGGCATATGTGATATCCGAGAGGTGTGATTCTTGCAGTGAATGCGTGAAGGCCTGTCCGACGCGCGCGATAGAACTCCTCGAGAGCGGCGCGAAAGTCAAATCCATTTCTTGTGTCGGATGTGGGCTATGCATTCCCATCTGTCCGAAGGATGCCATTGACCTCAAGAACTCGACCGAGTCACAGTTGATGGCCACGATTGAAGGAACCGCAGGGGCAACCACAACTATGCCAAAGATCATAGCCTTCGTCGAGGCAACTTCAGCCTACACAGCTTGCGATTTGGTCGGCCTTGGTAGGCAACACTACCCGACAAACGTTCGCGTAGTCAGCGTGCCATCAGTCGGAAGGCTTCACGCCAGGCATCTTCTCGCAGCGTTCTCGGCAGGTGCAGATGGCGTGATAATGGTTGAGGGAGAGGGAACAGTTCTTGGTGAAGAGAGATTCCGAACACACGTGAACGAAATCAGAAAGATGGTCGCAAGTAGAGGAATAGAGCCTCTCCGCGTATTTGCGACTAGAACAACGATACCGCAGTTTGCGAAGCTGGCCTCCGTTTTTGCGACTTTCACTGAAAGGGTGCGGAAACTGGGGCCGCTTCCTCCAGAGGCGCGATCAAACATCAAGCAGGTGGCCGTTCTCCGATGAGCGGACAGAAAGACACCATCTGGATGGGCATGACAACCGAAACTCTTCGGGTGAGCGCGCAACAATGATAACACGCAGGATCTCTCTCCCGCTCCATGTTGAGGAAAGAATCCCCTAACCACCTCACTTTCTCGCCCTACTCAAACCTGGACGGCTTATCGACTCCCATCGGTCAGATTCTCTTCTCTCCGTCTTTCTTGCTCGTCTCCGAGTCATGGGGCGGCGGGCGCAGTAGTGACAAGAGTGCTTTGTCTGACAACTCCCTAGGCTTAGCAGAATCTTGAATGGATTTCAGGACTTTAGCTTCTGTCTCGGTTGTCACCGTCCATGGTTTCGATATTCTCCAAGTTAGTTTTGAGCAGATTGCTGGTTCGGGGTATACTCCTGGGTCGTGCAATTTGAAGTTCATGAACTCAACAGGGATTTCCTGGTAGCAGCTCTTGATCGTCCGTGCGAGTTGCTCGGGGTCGGTAGCGATCATGTTTGCATTCTCTTCGATCAGGTCTACAAGAGTTATCTGCTTCCTGAATCGTTCAATGCTTTCGATGGGTATGTTGTAGAGGTATGGAGTTGGTGCTTCCGCTCCGATAATGTTCCTGCGCTCGTCAACACCGTTTCTCATGAGACAGGATAATGCTTGACCAGGCTGATGGCCGGATGATTCAACTCCACACACGATCAGATACCGAATATTCGGGTTGGCAACGATGTTGCACACGATCTTCTCGATACCGATATTCTCGGTCTGAAGTATCCCCGCAAGGGCGGCGCCGCTCTCGACTGCCAAACTCGAGAGCCTCTGAAGGTATTCGGGTATCTTGTCGTAGAATGTGTGGAGCAGTATCACAACGGCAACAGGAGAATAATCGTTTCCGCGTAGGTAGTGACCCTCCTCCGGAGGATACTCCAGTGGAGGCTTCACCTTTCTAACAGCAGGGTTCGCCTCTTGGTTCATCTCAGGATAACGCTCGCGTTATGATTCGTTCCTTTGACACTTGAAGTTTTCAAAAGAGCCGCGAGAAAAACCTACAAAGAACCACCGCTCAGGGATTCTTTCCCTAACCCGTCAGGAGTAGGAGATGGGAAGTTTGTGCGTGTGCACCATGAGACCCAGCGATGAACGGTATCTTAGTGCGCGCCACCACCTCGTCGTGACTGGCCGACAACTGGTTCTCACTCGGCTTGTAGACACAAGCGTATCTAGTCTGCTGCGACACAGCAACCTAGTCTGTCATGAGATAGTGAAAGATTGGTCGATCAACTCTTCAGATACTCGCGCAGGATCGCAAGCCCGTCACTGTCGTTAATGTGGCAAACGGTGTCTCCCGTCGCTAGGTCCCTCGCTATCTTGACCGCTGGCCGCGAGCCAAGAGTGGATATGAGCTTCTTCCAGCCGTGTGGGTGTCTTGTGACGACGTGCGTGGTGCCGTCCCAAATCATCTCAGCTAGGCTCCGAGGAAGCTTGGAGGGCAACGACCCTGACTTGACGACGGCGTAGCCGAGGCTCGCCGAGGCCCTGTGAAGTCTATCCGTGTCAATAGGGTCTCTCAAGACGACCCAGAGTTCCTTTCCCGACGGGAATGGTACAATCTCGACGTCCTTGACTCCGCGGAACCGTCTGAGTTCGGGAACGAGGTACTCGGGATCGATGATCATGAACGTGTGAGGGAATGTGTCCCAAAGAAAAGGGTTTCCGGGAGTTGCTAGGATTCCGGCGGGCGTCATAACTTGAACGATGATTCTCTCTGTGCCCCCCACTATGTAGGGACAAAGGGCAGAGTCTGGCTACTGTCCTACTCATCTGGGTATGCTAGTCTGCAAGCCCCAGAGGCGCATGTAGTCATAAAGTCCGCATCCATGACAGTTCTCCTCTTTGACCACGCTTCTTCCATTTTCCATTCTTCTCGCTCCAAATATGCATCGTCGCATGCAGACCCCGCAACCATCACAGTCGTCCGCGTTGATTCTTGCTACGAGCCTAGATCTTGCTATGTGATGCTTAACTCCATAGTTCATGAAAGCTCTCAAGTAGGTGCAGCAGCACGAGCAGCTGGGGACCGCTGTGCCTCCATCGAGACATTGTTCCCTTCAATCTGTCATGACGAAGAATCAGCACCGGTTGAATCAGACTCCGGCTGGGGCTGTGAAAGATAGTAGACGTCAGCCAGAGCCTTCTTGACCAAGGACGGCTTCCCCTCGAAAACTAGGTGAAGATCATCCTCGAATTCGACCAACACTCCAAACTGCTCAGCCACATCCTGAACTCTTCCTTCTCCAATAGGCTGCGGCAATGTCAACCTTGCCCAACCTGCGTTGGGGCCTCTGGGAAGCCCAGGCAGAAAGCGTGATTCGCCATATACCATTGGCCCCTCAGAGTCATCAAGTTCGGCCTGCGAAATCCTTTCCATCCAATACTTTGCGCGCGCGTCTCCCAGTTCCAGGCTAGCCGACATCATCTCGATTTTCGCTTTCTCAATACTTCGTTCCAAAGCCACTAACGGATCTCCCGTCATTCTGTCCGAACCAACACAGGGATCAGATGGAGTTGTGCGAACCAGATGTAGAAGAGTCTTGGAATCCCGCAATTGCGATGCGTCCACTTTCAGATCGTGTGCTGCCAACTCCTCAAACAGTCTGAACAGAGTCAACCAGGTTCTTTCGAACCGTCTAATCGCCATGTCTGAGGATGTCAACTGAGTCGAGTTCTCTAATAGTGCTAGACGAGATCGACACACGCGATGACATAAGCCTTCTCATTTGCTGCGAGATGGCTTCCTCGATTCGGATTTTTTGGAGACGGCCGCTCGCGAAAGAGTTTCTATGATTTATATACAAATCGCTGATAAAACATCGACTACAACCTCATGGCATCCTTGGCGATCAAGCATGATTGCGCTCTATGCACTGTTCTTCGCAATGGGAACAATAGCCTGCGTGCTCTTCGGAGCGTGGAATGTTGCCACATGGTTCAAGGTTGCTGACGACTTCAGGCGAACTATTCGGAACGCCATCAGATCCGTGTTCAGCCGGAGAATCCTACGGCTTGCCAAGGCGTTCTTCTCCAATTCCCTACTGTTCACGAGACTCACAAAGGAGAGCATGACCAGAGGAGTGGTTATTTCGGCATTCCTGATCAGCTACATCGGAGTCATCTTGATCAATCATCTCATGGCAGAACTTGTTCCAAAGATCGGCCCCGAAGACCCTGTTTCCATCTTCCTCTATGCTCCCTTCCTTCCCTCGTACTTCTTTGAGGTTGTCCCGTTGGGAGCTATCGGTCCGTTAGGGAACCTTTACGGGTTTGCAGACAACTCGTTCATGGCTGTGATCATTTTCGGCGAGGTGTGGTTTGCCTACCGCAGGTTCATACTCAAGGAATCGCCGCTCAAGACCACGTTCGCAGACGTGTCCGCGATCATTCTAACCGTTGCTTGGTTACTGATGAGACTGGTAGGCGAGGGCGTCTCGCTTCTACAATACAACGTCCCCGCGTCCATTGGAAGCTACTGGTTCCTTGCGTACGGAATCTCGCAGGTACTGAAACCCTTCACGTTGGACTTGGCGTATGTAGCGTACACAATGTGGTCGCTGTCCGGCCTCCTACTCGCCATCTTCATGACCTCCATACCGCTGAACTCGAAGCTTTGGCACATCTTCACGGCGCCGCTTGTTGTTCTTGCAAACGCTCGCCGAGGCCAAGAAGTGAAGATTGAGACGCGTTCATCCACGAGAGCGTTCTCTGTTAAACAAATGGTGGAGATTGACGGATGTCTCAGTTGTGGAATTTGCGCTGACAATTGCGAAGTGTACTCCGAAACAGCAAATCCGGGGACTGTCTATGTGGGCATACTGAAGAACCTCAGATCGATCATGCGACGAAGACACGGACCAATAGCGAAGATACTCAGGCAAGAAGAGCCCACAGCAACCGAACTCAAGCTCTTCTCGCGTGGTGTCTACTACTGCACGCTATGCGCAAGATGCCGAGAGGTGTGCCCGATAGGCATCGACACGCGTTCTCTCGGGAGGGCGATACGAGAATTACTCGTTAGCGAAGGGCACTATCCGGCCAACTTCAACCTGATGAGAGACGCAGTCGCCTCAACTCACAACATTCTGGGTCTTCCGAATTCGGAGAGAGCAATGTGGGTTGAATATCTTCCAAACCCAGATGAGACGCTGACGAAGAAGACGCATGCAGAGGTGGCGTATTTTGTGGGCTGCATGTCCTCATTCTCTCCAACAGTGCAAGATGTGCCAGTGGCTGTCGCCCAGATCCTTAAACACGGAGGCGTAGACTTCGCGATCCTTGGAGAGAATGAATGGTGCTGCGGCTATCCGCTCGTCTGGGCGGGGATGCGAAGAGAAGCCGAAGAGTTGAGGAAGTCAAACACAAAGAGAATAGCTGACCTCGGTGTCAAGACCGCCATATTCTCCTGTCCGTCGTGCTATCATTCATGGAAGACCGAGTATGACGTCGACATCGAAATCCTCCACCACTCTCAATACATACTGCGACTGATCAGGGAAGGAAAGATCCAACTGAAGCCGTTGAACGCCACCGTCACATATCACGATCCTTGCGACTTGGGCAGAAACTCAGGCGTATACGAAGCTCCGAGGGATGTCATCAGAAGCATCCCTGGCCTTTCCTTCACTGAGATGGGTTTCAACAGAGAGAAAGCACTTTGCTGCGGGGGAGGAGGGGATGTGGAAGTCGTTGATGAGAACTTCCCCGGAGCAATCGCCAAGCAGTTGATATCTCTCGCGAAGGAAACAGGCGCCGAGACGGTCGTCACTGCCTGTCAGCAATGCAAGCGCACCATGTTGAAGGCACTGTCGAAGGAAGCCCCCGAACGCAGTCCCCTGAAGGTTGTGGATCTGGCGGAGCTTGTTCTGAAATCCATTGAGGGATGAGCGGCTGCTGGGCCGTCTCTAATCGCCTTTCTCCCGAAACTCCGATCCCCAAATTCATCCCGCGTCCGTCGTAGCGGGAACCTTGCGGGAAAGCGAGGGGGCGGGCCTTCACCTGTTAGGATACCCTTCTCGCATCGGACAAGGTCAGAGTCAGTGCTAAGGCTGAGTCTTCGTGCAGAAACCTTCATCGATACTCGCGTAATCACCAGATTCCTCTAACGCGCGGTTGATGGCTATCTCGGCGATCGTCTTGTGTCTGAAGGCAATTTGGCTCAAGCCGCATACGACCCTCAAGATCGAGCTTCGACATAGAGGGGCCTGAACCGTTTCCGAGAGACGATCGGTAATTCTGCTCGCGTCCTCCCCCAGCCTGTTGATCTTTTCAATGACGTGATTTGCTTGAGCAAGATCCCGTGTGATGAGAGCACTCACCGCCCCTTCTGATACCTCCGTGATCGAGGCGTCAAGGCCGGAGATTTCGGTCACGGCATCATCTTGCAAGCAGAAGCAGCGTTCCAGCAGCTTCGCGGTTTCTTTCGCCATTGCTTCCACGCAGTTGGCGATCGCCTTGAGATTGCTCAGGACAGCTCTATCACCAAGTAGCCAGAATTGCGACCTGATTCCCAAAGCCTCGGCCAACTTTCGGTCTTGGGTCGAAGACAGCAGTTGCCTGACTGCGAGCCAGTAGACTCGGTCGCCCTCCTTTCCCATGGCTGTAGTATTGGGGAGATCGTCGGCTCTCCTGTCGATGAGCGCTTTTACTACGGTTTCTCGCATGAACGAAGAGATCAGATGGAGCCTACGGATCGAGTTGTCCATCGAGGGCTTGGAGGGGTCTGCCAGACTCTGCAGGACAGTGAGGCTGTCGGTTTGCTCTGAAACAAGGAGACCCACGAGAGAGGATGTCACTTTCTCCAGTTCTCGCACGTGTTCTGGTTTGAACCGTGTTCTCGATTGGATCCAAATCATCTTATGTCCGACTAGGTAAGCGCCGATCAGCATTCTGCAAAGCATGCTAGGCGCTTCGCAAAGGTCGGCGTTGATCACGCAGACTCTCGGCCCTGCTTCGACCTCATGTCTCCTAGTAACGAGTCTCAGCGCAGTGTCATCGATGTTATCGACGAGCAGGTAGTCCCCGCCTTTCAGCTTGAGGGCATCCACCCAGTGCTTGGGGAGGGTAACGGCTAGGGTCGACCTTCCTAGCTTCAAGACCTTTCGAACCGATACGGTCAACAAGGTGCGCCTCCGCGTGCGGGACGCGCCCTGAGACGCTTGACTATATACTACGTTATATAACTTAGCCACATAGTCACGATACTAAATGTTACACGGGCTAGAATATGTAGAGCTACGTACTTCAGACGACGCGAGGTGAAGAGTACGTGAAACTGCTCAGCAAATATGAGTTTCATGATAACCTACTGTACTCCCGAGACCATATCTGGGTCAGAGTCGCTGAAGAGGAGAATCCGCACTCCAAGGTGTATGTCGGACTCACGGACTTCGCCCAGCAGAATGTTGGACCGATAGAATTCGTCCGGATCCTGCCGAAAGGCCGATACGTCAGCCGGGGACACCCCTTCGGATCCATCGAGTCCGGAAGGAGGATCGTGCTTCTTCGAGCGCCAGTTCTCGGCCTGATTCAAGAGGTCAACGACGAACTACGGGAACGCCCCGAGCTCATCAACAGCGACCCCTATGGACGCGGTTGGGTCGCCGCCTTCCAACCCTTCCAACTTGAAGACGACAAGAAAGAGCTCGTTTCAAAGCCTGAAGAACTGGAGCGGCTTGTCGCAACAAGACTACGCTAGAAGGATGGGCACTGCTCATGTCCCTCGAGAAGACCGTGACGGACCTCCTCGGGAGCGATGGAGTCTCCACCAGCTACTTAGAAAGAATCGCGTATAGCCACGACCTTGCCCCTATTCCCCACAACATCGCGCGACTGTTCAACAGTCTCCCTGACATCATCGTCAAACCCCAGAGCCTCGAAGAAGTCGCCGGCGTCATGAAGCTCGCCAACAGGCTCAAGGTGCCCGTCACACCCCGTGGCTCAGCCACCTGGGGATACGGCGGAGCGGTTCCTACAATGGGAGGAATTCTCTTGGACCTGCGAGGCCTGAACAAGATCGTCTCATTTGATGAAACCAAGGGCCTTCTCACGGTTCAATCAGGCGCGGTCTGGAAGGACATCATGGACTTCCTGGAGAAGACGAGTTGGGAGCTACCAGTCTATCCTTCTAGCGCACCGAGTTCCACGGTGGGAGGGTTCGCGGCCACGGGAGGCTTGGGCTATGGCTCACTTGAGCACGGGAGCCTTGTGGAAAACGTTGCGTCGATTGCTGCTATTCTACCAACCGGAGAAAAACTGGTTGTTGGTCCCAATTCCGACTGGGTTACGCTCCGCCAACTGTTCGGCTCGGAAGGAACACTCTGCGTATTTGGAGAGCTGACCCTTAGGCTTGTGCCTAGGAAGCCGTCAGCAGCCCCATTCTTGGCCTATTTTCATCAACTGTCGAGCGCTGTGGAAGTCGCCAACGACTTGGTCCGAAGAACAAGGCCGTTCAGCTTGATCTTGAGAGCCTTCGGTTTCCTAAGAGCTCGTGAAGGAGCGCTGCTCAGTCCTGAAGACGCTGAATCAGGAGCCATCATCTTCGGATACTACGCGGGCACGCCCGAAGAAGTCGAAGAATCTCTGAGCAGCTTTGCTCGCATGGTCACCGACAGAGGCGGCAGCCTCAGGCCACGGGAGGAAGCTGAATTCGAATGGAGTGAGCGATTCTATCCGCTTCGAATCAAGAAACTTGGGCCGACCGTCTTGACCTCGGACGTCTTGGTGCCCTCGAACCGTCTGATTGAGATGATTCAGTATGCGTGGCAGCTCGGTTGCGATGCCTCCGTGGATGTGGAAATTGAGAACATCTGGATTTCTCCGGATCAAGTGCTGTTCTTTCCACTGTTTCTGAGCGATGAGCGCCGCACCTTCCGATACCTCAGTCATTCCGCGATTACAAAGAAGCTGATCGATCGTGCGATTGCGATGGGCGGGCGCTCCTATGGTTACGGCGTCTGGAATTCGTTTCACTTCGCCGCTTCGGAGCCGACAAGGAGGAAGGAATTCGCCAAATTAAAGACCCTGTTGGATCCCAACGGCGTTCTCAACCCGGGCAAGACCTTGACAGCGAAGACCAGGCTCGGCTTGCCCCTCCCCAAGGTCCTGTACTCTGGATTCCTAGAAACTCTATGGCGATTGGGAGGGTGGTTCTAAGTGTCGAGCGCATTGCTATCCAAGCTTCAGAGGGAAGACATCTTTGCCTGCGCCCAATGCGGCTACTGCGTGAAGTGGTGTCCAATCTACGATCGGTCGGGCTGGGAGTCCACATCGCCGCGCGGGAAACTCTTTCTGGTGAAAAAGATGCTTGAGAACAATGGCGCTGACCTCTTCGCTTCAAACACTCGAATGGCATCGGAATTCGTGCAACGACTGTTTGACTGCACCACCTGTGGACGATGCACGGAGAAATGCCATCTGGAGTTGGACTTGCTGGATCTTTGGCTCAGGCTGAGAGAACTTGCCGTGAGGCAAGGGCTGGCACCGCAATCCGTGGGGCTTATGGAGAAGACGCTCTTCGGACCGAAGAATGTCTTCGGAATGGACGCACAGTCCCGGCGGGATTGGGCAACGTACACTGGTGCTGACGTCAGAGTTCAAGACCGGGCTGATGTAGTCTACTTTGTCGGGTGCGTCACCGCCTATTCGGGCCGAAGCCAAGGGATCGCTCAGGCCATCACCGCCATCCTCAACCACGTGGGCGAAAACTGGAGCCTCATGACCGAGGAGTGGTGTTGCGGCCATCCCCTCACCGTCAGCGGTGCCACGGAAGGCTATCGAGAAATCGCTGAGCATAATGTGCGAAACATCGAAAGCATGCATGCCAAGACCGTGGTTAGCGGATGCCCTGGCTGTTGCTTAGCCCTCCGAGAAGAATATCCTCGGGTGCTCGGGAGCAAGCCGGACTTTGAGGTCGTTCACTTCACCCAGCTCCTCGACCGGTACGTCAATGAGGGCAAGATCCGCATTCCCAAGCTGCACGCCGCCGCCACCTACCACGACCCTTGCGAACTCGCCCGTCTTGGCGGAGTGGTGGACGAACCTAGGCGAGTGCTAGCCTCCTTCGTCGAGAAATTCATCGAACCTGAGGAAAGCGGTAGCATCGGAAGATGCTGCGGGTCAGGAGGGCTGCTCAAGGCCACCAACAGCGCCGTGTCCGGCGACCTAGCGGAGAAACGCTTTGCAATGCTCGACCGGACAGGCGCGGACGTTATTACGTCCGCATGCCCTTCTTGCGGTCAGACCCTGGGGGAAGCGTCGTCTAAGTTTCCGGACTCCAAGCGAGTTCAGGATCTCGCGGAACTCGTGGCCCAGCAAATGGGTCTGACATAGACACGCTCCCCTGGGGCCTGGTCCGTATCCGGGCCGGGAGCAGAACATCTGGACTGAGTTTCCTATTCTCGAGCTGGGCACTCTTGAGATGCCGTTCACGACACAACGTTCGACGGTAGCGGTGCTTGTCACACGACCGATTGGATGGACTGGCAGTACGACCGGAACGATCCTTTCAAGCGCTGGTGAGATTACCTCGCCAACTACGAGTTCGCTAATTCGGCGATTTCACGCTCTAGGCACATCAAGTGACATGCGCGCAAGTTGAGATATGACAAATTCCTCTCGTCCGTCATCAGTCATTCCGATGGCGAGTTCGTGCGTCCTTTGAATGAATTCTGTAAGTGATTGGACTTGTAGGGTGTATAATGAAGCTAGCTCTTCACGATCGTTTTCAGCTCGTGCTACCGCTTCAGCACCTGCTATGCCGCTCTCAATGGCTAGCCGAACGCCTTCGCCAGACAGGTGGTTACAGAAACCTGCGGCATCTCCGACCAAGATTACGTTTCCCTCTCCGCATGGTGCTGGGCCGTACGGGATTGCCGCGGCTTCTCTCCTTTCTAGCCGAATGGGGTTGAAGGCAAACTCCCGGCGTAGCCACTCTTTGAATCTGCTGATGCAATCTGACGCGGGCATACGATGCCTGTGGGGAACCCCTGTTCCAACTACGAGGCGTCTGTCCTTAGGTATGACGTAACTGTAGGAGGGTGTGATATCGCCTTTGAAGAAGGCGTAGAAGTATTCGCCAAAGTCTCCCTCTGCTGACCAACGCTCCTGCAGAATCTGTAGATGATCCACCTCTAGACTAGGATAGAGTTGTCGTTGCACAGCGGAGAAAGTGCCGTCCGCTCCCATGAGGTATCGGGTCGAATACCTAATTGCGTTTCCGCCCACACGTACGAGAGGTTTGATGTCTCCATCTCTTTCGAATTTTACAAACTCAGCTTCATGTAGTATGGTTGTGCCTGATTTTTCAGCTGCTCTGCGCAGCCATTCGTCGAATCGATCACGATCGACGTTCAGAAGTCCATAATTCCTGACGTTCCCACCGTTGCTTCTCCCGCTGGGCGGAACGTAAAAGAGTCCTATTGTCGGAGGAGAGCACATGACCTCCCTAGGGATCTTCAATCCGAGATCATCTAAGAGGTCGACGCAGACATGGGGGAGTACGCCTCCACATGGTTTATGCCGAGTTGGTGTGCCCTTCTCCACGAGTAGGGTCTTGAATCCCAACTGCGAGCACTTTAGAGCTGCTGTGGCTCCTGCTGGGCCGCCTCCAACAACTACAACATCTAAGTTCCGCATTTCTCAACCACGTCATGAACAATTCTATTCCTGCTGATCCGGTTGAGAAGTTTGGAGAGAAGCTCTATCTTGAGTTGCGTCTGAGCTTCAAAGTTTCCCTTGTAAGCATCCTCCATCTTCCCTAAATCATAGCATGTTTGATCGTCGATGTCTACGATTATGCCTGGCACTCCCACTTCCTCAAGCTCGTCTCGATGCTTGCAGTAAAAGGCGTTGCAGCAACAGCCGATGTAGCCTTTCGCGTTACGCTTCTTCATAGTTTTCAAGATCTCTATCAAATGCTCGAAGTTTTGGATTGTAACAGGTTTCAGGCCGACTGCCTCAGCCAACTCATATATCTTTCCAAAGGAGCATCCTGCGCACTTTATGCAACCCTCCTTCTTCCTGTATTCGCAGGATGGCGGTTTTGCGCAGTATGGTAAGAGGACGTAATCGCAACCTTCGCTTAGCACGCGTTTTGAGTATCTCGTGATTGGGTATAAGTGGTCTGCTTCAGTCAAGCTGATGCCGAAGCTTTCATATGACGCTTTATCAGCAGCTTCAAAGATCAGATTCGCCAGATCTTCTGCGGCTATACCTGGCATTTGAACTTCATTCGTTGCGAAGAAGTCTTGGATGATACTTCGAACAGAGTCCTGATTACAAGGAGCGAACTTTAGAGCCGCTTCCAGATCGAGTATCGCCCTTGAGGGGAATGTGAAGAAGTCGCCTGTGATGAGAATGCTCTTGATACAATCGGCCCTTCTATCCAGGGCAAGGCATACTCGGATCAAACCCCCTGGCCGCTTATCGATAGCCTGTAGCACGGCCGCTGCGTTTGGGGGTCTCCTATCGAGAAAGATCCACTCATCCGATTGAAATGTGAGCAGCTCTTCCGCGAGTGACTTCTTCTCTACAGCCGTTAACGAGCCTTTGACAAGTTTGACGGCGAAGGTTCGTTCGAAACCTCTTCTCAACGCTTCCTTGATCGCCCTGTAGCTTGGCTGATAACCTAATTCCCACTTGATGCACGTTACCCTCTCCCTTGCCGACCTAAGTTCCTTATCCTTGAGCTTTATGATTGGTATGTTCAGGGCGCGAACCATCGTTTCAATGTCAAAATCGACAAGTAGTGTGCCTTGAAAAAGGAATGTCTCTTCCCGTTCCACGCCGCCTGTGCCGGAAATCTTTCTACCGTCCACTTCTATGTCATTCTTCGCTCGAAAGGCAGCTCGTATCCCTAGACTGTTCAGTGCGTGGACTGGGCCTTCACACATGACTTTGAAGAGCTCTTCCATGCTTTGATAGCTAGGTATAGTATCCTTGGAGGCGATGACCTCCCATCCTAAGGACGATCTGTCGAAATATATGGCGCCTCCACCAGTCACCCGCCTGTTGACGTCTATGCTGTTCCTCTTGACAAAGTCAAGTCGAACCTCATGCTCTACGTCCTGATGGTACCCCACAAGGACGGCCGGCGGGTCAAACTGCAGGAAACGTATCGTGTTGGGGATCAGATGGTTACCTCTACACCTGAGGAGGACATCGTCTAGGGCCATGTTCTCCGCAGCAGTACGCTTGACAGTATCGAGCAGTCTCCACTTTTCCATCCATTGGCACTTCCGATTGAGCGGTTGACAAGGGAGTTCATGTCATGCGCTTACGGGACTCGTCTGTGGAGCTAGATCCTCCCACAGGAGCGAGCAGCATTTCTCGTGGAGCCTCACGCTAAGACCCAGTTTCTCTGCAAATCCATGGGCTTCTTCGCTCGGGTATGCGATTCCATTCACTCCCGCTTTGATCGCTAGGATGTCCGTTTCGACTTTATGTTGGCCTCTTGGTCTAGCGCATCCTAGTAGCAGGGGGGTTTCCGGCATCAGGAGTCTTGAGGCCAATACAACTCGGGCAACATCCAGAGGTAGGGGCGGTGACGTATGCTCCATCTTTGTGTTGCTTAGAGGCGTGAGGGCGACGACAACTACGGCAGCTCGATTGTGCTTTGAGACCATTTCCAATGCCGTCTTCTCGCCCTTCAGTTCTCCGTAGTGTATCCCTACGACGATGTGCGGGACCGTTGGGATGCCGTTCTCATCGAGTAAAGAAAGCGAACGGTCGAATGAGCGTATATCGTCGTTTAGATGATAGACTCCTCTGACGGTGTCGTTTGATCCGATGATGTCGATCATGGCGGCAGCGATGCCAGCGTTGGCCAAGGCCTTTGCCACGGAGGCATCGACGAGACCGGTGTGTATAACCGTCCGTAGCCCAAGGTCTTGGTTCACTCGCTTGATTGTTGGGACGAACTTCATGAGGGGGACCTTTCCATCGTTGAGGCATCCACCGCTGATGAGGCATCCTGAGCCACCTTGGTTCTTGATCTCGGTGCACACCTTGAGTAATTCCTTGGGCGTTGTCGCAGGGATCATAGTCTCCAATAGTTGTCCATTACAGTGATCGCACTCAAGATGACAGAACCTGCCCGTGACGGAGATCCCTGGAAACCGGTGAGAATCGTTTGCCCGATAGAATGATGTTTCGTAGTGTACCATGCCGGGTATGTAGAAATGGATCAGATTCGAGAAATGCTTTCGGGATAGGTCATATGCTTCACTGAAAAGTTCGTTCAGGCTGTGAGCGTTCTGCTCGAAGCACTGCTTCAACACATCACGTTGACTATCAGTCGAGGCAACGTCTTCTAAACGGCGCTTACGCAATCTTGGCAATCCAAGCCCTCTATCCACACTCTTGATGGTGTGTCAGAGTAATCCCATAGCTGCCTCCTTATGATACTGACATCATTCTCATCAGGAGCAAACGGAAAGTTCCTCAGCTCGCCGATATATGCTTGAAAAGGTGTCGAGTCTGAGAAGGGTCTGTCACAAGCATTCTCCCTCTTCTTGGTGGAGCATCCTGAGGTCATGAATGGCAAGCCGCTGTCGATGGCGCTATCAAGTGCGTTCTCGTCAATACCTAGGCCCACGAGTTTTCCATCCCCGTCGAACTTCATTCTATCCGCTGAAGTCATGCCTTTGTTAATGAGATATCTTGCCAACTGCACTCGTCTATACGAGCCGATCGGAGGCTGCCTATGTTGATGCATCAATGAGCCTTCCTCGGGGAAGAAAGAGAAGAGGTGGCTGAGCGCGCCAATATTGTACGCCCTCTGAATTGTTTCTATCATCTCCTCTTCTGTCTCTGCTAGGCCTACTATCAGGTGTATGCCTACGTTATGTCTGCCGAAGACCTGCACTGCTTCTTCCACCGTTTTCCAATATCTTTCCCATCTATGCGGACCCGAGACACCTCTACCTCTAAGCTTATGGAATAGCTCTGGTGTTGCGGCGTCGATTGCTATGCCGATCTTGTCGGCTCCCGCGTCGTTGGCTTCAAGGAGCCAGTTCTTATCTACGATCGTCGGTGCGATCAGCGCGGATACAGCATCGATTCTGTCGTGAAGTCTTCCTACAATACTCAAGGTATCGCTTGGAGCTCTTCTATGGGTTACCATCGAGATGCAGACTCTTTCCACGTGAGAGCAGAGTTCCGAATCCATCCTGTTCATGATTTCATCCATCTTGAACGTGGGCCAGTCAACTCGAATGAAACTCTGATCCCTCCAGGATTGAGTAGTCTCTCTTGCCCGTGATAGGCCGCAGTAAGCGCATCGCCCAACGCATCCATCGCGGTATGTTAGGAGGAAGTTGAGACAGCATAGCCTCGCATCCCGAAAGAATCTCCCTGGCATAAGACCTAAGGTAATGGCCGCTGCGTAACTTGTCCTCACGTATTCGGGCGACTCTTGAACAGGGGGCTCTCTAGCCAAGTGCAGGTCCGAAATCAAACCGCGTTCGCTCTTAGATCTCATATCGCAGATTGCGTGCTCGCCGCGAACCCTGAAGTCACGCGCTACTTCTTGAACAGTTTCGGCTGTTCCGCTTGCGCAAACTTTTCGATCTGGGCAGGATCGGTCATCAGGTTCTTCAGTTCATCGTCTGGCTTCGACGGCTGAAGCACGGCGAGCCAGCCCTTTCCGTACGGGTCTTCATTGAGTAACTTCGGCTGCGTCTTCAGTGCCTCGTTTGCCTCAACTATGGTTCCGGAGAGCGGAGACTTCAGGGGCCCCACCCACTTGCCGGTCTCCATCGTACCTAAGGGCTTACCGGATTCGACCTGTCTCCCTTTGGGCATCAGTCTCACAAACAGAATCGACCCAGCGGCCTGTTGAGCCATGTCGGTTACACCAACGCGCACTGATCCGTCTTCTTTTTTCACCCACAGATGATCTGCAGAGTAGAAGAGCCCCTCGGGATACTCGAACCTGTCAAGGATCTTTGTCATATGTAATCGTCTACAAAGAGGATACGCGTAGGGCAGAAAAGCCTTTCCAGCTATCGGTCTCAACCAACAGAACGGCACCAGCTGATATCTCGTAACCGTCTTGGGGTCTGTACCGACTCTTCTCGCCTTCGTTCCCAGACCGGCCTGCTTCCGACCTATCGTGACGTACTCGCTAGTTCGCTAGTTCTGGGGTCCAACAGGGATTTGCTCGTCCGCGTCTGTCGTCACTTTCGAACCGTTGGCCAGAACTTGCGACGGTACAGCATATCCGTGTGGATCGGGTCTATCGGCCTCTCGCTCGACGATTACCCAGTTGTAGCCTGGAATTTCTGGAGCACTTCGTCAACAGGGCTCATATTGAGCTCTAGACCAAGCGTGGCCTGATCGGTGCCCATGCACAGGCCCAACAGCTGAGTGTAGTAGAACACTGGAAATGATGTCTCAGCGCCAAGCAGGGCTCCAATTGCCTCCTGCCTCGCGTCGTACATCCTCATGCAGAAGGGACACGTCGTAACCAGTCCGTCGAAGCCAGCCGTTCTCAGCTTCTGAAGCTTAGCGCCCGCGATCTTCAACGAGGACTCTCCTGCTGAGACCGCTATTCCTGCACCGCAGCAGTCCAGTCTCTCTGGATAGAGGGCCCATCGCGCTCCAAGGGCGCCGATCAGGGCTTCCAGTTTTCTCGGGTTTCTCGAATCATCTGGCCTACCTAATTCGCTTGGTCTGAGAGCATGGCAGCCGTAGTGGGCTGCGAACTTCAGTCCAGCCATAGGCTTGCTGATGGCGTTACGAATCCTCTCGGGACCGATATCGTCATGGAGAAGTTCGATTATGTGTCTGATTTTCACCTTGCCCTCGTATCGAAGATCTTCTGATGCGAGTAGTGCATTGATTTTTTCCTTCAGCGCAGGGTCCGATTGTAATGTGTGCTTGACTTCACACATCGACAAGTGACATCCGTTGCAGAGCGGAAGCATGTCGAGATGTTGATCCTCGCATAGAGCAAGGTTTCTAGCGGTCAGGTACATCCAAGTCAGGTTGTCGAGGCTGTTCAAGGGAAAGCCGCAGCAGGCCGCGCCTTTGATCTCAACCAGATCGACGTCGAGTTTCGGCAACACTTGCCTTGCTGAGAGTTCGCACGCATACTGCTCCGTCTGCGCGTAGCAGCCGAGATATAGACCGAATTTCGTACGCCTATCCTCCGATGACCTTTCTCAGCCCTGCCTCAGTGAGAGCCCTTGAGAACTTGCTCAAGTCTGCTGGTTTGGATAGACCAGGAAGACTGAACGAGGTGCGAGTGAAGCTTTCGAAGTCTCTCGTCACAACTTCCTGTGGAGGTTGTACCGCTCCCTCCTCGAAAACTGACTTCCCCATTTTCAAGTATCCTTCGGGCGGCGCCACTCCTTCACGTACAGCAAGGTTTCGGAGAGCAAGCATCACGTTCGGGATGTTGACTCCCCGGGGGCATTGTTCGTAGCACTTGAAGCAGATCATACATTCCCAGATCGCCGGACTGGAAAGAACCTCCTTCTTCAACCCGAGAATGGCTTTCCTAATTATCGTTCGACTCCGGAGAGAAGTTAGACGCCCCGAAGGGCAAGTTCCTGTGCACGTTCCGCATTGAAAGCATGACTTCACGGTATCTCCACTAATCTTGGAGACTTCCCGAATGAAATTCAAGTCAAGGTCGCTGCTTCTGATTACCATGATGCGGAATCGCGCCTCAAGAGTCTGGCCAAGGGCGAGGTGATATTTCT
>Ga0315280_10001438_pt1 | contig 40987 bp, 33 predicted proteins | sample YL17G06_40_MG_FD_203697 | JGI IMG/M metagenome (GOLD analysis project Ga0315280, IMG submission 203697) | Sediment microbial communities from Yellowstone Lake, YNP, Wyoming, USA - YL17G06_40 | ecosystem: Environmental > Aquatic > Freshwater > Lake > Sediment | place: USA: Wyoming | collected...
CATCATGGCCTGCACAGGGGCCGAATAGATGTGTGGTGGAACCTGGCCACCGGCACTTAACCTGCCAGGCACAGAAGCTTTCTACCTTGACAACGCCGATGACCTTATAGATGCGCCACCCAACGACACATAGCCTTGGCCACTAGCAACACTCCGCTCAAAACCTACCTCTTGGAGACGTTGCGTCCTTCGGGCCCTGTGACCTTTGAGCGATACATGGGCCTCTGCCTCTATCACCCGGAGTTTGGCTACTATTTTCAAGACCGCGACCGGACGGGCGTCGCTGGCGATTACTTTACGAGTTCCGACCTCCACCCGATCTTCGCGCGATTGATCGCCCGCCAAGCAGCGGAGATGTGGGAGGCGCTCGGCCGGCCGTCGCAGTTCACCTGGGTCGAGAGCGGCGCCGGGCGCGGCCTCTTCGCGCGCGACTTCCTCAGTTGGGCGAGACGCGCGCTGCCCGACTTCTCTGCCGCACTCGACTACGTGGCGATAGAGCCGGGCCCGCGGCAAAGAGCACGCGTGCACGCGCGGCTGGCAGAAGCGGGCCTGGAAAGGTCGGTCCGCCTCGCGGCCAACTTGGAGGAGCTCGAACCGGTCACTGGATGCTTCTTCTCCAACGAACTGGTGGACGCCTTCCCGGTTGCCGTGGTCGCAAGGGCTGGCGGCCGGCTGAACGAAATCTACGTGACCGTGGAGGGCAACGAATTGCGCGAGAAACTCGGCCCCCTCAGCGACCCGGCCATCGCCTCGTACGCAGCCCGCTACGCCCCACAGCTCGAGGAAGGCTGCCGCATGGAGGTGAACTTGAAGGCGCTCCAGTGGATGCGCTCGGTCGCGGAAAAACTCGCGCGGGGGTTTGTCATCACGATTGACTACGGCGATCTCGCGGAGCACCTCCATACCCCAGACCGGCCGCGCGGAACGTTGCTGGCCTACCGCGGCCATGAGACCTCGGAAGATTTCTTCCGCGCTCCCGGCGAATGTGACCTGACCGCGCACGTGAACTTCAGCGCGTTGATCGACACGGGAAAGGATTCAGGGCTGAACTTCACGCGCTTCACGACCCAGGAGAGGTTCCTTATGGCGCTGGGGGAAGAAAACGAGTTCGCGGACCTCTACGACCCTGGACAGAGCGAGGTGGAAAAGCTCCAGGCCCGGCTGAAATTGAAGCGGTTGCTTTTCCCCGGCGGGATGGGAAGTGTGTTTAAGGTCCTCATCCAGCACCGCGGGATCACTGCGCCGAAACTCACCGGACTGAGGTATACGCGCGCCTGACAAGCTGGTGAAAAACCACTCACGCTGGCGGACGGGCGGAGCCGCGCCTGTAATACACTCTTCAGCCCCGCTGAAGAAGGTAGACCAAAAGCCTTGCTTTTGTTTTCTTTTCGGTGCGGCCACGGCGGGGTTAAAATCCCGCCCCTCCTTCTGGACTGGAACCGGTCTCGGAGCACTCGCCAGAGGCAGGAAGAGGCGCGGAGTTGAAGGGTAAATTTGCGCCGGAGGAACAAGGACGGCGCTGGGAGAACGTCGCCACAAGGCCCGTATCCGGGTTATCGCCCCGTTCTGTTACCCGACCTGCTTGGCTTCCGCCGTATAGGGTTTCTGAATACAGCGGTTGGCTTCGTCGAGCGCCCCCTGCGTATTGTCGTTGGTTTGCAGGGCCCGCTGATATTCGTTGAGGGCGCGATCGCGCTGACCGGTCACATCGAAAATCTTACCCAGTGTCAGGTGGCCCCACACCTCGACCCATTTGGGGTCCATGTCACCGTCCAGCGCGGCGCGAAGCGACTCCATTGCCGCCGTGTAATTGCGAAGCTTGAAGAGGACCTCACCGATGCGGTAGTGGGCGAGCGAGCTGTTCTTGTTGAGCTCCAGAACCGCCTGATACTGTTTGATGGCCTCCAGATAGGCCTGCTGCTGGACAAGCTGGTCGCCGCGCGCCATCTCCACCAGGAATTTGAGTCGGTCATCGTACTTCAAAATGCGGCTGGCGGGATCCACCACCACGCGCAAGGGCTTCGTGCGAGTATTGACCGTGAAGTCCGCCGTGGTCCCCACCATTTCCACGCGCTCGTTGATCGGCTTGACGCCTTCGGCATAGACGCGGACTTCCACCGGCATGCGGAAGATGTCCAGGTCCTGCTGCACCTTGCCCACCACCTGGTAGCCCTTGGCGGTCTTATAGACGGCCCAGGTCCGCTTGAATTGCGGCACCCCGGTGGAACTCACCCACTGAGCGAAGAAGTATGTTAGTTCCTGCTTGGAGACGCCTTCGACCAGTTTCTGAAACTCGTCGGTAGACAGAGACTTCCAGGCATATTGCTGTACTATCGCCTGCAAGGTCTTCAGAAAGGTCTCGTCGCCGACCACCCAGCGGAGCATGTGAAACACCATAGCGCCTTTCTGGAAGACGATGGACTGGTATTCCGGCGTGAACTCATGCAACCGACCAGCTTGCGCGATGGGGGCGACATCTTCGTGCGTGAGAGCGCCAATCTCGGCCTCCCGCATGATGTCTTCGAAAGCCGCGTCGCCAGCGGCCTGCTGCACGTACATCGCTGCTGAGTAAGTGGCCAGGCCCTCGTCCAGGAAGGCGTCGTCGGGCGAGGCGGGACTGATCAGGCACCGCCACCACTCATGGGAAATCTCGTGCGCCAGGAGGCGGTAATTCACGGGCGTGGAGAAGGCACGCGAGGCCAGGGCAACTACACCGGGCGCGGTGTATCCTCCTACCGTGCCGTCTCCGATCTCCACCAGCGCCAGATGGCCACTGGGCAAACCGCCAAATTTGTCGGAATAGAACGCCATGATCTTGGCCGCGGTTTCCCCATAGCTGGCCGCGAAGTTCTCGTGGCCGGGTTTGAGGTAGAGCGCTATGTCAGCGCCCACCGCGGTCGCCGGCTGCACCACGTAGCGGCCCGCCAGAACAGTTCCCGGAAACGAGGGTTGATCGAACTCAAACGTGTAGGTCACTTTGCCGGCTTGGCGCACTGGAGCCAAGGCCTTCCCAGAAGCAATCACCATCTCGTCCGAGGGAACCGTGATGTGCAAAGTGGCGGCGAAGCGGTTCACTCCGTAGCCACTCACAGGAAACCACCGGCCGGTGTAAAGCAGATACGAGCCTTCGGTTCCGACATAGGCCAGCTTCAGATTTTCAACCGGACTCCCGTCTGCCGAGGCGAGCGTCCCGCCATAGTTGACGCTGAGGAAAGAGGGCTTCCCCAGCGGGAGGGGATTCAGGAAGTCCACCTGAAGGTTCAGGCCATCCTGGCGAAAGCGCACGTCCTGGCCCGCAGCATCTGTGACCTTCTCCACACGCAGCGCGCTGTGCAGCTCGAAACTCAGGGTGGTGAGGTCGGATTTGGGAAGGAAATCGATTTGCGCCTTCGCGACCAGGACATGGGTAGACGGATGGAGTTCTGCCGTAATCGAGTACTTCGTCACCTCGAAGCGCGACGCGGCGGTCTGAGCCTGGCTGCGTACCCCAGCCAAGCCTAACGCCAAAGTCAGGAGAACCACGCGAATCAGTAGATTGCGCCACCCGGAGGTCCGGCCGGAAGGCTTGGCTTCGCTCCCGGGCGTAACTTGTCTCATACTTGGCTCCCCTCGCCGGGGTCGCATTCTTCATTCCCCGCTCTGGGGCTTCCCGGAGGGCCGCGCGTCCCAAGGAAACCCTCTCGCTCCCGGCGTTTGCTCCCTGCCGGCCGCGCGGGAGTCCAGTGATTACATTGGATTGTCCACCCAGCCGACAAGTTGCATCTTTTGGGGCCTTGATTCGCCGGGCAACGGATGCCTCATGGGGTCTTCAGGGTTGTCTCGGAAGGTCGCAGCAAGGCAACCACGGCATCGGCTGCCCGCCCGGCAGCTCCTCCTGGCCCCAAGCGGGGCCGCAGAGCCCGGAACTCGTTCACCATCTCTTGGCGCGCTTCAGGGTGGTCCAACAGGTATTCTACCTGAGCCGTGAGGTTAGAAGCGGTAAAATCACTCTGCATCAGCTCCCGGACGATCGGCTTCCCTGCGAGGATGTTAACCATGCTGTAAAAGGGGACGTCCACCAGGAACTTACCCATCAGCCAGGTGAGCGGCGACACCCGATAGACCACCACCATGGGGCGTTCGCGTAAGGCGGCCTCGAGCGTGGCGGTCCCACTGGCCACGATGGCGACTTCCGAATGCTGGAGGGCGTCGTAAGTTGCGTACGTGGCGGTGCGGACAGTGGCCCGGCCCACATAGCACTCCAGCAGGGCCCTTTCCAGCCACCCCGGGTCCAACGTTGGCGCGACCGCCACCACGAATTGCAGCCGCCGGCTGATGGTCAGCCGGGTGGCTGCATCCAGCATCACCGGGAGGTTGTAACACACTTCCTTCTCGCGGCTGCCCGGCAAGAGGGCCACTGTCACCGTGCCGGGATCCAGGCCCGTCCGGGCGTAGAACTCCTCGCGCGTCTGGTGAGGACGCACCAGATCCATCAGCGGGTGCCCGACGTACTCCACCGGGATGCCAGCCTCTCGATAGATGGCTTCTTCGAAATCGAAGATGCAGAGCATCTTCTCGATGCGCGATTTGATTTGTTTCAGCCGGCCACGCCGCCACGCCCAAACCTGGGGGCTTACGAAATAGACAACGCGCATGTTTCGCTTCTTGAGCTGCTTCGCAAGGCGCAGGTTGAAATCCGGAAAATCGATGAGGATGGCGAGCTGAGGATGGCGCCGGTCCACTTCAGCAAGAATCGCATGAAAAGCTCGATAAGCCCGCGGCAGCCCGGAGAGCACTTCCGTGATGCCCAGCATGGTGACCTCGTGGGCATCCACGACGGTTTCAACACCGGCCCGGCGCATCGCCTCCCCGCCACAGCCGAAGAACTCCGCGGTGCTCAGCCGAGCGCGCAGGGCCTTGGCGAGTTCGCCGCCATACACGTCGCCGGAGCGTTCTCCCGCCACGATCATCAGGCTGGGTTTGGCCATAGGTCAGTGGTCTGTTGTCAGTCGTCCGCCGTCCGTGGTCAAGGCCGATGCCTTTGCACTACCCACAACGGACTACGGACTCCGGCCCGCAGGCAATTCCTGGTCCCTATACTGAAGCTGGTAAAGCTTATAGTATATTCCCCGCCTCTCCAGCAACTCCTGGTGACTGCCCACCTCGCGCACGTGCCCTTTGTGCATCACCACAATCTTGCTGGCATTCTGGATGGTGGAGAGCCGGTGAGCGATCACCAGGGAGGTGCGGTTTTCGATCAAGCGGCGGAGCCCTTCCCGGAGCAGGTGCTCGGTTTCCGGGTCCACGCTCGACGTAGCTTCGTCGAGGATCAGGATGCGGGGATTGTGGGCGAGAGCGCGAGCAAAGGAAAGCAATTGTTTCTGCCCCACCGAGAGCGTGGCGCCGCGCTCCTTCACGGGCTCCTGGAAGCCTCCCGGGAGGCTGGCGATGAATTCCCGCAGGTTCACCTGGCGCGCGGCTTCGCGCACCTGCGCGTCGGTAATCCCCTCGCTGCCCAGCCGGATGTTACTCGCCACCGTTCCTGAGAACAGGAAGGGATCCTGCAAGACGATGCCGAAATTCTTCCGCAGCTCGCACAAGCGGAGGTCCCGGATGTCCACGCCATCAAACAGCACCTGGCCTTCCTGAACGTCGTAGAAACGGAGGAGCAGGTTAGTGAGGGTCGTCTTGCCGGCGCCGGTATGGCCCACGACGGCGACCGTCTCTCCCGGTTCGATCGTGAAGGAGACATTCTCTAGCACACGGTGTTGGTCACGGTAAGCAAAACCCACTTGGCGAAATTCCACCCGGCCCCGCGGACTGGGTAGGGGAGCCCTCTGGGCTACCGTCTGTCCATCGCGCGGCAGGCCGGAGGCCTCCCCTACCGGGTCCGCGATGGTTACCGGCGTATCCAGCAGGCGGAAAATGCGCTCCGAGCTCGCCATGGCCGCCTGGAAAAGGTTGTACTTGTCGCTCAAGTCCTGGATGGGCCGGAAAAAGCGCTGCGAATACTGAATGAAGGCGATCGCGGTTCCCACACTGACCACTCCCCGCAGCGCCATGCCGCCGCCCAGGTAAAGGATAATCGCCACCGCGACAACGCCCAGCACTTCCACTGTTGGGTAGAACAATCCGTAAGCCAGGATGGAATCCTTGTAGGCTTCCATGTGAGCTCGGTTGGTCTTCTCAAATTCCTCGAAGCTGCGGGCCTCGCGGTTAAAGAGCTGGAGCACGGGCATCCCGGTGATGTGTTCTTGCAGATAGGCGTTGATGCGGGCAATGGCCACGCGGATGCGGCGATAGGATTCCCTCACCGTCTTCCGGAAGGCCATCGTGGCGAGCACGATGAATGGCAGGACCGAGAAGGTCAGGAGGGCCAGTTTCCAGTCGAGCTTCAGCATCACCACCATGATGCTGAACAGCGTGAAGAAGTCGCCGAAGATGGCGACCACGCCGGAAGCGAAGAGGTCGTTAAGGACATCCACGTCCGTCGTAACGCGAGTGACCAGGCGGCCCACGGGGTTGCGGTCGTAGAAGCTCATTTCCAGCCGCTGCAGGTGGGCGAAGATCTGCTTGCGCAGGTCGTACATCACCCTCTGCCCGACGACTTGCATCGCGAACGACTGGGCGAATTCCAACAAGAAGCCCAACAGTACTGTAGGAAGGAAAAGGATGAACGCGATCTGGGCAATGCCCACTAGGGGGTTGGGACTGAGGAACCTCGCCAGGAAGGGCGGAATCTGCTGCCGGCCGGTGGGATCTAGATAGCGATCCACCTCCACCTTCAGGAGGTACGTCGGGACCGCCTGCAAAACCCCGTAGAGGAGGATGGCGATCAGGGCGAAGAGCGTCAGCCCGCGGTACGGGCGCAGGTAGGCAAGCAAGCGCCGCATCAGCCGCGAGTCGTAAGCTTTGCCCAGAACTTCTTCATCGTGGAAGGTTTCTGCCATGTAAAACCGGTTAACAGTCGAAGGTTAAACGTCCAATGTTCTCTGCGTTCAACTTTCGACTGCCGACTTTCGACTTCTTCCCCTACGCTTCTTTCTCCAGCTCCTCTTCGATCAACTGCTTGTTATAGAGCTCCGTGTAGACTCCATTCAGAGCCAACAATTGCCCGTGTGTCCCGCGCTCGACGATCGTTCCATGGTGCAGGACCACAATCTCATCCGCATTCTGAATGGTGGAAACGCGATGGGAGATGAGAATCGTCGTGCGACCCGCCATCACGCCCGTCAGGTGGCGCAAGATTTTCTCCTCCGTGTAGGTATCGACACTGGAGAGCGCATCGTCGAGGATGAGGATGCGCGGATCGCGGATGACCGCGCGCGAGATCGCCACGCGCTGCTTCTGGCCGCCCGAGAGCATCAGGCCGCGCTCGCCCACCAGGGTGTCAAACGCTCGTGGGAAGCTGCGAATGTCTGGGAGGATGTTGGAAATCTCGGCGGCACGCTCAATCTCGCCGTCCGAGGCGGTTGGGACGCCGAATCTGACGTTCTCCCGCACCGTCTCGCTGAATAGGAAAGTCTCCTGCGGTACAAAGCCAATGTGTTCCCGCAAGGTCTTCAAGGGAATCCGCCGGATGGGGACTCCGTCTATCAGCAGGCTGCCCTCCGGCGCGTCGTAGAGGCGGGGAATGAGACTGACCAGCGTGGATTTGCCCGAAGCCGTCACGCCCACGATGGCTACGGTTTTACCCGCCGGAATCCGCAAGTTGACGTCCTTCAACACCGGACGGCCGTTGTAACTGAACGTGAGGTTGCGGAACTCGATTTCCCCGTGTAACGAGGTGAGTGGGTGGGCTGGGACCGCGCGGTCGTCGATTTCCGGCTGAGCGGTGAAGATGGTCATCAGCCGGTCGAGCGACGCCAGGCCGCGCTGAACCACATTGGTCACCCAACCGAGCGCAATGATCGGCCAGATCAGATACGTCAGATAGACATTGAAGGCCGCGAAGGTGCCGACGGTAATCGTCCCTTGGAGCACGTGGCGCCCTCCGACCACCATCACCAGCAGAACGGCGAGCCCGAAAAGCAGCGCCATGGCCGGCCAGAGGAAGCTGGTAATCCAGATCAGCCTCTTGTTCTTCTCTACGAAGTCGCGGTTCATCCCGTCGAACGCGGCCATCTCGGCTTCTTCCTGGCAGAACGCGCGGATCACCCGCACACCGGAGAGGTTCTCTCGGACTTTCTCCGTGAGCTCGGAATACATCGCCTGGATTCTTTCAAACCGCTCATGAATCTCCTGGCCAAAGTGCTTGACGGCGAGCGAGACTAGGGGCAGAGGCGCCAAGGCCATGAGAGTGAGCCGCCAGTCGAGGTGAAGCATCAGGCTGATGGTGGCAACACCCACCACCACCGTGTTGGCCGAATACATAATGCCCGGCCCCACCATGTTGCGCACGGCATTCATGTCGTTGGTGAGCTTCGACATTAGGTCGCCGGTGCGGTTCTCAGTGTAATACCGGGCCGAGAGGCGCATCAGATGAGTGAACAGGTCGTTACGCAGGTCGTACTCGATGTCGCGCGAGATGCCGATCAGGGTCCAGCGGGTCCAGAACATGAAGACGGCTTTGGTGAGAGCTACGCCAAGTAGCAGGCCGACGATGGCAAGCAGCTTCGGGTGGGAGACGCCGCGCGTGAGGCCGTCAATCCCCGCCTTGATGATCAGCGGCACCAGGACGCCCACGGACTGCGCAATCAGCAGGGCGATGAAACCTAGCAGAAAGCGCTGCGTGTAACGAGCCAGATAGGGTTTAAGCGGACGGAGACGCTGTAGCATCCTGAATCTCTAGTAGCGCAGACCCGCTCCTTGGGTCTACGGCATTGGATTCTCGCGACAAGAGGAAGTCGCGCAATCGAAAATCGACCCGGCAGTGCATGCTTGTGCCCCAGGCGGTGGCTGGCCAAAAAGCAATTATAGCCAACCCGCGAAAACAGCGGCAATTCGTTTGTGGGCGTGGATGGCGACATGACCATGTCGAACCGGCGGAACGAGCCTGCCAGGCGTAACACCACCCTTTACGGCAACATTTGTATTGGATGTCGCCGGAGCTGCCGGGCTGCAGCCCGGCGCTACGTGGCGGGATCAATCCGCCGCGACACGGCTACATTTCGCGGCGGCCTTCGAGGGCTTTGAGCATCGTGACCTCGTCGGCGAATTCGAGTTCCGAACCGACCGGGATGCCCATGGCGATGCGGGTCACCTTCACGCCCAGCGGCTTGATGAGCTTGGAAAGGTAGACTGCGGTCGCCTCGCCTTCCACGGTGGGGCTGGTGGCGACGATGATCTCTTTTGCTTTGCCCGTCTTCAGCCGTTCAATCAGGTTCTTGAGCTTCAGTTGCTCAGGTCCGACGCCCTGCAGCGGTGAAAGCGCTCCGTGGAGAACGTGATACTGCCCGTGAAACTCGCGCGTCTTCTCGACGGTAACCACGTTATAGGGAGTCTCCACCACGCAGATGACTTCGGGATCGCGGCGCGCGTCGGAGCAATATTCGCACGGGTCGAACTCGGTGAGGTTGTTGCAGCTGCTGCACAGCTTGATTTTGTCCTTGACGTCCAGGAGGGCTGCGGCCAAGCGCTCCGCGTCCTCGCGCGGCACACGCTCTAGATGGAAGGCGATGCGTTGAGCTGATTTCTGCCCTATTCCAGGGAGGCGTTTTAGCTCATCAATCAGGCGAGCCAGCGGCTCCGCATAATCTTTCATTGTTTTCGAAATCCGAAACCCGAAATCCCACGCGGCAACCCCGAGCGAGTTTCGATTTTCAAGCTTCAAGTTTCGCTGGGGAATTAGGTCAAGCCCGGAATGTTCAGCCCACCCGCCAGGCTACCGACCTGACTGGCCAGTTGCTCGTCCACTTTCCGCGCGGCTTCATTCACGGCCACCAGCACCAAATCCTGCAACATTTCCAGATCCTGCGAAGCAAACACCTCCGAGTCAATCCGGACTTCAGTGAGCTGCTTCTGGCCGTTCATCTTGACGCTGACCATGCCTCCGCCCGCCGAGGCTTCCACCACCAGCCCATCCAGTTGCTTCTGGAGCTGCTCCTGGAACTGCTGGACTTGCTTCAGGATCTGCTGCATTTGTTGCAGGTTCTTCATCGCTCACTCCTGGCTGAGGTCTTTCACGTCCACCAAGGTGCAGTCGAACCTTTTGCGAAAGGCCAAGACTCCTGCGTCGCGCTCGGCGCGTTCTCGGGCATTGGCTCGCGCGGCTCGGGTCTCGACTCCCTGCTCTTCCAGTCTAACACAGATCCGCACCGGCTGGCCGAACACCCGGGCACACACGGACCGCAAGGTCTCTTGTTGTTCTCGGCTCTTCAGCAGGTCGGCGTAGAGAGAGTCCTGCTTCGCGTAAAGAAAACGCACTTCCCCATCCTCGAAACGCCAGCCTGACAGGTGTTCCAGGCAACTGCTCAGAAACTTCTTGGACTGATCGAACAGCAGCGCCTTGATCGCGGAAAGGCGCGCGTCTTCGGTGGCGGCGCTGGCGAGCTCCACGGTGCGGGTGGCTTCAGGGGCCGACTTCAGCGTCCTTTCGGGAGAGCGCGGCCCCTCGCGCGCAGGCTCGCCTTCGTGTGCCTTCAGCGGACTTGAGCGAACCGGACTCGTTGCCGCGCTGCGTGGGGCAACGCTGGCAGCTTTCTCCACTGAGCCCGCCGCTCGCAGCTCACCCAGCAGCGACTCGAGCGGGACCAGCCGGCGGGCGTGGACCAGCTTCATCAGTCCCAATTCCAGATGAAAGCGCGGCTGCAGTGAGTAACGCATTTCGCTCTCCAAGCGCAACAGGACCTGGAAGAAACGCGACAGATCCTCCTCACTGAAAAGCTTGGCGAGCGCGGCCAGTTTCACGCGCTCGTCGCGCGAGACTTGCAGCAACGCGCTTTCTGTGCCGCAGCTCTTGGCAATCATCAAGTTACGCACCGTGCGGGTGAGTTCACCGCAGAAATGGGCCAGCTCGTAGCCCTCGACCGCCAGCCGCCCGACCTGCTCCAGGACGCGCCGCGAGTCGCCAGCGTGGATGGCCTCCAGCATTTCGCTCAGCAACTGGGTGGGCACCACGCCGAGCACCTGCCGGACGCGCTTTTCGTCCAACTGCTCACCGCAGGAAGCAATGACCTGGTCCAGCAGGGAGAGGGCGTCGCGCATGCTGCCCTCCGCGGCTTGGGCAAGCGCGCTGAGGGCGCCTTCGTCGGCCTGGATATTCTCCGCCGCCGCGACTGCCTGCAGCCGCGTGTAGATCTCAGTGTAGTCGAGGAGGCGAAAAGCAAAATGCTGGCAACGCGACTGGATGGTGGAAGGGAGTCTGTGTGGCTCGGTAGTCGCCAAGATGAAGAGCGAGCGCGGCGGCGGTTCCTCGAGCGTCTTGAGCAGCGCGTTGAAAGCCTCCGTCGTGAGCATGTGAGCTTCGTCGATGACGAAGATTCTGTAGCGGTCGCGCGCCGGGAGGTAGCGCACGGTCTCGCGCAGTTCGCGGATCTCGTCGATGCCGCGGTTGGAGGCCGCGTCGATTTCCAGAACGTCCACGGAATTGCCGGCGGCGACTTCCTGGCAGGAAGGACACTGGCCACAAGGAGTCACGGTCGGTCCCTGGAAGCAGTTCACCGCCTTGGCGAGGATGCGCGCCGTGGTGGTCTTCCCCACGCCGCGCGCGCCCGAAAAGATGTATCCATGCGCGACGCGATTCGTGAGGATGGCATTCTGGAGAGTCTCGGTGATCAGCCGCTGGCCCACGACCTCATCAAAGACCTGGGGGCGATATTTGCGGGCTATGACCTGATAGGACATGAAAGGAACGATTTTAGATTTGGGATTTTAGATTTTGGATTTTAACCCCCGCGTCGGGTGGGATCATCAAGACTCGTGCCCAGTGATTCCGAAATCCAAAATCACAAATCCAAAATCAAATTGGGCCAGACTTCGGGTTGATCTGCGGCACACGGAGAAGCTCGTTACCGTTGCTTCCTTCCGGACCTGGCGGGGTTCGCGAGCATCCGTCGCACAGAGCCCGAAGTCTGACAAGCTGCTTTCCCGCAGTTGGCTCGCAACCGCGAAGAGCAGAACCCTAATTATCCTAGCACGCAGCCTTGCGGTGCGTCGAATTTTTTCACCTGGCGCGTCGGCAAAGCCCGCTGGATTCGCTTAGCGCTTGACGCGCAGGGAACGATTGTTTATTTTGCTTCTTGTACCTACGGAGGGCGAGCCTCAGGAAAGATAACTCCGAGGAAGGTCCGCACAGGCGTGGCCGTTCTGCGCGGCTCGCGATGTCTTACCTCAGGTACGACGCTGGTTCGAGGGAGGTGATCGATGCGCAAAAGATCGAGATTGATGGCGCTGGCGGCGGGGATCTTAGCCGCCGCGATGTTGGCCTGCCAACCTAGCACACAACCGACGGAAACCGAGGAGGCCGGGAAGGCGCGCGCCAAGGCAGGCAAGGCCGAGACGCAGATGGTGCAGGTCACGGTGCCGGTGGGCAAGGAACTGTCGGTTCGACTCGTGGATGCTCTCGACACGGGGAAGACCGCCGAAGGTGCAAGCTTCGAGGGTACTCTGGCCGCGGCGCTCGTGGCCGAAGGTGTGGAAGTAGCGGCCGTGGGCAGCAAGGTCACCGGGAAGGTGACTCGTGTGGTCAGCTCCGGCAGGCTGAATAGGCCCGCGGAATTGTCGTTGGTGCTGACTTCACTGACCCCTATGGGCGGCGGGAAGGTCGGGATCTCCACCAGCGAATGGGGCATGAAAGGCCAGTCGCATAAGAAGCGCAATATTGAGATGATCGGTGGCGGCGCCGGCGCCGGGGCGCTCGTCGGGGCGCTGGCGGGCGGGAAGAAGGGTGCGGCCATCGGCGGCGCAGTCGGCGCGGGAGCCGGCACGGGAGTTGCCGCGGCCACAGGCAAGAAGGAAATCGTGCTGGCACCAGAGACCAAACTCACCTTCAAGTTGAGCGCGCCGGCAACCTTCACCGTAAAGAAGAAGTAGGGGCCGCTTTATCTGTCCCCGCTGGCCGGTGACGCCGCATCGCAGGCAGGCACCGTTGCTGCTGTGTGCAACTGTGGCTTGTGGGAATACAGAAGGCCCCCGGTTGGGAAAGCAGCAGCCGTGGCTACCACACGTCTTGTGGGCCCGTGTCTCGTTTGCGGTGTTATAATTAGCAGCATGAAGAAAGCCAGCCGAAAGACTAAGCTCCGGCAGTTCACCGTGGTCATCGAACAGGACGAAGACGGCTACTATGTGGCGAGCGTGCCCGCGCTCCGCAGTTGCTACACGCAAGCCCGCACGTTGGATGAGCTCGCTCCACGGATTCGCGAGGTCATCGCGCTGTGCCTCACGGAGCAAGAAGCTCCCCGACTGAAGTTTGTCGCCCTACAACAGGTAGAGGTCAGCACTTGACCCGACTTCACCGCGTCCGTGCCCGCGAAGTAATTCGCTTCCTCGAATCCTTGGGCTTTACACAGGTGCGTCAAAAGGGAAGCCACAAATTGTTCCGGCATCCCGATGGGCGCACCGCAACGGTTCCTCACCATCGCGGGGAAGATCTCGGCCGCGGCATCCTCGCAAAAATTCTCCACGACGCCGAAAGCTCACCCTCGGAATTTCTTACGTGGCTTTCCGCGTAGGCGAATGGCGCGGGTTTGAGCCACCAGCGCTGAGGTACGCACTCCGCGCCGTAGCAGTGAAGGCGCCAAACCTGAACGTCCAGTGTGCCGTCGGGACATTGGAGTCCTACCCCTGCAAGCCGAGGCATGTCACTGGAATCTCTGTTTCTCAACAGAAGTGGTGAGTTAAGGTGCAGGGCGGGCTGGCGCTTGCCAGTTGAGGGTGAGCCGGTCGGAAATGACTTCAACTCGCAGCGTGGCGGGAGAACCTACGGGAGGAGTGGCGGGAACGCTCGCGCTGAGGTCAGTCGCTCCATCCGCCGTGAGCACCTGCACGGAGAGTTCCCGGGCGCCGGCCGGAACGCTAATGGTCCTCGAAAATATACCTGCGTAGCCACCCTTGATCCCCAGAAAGCTGCCTTTCTTCTTCCCTTTCAGTTTCCCTTGGAAAATTACTTGGCTGCCGCTGGAAACCGTGAGTTGGGCTTCTTTCAGGTTGTGCCTGCAAAGGAGCTGAACGGCTCTCCCCCCGGCGGTGGATTTGGCTGGGATCGGCTCGCTAGGAGTGGGACTCGCAACCACCGCTTTAGGTGTGATAGGAGGTGCCGCAGCCGTCGTGGCCGCGCCCGCGGCAGGAACAGATCCTGCTGGCGCGACAGGAGCAGGAGACAGCACGGCTGAGGGCTTGGCGCGAGGCTTCGCGGCTGCTTTCGCCTCGCCGCGTGTCTTACCTTCTGGGGCTGCCGTGCCTTTCTCGCCTGAGGGCACGGGTGGGGGCGCCTTCGCACCTCCCGTGGCAAGGTTCGACCCAGGGGCAGGAGTCGGAGCCAGGGAGGCTGTCTGGCCCACTGTCGGAGGGCGAGGAGTTGTTTCTGCAGGCGGCACCGAAGGCGGTGAAATCCTGGGCTGGTGGAGCTTCCAGAGTCCCACACCCAGCACCACTCCCAGAACCACCAGCGCCGCGCCGGCGCTTCCGATGACCCACTCCTTCTTTCGCTTGGCGGGAAGCGGCACACGTTTCGCCAGAGGAACAATTGGCGTCGGCACCCGAATGGTGGCTTCTTCCGCGCGCAGCTCCGTCATGGAGAACTTTACTTGCGACCGGGGCAGACGACCATGCTGGATGTCATCGAGATCGTCCAGGAATTCCCGCGCGCTGGAATAGCGTTTGTGGCGATCCTTGGCCAGGCAGCGCAGAACAAGATAATCATGGGCGGGACTCAGTTGCGGGTTCAGCTTGCTCGGCAGGACCGGATCCTCGTACACGATCTTGAACATCACGGCTGCTGTGTCGCCGACAAAGGGTTTTTTCCCGGTGAGCGTCAAGTAAAGGATGATGCCGAGCGAGAACAGATCGCTGCGCGCATCCACTTCGCCGCCCTTGACTTGCTCAGGCGACATGTACGAGGGCGTCCCCAAAATACCGGCGGTGCGCATGGCGCCCTCCCGGGCGGTGATCTTGGCGATGCCAAAGTCTGTGATCTTGACTCGGGCGTCCTCGGTCAGGAGGATGTTGGCCGGTTTCAAGTCCCGGTGGATCACGTACTGCTGGTGGGCATAGTCAAGGCCTTCCGCAACCTGGCGAGCGATCTCCAGCGCCTGTTCCAGTGGCAGCGCTGGACCGGACAAAAGAATTTTTTCCAGTGTCCGGCCCGGGACTAATTCCATCACGATGCAGCTCGATTTGCTCTCTGGATCCTCGAAAGCGTCGTGGATGGTGACAATGGAAGGATGCGCGAGCCGGCCGGCTGCGCGCGCCTCGCGCATGAAGATTTCCTGCGCGCCGGGAACACCTTGTTCGGCAGAATCCTCCAGGGAAAGCACCTTGAGGGCCACGAGGCGGCCGATCGTCGGGTCGGAGGCTTTGTACACTACACCCATGGCGCCCCGGCCCAACTCTTCGACTATCTCGTACCGCCCAATCTTTTTCATGCCTCTTTGGGTCTGATTTCCAACTGGAAAACGTGCTTCCCAATGCGGAAGGTGGAGCCGTTCACTAGCATGGAGGTCACGATGGGCTCGTTGTTCACCAGCGTGCCGTTGGTGCTGTTCAGGTCGCGGAGTACCACGCCATCGTCGCCCACTTCCACCGCGCAATGCAGCCGCGAGACCATCCGGTCCTCGACTTGGATGTCGGCCTTGGCCCGCCCAATCAGCGTGCGCGGTTTGACCAGGGGATACACCGTCCCCCTTTCGTCGCCCTCCTGGACTCGCAGGCTGAGTGTCTGATCCTCAGGGAGACGCAGCGGGCGGCCCTCGAAGCTGAGCTCCTCACTGACCGGAGTGGTCTTCCGGCGCGTCGTATCCACGCGCAGGGATAGAGTCTTGGGGCTGACGACGCGGATCGCTTCGCCGCAGGCAGCACATTTGATGGTAAGGCTAGCTTTGCTGCCGAAGCTCTCCTCGGCAAATTGCTGGATCTTTCCGCAGGCGTGACATCGAACTTCCATTGGAGGTTCCCACCCCTCTCCGTCCCGGCTGATCCAGGTTACCCACCACGAACACGGGAGGAATTTGCCGGTTGCCTGGGCAAGGACCTCGCCCGACACATCAGACTACTCCTGAATAATGACATATACCACAAGTCCTGCGGTCGGAATAGGGGAGCGCGTGAACCCCCGCCAGAGCGCGCGGCCGTCAGCTGGATGGGCATCACGAAGGCCGGGAATCGGAGGGCAGCTAGTCCCGGACCTTGCTCTTCAGGTCTTCCAGTTCTCTGCGCAGCCGCGCCTGGCGCCGAGAGACGTTCCAGGCGTATAGAGCATGAAAATGAGCCACAGGAAGCCGCAAGCCAAAACCAGGAATTTGCTTCCCACGCTGCAACCTCGGAGATGAGAAGGCGAGCGACCGCCGGAGCGCCATCAGCTCCCGCCGCCCCTCCGCCTGCGGCGACCGGGACGCGGAAGGGCCCTTGTAGCTGCTGAACCTAATGCTGAAGCGAGGCCTCACACGCCCGGTATGTGGCTGCCACCCCGTTTGGCAGCTCAGCATGTGTAGATACGTGTAGCTATGTATGGAATGTATGCCAGCACATCCTAATCACAGGGACAAGCTATGTAATCAGTCTCGACATCGGCAGGCAATGGACATCCAGCCGAACGCCAAATGATAATCCGACTGGCCGGACTAATATCCAGGCGGTCCGTCTTAACCACTACAGGCTCCGCTTCAAGGATCTAGAACCGTAGGGCGGTAGAGCGTACACGCCATTCGGGGAGTTTGCTTTTCCCTTGAGCCTCGTCTATTCTGCTGCGGAATCTCATTGCGACGCACATGGGCAGGAATCATATCGCCGTAGGCTTGTCGCTGCTCATCCTCATGCTCGTGGTGTTTGGCGTGGCGTATTCCCGCTCGCAGAAGCAAGCTCCCCTGCGCGTCTATGGCTGGGCGGGGCTGGGGATCATTTTCCTAGCGGAGTTGTTCCTGTTTCTTCGCGTGAAGTTGGTTGCGATCTACTTCACGCCTCTTGTCTGGACGGGTTACGTGCTCCTCGCCGATGCTCTGGTGGGAAGGCTGCGTGGCCATTCCCGTCTGGGACAAGCGCCGGGAGAATTCTTGGCGCTGGCGTTCTGGTCGGTGCCCCTCTGGCTGATATTCGAAGCCTATAACCTCCGGCTCGAGAACTGGACCTACGTTGGCCTGCCGGATAATCTGATTCTGCGCAGCATCGGGCACGTCTGGTCGTATGCAACCATTTGGCCCGCCATCTTTGCAACCGCAGATCTTGTGGGCGCCCTCGGCCTCTGCTGGGAAGGAGGCAAGCGTCGCCTCGCCATCGGCGGGCGAAGCCGCTGGGCCATTAGCCTCCTGGGGCTGGTGGCGGTGAGCGTACCACTCCTGCTCCCTGCTCGGATTGGCCAATATCTTTTCGGGCCCGTGTGGTTGGGCTTCATCCTGTTGCTTGACCCGCTCAACTACCGCTGGGGAGGGCGGTCTCTGCTAGGCGGCCTGGAAGCGGGACGAACTTCGACTCTTTCGAGTTACCTGGTGGCAGGTTTGGTGTGTGGAATTCTTTGGGAGTTTTGGAACTATTGGGCCCGTGCCAAATGGTTGTATATTTTCCCGCTCTGGCAAGACGCCAAGATATTTGAGATGCCGCTGCCGGGTTATTTGGGCTTCCCGTCCTTTGCGCTGGAATGTTTTGTGATGTACGAGTTCTTGCGAACCGCACGGAAGCAGCTTCTGCACTCTCGAGGCAGCACCCGATGGGAGGCTACGGGGTCACGGACTTGAGTGGTGATATATCCGCGACGGTGCGGCGCGCCCGGCAATCAGGAAGGTCTATGCCGATACGACAAACGGTAAACATGGGGCTGGCGCTGCTAGTGATGTGGATCGCCGGGAGCCTGCCAGCCCTGGCACGCTCGGCCACCGTGCCTGTCCAGACGAATGAGGCAGAAGATCGTCAGTACGGGCTCCGTGGTTTGGATCTGCTGATGGATGGCGACATTGATGGCGCCATCGAGACGTTTCGCCAAATCCAGCAAAGGGATCCGCAGTCGCCGCTGGGCTACTTGCTCGAAGCAAACGCCCTTTGGTGGCGGATTTATTATGCGACAGCCAACCTGATTGATCCCGACGTGTTTGCGGCCACCGACTTGCCCTCCACGCCCTACGACGCCCACTTTGAAGACTTGGTCAACTTGACCATCCGCAAGGCCGAAGCGCGTATCCGCGCCAAGCAGGACGTAGCTCGCAGTTACCTTTACGAAGGCATGGCCCACGCGCTCCGCGCACGGCTCGCGGCTCTGCGCGACAAGGATTTGCCCACGGCCCGGGCCGGTAAGAAAATGCGCTCCATGCTGCTTATTGCCCTGCGATTTGACCCCAGCCTGACCGACGCTTATCTGGGCGTGGGGATCTACAACTATTTCGTGGATACCCTGTCCGCGATCGTCAAGATCCTCAGCTTCTTCATCGGCTTGCCCGGTGGCAGCCGCACCGAAGGGCTGCGGCAGCTCCAGCTTGTGGCTGAACAAGGTGAGCTGGGAAGAAGCGAGGCCAAGTTCTACCTCGCCAAGGACTACTCCCGCTCTAACGAAAGGCAGTACGAGAAATCAATCCAGCTCTTCAAAGAGCTGGCCCACGAGTATCCCCACAATCCGCTCTGGGAGTTCGTTATCGGCAGCCTGCATTTCCGCATTGGGCAGAGAGCGCAAGGGGAAGCGATCTACCGCGAGGTGTACAACCGGACGGCGGGGCAGAAATCGGAGGTCAACCAAGCGGTTCACCGTGCGGCCCGGCTGGCTCTCCAGCGCTTGCATCCCACCGGAAAATTCGAGTGAAGAAAGTAAATCACTGAGTCAGTGAGTCATTGCTTCATTGAATGACTCCCCGTTTTTCAATTGACCCAGTGACTCACTGATTCACTGACTCAGTTAATGCGGCTGTTTGCTCGTGGGCGTGGTAGGAGCTGCGCACCAGCGGGCCGGACTCGACATGCCGGATGCCCAGCCGCAAGCCCTCGTATTTGAGGGCAGCAAATTCTGCCGGCGTGTAGAAGCGCGCAACGGGCAACTGCTCGCCGGATGGCCGGAGGTACTGGCCGATGGTCACGATATCCACACCCGCCTGGGCGAGATCTGCAAGCACTGCGCAGACCTCCCTGAACGCCTCGCCCAGGCCTACCATCAGCCCGGATTTGGTGGGAATTGTGGGAGAGATCTCCCGCGAGCGCCGAAGCAGGCGCAAAGATCGCGCGTAGCGCGAGCCGCGCCGCGCCACAGGGTAAAGCCGCGGCACAGTCTCGATATTGTGGTTCAGAATATCAGGCTGGGCACGCAAAACAATTTCAAGGGCCTCGTCCGAACCGCGAAAGTCGGGGATGAGAACTTCCACCCGGCAGCCTGGAATCCGCCGCCGGAGCGCTTCAACCGTGCGAGCGAAGATCGGGGCGCCGCCGTCCTGCAAATCGTCACGGTCCACGGAAGTCACCACGACGTATTTCAGCCCCATTGCGGCGGTGGCTGCCGCCACGCGCTCGGACTCTTCCCAGTCAACCTTTCCTGCCGGACGGCCTTTGGGCACGGCGCAGAAACCGCAGCGGCGCGTGCACAGATTCCCCAGGATCATGAAGGTCGCCGTCCGATGCCCCCAGCACTCGCCAACGTTGGGACACCGCGCGCTCTCGCAGACCGTGTGCAACTCGAGCCCGCGCATCAGCCGCTTCAGCTCGAGATAGTTGTCCCCGCCCGGGATGCGCACCTTCAGCCATTCCGGCCGCCGCGCCGGCGCTGGAGACGCTTCGATTTGCACCAGCTCGTCCATCACGATCTTTCATTCTAACCCCTGAGCGCCGGAGACACAACCGCGTGCGGTGGTCACAACGAATCGGCCTTTCGATTCTTTGTCCATCCTGGTCCACGCAAACGTCCCCGGGAAGATGAAGCGCCTGCCCGGGCTACCTACATCTGCGAAGGTTCGCGGCTTTTCCACGAGGTAAAACGCTAAACCGAAGTTTTCCATTCAACTTTTTGCGGCACTCGTGAGATACTAGGCGCCCTTCTCGCCACGGTTCGGGGCTCGAGGACATGGTGGCGGCCGCAATCCGCCACTGCAAAAGGACAGTTATGAGTGAAGTTTCAACTCCAGTGCGGGTCAATGCAACGACGGCGGTGCCGCGCTTGCAGCGCGTGCTGAAGCTCTGGGATCTGATTTTCTACGGCATCGTGGTCATCATGCCGATTGCCGCCGTGCCGCTGTTCGGCGTGGCCCAGAAGCTCTCGAATGGCCACACAGTGACGACCATCCTGATTGCCATGGTGGCCATGCTGCTCACGGCGGTTAGTTACGGCCGCATGGCGGCGCTCTATCCGGCGGCGGGCTCTGCTTATACCTACGTTGGTCGCGGGCTAAATCCGCACCTGGGATTCCTGGCTGGCTGGGCGATGTTCCTCGACTACCTGCTCATCCCACTTCTCAACAGCATTTACGTACCGCTGACGATAAAGCGCATGATTCCCGGGCTTCCCTATGTGGTGGGAGCAGCCCTGTTCGCAGTCCTCATCACCCTCTTGAATCTGTGGGGCATTCGCTCCACCGCGCGCACGAACATCATCCTGCTGGTGATCATGTGTGGCGTGATTGGAGTCTTCATCGTACTGGCCATCCGATTCCTCTTCTTTCAGCAGGGCTGGGGCGGGCTTTTCTCTACGCAGCCGTTCTACGACCCTCGCAGCTTCAGTCTTCCGATTATCGCCACGGCCACCTCGTTTGCTGCGCTGACTTATATCGGTTTCGACGGCGTCACGACTCTAGCCGAGGACGTCGAAAACCCCAAACGCAACGTCCTGCTTGCCACGGTACTGGTATGCCTGTTCACGGGGCTCTTCAGCGGCTTTCAGGTCTACCTGGCCCAACGCGTGTGGCCGGATTGGCGCAGCTTTCCCAACCTGGAAACAGCGTTCATGGACGTCACCCAGCGGGTGGGTGGCCCCCTCCTATTCCATGCGCTGGGGCTGACTTTGATCGTCGCAGGCTTCGGGAGCGCGCTCGCCGGCCAAGTGGGCGCGGCTCGCCTGCTGTTCGGCATGGGGCGCGATAACGTCCTGCCGCGTAAGTTCTTTGCCCAGTTGGACCCCAAACGCAACACCCCCACCTTCAACATTTGCCTTATCGGACTCCTGGCATTTCTGGGAGCACTCGTTCTGAGCTACGAGCGCTGCGCCGAGGTCCTGAACTTCGGCGCCTTTCTCTCCTTCATGGGCGTGAACCTGGCCACGGTCTGGCAGCTTTTTGTCGTCCGGCAGCCGAGGCGAAAACGGCGCTGGTTCCCAGACTTGGTACTGCCCGGGCTCGGTTTCCTCTTCTGCGGCTGGATCTGGTGGAATCTACCCAAACCCGCGAAAATCATCGGCGGGCTGTGGTTCCTCGTGGGAATCACCTATGCTGCCATCAAGACCCGCGGCTTCCGCACTCGGCCGCCGATGATCGACTTCAGCGAGACCTAACTCACCGCGCGCGTAGCTCCTGTGGGCGGGCCGCGGTGACGGCCCTTGAAGCCCCTGCTTGGAGCAAGAAAGGCGTCGTCAATCATACCTGGCCAGAGGCGGTACTCCATTCAAGGGCCATAGTCAGCCTAGAGAAACCGGAGGTGTGAGCATGTCAAACCAAGGTCAATTGCCGTTATTGATCGCGGGCCAGCGGCGCCGTTCCACGGCCAGCGAATATCTCGACGTCATCAATCCGGCAACGGCTGAGGTGCTCGGACAAGTTCCATTATCGCCCGCAGCCGATGTCGCCGCGGCGGTAGAAGCAGCTCAGGCTGCCTTTCCCCAGTGGCGCCGCACGCCGCCCCAGGAACGCATCCAATACCTCTTCAAAATGAAGCAACTGCTCGAGGAGCATTTCGAGGAGATCGCCCGCGTAACCACGATGGAAAACGGCAAGACCCTCGCGGAAGCGCGCGGCGAGGTGCGCCGGGCGATCGAGAACATTGAAGTGGCGTGTGGCATTCCTACGCTCATGCAAGGTTACAACCTGGAAGACGCGGCCCTGGGCATTGACGAAATCATGATCCGCCAGCCGCTCGGCGTCGTAGCGGCCATAACTCCATTCAATTTCCCGGCTATGATCCCGTTCTGGTTCCTGCCGTACGCCATCGCCGGCGGGAACACTTTTATCGTGAAACCCTCGGAGAAGGTCCCGCTCACTTTGCAGCGCATCTTCCAACTTTTCGAGCAGCTCGACTTGCCGCCCGGCGTGTTGAACCTGGTCCACGGAAGCCAGGTGGCGGTTAATGCCTTGCTTGACCATCCGGCGGTTCGGGCGATCAGTTTCGTGGGCTCGACTGCCGTCGCCCGCGAGATTTACGCTCGCGCCGCTGTGCGCGGCAAGCGCGTGCAATGTCAAGGCGGGGCCAAGAACTACGTGATGGTGTTGCCCGACGCCGATATGGAAACGGCGACCCAGATCATCACCGATAGCGCCTTTGGCTGCGCCGGGCAACGCTGCCTGGCGGTTTCTGTGGTGCTGGGCGTAGGCGAAGCGCACGGAGCCTTTCGCGAAAGGATTGTCGCCAGCGCCCGCTCCCTCGAGGTAGGTTACGGCCTGGACGAGAGCGTGCAGATGGGGCCGGTGATCAGCCGCGAGCGCAAATCTCGCATCGAAGCTTTGATCGCTCAGGGAGTCCGCGAGGGAGCAACCATGGTGGTGGATGGGCGAGGCGCGAAGATTCCCAACCTGGAACACGGTAATTTCATCAAACCGACGATCCTTGAGAACGTGCCAGCGGCCAGCGCGATCACGAATACCGAAATCTTTGGCCCGGTGCTCAGCCTCATCAGTGTTCCGACGATTGACGAAGCGATGGAGATTCTAGCCCGAAGCCCTTACGGGAATGCCGCATCCATTTTCACTGCGAGCAGCGCGGCGGCGCGGAAATTTCGGTATGAAGCGCCCGCCGGCAACATCGGCGTCAACGTCGGCGTCGCTGCGCCCATGGCCTATTTCCCTTTCAGTGGGTGGAAGGACAGCTTCTTTGGCACGCTGCACGGCCAGGGGCGCGATGCGGTGGAATTCTTCACGGAGAAGAAAGTCGTCATCGAACGCTGGCCTAAAGAGTGGTCGCGGAAGTTCTGAGAGGATGCGAACATGGTCTGGATCAAAATGGTAGGGCCCGAGGAAGCGACCGGCGAGCTGAAGGACGAGTACGACGCGGCCGGGCAGCGCGCCGGGAAGGTCTTCAACATCCTGAAAGTGCAGAGCCTGAACCCGCCGGTCCTGCATTCCTCGATGCAGATGTATCTCGCCACCATGCACGGGCTCTCAGGCCTCTCCCGCGCCGAGCGCGAAATGCTGGCGACGGTGGTTTCCTGGGCCAACCACTGTTTCTATTGAATCGAAGTGCACGGAGAGGATCTCCGTCAGGAAACTGGTGACGCGAAGTTGGCCGAGCAGGTCAAACACAACTATCGCCGCGCAAAGCTTTCCCCGCGGCAGAAGGCACTCTGCAAGTTTGCCGAACGGGTGACACGAGCGCCGGCGGCGATCAGGCGTCGGGATATCGAGGCCCTGCACCAGCACGGGCTAACCGACCGCGACATCCTCGATGCGGTCGAGGTGATCGCCTACTTTAACTACATCAACCGGGTCGCAGACGCCTTAGGCATTGACCCTGAGCCGGAAATGCAAGCGGCCTTCGAGCGGCGGTGGAAAAAGCAGCGTCCGGCATCCCGAAGGATGGCGGAAAGTCAGCCTTCAGGGCCTAAAGGCCGGGGAGCAAGTTAGTGATCCTCGGTTTGCGACCTGGCTGAAGCCATGCCCTTCCGGGGCGGCAGTTAGGTCGCCGCTTGCACCTTGGTGTACAGGTGGCTTTACACCGCCGCGCTTTGGCAGGGTAAACCCGCCACTGCAGTACACCGACTTTCCTTGACGCTCTCCAGAGAGTCCATTAGACTTTGTGTCTCAGGTGATGTCGGCAAGGAAACTAGATGAGAAAAGAGACGGTCTTCGCCGCCGTAGTCTTTTTCGCGGTGGGGTTTCTTGCGGGCTATATCACCGACGCCCAGATGAATTGGAGTGCCCGGCAGAAGGTGGCTATGACGGCCGGCCCGGCAAACCCGCAGGGTGAGATGCTGGGCGGTGGCTCACCGGGCGCGGCCACTGGAGGAGCAATGCCCCAGGGGCTCCCGGAAGGTCATCCACCCATCGACAGCGCGGCGATAGTCAAACAGCTCCGGGAGATGGCTGCTCAGAATCTTGAAGATCCGGAGATTCGGCTCAAGCTCGCCAACTTCCTCTACGATCAACGCCAATACCAGCAGTCCATCGACTGGTACCAGAAGGCCCTCGAGCTCGATCCGAAGAATGTCAACGCCCGCACGGATATGGGAACCGCTTACTTCTACCTGGGCCGCCCCCAGGATGCGCTGCGGGAATACCGCAAGTCGCTCGAAATCAATCCTCGGCACGAGCCCACCCTACTTAACACAATCGTGGTAAACCTGGAGGGCACGCACGACCTGGCGGCAGCGCAGCAGGCCTGGATCCGCCTGAACAAGCTGAACCCCAACCATTCCGCCCTTACCAGTTTGAAGCAGAGACTGGAGGCCGCGCGCGCCTCGGGCGGTACCACCGCTCCGCGCTAAGCGCAGGGCATCCCTCGGGCCCAAAACGTCGTCAGAGCACTTATGGTACGTTGGCTCCTATACCTCGTCTGGGTGGTGATCATCCTCCTTGTCGTGAGGCGGTTGAGTCGCACTCTTAGACACCTATTCGGCTCTCCCCAAGTCCATTTTTGGACCAGTTGGGGCACGTCGCGACAGCGTGACGCTCCCCCGACCCGCCGGGGCGAGACGGCTCGCGATCCTGTCTGCGGCATGTTTGTTTCGACAGAGGTCTCTCACCGGCTAACCAGAGGATCGCAGACGCTCCACTTCTGCTCGCGCGAGTGCTTGGAGCGATACCAGAAGGACGCCGCCAACGGCCCTTCCTAACCGAGGCCGCGCAATGCCACCATCTCACCAAGTCCCAGCTCATCCGGTCACTCGAACAACCGCCCGTCGGGCCCGAGGCGCGGCAACGCTGGCCGTGCTGGCTCTGCTGATGTTGAGTGCAGTGCCTCCGGCGCACGCGTGGGGTCGGAAGGTCAACCTGGTTCGCCACTACCGGCCCGGCCAGAGGATGGTTTACGAGACGAAGATGCGCACACGGGCGGAGATTCGCTCCGATCCCCCGGGGCTGAAGAACTTCCTGCCACCCGTCCCCACGGAATTCCTCCTGCGGCAGCAGAACACGGTCACCATCGCGGCGGTCCACCCCGATGGCGCCGCCGACATTCAAAACCGGTTCGATAAGTTCGACTTCCAGTCTAACCTCCTCGAACAATTGCCCGAGGCTGTCAGGGACTCCGCGCAGCAGGCACAGCAGGAATTCAGCCAGCGGGTGGCTGGCCAGGCACTCACCGCCCACTATGACCGCGAGGGGCGATTGCTGGGATTTGAAGGCGGCGAGGACATGCTTCAGCAGTTGGATGCGCCGCTGCGCGAACCGCTCCGCCAGGTCCTAAGGCTTTTCCTCGAGCAAATGGGCGGCCACACGCTCTATCCCGACCACCGCGTCAAACCCGGCGAGGACTGGAAGTGCAAACTGAACACGCCGCCCAGCGAGGATTATCCCTTCAGCATGCAAGGCGAGAGCACCTTGCGCTACGCCGGGAAGACCAAGTACCGGGGCGTGAAAGCGGCCATTGTGGAATTCCGGTTTGAGAATGTGCTTACCCCGGCTCTCGCAAGCCTGCGGCAGGCCGGTCCGATGGCTCAGCTCGAGGCGCAGGGCATGGGACTGGATATGCGCATCGACGGCCAGGGCCGGGGCCGCGTCCTTCTGGCCCTGGACGATGGGCGCGTGCTCCAGAACCACGCGACTCTTCACCAGACCCTAAGCGCCCGGCTCAAAGGCGCGGCGGGTCTGCCCTTGCCCTCCCCTCAGCCGGTCAAGCTCGAAATCCAATCCGAGACGGAGATGGAAGTGGAAAGCTTGGGGAAGTAACCCGGCGAAATTTTTTTTGGCAGAGGGCGTTTTCCCCTGAATTCTTTATTGACAACGAGGCGAGCACTTCTATAATCGACTTCAGTCTTGCAGAACGGATGGTGGCACCGCGAATTAGATGAATCACCACTTCAACGCCTCGTGGCCGGTGGTCCTCAGCATAGCCGGCTTCGATCCGTCGGCCGGAGCGGGGATTGCTGCAGACCTCAAGACCTTTGCCGCTCACAACTGTTACGGCGTCGCCGCCATCACCGCGCTAACCATCCAGAACACCCAGGGAGCTTCGGCTCTCCACGCTATTGACCCCTCGGTCCTCAAGGACTCGATTAACACCCTGCTCGCCGACGGCCGCGTAAAGGCCCTCAAGATCGGCATGCTGGCGAACCTCCCCAATGGCGAAGTGGTGCGCGAGGTGCTGGATGCGAACCCCTCGCTCCCCTCGGTGCTCGACCCGGTTTTCCGCTCCGCGAGCGGCTTGCACCTGGTGGACGCGGCGGGCCTGGCGTTCCTGCGCGAGCACCTGCTCAGCCGCGTCTCAGTCGTCACCCCGAACCTTGCCGAAGCCACGGCACTGACCGGCCTCCAGGTTGACAACCCGGAAAGCATGAAGGCGGCGGCACGCAAGCTGCTGGAGATGGGCGCACGCGCCGCCGTGATCACCGGCGGGCACCTCGACAAGGCCATCGACGTCTTCTCCGAGGGCGCGGAATTCGAAATCTTCGTCGGCGACCGCGTCAAACCCGACAACACCCACGGCACCGGCTGCACCTTCTCCTCCGCCATCGCCGCCAACCTCGCCCTGGGCCGGCAGCTCCGCGACGCCGTCGTCCTAGCCAAGGCCTTCGTCACCGAGGCCATCCGCAAAGCTTTCCCCATCGGCCCCGGCCGCGTGCCCTTGAACCACCTCTACCGCATGACGCAATCCCCCCGCGTCACCGACCACGCGCCCGCCGTCCCCGAACCCGTGCGCTGACCTCGCTCCCTTTTTCGCCTAGCCCAAATCCTCGCCTCGTCCCTGATAGGTTGACCTGCTGTAAAGGCCCCGTGATTAGCGGTTGCACAAAGGGGACAAGCAGGCCGAACTCCCTTGAAGGACAGACTGGCGGCAGCCGCGGTTGGCCCTCGTCCGACCTCGGTAGAGCAGAGCCGCTTTCTGACTCTGCGGCCTGTAGAACGATGATCGCCTGAGAGGCGCAGACCGAAAGAACTGGTCTGCGCCATCTCCTGTGCCAATCCCAGCCCCAGTAGCGGCAAATTCCATGGCCCGTGGCTCACGCCATGGAGAAGAGCGCATCGGGGTGGGCGGTGCAGGTACTCAGCCGGCCTCAACCGACCGAGATCGTGACACGATGGAGTTGGAACTGAGCGAGAAGCGCCTTCCTGAGGGGACGGTGTCTGCGCCCCTGGCCGGGTATCTCCGTCTCCTTCTATCTCGGACAGGAAACACCCTCCTTTGCCAGCTCGCACAAAGCTTGCATGGCAGCAAGGTGATCCTCGAGCGGCGCTGAAAGAAAATTCTTCCCCAAACAAGACCAAGCGTTAGAACTGCCAAGCTGACGTCGGGCACAATGCGCTGACCAGCCTCTCACGCCTAGGCAACTCCCAGCTTCTTCCCAACGGGCTCGAGAATCTCCAGCGCGCTTCAATTGCCCCCGGGTATGGGTGGCGGACGATGGTGCGGACTTTTGCTGGACAGGGTTGCATTTTCAACCCTCCCGCCATTCGCTATAATGGCGGCGATGGCTCCCGGCATTCTGCACCTGCATACCTATTTCCTCTTCCCGTTCTCGATCGACAAGCACGCGGTGCTCGAAGGCCACCGAGCGTTGTGGGCCAAGCGCCAGCACTGGGTTGACGGCTTGGATAGCTGGTTTGCTGCCCACCAGGCGCCGGGCTCTTCGGTGGTGGCGGACCGGCTTGGGCCGTGGCAGCGCGCGGCCTACACGCGTTTTGACATGGACTCACTGGCGTACCAGGACATGGTTTTCTTCCATCCCTTCGTGCGCCGCGTGTTCTTCGATACTGCTGATACTTCCGTGGCCCTCGGCGAAAAGGAAGCGCTGCTGCGCTGCTACACCATTCCCATCAACGAGGGAGAGAAGTTGTGGTTCGAGGCTGAGGACCAGAAGGGGCGTCGCGCCACCGTAGAGGTGACAGACTTGCGCCTGTTTCTCTTCGCCAACGGCATCGGCATCCTGTCCATCGGGGTGGAAGCGTTCCGGCTGTCAGCGCGCGAGGCGCTGTGGATTAACGAGTCCATGCGCAAGGTTTATCCTTCCAGTGGCCGGCAAGTCCGCGAGGGTCGCATCCCCAACCGCATGGCGCTGGTGGTGGAGCGAAACGGCGCGCGCGAAGCTGTAGCCGAAGAGCGATTCGAAAAAGGGGAGATGTCCGGCTTCCATCCGCCCTTGGCGAAGACCATCATCGCGCTGCTTTATTTCGCCGATTACGAGCGGAAGGAATTCGAGCCCGTGCTCGATGAGCGGATGATTGTCTGTTCCTACGTGGCCGTGGATCCCGCCAGTATCCCCGCAGATTTCATTCAGTCCGAGTGCTACCAGGTACTGCTGAGCCAGCTCCTCTATGTGGATCGCGAAACCTCTGCCTACCGCTATGAGCCGGAATTCATCCGCAACCAGATGAACCAGCATCTCTACCGCCGGTGGGCACACCAGGGAACCTATTACGGCTTCACCAGCTACAGCAACATTACCTCAACCATTGGGACGTTTGACTGTGATGAGCACGTGCTGCGCGAAGGTTTCCTGATTCACCGCATGTTCAACACCCGCTACTACCTGATGGCGCTGGTGGCGCTCTTCTACCGCGCCACCTTGCTCGATTTCGAGGAACGGACCGCGCTCGTCTCCAAGCGGCTATACCTCGACCAGGAGGACGGCAGACTCACGCTCGAGAACATGCGGCTCGCCAACAACCTGCGGGCCGAGTTCCTGCATTTCTCCAATTACTGGTTCTTCGACGAGCTGGCGAACAAGGACGAGGAAATTGAGCACTTCACCCTGCAGTGTCGCGAGTATCGCATCGGACCAATGAAGGCTGAAATCGAAGAAGAGATCGAGAAGCTCGATGCCTCCATCCACACCTACGCGCAGTTCCGCAACACGGAAGCCGTCAACCGTCTGGCCATGCTCAGTCTGTTGCTGGGCGCTGGCGCTGTGCTCACCGGCTTCTTCGGAATGAATTTCGGGCGCGGATTCGCCCGCTTCTTCTTCGAGCCGGATCAGAATTTTGTGGTGGCCCATTACTCCGCGGTGGGGATTGTGGCCCTGCTGGCTTTCGGCGCCCTCGCCTTCGGCATCTACGTCGTGGCTTCGAACTGGTCAGACTACCGCGACATTCTCATCCGCCGCCAGGCGGAAATCCAACCGCGCACGGGCAGCAGACGCCGGAAAAGGGCGGGTTGATTGAGCGGCATAGCCACGCTTGACGCATCCCCTCGCCGCTGCAAGTGGGCTCTTGCCTGAAGGGCCCACGGTTAATTCAGACCACGAATTAACCGTGGCTCCCACACTTAGATAATCTTCAGCCTCTTCCCGACACTCCCCAGGATCTCGAGCGCGCGCGTCAATGCATCCCGGGTATGGGTGGCGGTGACGATGGTGCGGATGCGGGCTTTGCCGTGGGGGACGGTGGGGAAACCGATGCCCTGGGCAAAGACGCCGGCGGCGAAAAGCTCGCGGGAGAACTCGTGCGCCAGCGCCGCCTCGCCAACGATGACGGGCGTGATCGGAGTCTCGCTCATGCCGGTGTTGAACCCGAGCTTCTTCAGTCCTTCCTTGAAGAACTTGGTGTTGGCCCAGAGTTGCTCGATCAGTTGCGGTTTTTCTTCGAGGACCTCGAAAGCCGCGAGACACGTGGCGGCGACAGAAGGCGGATGCGAAGTCGAGAAGAGGAAGGGCCGGGCGCGGTGGTAGAGGAACTCGATGGTGTCGCGCGTGGAGCAGACGTAGCCGCCCAAGGCTCCGATGGCTTTCGACAGCGTGCCGACCTGAATATCCACGCGACCGTGCAGGTCGAAGTGGTCCACCGTGCCGCGCCCGTTGCGGCCCAGGACGCCCGAGGCGTGCGCGTCGTCAATCATCATGATACAGCCGTACTTTTCGGCCAGCTCGACGAGCTGCGGCAGCGGCGCGATGTCGCCGTCCATGGAAAAGACGCCATCAGTGATGAGCAGCTTGCGGCCCTGGCGGCCCTCGATTTCCTTCAGGATTTTTTCGCAGGCTTCAATGTCCTTATGGGGGAAGACCTTGATCTCCGCGCGCGAAAGCCGGCAGCCGTCGATGATGGAGGCGTGGTTGAGTTCGTCAGAGATGATGATGTCCTCGCGGGCCAGGATGGCCTGCACCGTCCCGGCATTGGCGGTGAAGCCAGACTGAAACACCACCGCAGCCTCAACGTGCTTGAACTGCGCAATCTTTTCCTCCAGCGCCATGTGGATTGACATGGTGCCGGCGATGGTTCGCACCGCACCCGAACCAACACCCCATTTCTGCAAGGCTTCGAGAGCCCGCTGCTTGAGCCTGGGGTGCGTGGTGAGCCCCAGGTAGTTGTTCGACGAGAGGTTGATGACCTCGCGGCCGTCGAACCGCGCCACCGGCCGCTGTTCGGTTTCCAGGACGCGCAGCTTCTGGTAGAGCTTCTGCTGGCGCAGCTTTTGAAGTTCATCAGAAAGGTACTGCAATTGGGTTCTGGGCATGGGGACACCTGGCAAGTCAAAAGTTAACAGTTGACAGTCAAAAGCCGAAGAACAAGAAATGCAGGAAAAGAGGTGACCGGTCCACGCTTCCGACTTTCAACTTTCGACTGTCAACTTGCTTCTTCACCGGCTCACGCCGAGCGGCAAGTATTGCCACTCGGTTTCTCGCTGGCACTGGTCGCAGGTGCGGCGCAAGCGCTCCGCAGACCGCAGGCGCTCGAGCTCCTCTGCACTCACCTCGATGGGAATCCGCAATCGGCAACGAAGACACTGCACCATGGCGACGTAGGACATCTTCAAAACCGCACTCTTGAAGAAGTCTGGCTGGGACACGCTGCTTTTTTCTCTGTTCTTCGTCGTGTGTCTGGATTCGGGAGTATTCAGCCCCTTTTTATCTTGCGTGTAACCCCCTTTGGCGCCTAAGGCAGCCCGTTCGGGTACAGCAACACCTTGGACGCATGGCCGGAGAGCAAGAGCTCCATGCCCTCCTCAAACTTCGTCATCGGCAGACGGTTCGTAATTAGTGGAGAGAGATCCAGAGCACCGGATTTGAGGAACGCCTGCATCTCATACCAGGTTTCAAACACGCGCCACCCGTTGATTCCCTGGACAGTGGCGCCCTTGAAGATGATGTCGTTCGCGAGATCGAGCTCCAGCGGTTTGGATGGAATGCCAAGGAGGGAGATGCGGCCTCCCCGTCGCAGCATCTGGAAAGCCTGGCGGATGGCTCTGGGGTGGCCGGACATCTCTCGCACTACATCTGCGCCTTCGCCGCCCGTCTCGCACAACAGCTCTGCTACGGGATCAACCTTGGATGGGTCAATGACCATCGTAGCTCCCATCGGCGTCAATGCCGATGATGCGCCCGTTTTGGCAAATATGACTCTGCCCTGTCCGGCACGGGTGGCACAGGCCACAGGCCACATGCATTTCCGCGGATACGAAGTCACCGGGGCGGACCGTCGTGACTTCCTCGCCGACCTTCTGCACCACGCCGCAGAACTCGTGACCGAAGACGAGCGGAAGATGGATTCGTCGCGCGGACCAGCGGTCCCAGCGGTAGATGTCCAGGTCAGTACCACAAATTGACGCCGCACGCACCCGGACCAGGACATCCCGCAGGCCGATTTCTGGTACCGGCACTTGCTGAAGTTGCGCCCCTGGCTTCGGCTCAGCTTTTACGATGGCTCGCATGGTGGCTCGAGGCATGCAACCCCTTACACACAGCCACCCCTGAGCAGGACGGCAGCTCGATACAGTATACCCGCCCATAATACCACAAGGCGGATTTTCACGGGGTGAAAAGGCGAACGTGTCGTTGAAGATCAGTCGCGGGGCTATTGGAGCTTCCGCCGGACGTTCTCCAAAGCCTCTTTGGCCAGCGCATAGTCCGGGGAGAGCTTGAGGGCCTGTTCAAAGTGGTGACGAGCCTTGGCGTACATCTCCTTCGCCATGTATACACGCCCGAGGTTGTAGTGTGGATAATGGTAGGACTCGTAGCGGCGCGACTGGAGGGCGCGCTCGAGCCAGGGGAGCGCCTCATCATATTCTCCTTTTTCGATCAGGTAGGCGCCGATGTCGTTGTATGGGTTGCCGAACTCCGGGTCGAGCTGGATGGCCTTCTTGCACTCCGCAATGGCATCTTCGATCTTGCCCTGGAAACGGTAGGTCCAACCCAGAAAGGTGAAGGCCTCAGCAGTGGGGTGGAGATCCAACGAGCGCTTGTAGAGCTCGACGGCCATATCGTAGTCCCCGCCCATCTGGTATTGATAGGCCTCTTTCAACAACTCCCAGGCGGATTGGAGCTCTTCGGCCCCCATGTGAATTCTTAACCCTTTCTCATTTTTAGTTAGCACAGGCGGTAAGCGTTGTCAATCGCGAGCAAATCGCGCCTGCGGAGTTCAGTGTGAAGATCCCAGCGTGAATGAGAAACTTGCCGCTTCGACTTAGTCTTAAGTATGTTGCGTGGCATGAGCACCTGCTGGTATGCTGCCCCATCAAATTCGGTCACGGTTCTCATGCCCTCCCAACGCTGGCTGCACATCATTCCGGTCGCCTTCATCATGTACACCATCGCCTTCATCGACCGGACGAACATCTCGCTGGCCATACCCTCCATGAGCCGCGAGCTCCACATGAACCCCACGCAAGCCGGCGATGCCGCGGGGATATTCTTCTGGGGCTACTTGCTCTTGCAGATCCCGGGTGGTTACTTGGCTCAGCGGTGGAGCGCCAAACGGTTTGTGAGCATCCTGCTGATCCTCTGGGGAGCTTGTTCCGTGGCCTGTGGCTTGGTCCACACGTGGCGGCAGTTCTGGGTGATGCGGTTTCTGCTGGGTATCGCCGAAGGCGGCGTCTGGCCGGCCACGCTCGTGCTGCTATCGCACTGGTTCCCCCGCGCCGAAAGGGCGCGCGCCAACGCCTATTGGATGTTGTGCTTGCCGGTGGCCGTCGTTGTCTCCTCGCCGCTTTCCGGGTGGATTCTGGGCCACTGGAACTGGCGCGTCCTGCTCATCTCCGAAGGAGCCCTGCCGTTTGTGTGGCTGGTGATTTGGTGGTGTTTTATTGACGACCATCCTCCCCAGGCCCGCTGGATCTCCGCCGAGGAGCGCAATTACCTCGTCACCGCGCTACGCCAGGAGTCCACCGAGCTTGAGCCCGTGACTCCTGAACCTTACCTGCGTGCCCTGCTGCGCCCCCAGGTTCTGGTAATGGTGGCTATGTATTTCCTGTTGAACGCTGGAAATTACGGATATCTGTTTTGGCTTCCGAGTGCGCTGGGCAGCACCAGACAGATGACCAGCTTGCGAGTCGGCATCCTCTTCGCAATCCCGTACATTGTGACCGGAGTTGGCATGGTCATGATCTCGCGGCATTCCGATAAGACGCGCGAGCGCCGCGGCCACGTGGCCTTCGCGCTGGCATGGGCGGGCGCGTTTCTGCTGGCGGGAGTCTTTTCGAGCAACCACGCGGCCACACTCTCATTCGTGCTCATCTCTCTGGTGGGTGCGGGTTCTTACGGGGTGTTGGGACCTTTCTGGGCCATCCCCACAGAAACCCTACCCCGCTCGGTGTCTGGGTCCGCCATGGGATTGATAAACGCTCTGGGAAATCTCGGGGGATACTTCGGCCCGCTGGTGGTCGGGTATCTCAACCAGCGCACGGGAAATTTTCTCTACGCCTTCGGTTTGCTTAGCGTGGGCTTCTTAGCCAGCTCGACATTGAGCCTTTTTTTGCGCCCGCAGACTACCATCCAGGGAGAGAAGGAAACGAGCTCGAAGTAGCTTCGAGAGAAGTAAACGTCCTGGCGGAGTCCGACGATGACCAAGAAAATCTACCGTATTATCTCCTGGAGCCTGCTGATCCTTTTTCTCATTTCCATTTTGCTGATCTTACGTAAACCCTCGGTTGCCCCCGTACCTACCAGCCCGGAGGCCGGGAAGTCATTCGACCAGAAAATCCAAGAACTGCAGACGGCACATCAACAGGGGACGCCCAAAGAAATCCGCATCACGGAGAGCGAGCTGAACGCCAAATTGCAGGAAGGTATGCAGGAGGCTTCTGCTGCCCCGAGCGGTCCGGCTGCCTTGAAAGCGGCCACCATTCACTTGGAAGGCGACAAATTCGTGGGGACGTTTACGGTGAATGTGAGCGGCAAGGATATTTACGTAACGCTGGGAGGAAAACTCGGCGTCAGTAACGGTACACTCCAGTTGACGCCCACCGAGGTGCGGATGGGAAGCCTGCCCGTGCCCATTTCTGTGGTCGAGTCCACCCTCCGCGACAAGTTGAATTCCCCCACGATGCGCGACCGCATGAAACTCCCCGACTCCATCAAAGACGTCCGCATCGAGAATGGCGAACTGGTCTTGCAGTCGCAGTAGCTGACCCCCAAGGGCGAACAGTCCTAAACCACCGCTAGCGCCCGAATCGGTGAACCCGAGCCTCCGCGAATTTTGAGCGGCAAAGCCAGGAACAAGAAGAAATCCGGGAGCTGGTCGAGGTTGCAGAGATTCTCAATGATGAGGACCTGCTTCTCGAGCACCACCGGGTGCATGGGATTCTTCGCGAGCGCCGCAGGTGGGTCAGGCGAGAGCGTGTCTACGCCGATGGCGGCCACGGCTTTGTCGATCAGGTATTCTGCCGCTTCCATGCTCACGCCGGGCCAGTTTTCCAGATAGCGTTTGTCGTGCGGTCGCAGCCCCCAGTACACTGCCCAGCCGAAATTGAACAGCACAATGTCGCCCGCTCTTAGCTCGCCGTGCTCTACCTCCCACTTCGTGATGAAGTCCCTTGCCACATAATCGCCCTCCTTCAACCCGCGGCAATCCAGACGCGCGCCCCGGCCCAGCAGGTGCGCCAGCGGGACGTGCTCGATGGTGACGTGTGCCTCCGGTTTGGCATCGCTGATGAAGTGCGCGGGAGCATCCACGTGCGTGCCGTTGTGTTCGTGCATCACGAGCTGGTAGCTCAGGGAGCGGCCACCATGCCAGTAAGAGGTGTAGAGGTTGTGGAAGAACTTGGAATGCGTCGGGTAGTGCGGCATGTGCTCTTCCAGCGTCTGGCTCAAGTCTACGACGCGAGCTTCGCGAAACATTTCGAGCAAGCTCAGCACGTCGGCCATTGCTTTCCCCTTTCTGAGAATCCTCTGGATTCAAGTCGCGACATGGAAGCTTGTCAATCGGGAAGACAGTCGGCTAACGCAAGAGCAGATATGAAGAGCTGTGCGGCCTGTTCAAAGGACGCCGCTTGGCAGGGCTCTTACTCCGCCGTGGCGAAGTAGCCAGGCTTCCACCGCAGGACGATGCCCCGGCGGGTGGCCACCACACGGATAGTGCGGTAGGTGCCGTCCAGGGTGTTGTTGGTAGGCGTATAGCCGAGGTTGTACTGCTCGTTGAGCTCGCGGCCGATCGAATCCAGCGAGTCGGCCAACCGCACCAAACGTTCGGCGGAGAAGATGCCGGTTTCGGCGCCCAGCCCCTTATTCTGCGATGTCTCACCAATCTGGCCGTGGGAGAGGTATCCCGTGCCCAGGTCGGCACCCGGTGAGTACTTCAGCGGGAAGAACGCGGCGCCGCCGGTTTCCTCTGCGATCTTCTCCAAGATCTTGTCACTGGGGTTGCTGTAACCATAAGGCGCATTCCCAATCGCATAGATGATGGTCTCGGCCTTGTGCGCCATGGAAAGGGCTTCGTCGAGGGAGTGTTGGCTCTGCACGTCTAACCCATCGCTGATAACTACCAGGACGCGGCGGGTGTTTTCTGGCTCGCCGGCCCGGAGCATCTTTTCCCTGCAAGCAAAGTAGATCGCGTCGTAGAGAGCCTTCCCTCCGCCCGCCTTCAGCCCTCGGATCTTTTCGTTTAACGGCTCCGGGTCGTTGGTGAAATCCTGGATGAGGGAACTCGTGGCGTCAAAGGTCTGAAGGAAGACCTGGTTCTTGCTGCTGCGGCCGTGGAGCATGTTGAAAACGAACTCGCTGGCCGCGTCCTTCTCAAATGAGAGTTGCCGACGCGCGCTGTTGCTGGTGTCGAGAATCAGCCCGATACGCAGGGGCAGGTGAGTCTCACGGTTGAAGTAGCGGATAGCCTGACGATTTCCGTCCTCGAAGATCTGGAAATCGTCTTTGGTGAGATCAATCACCGGCAGACCACGTTTGTCGAGCACGGTCACAGGAACGTTCACCACCTCGACCCGCACGCGGATCCTGTCCTTGGTGGTATGGGCCCCGGCACCAGCGGGCTGAGCGGTGGTCTGCGTAGAAGTGGTAGTGGAGCTTGAGGGCACCGCGTCCTGAGCGTGCCCAGGCCACACCAGCAGGCCAGTAGCCAAGACCGCCCAGGCTAGACTCCACATCCCCACAAAATGAAGCCGCACGGAGATGGCGTTCTGCGCCGGAAGTCGGAAAGCGTGTCTCGCGTGCAGGCTACTCATGATTCGCTTTTTCCTTAACCCGGCAATCAGTCTCGACGACCGTCTGACTCCCCTTTATCTTAACTCAAAGACTTCGCTGAGAGTAGCGGCGTTACGGGCGGCCTCAGTCCTTATGGATGCGTTATCCTGCAAGGGGTTTGCTCAGCATGCCGAGAAAGTACAGGAACGGCAAATGAAACGGAACTGGCTCACGCGGAATCCAATCAGCCCTGGGCAAGAAGTGGCGCAGAGACGTGACGACCGACGCGGTTCCTGGAACCGCTTCCGAGGGGCAAACCTTAAACGGCGGGCGTGCACATGGGCCGCCGTCGCCGGCCAAGAGGATCGTGTAGACAAACCGAGTCACATACTGCAAGGATGAGAGACGATCAAGAAGGAGAAAAACCATGAAAGCTATTCGTGTTCACGAATTTGGCGGGCCGGAGGTCATGAAGCTGGAAGAAGTTGTGAACCCGCAAGCCGGCCCGGGACAAGTGCTGGTGCGGGTAAAAGCGGCCGGCGTAAACCCGGTCGATACCTACATCCGCTCGGGATCTTATGCCAGCGAGCCTACCTTGCCCTACACTCCCGGCTTTGATGCGGCAGGCACTGTGGAATCTGTCGGCCAGGGGGTCGTCGATTTTTCGGCGGGCGACCGGATCTACGGTGCCTGGACGATCAGCGGCGCATATGCAGAACTCGCGTTGTGCGAGGCATGGCAAGTACACCCACTGCCGCAATGCGTGAGCTACGCGCAAGGAGCGGCGGTCAATGTCCCCTATGCGACGGCCTATCGCGCCCTGTTCCAACGCGCGCACGCCCAGCCGGGAGAAACAGTCCTGGTCCACGGAGCGAGCGGCGCGGTGGGTGTGGCAGCGGTGCAATTGGCGCGCGCGGCTGGGATGATCGTCATAGGGACGGCGGGCACGGAGCGGGGACGGCAACTGGTGGAGGAGCAGGGCGCGCATCACGTCCTCGACCATCGCGCGCCGCGGTATCTGGAAGAACTTATGGCGCTGACGAAGGGACGAGGTGTGGATGTCATTCTCGAGATGCTGGCCAATGTGAATTTGGGGAAGGACCTGACCGTGCTGGCCCGCGGTGGGCGCGTCGTTGTCATTGGCAGCCGGGGCACCGTGGAAATCAATCCTCGTGACACGATGAGCCGTGACGCGAGCATCTTGGGCATGGTCCTGATGAACGCTTCCCGGCAAGAAGCAGCCAGCATTCATGCGGCGCTGGTCGCGGGTCTGGAGAACGGCACGTTGCGCCCTGTGGTTGGCCAACAGATACCGTTGGCAGACGCTCCCCGTGCCCACCAAGCCGTGATGGAAGCTGGCGCTTACGGGAAGATCGTCCTGATCCCGTAAAGACAGGAATCCGGTGACACGAGCAGCCCCATGGGGGCGTGGTAGCCTGGGCGGAATCTGCAAGGACTGGATCAAGTCCTGCTTGGTTTCGTTGCGCACTACTTCCGTGACGGAATAGAATCGTCCGAGAAGGCGAAGGTGCACATCCATACCCATTCAGAATCGGCGAACCGGGTAGTGAAAATCGCCCTGGTGGTGACTCTCGGCCTGGTTGCGGCGGAGTTCGTGGCGGGCAAACTCGCTCACAGCCTGGCGCTCATCACCGACGGCTGGCATAACCTTACCGACGTCCCCACGCTGGTGTTTTCCTGGATTGCCCTCTACCTGGAGCGCAGACCGCCTGACCATCAGAGAACCTTTGGCTACCAACGCGCGGGTGTCCTGACGGCATTTGTGAACGCCCTGATTCTAATTGGTGTTGCGCTCTACATCTGCTACGAAGGGTACGGACGAATCGTGCGACCCGCGCCGGTCGCCGCCGGCACCATGCTGTGGATGGGATTCATTGCGCTGCTCGTGAACGGTGGCATATCCGTGGCCTTGGCTCCCGAGCGCAAGGACCTGAACCTGCGCGCGGTCTTCATCCACAACCTCGGCGACGCGCTCTCCAACCTCGCCATCATCGCCGGCGCCTGGCTCATCGAGAGAACCGGCCGGACACTGATCGACCCACTCGTCGCCTTCTTGATTGCGGGTATGATTCTCTGGACCGCCCTGGGCATCATCATGGACTCCACGAACATCCTGCTGGAAAGCCTCCCCAAGGGAATGAGTTTGGAACGTGTGGCGGGGGCGATGTTGGAGGTTCCGGGCGTGCGCGAAGTCCATGATGTCCACATCTGGAGCCTGGGGTCCAGATCGCATGCTCTTTCTTGCCACGTTCAGATCCTGGACATGCAGACTTCGGAGAGTGAACGCATTGCGCATCGTTTGAGAGAAGTCCTGGCCAACGAGTTCGGAATCACCCACACCACCATCCAGTTCGAACACACCCACGAACCGGGCGACTTTCACAGATACATGCCCGAGCCCTTGCCGTCCAATAAGAAGTAGCGCAGACCCGGCCTGTGGGTCTGCGGCAATTGGTTCCGCTCCCGGGGAGAGCCGCGGACCCTAAAGGTCCGCGCTAGGAGGAGAGATTCGTTCCAGGCCGTCGAGGTAACGTCGCAGCGCTTCCGGGATGAGGACGGACCCATCGACCTGCTGGCAGTTCTCGATGATCGCGAGCCAGGTCCGGCCAATGGCCAACCCGCTGCCGTTCAGGGTGTGCAGGAATTCCGTCTTCCCTGCCTTTCCGCGCCGGAACCGGAGGTTGGCCCGGCGCGCCTGGAAGGCCTCAAAGTTTGAACACGATGAGATTTCCTTGTACTCGCGGGCAGCGGGAAGCCAGACTTCCAGGTCGTAGGTCTTTGACGCACTGAAGCCCAGGTCGGCAGTGCAGAGTACCACCACGCGATAGGGCAACCCGAGCCGCTGGAGGATAACCTCGGCGTCGTGTGTCAGCGACTCAAGTTCGTCGTAAGACTTCTCAGGCAGAGCAAACTTCACCAACTCGACTTTCTGGAACTGGTGCTGGCGAATGATGCCGCGCGTCTCCTTGCCGTAGGACCCGGCTTCGCTGCGGAAGCAGGCGGTCCAGGCGCAGAGCTTCACCGGCAGGCGCTCGGCGTCCAAGACCTCGTCGCGGTAGAGGTTCGTGACCGGGACTTCTGCTGTAGGGATCAGCCAGTAGTCGGTCCCTTCCAGCTTGAAGAGGTCTTCGGCGAACTTGGGGAGGTTCCCCGTGCCGTAAAGGCTCGCCGAGTTGACGATGAAGGGCGGTAAGACCTCCGTATAGCCGTGCTCGCGCGTGTGCACGTCAAGCATGAAGTTGGCCAGTGCCCGTTCGAGCTTCGCCCCGATCCCCTGGTACACCGCAAACCTTGCCCCGCTGATTTTGGTGGCCCGCTCGAAATCCAGGATGCCGAGCGCCGGGCCCAGATCCCAATGCGCCTTGGGCTCGAATTCAAACTCGCGTGGTTGGCCCCAGCGGCGAACTTCCTGGTTGTCTGCGGAGCTATAACCGACCGGCACGGTGGCATGCGGGAGGTTGGGAACATTGAGCAGGAGTTCTTGGAGTTGCGCGTCGTAACCTTGCGCCTTCTCGTCAAGCTCCTCGATCTCCGCGCCCAGCTTCTTCATCTCGGCGATTACCGCGGAAGCGTCTTGCTTCTGCTTCTTCAGTGCGGCGATTTCTTCCGAAGCTTTGTTGCGACGCGCCTTGCGGCTTTCCGCTTCCACCAGGAACTTGCGCCGCTCGCGGTCGATGCCCTCAAAGTTCCCCAGGACGGCCTGCAGCCCGCGCTCGCGCATCTTCTGCTTTACCAGCTCCAGATTGTCGCGGACAAAGCCCAGTTCGAGCATTCCTACTCCTGTAACGGTGGTAGAAGCCTGCCCCGGCCTGCCGGGAACCACCGCGATGGAGCGGCACTCACAGAGTGCCGCTACGGAGACACGAATCTAAACCAGGCGCGCAAGACTGTCAAATTGGCCAGGGTTCGTTGCTCGTCTGGTGGCCTAGTGGCTGTTTGCAGTTCGCCCTTTGGGGAGGATTCTTCCGCGGTTGCATTGCGGTGTCGCCAGGGGATTCCAACGCAAATCCCAACGCGCCGCTACCAGAAAAAGCCGCAGGGTCGGCAAGCAAACCCTGCGCTGCTGCAACTGACCTCTGACAACTGAGTGCCAACTACTGACTGCTGCCTTCTGACTTCTGTCCTCTGCCTTTGTCCCGAACCCCGCATTCCGAATCCCGGTTCGTTCCGGTTCGTTCCAGGTTCGTTCCCGGTTCGTTTCAGGTTCGTTTCAGGTTCGTTTCTTAATGCTCTTCCTTTGTTTTCAATAACTTCCCAGCTTCGTTTGTGCAAAAAACTATCTTTTTTTGTGCCGGGTGCCTG
>Ga0315280_10001439_pt1 | contig 40976 bp, 34 predicted proteins | sample YL17G06_40_MG_FD_203697 | JGI IMG/M metagenome (GOLD analysis project Ga0315280, IMG submission 203697) | Sediment microbial communities from Yellowstone Lake, YNP, Wyoming, USA - YL17G06_40 | ecosystem: Environmental > Aquatic > Freshwater > Lake > Sediment | place: USA: Wyoming | collected...
GGCTTTTCCACATCTCCACAAAGAGAGAAAAAGAAGCAAAAAGAGAGAAAGTACGACGATCCGGAGGTACATACTCCATCCCCCCAACAAAGCTGGGATGGCCATACAATATACAAGATAAACGGGATGCTTTGTCCCCCGATCCTGTTCATCCGGTCTATTCCCGTAAGAACAGGCTTTACGTAGATTGCCGTGTGAGAATCTTGGCAAGAAGATAGGCCCCGATGGCCAATTCAAGGCAGATCGATCCCCTTCACGAAGTCCGGGTGCGACTGGAAGGGGCGAGGAAGGTGTTCGTGTTGACGGGAGCGGGGATTTCGGCGGAAAGCGGTATCCCGACGTTTCGCGGCCCCGAGGGGTATTGGAAGAAACATCCGCCCGAACAGCTCGCTTCGCCCGAGGGATTTGCCCGCGATCCGAAACTCGTGTGGGAGTGGTATAACTATCGGCGGCGATTGATCGCCGGTTGCCAACCCAATGCTGCCCATCGCGCCGTGGCCGAGATCGAGCGCCGCGTCGAGCAGTTTCTTTTGTGCACGCAGAACGTGGACGGGTTGCACCAACGCGCGGGAAGCCGCAACGTAGTCGAAATTCACGGTTCGATCTGGCGGGTACGGCGCGCGGATGGCCGCGGACCCGCTGTCGAGAATCGAACGATTATCGAAGACAGCGAGTTGCCGCTGCGCTCTCCCGACGGTGCGCTCTTGCGTCCCGATGTCGTTTGGTTCGGCGAGATGTTGCCGGCCGAAGCGGTCGCGCGTGTGGATGCCTTTCTCGCCTCGGGACCTGTGGACCTGGCCTTCGTCATCGGCACTTCGGCGATCTTTTCATACATCATTCGATGGGCGGCGATTCCCAAGCATCAGGGCGCGATGGTCATCGAGGTCAACCCATCGCCTTCGCTGCCTGCGGATTTGGTGACGGTCTGTTGGCCGCACAAGGCGGGTGACGTCTTGCCGTGTCTTCTTGAGTGCAAATAACCGGGCGGTGCCATATCCATAAGGAACTCGGGAATTCATAAGAACCGATTTCTTCCGAGTTGAAAATCTCCGACGAAAAGGGCAGTGAATTGAGCGCTGGGAGGGCGGATGACTGCGTTCCCTGCGCCGGACCATTCAAAGGAGCCAAGAATCATGACGACCAATCTTAGCATGTCGAGGCGGCAGATGCTGGCCGTCGGGGTTTCGGGTGTTGCAGTTGTGGGATTGAGCAAATCGAGTGGAGCAGAAAGCGCGGCCAAAGCGGTCGGGCGCTCGCCGGCGCCGTTCCGCTTCTGCCTGAACACCGGCACCCTTCTCGGTCATAAGCTAAAGCTGGAACAGGAAATCGAAATCGCCGCCAAAGCGGGCTATGAGGCCGTCGAGCTGTGGATCGAGAAGATCAATGCCTTCACCCAAGGCGGCGGGTCGCTCCAGGACATGCGGAAGAAGATCGCCGACGTCGGCCTCACGGTCGAAGACGCCATCAGTTTCCCGCGCTGGTGCGTGGATGACGATGCCCAGCGCGCGCAGGGACTCGAACAGATGAAGCGCGACATGGCGACAGTGGCCGAGATCGGCGCCCGGCGAATCGCCGCTCCGCCGTCAGGAGTGAGCAGCCAGCCCGGTCTTGACCTCAGAAAAGCGGCCGAACGCTATCGCGCGGTGCTCGAGCTGGGCGACCAGGCCGGCGTGCCCGCCGTGCTGGAAATCTGGGGCGCGTCGAAAAACCTAAGCCGCCTGAGCGAAGCGGCGTTTGTGGCGCTCGAAAGCGGCCATCCCAAGGCCAGCATCCTCGCCGACGTCTTTCACATCTACAGGAGCGGGGCGAGCTTCGACGGTTTGAAGCTGCTCAGCAACCGGATGATCCAGGTTTTCCACATGAACGACTATCCGGCCGATCCGCCCCGCGACCAGATCAAGGACAGGGACCGGATTTTTCCCGGCGACGGGGTGGCGCCACTGTCGCAGATTCTGCGCAACCTTGCCGACATCGGCGGCGGACAGGTGCTCTCGCTGGAGCTGTTCAATCCCAACTACGCAAAGCAGGATGCTCTGGTGGTGGCCAAGACCGGTCTCGAGAAAATGAAAGCGGCGGTCGCAAAGACTTTCGATTAAGAGCGCCTAAAAAAATGATCACCACCAAGACACAAAAAGTGAACAGTATTGGGGCTAAGAAACCGTTCGGTGCCCGCCGCTTCGGTTGTTTACACATTTTTCCATTTGACGTGCAAATCTCGCTGGTTACAATCCAAATCAGAACGACCAACGATATTGCCCCAACGACCTAAACAGGTGCCACCAAGGAGGAGCGGTTATGACGAGGCAAACGCCGAAAGGGTTCACGCTCATCGAACTACTGATCGTTGTGGCCATCATCGCGATTCTGGCGATGATCGCAGTACCCAACTTTCTCGAAGCGCAGACGCGGGCCAAAGTCTCGCGCGTTCGGTCCGATCTGCGGTCGCTGGCTACCGCCCAGGAAGCCTATCGTGTGGATTGGAACACCTACACGTTCAAGGACCAAGGCGACGATCCGACGTACGTGGATGGTTTTGCCCAGCTGACGTCGCCCATCGCCTACATCGCGACCATCCCCAATGACCCGTTCGGCGAACACAGGTACGCGCCCAATCTGACGAGGCGGTGGCCCATGTATGAAATGGGAACGGGCAACTCCGGAACCCGGACTACGAGCGGCTTTCCCGGCAACCCGAATGCAGCAGGGCTCCCCGCCGATGTGTGGCTGATGGTGTCGGCCGGTCCCGACCACATTGATGACACGAGCGCGGGGCAGAGTGGATTCAATCTGACGGAAGGGCAGTTTCCGTGGCCCACTCTGCCCGACAATGAGCAGGCAGTGGCGGCAATCCTCACGCTGATTTACGATCCAACGAATGGGACCGTAAGCAAGGGTCAGGTGTATCGAACCGGCGGATGCCAGCCCGCTGGTCGGCCGTATCACCATCTCTTCGCCGGTAGCACAGGGACCAAGTAGGACAAGACGTAGGAGAGATGAGAAAAAGCGAAGCCTTAACTCTAATTGAACCGTTGATCGTGGAGGCGATTGCCGTGCCGAATTCTTTGGAGGCGGAGGGCATTCGCGACGCGACAGCCTATGACCCAACGGACGGCACGGTCAGGATCGGCTGCGTTTTCCGCCGCTCCGGCGGCGAATCATACTAGATCCCCAAGACAGAAGGAGGTCAACCCATGAAACAACGTGCATTTACTCTGATTGAGCTACTGATCGTGGTGGCGATCATAGCGATTCTGGCGATGATCGCAGTACCCAACTTTCTCGAGGCGCAGGTACGGGCCAAGGTTTCGCGCTCCAGGAACGACATGCGCTCTCTGGCCGTCGCCCTGGAAGCCTATTGTGTGGACTGGAATTCTTATACATGCCACGCCGGGGGGGCTGATTTGGGGTATGACTACGGGATACGGGGGTGGCGCCAGCTGACAACGCCGGTAGGCTATATTACTAGTATTCCGTGGGATCCATTCGGTGATGCCAGACACCCGGATGGAAGCTACCGTTGGTGGCGTGTACTATATGAGCTGGGGGCGGGAGCCGTTGGGATCGGCTCGGCGGGAACACCCGACAGCCCTGAGAAGGGCCTTCCCAGCAATACATGGGAGATGAGTGGGCACGGCCCTGACAAGGTGGACGACACGGTGACGTCCGCCAATAACCCCCAGTTTAGCTGGAATTGGAACGAGGCCAATTATCCATGGACGGGGGGTAATCGCGCCAATGATCCAGCGGCGGTCTCGCAGGCTCTGAGCCTGCTCTATGATCCCACGAATGGGACGGTCAGTAGGGGCAACATTCTTCGATTCGGAGGGATGAAACCACCGGGTCTGGTCTTCGAGGTTCTGTTCGGTAATGCTTCCGGGAAGTGATTGGGTGTCGTGCGGCTTCCGACGAACGGGACCGTGAGGACGGGAGACACTCTTCGTTTCGGCGGCCAGAAACCGGCGGGCCGGGTTTTTGACATCTTCTATTTCTAGCTCCGCGAGGCAGTCGTTTGCGGTCAGCGCCCGTACGCCAAAAACTCATATCCATTGCGATAAGGAGATGGCGTGATGAGATTTGCCAGAAAGCAGCGGAGGGGGTTTACCCTGATCGAACTTCTCATTGTGGTGGCGATCATCGCGATTCTGGCGATGATCGCAGTACCCAACTTTCTCGAGGCGCAAACGCGGGCCAAGGTTTCGCGTTGTAAGAGCGACATGCGCTCGCTGGCCGTCGCCGAGGAAGCCTATTGTGTGGACTGGAATTCTTATACAAACCATGCCGAGGGCGCTGATCGGGGCAATCTGCAAGGGTGGTGCCAGCTGACAACGCCCGTAGCCTATATTACCAATATTCCGAGCGATCCATTCGGCGAGGCCCAACAGGGACCTTGGCATTTGATTCCGCTATATGAGCTGGGGGCGGGGGCCGTTGGGATCGGCTCGGCGGGAACACCAAGCAGCCCTGAGAAGGGCTTTCCCAGCAATACATGGGAGATGAGTGGGCACGGCCCCGACCACTGGGACGACACCATGGGGGTCTCCAACTTTCCCGGCCATACCTACAATTGGATCGAGAGTCTCTATCCCTGGATGAAGATTCCCGCCAATGATCCAGCCGCGGTCTCGGAGGCTCTGGGCCTGCTCTATGATCCCACGAATGGGACGGTCAGCGCGGGCAACATTCTTCGATTCGGAGGGATGAAACCACCGGGTCAGCTCTTCGAGGTTCTGTTCGCGAACTGCCTCAAATAGGGCAGCTCGGGTTGCGGTTTGGTTTCGTGATTCCGGCGTCAGCGGCGCTGAACGCTAAAAACGAACAGAAATCCAAAGAAGGAGAACGACCGTGAACTACCGAAAAGGATTCACGCTGATCGAACTGCTGATCGTTGTGGCAATCATTGCCATTCTGGCGATGATCGCAGTACCCAACTTTCTCGAGGCGCAAACGCGGGCCAAGGTTTCGCGCTCCAAGACCGACATGCGAACCATTGCGGTCGCCGAGGAGGCCTATCGTGTGGACTGGAACACTTACACCCACAGCAATCAGTATAACTCAAATCCGTGGGACCCCAACGGCCCGGGGCGATGGGGCGGGTTCGCGGAACTAACCACTCCTGTTGCCTACATCACCAGTATTCCTCTCGCTCCGTTTGGCCTAGTGTGGGGCTCGGCTATGCAACAGACGCGCCAGGCCATTTTCAAACTGGGCACCGGCAACTCCGGCAACAAGGAGAATACGAAACTGCCTTGGACAAGCAACGCGAAAGGATTCCCGGCCGATTGCTTCATCATTGAGAACGACGGCCCGGATAAGAACAACGACGCCATATCAGGTTGGAGCGAGCAGCTTTTCCCCTGGCCGGCCAAAGACCCCAATGACCCGGCTCCGCTGCTGGCGATCATCTATGACCCCACCAATGGAACCGTCAGTTCGGGGCAGATCTATCGCGTCGGTGGACAGTTGCCGGGAGGCGCTCTCTACAGTGCGTTCTATGCGGCAACGAGCAAATAGACCGGCTCGACCAAAACCAAGCGGCCCGCCTGCGTGGCGCCTGCAAAGGAGGTAGAACATGCGAGTCTCCGAAAAATCACACAACGGGTTCACGCTGATCGAGCTTCTGATCGTGGTGGCCATCATCGCGATTCTGGCGATGATCGCAGTACCCAACTTTCTCGAGGCGCAGACGCGATCCAAAGTATCGCGCGTCAAGGCCGACATGCGAAGCATAATCACCGCACTGGAGGCTTACGCGGTGGACCACAATGAGTATCCCCACATGCGGTTGGGTTATGAACTGGGCATGCAATACAACCGCGGTGCAATCTATCGTTGCACGAGTCTTACGACACCGGTTGCCTATCTCACTACGACAATGATCCGCGACCCTTTCGGCACGCAATACGGATTTAGCGAGGCCGGTGATAGACTGGGAACCGACGATGGCGTAACCATTCATTATATCAATATTGGCCTGTACCGGCGGCAGAGTAATCTGCCTCAGAATGTGGGCATAGCGTGGGGGCTGGGGTCTCTCGGGCCGGATTACAAGAAGGGCCCGGACGCCAGGACCGGCGGCAATTGGAATTGGGGCAACTACGGCCGGGACAATCCGATAGACAAGACCGATCCTCGGTTTACGCTGTGGCAGTATGATCCAACAAACGGTACGGTCTCAAGCGGCGACATCCTGCGTTTTCAGTAGCTTCGATGCTTTCTATCGCTGCCAGAATATGAGGTAAAGCGCGCAGTCCCTCATAAGGTCACAACCTCCCTGTCAGGTCAAGCAGGTCTGCGCCATCTTCAAATTCCACCAGAATGTCAATATCACTGCTTTCGCTCTGCTGTCCTCGAATGTATGCTGTTGTCAGGCAACTCATCCCTTCTCCGACGGCATGTTGCGCCATCCAAGTCTCTCGGTCATGCTCTTTCCAACCTTCGGGGCCCGTCAAGGACTGTTCCCCGAATTCCAGAGAGTCATCCCAGGATTTTGTTCCAAGCACGAATTGCCCAAACGCGTTGCCGATTTTGCTCCATTCACCCTTTTACCAATTTCTTCGCGGCGGCGGCAATGTTGGCGGCGTTCACCCGCATGTAGTTGATCATCTCGGGGGCGCCGGGTGGGGGTGCGTCGGGGAACGCCAGTCGTTTGAATTTGGCACCCGGCACGGCTTCGGCCACACGAGCGATGATCTCCGTGCCATTGCAGAAACTATAGGAGCCGTCGTCGGAAGTCAGGAGTTTGCCTGTCTTCTGAACCGACTTGATGATGGTCGGCATCACCCCTTCCAAGGGAGCCAGAGTTCTGGGATCAATGAACTCCGCGCTGATCCCATCCTTCTTGAGCTCCTCGACTGCCTTGGCGATCTCGACCGTCTGGGGTGCATAGCCAACGATGGTGATGTCTTTTCCCTCGGCGCGGATAGCGGCCTCGCCGATCGGAACCGTATAGGGTTCATCGGGAACCTCGGGACCCGACGCTGGGACTGAATACTGGCAGAAGACGACTGGGTCGGGATCGCGGATCGCAGAGGTCATCAACCCCTTCGCATCATGTGGATTAGAGGGGATCACCACTTTCAGTCCGGCCAGTCGAGCGTAGGAAGATTCCAGTCCTGCATCGGCATGTTGGCCGGCCGAGAACGGCTCTCTTCGTGCCATGTCGGTCCACAGCACCATCGGGAAGGCTGCCTGGCCGCCGGTCATGTGCCGAAGCTTGCCCGCCTGGTTGAACATCAATTCGTAGGGAATAAACGTGGTCATGCTCGGGATGTGGGCAATTGCGGGAACACCGATCATGGACATTCCCATGACGCCGCCGACGATCCACTGTTCGTCAATGGCACAGAATTGAACTCGCGGGCGGCCAAACTCCTTCTCCAGATTGATCGTTCTTCCCTGCCAACTTGCCGACGGCCTTTGGAATTCATAGAGGAGAGTCAAGAGCTTGTTCTCCCGCATCTGTCCTTGGATGGCTTCCAGGATCGCGTATGACATACTCTTTGGCATGGTTTTGCCCTCCTTTTTCTTCTTACCAGCAAGCCGCAAAGGCACCAAGAAGGCTCTGCGTCTTGGTGTCTTCGTGGTTAATGCGTGGTGTCACTCTGCGTTCTTTGGGATCTCTGCGGTTCATTTTTTCTTTTGGTCTCTCAGCCGGTATGGAGAGGAACGGCGCCTTCTGCGAAGACGTTCAAGAGACCCTCCTCGGGTTTCGGAACAGGCTGAGCGGCGGCGAATTTGACGGCATCCTCGACCGCTTGCCTGACTTCGGCCACGATCGCGTCAGCCCGCTCGGCAGTGAGAACCTTTTCGGCGAGCAGGAATTCCCGGAATCGTCGAATGGGATCTTTGGCCATCCAGTCTCTCAGTTCTCTGTCCGAGCGATAGCCAAGGCCGAACGCGCCATCTTGCCCTTTCTTGGCGCCGGCGACACCGCAGTGGTCATACCATCGGTAGGTCTTGCACTCAACGATGGTGGGGCCATGTCCTGCGCGAGCCTTCTCAACGGCGTACTTCGCTACATTGTAAACGGCCAGGACATCGTTGCCGTCCACGACGCGCCCCTCGATGCCATAGCCCGCCGCACGCTGGGCCAGATCGGTTATACCATAGACATCGGAGGCTCGTACCCAGATTTGGAAGGCATTGTTCTCAATGACGCAAATCCAGGGGAGCTTCCAGGCGGCAGCGGCGTTTGCCGCACTGGAAAAGAAGTTTCCCTGGATGGACCCGTCTCCGCCAAAGCTCACGGCCACCTGGTCGGTCCCTTTCACCTTGATGCCGTAGGCCGCCCCGCCTGCCAGCAGATGGGGAGCACCGACGATCCCGTTCATCCCCAGAATTCCCAGGCTCATGTCGGTGATGTGCATCGAGCCACCGTAACCCTTGCAGTAGCCCGTGGCCTTGTGGGTGATCTCGGCGAGCATCTTGCCAAGGTCGCCGCCCTTGGCAATCAGGTGGCCATGACCGCGGTGATTGCTGGCAATGTAGTCATCTTTGCGCAACGCATTGCAGACGCCAACCGCGATGGCCTCCTGTCCCACGTAGAGATGGGGGACGGGATAGCCGCGCCAGCCGCCGGCGAGGATCATCTCCTTGATCTTGGTTTCCCACAGGCGGATTTTGAGCATATCCGTGTAGATGGCTGTCAGCTGCTCGGCGGAGAGGCCATCGGTGTAAGTTGCGCCATACTGCGCTTGCGCTTCTCCGACGAGGCGGGTGGAAAGGAAGGCCGTTCCAGCGCCGATCGCACCGAGACGCTTTACAAAGGTCTTGCGCGAAATTCGCCTTCCACCTTTCTTCTCCGGGCCAATAACCGCTCGATCTGCATGAATCGCGACTTGCCTTTTCATTGTTCCAGGTCTCCTTTCCCAAGATAAGCGCTCTTTGCGTTTTTACACTTTATCCAGCGACACGTCGCTAGCCGCTTGCGGGCAGACGCTGTTGTCCATAGCGGCGGGCTTCGTGCTCCATCCGTTCTATCAATTCATTCTTGATTTCATCCGCAAGCGTCGAGGGTTTATACGTTTTCAGCAGTTCCTCGACCTGGCGGTGTGCTCGCTCACCCAGCGTGAGCGCTCCAGCCTGCTCCCACCGCGTTCGGTTGGCACGGTCAATCACTAGTCCAGGAAAGTGAATCTCCTCCTTCAAATAGCGCCGGGTGTGATCCGAGATGAGCAGGTGGCGTTCGGCGAGCAGTTCTTGAAATAGCGGAAGAGCAGGAAAATCTTCCTTGGGTTCAATGCCCGCGACCAGCCTGAACGTCATCCCACATATCTCATTGTCCAACACAAGCTTTTCCAGGCTCTGACAGCTCTCAAAGTCAATCATTCCTGGCCCGGAGATACTGTTGATTCCGGACAAAGCGCCCAGGACGGCGCCCATTCCACTTTCCAGGCCCGCCTGGGCATCCACCTGTTTGGCATCGCTCATCGAAATATAGGCCTGCGTCGGCAGCCCAAGATGTTTGCCGATTTCATTATAGGCACAATCGAGCATCATGGTTTCGATAGCGCCCATCGGTGTGGTCTCATAGCGAACATCGAAAATGGCCGGCGAGCCTCCGTAAAGAATCGGAGTGCCCGGATTGACCAGCTGACTGATGACCACGCCGCTCAGCGTCTCGGCGGTGTGTTGAATCAGTGTTCCGGTCAAAGTCACCGGGGCCACGAATCCCGAAAGGGGCATGGCAATGAACTCGACCGGAATCGAGTGGCGCGCGCAGTCCGCCACATTCTGCGAAGTGACATGGCTCCAGCGAAGAGGCGAAGTGGGACAGCATGAGAAAATGGTCAGTGGCTTTTCTCGAAGCGCCTTTTCGGTCCCTCGAATCATGAGCTGAAAATCTTTCATCACCTCGAATGACTCGATGGAGAAGCAACCCGTAACCACCGGTTTTTCGCAGTAAAGAAGGCTCAGCAACAGACGGTAGCTGTCGGAGATTTCCGCCGGAACATCGGCCGGGATCATAGCCGTGCTTTGAGAGGCGATGTGCGGGAGCTGGCTGACCACCTTGGCATAGTCCACGTAATCCTTGGTGGAAGGCTTGCGCATCTTCTTTGTTTGGCAGTCAAGAATATTGAGCGCCGTAGAACCGGGTGTGAAATAGACATTGTAGCCGGAGAAGCTGTGCGTTTCGTTGCTTTTGACATCATACAATTTGAAGGAGGCCGGTGCCGACTCTATCGCTTTGTCAATTATCTCTTCCGTCAAGGTGGCTCGGCGCTGATCGCTGTCAACCTTCGCGCCGTAGTCCGACAGCATTGACAGAATCTCTGGGTTGTCCACCTCGAAGCCCAGCGTGCAAAGAATGCCTCTTGCCTCCGAAACGATTTGCGCGATGAGGGCATCGCTCAGCAATCTGAGGGTGGGTCGCATCGGAAATTTCCTTTCCACAAGCGCGCCGAATTCTCCTGTAAAGAACAGCAGCGTCGGTCGAAAGAAGCGGTGCGTACTAACCGAGAATGTTGCATCAACACAGACGTTTAGACTGTCGCACGGCGGGTGTCAATTTCTCCTGTGCCGGTTTTCACTTTCCTGGGAAAAGAAAGTGGGGCAGGTTGGCAACCTGCCATTGATTTTCATCCCTTGCTGTGCTTGTGGAATTCTCTGCGGTGCCGTTGCGGGAAAAGGGGGGGAATCGGAAGGACTGCGGGCCGGAGCTACATCCACACAGAATCGCAGAAGACGTGGCAACACCCTTCGGAGCACCGCACAATTTGGGCGGAGAAAGGCCGCAATAGGAGGATCAAGGATGAAAGAGTTGACAAGGCGACGCAACAGAACAAGCGCTCGTGTTTCGCGGCGGCACTTTGTCAAAACAACAATAGCCGGCGCCCTTGGCGTGGCACGAATTGCGGGGCCGGCGGGCGCGCAGGAAGAGCCGCGCCGCCCGAATCTTCTTGTCGTCATGACGGACAACCAGGGCGCGTGGACGCTGGGATGCTATGGCAATCCCGACATCCAAACGCCCCACCTCGATCGCCTCTCTGGCGAAGGCATGCGGTTCACGCGCGCCTTCAGCTGCAATGCGGTCTGTTCCCCGACACGAGCCACCTTTCTGACTGGACTGATTCCTTCGCAGCATGGCGTGCACTGTTACTTGCGGGCCAATGAGGCCCAGATGGGGCCGAATGCCTATTGCGCCATTGCTGAGTTTCGCACTCTGCCCAAAATCCTCAGCAAAGCTGGCTACGCGTGCGGTCTGGTCGGCAAGTGGCATCTGGGCGATAATCTTCACCCTCAGGAGGGGTTCACCTACTGGATCACTATGCCGCATGGCCACACCACCACGTTCTACAATGCCGACGTCATCGAAGACGGCCGAGTGCACAAAGAGCCAGGCTATCTGACGGACCTCTGGACGAATCGCGCGGTCCGTTTCCTTGAGCAAAACAAGGCACGGCCGTTCTTCTTGTTCCTGGCATATAATGGGCCATACGGGTTGGGCCAAAGTTTGGCCGAGCCGGCGCGGAACCGCCATGCCGCCTACTATGCCGGCCAATCCTTGTCCTCATTCCCTCGCCTACCGATCCATCCCTGGTTGCGCGACAACCGGCAATACATCAACAACGACCAGGCCATCCGCCGTTATGCTGCGGAGGTCAGCGGCGTGGACGATGGCGTCGGAGAGGTGATGGCCACGCTCAAGCGGTTGGGTTTGGACAACCGCACACTGGTAGTCTTTACCGCCGATCAGGGCTGGGGCGGCGGCCAGCACGGCATCTGGGGCATGGCCGACCATACGCGGCCCTTGCACGCGTTTGACGAAACCATGCACGTGCCGCTGATTCTTCGCCATACCGGCTCGATCGCGGCTGGCACGCCATGCGACCTGATGGTCAGCAACTACGACCTGACGCCGACTCTGCTGAGCTATCTGGGCCTGGCCGATCGGATGGCCGACTCCCCGCGGTCGCCGGGCCGCAACTTTGCCCCGCTGCTCCGTGGCGAAACAATTCCCTGGGATAACACAGTCTATTACGAATTCGAGAACACCCGCGCCATTCGCACGGCAGATTGGAAATACATCCATCGTCACCCAGATGGCCCCCACGAGCTGTATGACCTGAAAAACGATCCGCACGAAAACACGAATCTCGTGGACAATCCTGCACATGCCGAAACACGCCGGCGCCTGCAAGCGCGCCTCGACCAGTTCTTTAGCCGCTATGCCGACCCGAAATATGACCTGTGGCGCGGCGGACGATCGAAGGCTGCGAATCTGGTCTGGGGCAAGCAACAAAAGTAACCCGGCGGACAAACCACAGCCCTGGGGCGTATCGTCCTGCTGCAAGGTGGTGGGAAATCGTTGTGGCCGCAGCCTGTGTGTGCTTTTGCTCGTCCGGCTTCAGGTGCATGGCACTTCAGCCCCGGACCGCTTTCCAGTCTGGCTCCTGATGAGCATTCGTGGCTTTCCGATGCAATGGCGATCAATGTGTACATTGACAGATTGGTCGAGATGTCTTTCGGGTGGGTGATGGGGTGCGAATAACTTTGGTTGACAGTTCGGCAAACGCAGCGTCCAATCAAGGCAAAACCTCAAGCATGAAAGGAGCGACCATGAGCGAACTATCTCGAAGAGGATTCTTGAGCACCACCGTCGGCGCTGTTGCCGCTTCCTCGTTGTTTGCCGGGAAGACCTCTGCCGGCGCCAGCGACACGATTCGAGCCGCCGTTCTCGGTGTGAATGGCCGCGGCAGAGAACACATTTCTGTGCTGCGGAAGATGAAAGGCGTCGAGATCGCTGTGCTTTGCGACCCGGACGAAGAGGTGGTACGGTCGCGGGCGCAACAACTGGAAAAGGATAGCGGTCGGAAGGTGGAGACCGTGACGGACTTGCGACGCGTCTATGATCGAAAGGACATTGACGTCGTGACGATCGCAACGCCGAACCATTGGCACGCATTGGCAACGATTTGGGCCTGTCAGGCCGGCAAGGACGTCTATGTCGAGAAACCCGGATCGCACAACGTCTTTGAAGGTCGCAAGATGGTCGAAGCGGCCACGAAGTATGGACGGATTGTGCAACACGGCGTCCAGTTGCGCAGCTCTCCCGCCATTCAAGAAGCGGTGAAGCATTTGCGCAGCGGTTTGATCGGCAAGGTCTATATGGCGCGCGGTTTGGTTTTCCGCTCGCGTCCTTCGATTGGGAAGCAACCGGACGAGCCGGCGCCGCCGGCCAATTTGAATTGGGACATTTGGCAAGGACCGGTCCAGGAGCGCAAGTTCTCCAAGCGGTTGGTCCATTACAACTGGCACTGGCATTGGGACTACGGCAACGGCGATGTCGGCAATCAGGGCATCCATGAAACCGACATGTGCCAATGGGGACTGGACGTGAAGTTCCCCTCGCAGATCGTGGCCATGGGAGGCAAGTTCCTTTGGGACGACGACAAGGAAACGCCCGAAGTCCTGTCGAGCACCTATTACTATCCTGAAGAGAACAGAATAATCGAATTCGAGGTGCGACCCTGGTGCACGAACACCGAGGATGGCGCGACTGTCGGCAACATTTTCTATGGCGACAAGGGCTACCTGGTCATCAAACACTATGGCACCTATGAGACCTACCTCGGCCAGAAGCGCGAACCGGGCCCGAAGGGAAGCGAGAGCGGCGAAATGGAACTGCATGTGGCCAACTGGCTCGAGGCCGTTCGCAGCCGCAAAAAAGAGATGCTCAACGGACCGGTCGAGACGGCCCATTACAGTTCAGGACTTGCGCATCTGGGCAACATCGCCTTTCGGCTGGGCCGGCAATTGAAGTTCGACCCGAAAACCGAGAAATTCCCCGGTGACGAAGAAGCCAACGCGATGCTGACGCGCAAGTACCGGCCACCGTACGTTGTTCCAGAGCAGGTTTAGGACGTTTGCAATAGGCGCTGCTACGAGCGAGAACGGCAGGAAGTTCTCAGGCGTCGGCATTTGTTCAGTCTCCCGCGATCTCAAGCCGGGCAACATCATGCTGGCCCGGAAGAGGAGCGGCGGGTGGCGGGTGGTCGTGATGGATTTCGGTCTGGCCAAGCCGGCCGAGGCGATGGGAACGCCCTTCTACATGGCGCTGGAGCAACAGGGCAAGGCTGCCGTGGATCGTCGGGCAGACCTCTAAGGGCTTTTCCGTACCGAGCCTAAATCTCCAGGTCATTTTGGACAGTGGTGTCTTGCGATCGTGGCTGATCAGGGTCGTTTCCAGTCAACCGTTGTCGCGTTGGCAGAATACCACGCCTTGGCAGTAAGCCGGCCCTTGGGATGCTGGCCCAGGATGCGCACGACTTTGACTTCGCCGGGTAATAGATCGAAGTAGTTGTCCTCGAAGAACCAGCCGAAGGGATCACCGTTGGCGTCGCCCTCCAAGGTCACGCTGCGGGCGAATTTGTCGGTAGTGATCACGAGCGCGCCATTTTCGACTTTCACGTTGAGCTTGGCATCGGGGAAAGTGATACGGCGCTCAATGTCCGCCAGGGCGTTGGCGCGGGCGATCACGCGGCCCGACTTGTTAGTGAGTGTGGCGAACAGGATATGCTCGCGGCGGAAGGCGCGGATGCCTGCCTGATCCAGCCGCGCGACCACGACCGATTTACCCGGAGCCACCGTCACTTTCCGCACGATTTCCTTGCGGAATTCGTTGCGATCGAGGTGGAAAAGCTGGGTTTTTATAGTGCCTGTGACCGGCTCTCGCGTGTCGTTGACGGCCCACAGATAAATATAGCTGCCGATGTCAAAAGAAAGCAACACAGGAGCATAGGCGCGACGCAGTGTGTAATAGGTGTGGTAGGGCTCGAGGAAGTAGTCCACTTTGGCGCTGTAAACTTGCGGCCACGAGTCGTTGTACTTCCACACGATGTAACCTCCGCACCGGCGGCGATCCAATGGATCGGTGGCGTCGCGTCCGCGCCGTTGCCGCTCCACTGTATCTTGATAATAGAGCGCCTCTGCCATGCCGATCCGATAGACCAGCGAAGCGGCGTCCGTGGCGTCGTAGAATTGCTCGACTGGCCCGGTTTTCTTCCAACTCTCCCCCGTGGTGTAACGCAACCAGGTCTTGGGATACGGGTACTTGTTGCCGTGTAGGTGGAGTGTGGAGTAGCCGTCCGGCCAGAGATCTTCGGGGGCCATGAACCGCTTAAGACTGTGGAGCGGAGGGGCGGCGATGCGCGTGTCCTCGCTGGCGAAGTTCAAGTAATCGTAGCCAGGCACAAACCACATGTTGGTATAGCCATGCGTGTTACCCTCCTGCGGGTCGTTGGGATTCATGCCGTAGTAAGGGGAGCTGGGCTGATAGTAGCGCGCGGGGTCGAGTTTCTGACAGATGGCACCCACCTCTTCGGCAGCGGCCAATCCCGGCCAGGGGCCTCGGTCTTTGAAATCCGCGTTGTAGTCCTCGTGGTACCACATCGCGGCTTCATTGCACCCGTTCCAGACCAGGATTGAAGGGTGGTGTTTGAGACGCTTGACAAACTGGGTGGCCTCCTGCCGGCAAATGGCGCGGCTGTCTTCCTCTGGCGCGAGGGGCAGTTGCGTGAAATCCTGCCACAGCAGAAATCCCCTGGCGTCGGCCAGCTCGTAGAAATCATCGCGCGGCGATGCGACCTCCGCCCAGACACGAAAGGCATTGAAATTGGCGTGCTCCGCCATGGCAAAGAGCTTCTCGACGCGCGGTTGGTCCCACACTTCTGTCTGCCAATTCGGGGCCACCCAATCGCCCCCCCAAAGGCGCACTGGGACTCTGTTAATGACGAAATGCAAGCGCTCAGGCATCGTCACATGCCGGAACCCGAGCGTGCGCCGTTCCGTCTGGTGCGGCCGGCCTTCCGTAAGCAAGGTGACCTCCGCGCGATACAACGGTTGGTCGCCGTAGCCTCGCGGCCACCAGAGACGCGGACGAGCGACCTTCAGAACCGAGCTGGCACTGAAGGCGCCATTGCGCACGGCGGCAGGGGTGGTTGATTCGCCCACGACCCGGCCATCGGGATCGAGCAGTCGCACGCGCACCTCGACCGAAGACGGGCGGCTGGTGCCAGCCACATCCACGGTGACCGTGCCCTGTGTAAGCCGCTCATTCAGGGAAGCGTCGGCGACTACTTCGGTCATCACGCTGCCATCGGTGACTTCAAGGAAGATGCCATCGTAAACCCCAACGCGGGAGAAGAGAGGATTGGGGCCGAGGTAATTGCTGTAGTTATTGCCTGGCCGGCGCACGCGCCGCGACGGATCGCCGTTGACGTTCCGCAGCGGTCTAGGCTTCCCACCAGACAGATCAAAGACCGTATGAAAATGCAGCACGAGCGTGTTTTCCGCACGAAGACGCCCCCTCACGTTGACGGCCAGAGGGACATACATGTTTGAGTGCGAGGCAATGCGCTCTCCGTTGAGATAGACGTCAACGATGGTGTCAAGTCCTTTGAAGCGCAGCCAGCTCTCACGCTCCGGCCGTTCGGCAGCGAACCGCACGGCATACACCCAATCCTGCTCCGCCACCCAGCGGCACTTCTCGGCGCGGCCCGGCAGCCAGGGCGTTTCGATCTTTCCGTGGCGGAGAAGAATGTCGTGCACCATGGCCGGCATGGCGGACGCGGCCAGCCAGCCGTTGTCTTCCCGCGCCCGTTCCGCCTCGGTCAGAAACGCCGCATCCAAGGCCGCCCGCGGGGGAATGGACTTGATTTTCCAACCGCGTGAGAGCTCGATCCGATCGAGGCGTTCGCCAGGTGGGACCGCCCCGCCCCGGCCCAATGCCGACGCGGGAATGACCGTGGGCGCGGCGAAGGCGGCTGCGACGCTTCGGACAAAGCTGCGGCGCGTCAACCCTTTTCTTTTTCGTGTCATGAGTCTAACCTTTCAAACGACAATGCGTGCAACCACGATCCTGCGCAAAATGCACGGACACTCGATATATCCTGATTCGATCAAAGCGATCAGTCCCAGCAGTCCGCCTGTTGTTCGCCAGAATGGGAGCAGCCCTGCTTTCAGCGACTTTGCTCCTCGGATGTGTATTGCAACGCTGGCCCACTGTGCTGATGAATCTTTTGGTGTCGCTGCCTTCTGGCGCTCGCAGTGGATAGCGAGACCGTTTGTCCCTCTTGAGGCCTACTTGATGCTGTTTCGCTGAAGGAACCGGACACAGACCGGCCTTCCGACGGAGACCTTGTGTCCCGTCGGCTCCAGCGCGCCGGTTTCCGGGTCGATCCGAAAAACAACAACGCTGTCGCCGTCCTGGTTGGCGACGAGACAGAACTTGCCCGTCGGGACGATGTTGAAGTTTCGCGGCGTTTTGATGTCGGTGGTCTCGTGCTCGACGAAGGTCAGCGTCCCTTTGGCCGCGTCAATCCGGTAAACCACGATGCTGTCGTGGCCCCGGTTGGAACCATAAAGGAACTTTCCGCTCGGATGCACGCGTATCTCAGCGCACGCATTGGACCCCTGAAACCCTTTCGGAAGCGTCGTGACGGTCTGAATCTCCGTCAATGCGCCCGAAGCCGGCTCATAGGCAAATGCGGTGACCGTCCCGCCGAGTTCATTGATAACGTAAGCGAACTTCCCGCTCGGGTGGAAAACGAAGCGCCGCGGTCCGGCGCCGGGCTTAACCTGTGCAAAGGGAGGATCGTTGGCGACGATTGTCCCCTTCTCACCGTCCAGCCGATAAATCATAATCTTGTCAATGCCGAGGTCGGCGACGAAGGCAAAGCGGTTGTCCGGGCTGACGTTGATCGAATGTGCGTGAGGCCCGCTCTGACGCTTGGGGTTCACGCCGGAGCCCTCGTGCTGCACGAAGCCCGTCGGCTCTCCGAGTCTGCCGTCCGCCTTGATCGGAATCACCGAGGCGCTCCCACCGCCGTAATTGGCGACGAGCAGGTTTCGTCCTGTATGATCAATGCTGACGTGGCACGGACCGGCGCCTCCCGAGGGTTGTTTGTTGAGGAGCCGGAGATTGCCCGTGTCCGACTCGATCGTGAATGCACTGACACTACCCGCTCCGCCCAACTCACTGACGGCGTAGAGGAACTTGCCATTTGGATGGGTCTCGAGGAATGACGGATTTGCGGCTTCGACCGCAAGAACCGGATCGGAGAGTTTTCCCGTCTCGAGGTCAAGCACGCTTCGGTAGATCCCTTTGCTGGAACTTCCTCCCCCCGTGTACGTTCCGAAGTAGATGGGCAGCGATTCCGCGGAAGCCGCGGATACTGCCGTGAACAAGTACACGACCGTAATCAAGACTTTCATGCCCATACGTACATACCTCCTTGGAACAGCATTTAGCATTGATGGTTCTGAACTCTCACGGTCGCCGATCCCATACTAGCGAGCCGATGTTGAAAGGGAACTCAGCAAGAAATTCAAGATGTACTGTTTCACCCGAAATGACATGGTGTTTAAGGTGGAGTTTGCGGGGCGGTTTCCTCCTGAGTCAATAGGGAATAGCCAGACAGGAGGAAGCGAGATGAGCGAGAATCGGCGTTGGAAGTGGACAGCGGAGGAGAAGTTGCGGATCGTGTTGGAGGGGATGCAGGCGAGAGTCGAGGTATCGGACCTGTGCCGGCGGGAGGAAATCACCCCGACGATGTATTACGCATGGAAGAAGCGGTTGTTGTCGCCGGCAACGAAGGTGTTTGAGGAGCAGGGAAACAGACCGAGCGCGCGCGAGCAACGCCGGGCAGCGGGGTTGGCTCGGATGCGGGCAGTGATCGCGGAGATCACGGCGGAGAATTTGGAGTTGAAAAAACGCTTGGCGATTAGAGGATCAGGGGCACGTGCCGGTGGCGTTGCACGAGGAGGCGGAACCGGCGCGGCGGCGAGAGCGCATCGGGCTAGCCGACCCGAAAGCCCGCCTTCGGACGTTCGGTAAGGCGAAAACAAGCCTCGTTGCAGTGGTTTCCCGAAAGGGAGTTGCTGCAACGGGATGAAGTTCGAAGGCTGAGCCTGGAGACACCTCTTTGGTGAGTTCCTCGGACGCGGGTTCGATTCCCGCCGCCTCCACCACTGATTTCGGGTGAAAGCAAGGAAACATTGGATCGGCAAGATCAGCTATTGAGAATCCTTTCCACCTCTGCTTTATCCACATCCATCACATACTGAATCCCACTGACCTCCGCTGCTTCGCGCGTCAGGGCGGCAATGTCGTCGCGCGTGAGGTATTGCAGGGCAAATTTCCGGCTGCCGGCCATCAGCTGGCGCAAGCCCTGAGCCAGGCGCTCGTAATAGGTGTAGAGACCCAGAGCGCCAGGCGGGAGCTTTTCGAACTCCTTGTCTCCCAATTCCCTGCGTAGAGCGCCGGCTGTGACAAAGATTTCGTCCTTTGAATTGCCGAAACGCTCGACATAGACCGGAATCTGGTGATCGTCAATCGCGCGTCCGATTGTCTTTCCGACCATAGCCGCAGCGATGGGGGCACGCGCCATCCCGACCATCTTGACAAACGGCGCACCCAGGGCAAGACCCTTGAAAACCTGATCCTCGAACGCAAATCCGCCGGCCACAGCCAGGGAGGGCACATACTTGCCCTTCTCGGCGAGGCGCTTGACATATTGATACAGAAGCGAGTGCAGCTGGACAGGGGGAATGCCCCACTCGTTCATCATGCGCCAGGGACTCATGCCGGTGCCACCACCCGCCCCATCAACAGTCAGAAGATCTAACTTGTAGCGGGAAGCAAACAGGACCGCCCGCGCGAGATCCGCCGGCCTATAGGCGCCGGTTTTGAGAAAGATATACTTGGCCCCTGCCTTGCGTAATTCCTTCACCCGTTTGGCAAACGACTCCTCGGTCACCATGCCCACGCGCGAATGCCGCTCGAACTCCTTGAACGCTCCCCGCTCGAAGGCCTTGATCACGTCGGGATCATTCGGGTTGGGAAGGACCATATAACCACGGTCATGGAGCATTTGGGCTTTTTCAAGCTCGCGGATTTTCACCTCACCGCCGATGTCCTTCGCACCCTGGCCCCACTTGAGTTCCACGCATTCCACCCCGAGCTTCTCGATGGCATATTCGTGTACGCCCAGCCGGGTATCCTCGATATTCGCCTGTACGATGATGGCGCCATAGCCGTCACGCCGATGATCTTTATAAATCTTCACGCGGTGCTTCAGATCAACCGTCTCCACCACTCGGCCATTTTTGATAACGGCCTCGGCGTCCATGCCGACGACGTTCTCGCCAATGGTGAGGCCGGTTCCCGACAGCGCAGACCCAATCGCCAGACCTTCCCAGTTGTTCTTCGCGATGTTTGTCGAACCAATCCCCGGGATGATCCATGGATAGCGGAATTTTATCCCCTGATCATGACCGATGGCGACTTCGAGATGGACAGCCGGGAAGATGGCCTTGTCGCTGTCGGGTTCGATCCCATGCGCGCCAACGGCGGTCCCCATGATGTTGAAGTGCGAGTAGTCAACGGGATAGGTCTTCTCGGCCGCGGCGGTGATGACCCCGAACGGCTGCGGATAGATCACCTCGTGGCCGCGGTAGGCGGACTTGCCGATCTCGCACATGCCGATGCAACCGTCCACGCAGGTAACGCACATCCCCGAAGTCGGAACGACCGACCCTTCGGTCCGGTTCTTTGTCAGGGTTGCGGCCGTGGCGTTTACTCTCGAGAGCGTCATGGTCACGGACGTTCGCTCCTTTCCTCTCGCGGGTTGTGGCATGTCCGCCTCCGGCGGATTGCCCATGGCTGTCACGGGCGAGACGCCCGTGCCACATCTTTCATCATTTCTTTTCTATCTCACAGGCAACACAAGGTTCCATGTAACACATCATGTCGTCGAACTGTTCCTTCTGGACGCACGGCGGGCTGAGGTTCTGACAGCCGCCGCAGATGGCCTTTTCCGGTTCAGCATAGGTACAGCGAAGCTGGCAGGCCGGACAAACGTACATGCAAGCTCCACACAGGCGGCAGACTTCGGATTTAGCATCGAACGGCGTGCCGATGCTCCTTTTTTCGCCTCGGTGGCGAAAACCGATGGCCTTGGCCATCATCTGCTCTTCACACATTCGCACACACCGGCCACACAGGATGCAGTCTTCATACTCCTGCTTGAACCGTTGTTGCTGCACGCCGTGGGCCGCTGCCAGGTCCTGGATTGTCTTGGACTGGGGACAGGAGGCCAGCAGGAGTTCCAGGATCATCCTGCGCGCCCGGACAACGCGCGACGAGGCTGTGCGAACCTTCAGTCCTTCCTCGGCCGGGTAGGTACAGGACGAGACCAGTTTCGCTTTCGGACCCTCTCCAATCTCCACAACACACAGCCGACAAGCTCCGTAAGGCGACAGACCCTCCATGTGGCACAGGGTCGGAATCGGAAACCCCATAAACTGTGCGGCTTCGAGCAGTGTTGCGCCCTCTTCGACCGAAACACGCAAACCGTTGATGAAAAGATTGATCATCGAAATCCTCACCGACGGTAGCATGGGCATCTTGCCATCCGCGATCGCAGGCTGGCGCGCTACCGTTCACGGGCAAGATGCCCGTGCCACTTCCGAGCGCTAGGAATCGCCGTAGGGACAATTCATGAATTGCCCCCTCCAGTGCGCTATGTGACATCGACCGCGTCAAATTCGCAGACGCTTCGACACGCTCCGCATTTAATGCATTTGTCTGCGGCGATCGTATGCCGCTGTTTTTTCTTTCCGCTAATGACGCCCTCCGGGCAAGCCGGCACACAGGCCCGGCATCCCGTGCACTTCTCGTTGATTGAATAGGTGATCAGTTCCTTGCACACACCCGCCGGGCAGCGCTTGTTTTTGATGTGTTCGACATATTCATCACGAAAATACCGCAACGTGGAGAGCACAGGATTCGGCGCCGTCTGTCCCAAGCCGCACATTGTAGCATCTTTTGTGATCTGCGCCAGTTCCTCCAAAAGGTCCAATTGCCCAAGCGTTCCCCTGCCCTTCGAAACATCGTCGAGGATTTCGTACATCCTTTGGGTTCCCTTACGGCACGGGAGGCACTTACCGCATGACTCGTCTTTGAGGAAGTTCATGAAGTATCTCGCGATGTCCACCATGCAGGTCGCCTCGTCCATGACGATCATGCCGCCCGATCCCATGATCGAACCCGCCTCGGTCAAACTGTCGTAATCAATGGGAAGATCGAATCTTTTGACTGGGATACACCCGCCGGATGGCCCGCCAGTTTGCACGGCCTTGATTTTCGCCTTGCCCACCGGCCCACCGCCGATTTCGTGGACGATCTCTTTTATGGGCATACCCATGGGGATTTCGATCAAGCCGGTGTTCCTGATCTTGCCGACGAGGCTGAAAATCTTGGTGCCGGAGTTGTTCTTTGTTCCGACCTTCGCGAATTCCCGCGCTCCTTGTTCAACAATAATAGGAATACTGGCCCAGGTTTCGACGTTGTTGATCGCCGTGGGTTTGCCTTCGATCCCTTTCTGGATGGGAAACGGTGGCCGTTGTCGCGGCTCGCCCATCTTCCCCTCGATCGAGCGGATCAGCGCCGTCTCTTCGCCGCATACGAAAGCCCCGGCGCTTATGACCAGATTGATATCAAAAGAAAAGCCGGTCCCAAGGATGTTCAGACCCAGCAGTCCAAACTCATGTGCCTGCTGGAGAGCGATCTTCACGTGTTTGATAGCGAGCGGATATTCGTTGCGGACATAGATTATACCTTCGGTGGCCCCGGTTGCATAAGCGCCAATGATCATTCCCTCGATAATGCTGTGGGGGCTGCCCTCCAGGACGCTACGGTCCATGTAGGCGCCGGGATCGCCCTCGTCCGCGTTGCAGACGACGAACTTGCCCGTGCCGTTTGGCTGCTTTGCCAGCAACTCCCACTTCAGCCCCGTGGGAAAGCCCGCACCGCCGCGGCCACGCAACCCGGAAGCCTTAACCTCCTCAACCACCCATTCGGCGCTGCCGTATTCTAGCACTTTGACAATCGCAGAGTAGCCGCCATCCCCAAGATAGCTCTCAATCTGGACCGGAACGACCCTTTCGTTGCGAGAGAGGATGGTCCGAACCTGCTTCTTGAAAAATGGCAAATCGTCTTGCCGCCGCACCCGACGGCCGCTTTTTGGATCGGTGAAGAGCAAATCTTCGAGCACCTTTCGGGCGGCCGCAGCCTCGACGATACGCACCATCGCCTCCGGCGTGACTTTTGGATAGAAAACCCGTGTCGGCTCGATGAGCACAGAGGGTTCCATCTGGCAAAACCCATGGCAGCCGGTCACGCGAAGGTGGATCTTCTCGGTCAGTCTTCTGTTCAGCAGCTCGCCTCTGGTCACGTGAATGAGGTCATTGGCGCCGCTGGCCTGCCCGCAAGTGCCCGCTGGGATGACGATGGTGGGGATATTGGAATCCCGCCAGCCGAGAAGACGGCTCTGGCAAGCATGAAAGTGCTCGATTGACTGCAACCATCCCATGAACGGATTCGTCCCCTATTTGACCGATGTTTCTACGGCCAACTCTTCGGCCCGAGGCCGTCTGGCCTGGGCTTTTCCTAATATCCGTCCGACCTTTGCCGTGTTCACATTCGAGAAGTAACGACCGTCCACGACGACGATTGGCCCGAGCGCGCAGGCGCCCAAGCAATTCACGGTCTCCAATGTAAACTCCCCGTCCGCCGTGGTTTCCCCTACTCGGATTCCCAATCGCCGCTCGAATTCTCCGACAATCATCGGAGCGCCGCGAACATGGCACGCCGTCCCGAGACACACGGTTAAGAGATGCTTGCCTCGAGGTTGGAGGCTGAATGACCGATAGAAAGTGGCCACGCCATAAACGTCCACCAGAGAGTGGCCCGTCGCCTCGGCCACGGTTCGGAGCGCCTTCTCCGGCAGATAGCCCCATTCCGCCTGGATCGCTTCCAGAATGGCGATCAGGCTGCCTCGATCCGCGGGATGTTCTCCCAGGATTCTCTGGACGACTTTCGGATCTACCCCTTCGCCCGGGCGAAGAGCCATCTCAGCTTTGTTGATGACGGATTGTGTCATTTACAGGTACTCCTCGCAATGCCAGACCCCACCTTCGGGTTTTGGAAAAACGCAGCTGTTTCGGTTCTCGCAATTGCTGCACAGCCCAGAGAATCGGGCCGAATCTTCATCTCTCGCGGCATAGGATTGACTGAGCGGCGACCTCTCTTTGGCAGTAGGTTTTCTCGCACGCGGCAGATCGCCATCGAACTCCTCGCAGCACACCACCGTTTTGCGAGGATCTCGGGGAAACGTGCAGGCCGGAGCGTTCTTGCACGTCGAGCATAGACCACGATATTCCACCGTCCGTGATACTTGATGGGGGCACCGCCTGGGGGCAGCGCGTGGTGGCGATTTCAAGCTCGAACCGCGATATTTCACGTTTCGTGACATGCCACTTTCCTCTCTCTGCATTCTTGACGGTTCGAAAAAGGCAAGCATCATACCAACACTTGGGCGAGGGTAATTCGCCATCGCTCGCGGCAGCCGCAGGACAAAGCACAGAGACAGGGCCTTGAGTTAACTTAAAGAGAATCAACAAGTCGGGTAAGATAGCGTAAACTGACGGAGTGACAGACTACCAAGTGGCGGTTCTTGCGGGGAACGCCGTGGTTCGTCGGAGAGATTTGAACCGGTGGGGCGGATTTCCCCAGCGATAAAGACTTAGGGCGGCGAGTTTCCCGTGCCCTTGAGTTTTTCTCGTAACGTCTTGCGGTCAATTCCAAGAATTTCCGCCGCCCGGGTCTTGTTGCCTCCCACACTGGCCAGGACGTTGTGGATATACTCCGCTTGCACTTCACCCAGGGTTCGAGTGAATCCCCTTTCGCGCAGGGCCGAAAAGCGCATGAGCGACGGCAAATCGGGCACCTCGATGAGCTCGCCGTCGGTCATGACCACAAGCCGCTGGATTACGTTCTCCAGTTCTCTGACATTTCCCGGCCAATTATAGTTTCCCAGCACTTCCAAGGCATCATCGGAAAACCGCGAGGGGGGCTTGCCAAGTTCCTCGGCAAACTTGCCGGCAAAATGACGGGCCAGCAACAGGATGTCCCTCCCTCTCTCCCTCAAGGGCGGGATGGCGATTGTAATAACGTTGAGCCGATAAAACAGGTCTTCGCGGAAAATCCCCTTCTTTACCAGAGTCGGCAAATCCTTGTTGGTCGCGGCGAGAATTCTCACATCCACTTTTCGCGCCCGATCGGACCCGACCATACAGATTTGCCTATCCTGAAGGACACGGAGAAGTTTGACCTGCATGGCGAGGCTCATCTCGCTGACTTCATCGAGAAAGATGGACCCCCTATCGGCGGAATGGAAAAAGCCTGCCCGTGATTCCGTGGCGCCGGTAAAGGCGCCCTTGACGTGCCCGAACAGCTCGCTTTCCAACAGTCCCTCAGGAATCCCACCGCAATTGACCGGCACAAACGGGGCGGAAGAACGCGCGCTGCCATAGTGAATGGCTCTGGCCACGAGCTCCTTGCCCGTCCCGCTTTCGCCTGTGATAAGAGCCGTGGCCGAGGTGGACGATGCCTTGGCGATGGCGCGATACACCTTCTGCATTCCTTCGGACTCGCCAATGAGGCCGTGGGTTGTCGAGGGCGTCTGTGCTCGCACGGGCCGGCTGTATTTGCGCGTATGGAGCTTGTCGAGTGCATGGCGAACGGCAGACAAGAGCTCCTCGTCGGTAAATGGCTTGGCCAGGTACTCCTCAGCGCCGGTTTTGACCGCCTCGACCGCCCCTTCGATCGAAGGGTAGCCGGTGATCACTATAATCTCAGTATCTTCAAAGTTTTCCCGGACGTGCCGCACTAGATCAAGGCCGCTGACCTTGGGCATTTTCAAATCGGTTATGACCAGATCCAGGTTCGTTCGCTCCAGCACCTCAATGGCCTCCGCCACGCCAGAGGACGTGAAGACGCGGTATCCCTCTGCTGCCAGGTTTCGCTGAAGGACTTCGAGCGTGCTCGGACAGTCGTCCACAACGAGGATGCTTTCTTTTTCAGCCGAACTTGACATCTTAGCCGCTCTTTTCGCCATCTTGTGGCCCCGCCACAGGCAACCGGATTTCAAAGCGCGTGCCCCGACCGGCCTTGCTCTCGACCCGGATGGTCCCACCGTGCGAGGTGACGATTCCGTGAACCACGGGCAGGCCGAGGCCGGTTCCTTGACCGACGTCCTTAGTCGTAAAAAACGGGACAAACACTTGCTGGAGCACATCCTCGCTCATGCCGATACCCGTATCCTCCACAACCAGGGAAACGTTGTGATCGCAAAGCCGTGTTCGCACCGTGAGGGTGCCTCCCTCCGGCATGGCCTGCAAGGCATTGACGACCAGATTTACCACAGCCTGATTCATCTGTCCAGGGTCGGCGGTGATTTCCGGCAACTCCGGCGAAAGCGAGCGAACGAGTTCGATTCCGACCTTGGCACATCGGGCTTCGAAGAAATAGAGCCCTTCTTCGATCACCTGATTCAGGTTGATTCGTGTTTTTTGCGGCGGCATTTGCCGGGCGAACACGAGCAGCTTCTTGATGATTTCGCGCGCGTGCAAAGAGGCCGCCTCGATCTTCTCGATATCCTGCTTTGCCGACTCGGGCAGCCCGTGGCATTTCTTGGCCAGTTGCGCGAAGCCCAGTATGTTGCCCAGAGGCTCATTCAGTTCGTGTGCCACACCAGCGGCGAGCAGTCCGATGGTGGCCAGCCGGTCCGCGTGCCGAAGCTGATCCTGGAGTTTTGCTCTGTCCTCTTCGCCTTGTCTGCGCTCGATGATCAAGGCTATTTGTCTGCCTATTGCATCAATCAGATTTCGCTCTTCTTGAAGAAATGGCCCCTCATCCAGCTCGGGCCTGTTCTCCACATAGAACACCTCGACAGAGCCCCGGCGGGTGCCAGCCACGATAATATCCGCCTTCTGTCTTATAGAGCTATCCCGGAACTCCGCCGTCACATACGCGCGGCTATCCAGAGTGATTCTGGCAAAGCAGATTTCGGGGTATTGCCAGGCTGGAGGAAGAAGCTCGACAATGTTCTGAAGAGTCTCTTCTAAGGATACTTCGGGTCTTCCTGCGATCTGGGCAATCCCATAAAGACAGGTCAGCTCCTTGACGCGCTCGCGCAACGCTGCCTTTGCCGAGCGTGATAGCGGATCGTCTCTCATCCACACCTCCACACCGTCGAAAGAGCCTCAAAGCGAGGTTTTCCTTCTCGATCTTCCTTTCGTCATCATATTTGTACCCGAACATCCGTGTCAATATCTGCGGTAACCCTCGAGCCGAATAGTGCGGTTTCCTCGATGGGGTGGGAGATCGAGATCATCCAAAGAGGCAAGGGTTATCGTTTACAGTGGAGTCAACGCATGGAACGATTGTCGGCCATGAAATGGTTGAGGAATCGCCATGATGCCCAATCAGTAGGCCGAAGACCAAAGAGCAGTCGTATGCGCCGCAATTCGCTTGACACGACAGCGAGGGGCTCGTAAGCACGGAAAGCAGCGGTTTCGCTGACCTGTTCGGTGCCAACCTATTTAATCACAGGAGAGGCGGGAGATGAAAGCGAGATCGTTTGTGGGAACGTTGATGGGAACCGCAATGCTGGCTGCCACCTTGATTTTCACATCGGGGTGCGGGGAAAAGCCACCGCAACCGGCAGAAAAGAAACAGAACGTTGCCGAGGTGGTGCTTTTCGTCGGCACGTTAAGCGCACAAAATGCGGTGGATCGCCGACAAGGCATCCTCGATGAACTCGCCGGCAAGCCCGTTCCTCAACCTGCCGCCAGCACGGCGCCAATCGTTCTGCCCCCGATCCCACTGAAGCCGGGCGAAAAGCCGCGCGTTGCTTTCGTGACCAACAACGCAGCGGAATTCTGGACAATTGCGCGGGCCGGTTTCGACAAGGCCGTCAAGGAATTTGACGTCGAAGGCGAATTTCGGATTCCACCCACGGGGACACCCGCCGAACAGAAAGTCATTCTCGAAGACCTGGTGACCAAGAGGGTTCACGGCATTGCAATTAGTCCCAAGGACCCGGACAATCAGACATCCATTCTCAATCAGACCGCCTCTCAGGTTATCCTGATCTGCCACGACAGCGACGCGCCAAAGAGCAACCGAGCGCTCTACATCGGAACGAACAACTATCTTGCAGGTCGCGAGGCGGGCAGGCAGATCAAGAAAGTGCTCGGCACGGCCAGGCCCGTCAAGGTCGTGGACACGCGAACCGACGAGACCGATCGCGCACGCGCGAAATCAAATGTCCAGGATGTCCTGGTCAGTCGCCCGACCGTGGCCTGCCTGGTTGGGCTTTGGTCCTATAATGGTCCATTGGTCGGCGGTGTCATCCGCGAATCGAATCTGGTGGGCAAAGTTAAGGCCGTCTGTTTCGACGAGGAAAAGGGCACACTGCAAGCAGTCCGCGACGGGGCGATCTACTCGACGGTCGTTCAGAAGCCCTACGAATTCGGCTATCAGTCCATCAAGATTCTGGCGGCGCTTGTGCGCGGCGACAAGTCGGTGATCCCGCCCAACCGCCAGATTGACACGGGTTTGACGGTGGTGAAGAAAAACAACGTGGACGAGTTCGAGAGGTGGCTCGACGGTCTATTGAAGAAATAACCACAGATTTCATAGATTGCATAGGGCGGCCCTTGGCCGCAACCAAAACAGAAAGGAGCTTTTCAGAACCACAGATTGCACCGATTCCGGAGATTAGAACCAAAAGCAGAAACACTTATCTTCACCACGAAAGACAGCGGGAAAGGGATCTATACTTGGTTGAAGCGAAAGAACTTCCAGAACATGGCCAGCAAAAATCTTGCTGAAAAAGCAACATTCTACGAGCTTGTAATACAGATTCTTTATCAGAGCTTTTTTGGAGAAAGACCTCGCCGCTAAGAAGACGGAGCAAAAGAAACCGTTCTTCTTTTATGTCTTGAAAAATCCCTCTGTGCTCCGCGATCTGTGCGCTTGATTTTTGGAAGCTCTTGATCTGCGTAATCTGTGCAATCTGTGGTTGGGTAAAAACGTAAAGTATTGGAGAGAATGGCCATGAGAAAACAGACAAGAAGAGAATTCCTGAGAATCACGGGTTCGGTTGCCGCCACGGCGGGCGCGCTATCGGCGTTGCCTCTGACATCGCGTACGGCACAAAGCGCAACCGGAAGCCAACGTCCCAATATCCTTTTTTTCTTCCCCGACCAGCATCGCTTTGACTGGCTCGGGACTAATCCGGCCATCGCGGTTCGAACGCCCAATCTGAACCGGATTGCCGGCCAGGGAGTTCGTTTCACCAACGCCCTGACGCCATCGCCGCTCTGTGCGCCATGCCGGGCCTGTCTGGCCGCGGGAAAGGAATACGACCGCTGCGCTGTCCCGAGCAACGGCACCGATTATCCGATCAATCAGACGACTTTCTACACCCTTCTGCGCGATAGCGGTTATCACGTTGCGGGATGCGGCAAATTCGATTTGCACAAGGCCTCGTACACGTGGGGCCTCGATGGGAAGCACCTACTGAAGGAATGGGGGTTCTCAGACGGCATTGATAACGCGGGCAAAATGGACGCGATCGCTAGCGGGGCCAAGGAACCGAAAGACCCCTATATGGCTTACTTGAAGGAAAAGGGCTTGCTCGAAACCCACGTGGCCGATTTCCGCAAGCGCAGCGGCTACAAGGGGACATTCCCAACCCCGCTGCCCGAAGAAGCCTATTGCGACAACTGGGTGGCCAACAACGGGTTGGAGCTGATGAAAAAGTTCCCTACCGGCAAGCCCTGGTTCTTGCAGATAAATTTCACCGGCCCCCACAGCCCGGTGGATATTACAAAAAGGATGGAATCGCTTTGCCGGGGACGTGACTTTCCGCAACCGAATCGCTGCACTCAATTCACGCCCGAAATCCACGTGGCGATCCGGCAGAATTATACCGCCATGGTGGAAAACATTGACCGCTGGCTGGGGATCTATAGCGAGAAACTGAAGGAACATGGCGAACTGGACAATACCTTGATTGTCTGGAGCAGCGATCATGGCGAGATGCTCGGAGACCACGACAAGTGGGGCAAATCGTCACCCTACCAGCCGTCCGTCGCCGTTCCCCTGATTGTGGCGGGGCCGAAAGTTCGAAGTCGTTTCGTCTGCGATTCACCTGTCAGTGTGATGGACCTCGCCGCAACTTTCCTGGATTTTGCACAGGTGACAACGCCCACCGATATGGACAGCCTTTCGCTCCGACCGCTGCTCGAAGGCAAAAAGGACATGCACCGCGAATATGTTTTGTCCGGATTGAACGGCTGGCGAGAGGTTTTCGATGGCCGATTCAAATTAATTCGGGGGTTCAGCCTGGCCGAACCCACTGTCAAAGGGAAAAAGGAAATCAAAAAGGACCGTGGCGGCAGCGCAAGAGGCGATGTTGTGCCTGTCCTTTTTGATCTGAAAAACGATCCCCTCGAAAATGAGAACATCGCCGCCAAGGCCAAAGGCCAGCTCGAAAGGCTGTCTCGGATACTGGATTCCTCCCATAAGGCGTGAACAAAGAAATCTCGCAGCGTGGCACGGGCATCCTGCCCGTGACGTTTCACAGGCAAGATGCCTGCGCTGCCGACCGATAGTCCTGCAATTCGCCAGAACGGTAGCATAGACTTCCAGCCACAAGCGTTTAATGGTTTTGTGGGGCTTGAGAATTGACAAACATGGCTTTGCGCCTATGAACAGGCCACTTGAGCATGAGGCTCTGTCTCAGATCCTGATGAGTCGGGCTTCGGCATGCGCCGGGTTTGCACCCGGCTTGAGCCGGGGTGCAAGGCAACCATTTCCCCTCCGAAGAGCCGGCTTGAGCCGGGCTTTGGCCAAAGGCCAGCTGATGGCTGAAGCGCAGAGGAGAAGGCATGCTGAAGCATGCTCCAGGGAGAGAGGAAAGGTCTCTCTCACCCCGGCTGAAGCCGGGTGCAAACGAGGATCAAGCCGTCTTCGGGGCGGCTGAAAACCATTAAACGCTTGTGACTTCCAGCCTGTGTCGTGTTGGAGGCTTGTGTCGCCAAGCCAGTTCGCGCCGTCAAACAGATAGGGAAATTTTGTTGACCTGCCAGCGGCAGTAGGTAAGAAATCGGACGGTTTGAATGAAGGATTTTGTCGCCGCCGAGCGCGCGGCGCATTTTCATATCACCGGCAAGAAAAGGAGTTGGAATGATGGAGATCAGGACGGATTGTTCGCGACGAGATTTCCTGCGCGACATGGCGCTGCTGGCGGGCGGAAGCGCGGCCATCGCTTCGGGAATGCCGGTCCTGGCAGGGGAAGCTGCCCCGGCAGACCTCGTGGTCGTCAGCGGTGAGGACCCAGAAGCCATGGTCAAGAAAGCCATCGCCGAACTGGGCGGCATGAAAAAGTTTGTCTCGAAGGGCGATGTCGTGGTCATCAAACCCAACATCGGTTGGGACCGAAAACCTGACACAGGCGCCAACACCAATCCCGACCTTGTCGTCGCTTTGATCGAGATGGCGTTCGATGCGGGCGCGAAAGAGGTCAAGGTTTTCGACCGACCGGTTCAGGATGCCAAGAAATGCTACGAGTCCAGTGGGATTCCCGAAGCGGCCAAGAAAGCGGGCGCCAAGGTTTCCTCCCACACCGAGCTCCAAACAGCCGAAATCCCGATCAGGGATGGTGTTTACCTCAAGAAATCGTTGCTGTGGAAAGATGCGCTCGACTGCGACTGCTACATCAACGTTCCCGTTGCCAAGCACCACGGCCAGACACAGCTGACCATGGCAATGAAGAACCACCTGGGACTGACCGCCGATGATCGCAAGATCTGGCACAAGAGTCTCGACCAGGCAATCGCCGATTTCGCTTCGGGGTTCAAACCCAAGCTCAACGTTCTCGACGCCTACCGCATTGTCGTTCGCAACGGACCCAAAGGCGGCAATCCCCAGGATGTCGAGATGGCCAAGAAGTGCATCGTCGGCGTGAACCAGGCGAGCATGGACGCCTACGGCACGACGCTCTTCGGCAAGAAGCCGAGCGAGATTCGTCACATAGCGATGGCGGGCGCACTGGGTATCGGCGAAATTGATCTGGCCAAGCTGAAAATCGCCCAGGTTTCCGCCTGATCGCAGCTGGAAAACGACCTGATGAGACCAAAACCATGAGGGCGGGCCTTTTTGGCCCGCTGTTTTCTTTTCATTAAGCCGTTGGCTTTGCGCGCGACGTTCAGCGATACAGCCGCCAGCTCTTTATGGCTGTTGTAGGCGTTGGCTTGTTCAAGTAAACCAGCACTGCATTCGGGTATAAGGCTTCATCCTGGTCGTTCGAATAGACGAGAAGATGATCGTCGTTGCGCGCAAAGGGGGCCTGGCTTGGGTCAACAGTCACCGCGATGACCTGCGATCCACCCGGCGGAATGATTAGCGTTGGTCCGGGATTGGGATCGGGCGCCCAGCTGAGCCAGGGATCACGATCACGGGCCGCGATGTCAGTGACATTCAGGTTTGCCACCCCGTCATTGTAAATGGTGAACGACTTTACATTGGGATTGGTGTGGGAGAAGTTCACTCTTGCGTAGCCGGTCTGGCCTGGGACGACCGTCACAGTAGGATCGCTCGAAGTGACGCTCAGGAAGTTTCCATCGCCATCGAAATCATGGAAGAACTCGGCGCTCGTGATTGTCCCATTCGTGCCAGCCGAGCTAGAGATGCTGCACTTTACGAACAACGAGATGTCGGCATAGTTCGTGATAGAAGAGATTCCCTCCGTCAGATCAACGGCAACGCGCTTCGTGTCCTGGATGCTCACCGTCGTGCCGCCGTCGTGGTCAATTGGCTTGTAGGAACTCCAGGCCGGAGTCAGTGTGGACCCAACGCCACCCGAATAGGTTACATAGCCGCGCGTCGCGTGATTGATCCCGGCGGCGCCATAAAGCCGGGGCCGATAGTTATCGCGGTCATCGTTATACCATGCGCCCTCGAAACAAGAGTTGGCAGCCTTGACGTAATCATAGCTCACCCACATGAAGCCTTTAGTCCCACTGCCCGTGCTGTTGTAAATCCCCCAGCCAGTCCCCCACGAGTTGGCGAGCAAAAACGCTCCGTGGCGTGTCGTTGTCCCGTCGTTGTATGAGCGGTTGTCATCGTAACCGACGAATGTCATGCCGTGGCCGCCCGTGTTGGTTTCTCCGGCGTGCGAGAACAGGACACCATTCTGGATTCCACGTCCTTCGTTGTTGTGAAAAGTGGGATGCCAATTGGCGTAAACGTCCGTCCGAGTCGCGGCAATATTGCCGTTCGCCAGATGTTGCTTGAGGGCGGCGATGCCGGCATCGGTCATCAAATTGAAGGAGTGAGCCGCGCTGGTTCGTCGTTTCAGGGCGTCAATCCACGCGGCCTCGGAGGGCCACGAAACCCAGTCGCTCTCCGAGTAGGGCTTCAAGGCCCAGCTGCAACAGCCAACGTCGCTCAAACGGGCAACCACGTAAGGAACGCTGCCCCCTTTGTCCACCCCTCCATTGATCAAGGGATACATAAACGCGGGGCTACAGATGTGGTTATTGTCGCCATTGGAGACCGTGAGGTTTTCGTCTCGCGCCTGGGTATAGGTATTGTAGTAGTAGCACGAGCACCAGGCTGCACACGAACCCTGCATACCCTGGCTTCGGATGGGTGGAAAATACCGAGAAATGCTGTTGTCCACCAATGCAGGTAGCGTTTTCCTCCCCTGCAACAACGCCCTTTGGCGAGACAAGGTGTTGGGTTCGACCTGATCCACCTCAGTGGAGACCTTCCGGATATGCTCCTCTTCGTCGGGCGTAGGAGGTCGTTCGCCCATGCCGGGAATCCCGCCCGTGTTCGGATCACCACCGAGGTCTTGGCCTACGAAGGGTTGCAGGGACGCCACGCCACTATCGGTTGCAAGAGTTGTCGTTCGTGCTGGAGCAAGTGCAACCAGAAAACTCCCTTCGGGTGCGAGAATCAGAACCTCTCCACCCATGGCTCCAATGGCCGCCTGTAAGGCCATGAGATCGGCTCGCGAAGCGGGTACAACCCAAACCAGAACTCGCCCATCGGCGAGTTGCTCGGCTGAGCCGAGATCCACACCCTGGCCCGCGCTGGAGCCACTGACGTCTGGACCGAGCGGAACGTTTGCCGGCACGCTTGCCTGGCTTGCGCTCACATTGAAGGTCAGTGTGGTCGGCGAGATGCGAATCTCCGGCCCTCCGGCGGGAACGGAGAAACACGGACTTTCACTCCGAATGTTGTTCGCCTCATTTGATTCAGGCACGGTGTTACTGGTATCCAATCGCCCTTCCAGGCTGTGTGTTCCAGACGTCGCCGTCCAGGCCCACGATGTGACACGCGTCAGTCCCCCGGTGGTCGGACTGTCATAGAATCCAATTTGCTTGCCGTCGAGCCGCATCTCGCGCCGAAAAGACGGCGTTCGACCCACCCCATCGCACCGGTGTCGGAAACAAAGATAGATTTGTTGTCCTGCGAGAATATTGTAGGGAGCAGGCAATTCGTTTCCCGAACCATCGCCCGGAAAGACATCCAGAGCGACCAAATCGAATGCCGAACCGACCGTTTTCTCGATCCGAATCTCGTCCACAAAGGTGCCGTCATAGGCGACGGAACCGTTGCTCTTGAAAACAAAGGCGACCCAGACTTTCGGCTGGCCGCAGACGTTGCCCAGGTTGTAAACGCTCTTGAAATCTACAACCTTTTGCTCCCAGGCGCGGATTCTGCCACTTCTTGCCCAGCCGTGGAAATTCGTTCCATCCACGGAGACCATATACTCAAAAAGGTCATTGTTGACCTCGGTGTCGGTCCAATGCCAAAAAGACCAGCTCCCATCGGTGGCATCTGCCAAGCTGAAAGGGCCATGAACAGCCCAGGCGTTCATATTGTTTGCGTAATAGTACTTGGCGGGATCAAGGCCGTTCGGGCCGCCTCTGGCACACCAGGCACTCCACTGGCCGGCATAGTGCATGTAGCCGGTGTCGTCCCACGTTGGATTGCCGCTGACCGTCCAGATGCTTGCGGGCCATACGGTTTCAATCCCGTCGTAAAGAATGGTCGTAGCGAAACGGTGGGGCGGTTCGAGCGGCCGGGAAAGAAGAGCGCCGCCGGGAAAAACCTCCGAGCAGACTCGCTCGTTCTCTCTCAAACTACCAGTTCTCGCCTCTTCCGGGTTTGCCGTAAGATGCGCCGCACTCAACACCAGAGCCGAAATCCATACCACACTGCGGTTGCACCATTGCATTACGAGTGGGTCGCGCATTGGCACGTCCTTGTCATCCAGTCGCACGTCGCACGGAGCCTGCTATCTTCGAACGTCAATACCCTAGACAGTTATAAGACAGTCCTTCCTTGGCGGCAAAGCCAACCATCGGGCTTCGCCTCACCGAATAGCAAACGCATCCCGCGAAAGTCTTGTCTATCAGAATTTGCCGGTTCCTGCTGTGAGGTTTATTGCTCTATTGAATGTAAAGACTATGCCGACAATCTGCGCAATCGAATTGCACGACGAGGATAGCAGCTCGATCTGAGCGTCTCTGTCGCCTTCTGCGATTCCGCGCCGGCCTTCCACCGACTCAAGCACCATGTATGGAGCAAGAGCCAGCAGCCCCTCGTGGCATTTTTTGCTCAGACTGAGCAAATAGTGAAAAACCTATCCTTACACCCTGGGGTTCCACCCGCCTCGCCTGTTGATGTAGATAGTTGATCTTAAATAACTTATGTGTGTGACAATCTTGTCTAGAACTCTAAGCACGAAAGCTGCTCGGTCCCTTAATGGCGCAGGAAGAGCTTGGCCGCGAAAAGGAGACGAAGAGGTGAAACCAAAAGAAGTTTTAGAAACCATGAAGAAACAGAATGTCAAGATCGTTGACTTTAAGTTCATGGACTTCCCGGGCCAATGGCAGCATTTCTCCGTTCCGGCCTCGGAACTCAAGGAGGAGTCGTTCGAAGATGGATTCGGATTCGACGGCTCTTCGATCCGAGGGTGGCAGGCAATCCACGAAAGCGACATGTTGATCATGCCCGACCCGGCGACGGCTTTCGTGGACCCGTTCTGCAAGGTCAAAACGCTCAGCCTCGTCTGTAACGTCGTGGACCCGATCACGAAGGAGAAATACACGCGCGATCCACGCAATGTGGCCTTGAAAGCCGAAGCCTATTTGCGCTCGACGGGCATCGCCGATACGGCCTACTATGGTCCCGAAATGGAGTTCTTCATCTTCGATTCCATTCGCTGCGACGAGGGGCCCAACCGTGCTTTCTACGAGATTGATTCGATCGAGGGGGCCTGGAACAGTGGTCGCGAAGAGGAAGGCGGCAACAAGGGCTACAAGCCGCGCTACAAGGAGGGCTACTTCCCCGTCCCGCCGACCGACCACTTCCAGGACTTGCGCACCGAGATGGTGATGAACTTGATCGCCTGTGGCATTGAGATCGAGGCCCAGCACCACGAAGTGGCCACCGCCGGCCAGGCAGAAATTGACATGCGCTACGATACACTGACCCACATGGCTGACAAGTGCCTGATCTACAAATACATTCTCAAGAACACGGCGCTTCTTTATGGCAAGACCGTCACTTTCATGCCCAAGCCGATCTTCGGCGACAACGGCTCGGGCATGCACACTCATGTTTCGCTGTGGAAGGGAAGCATGCCGCTGTTCGCCGGCGACGGCTATGCGGGGCTCAGTGAGTTGGCGTTGTACTTTGCCGGCGGGCTAATCAAGCACGCCCCGGCCCTGATGGCTTTTTGCGCCCCCACGACCAACTCTTACAAACGGTTGGTTCCGGGCTTTGAGGCACCCGTCAATTTGGCCTTATCCCAACGCAACCGCTCGGCGGGGATCCGAGTCCCTATGTATTCGCCTTCGCCCAAGACCAAGCGCTTGGAGTTTCGCCCACCTGACGGTTCGTGTAATCCCTACTACTGTTTCAGTTCGATGCTTATGGCAGGGCTTGACGGCATCCAGAACCACATTGATCCGGGTGAGCCGCTCGACCGCAACATCTATGATCTGCCGCCCGAGATCGCCAAGAAAGTGCCCAAGGCTCCCGGTTCGCTCGATGCAGCGCTGGCCGCGCTGGAAAAGGACTACGAGTTCCTTCTCAGAGGCGATGTCTTCACGGACGACGTCGTTCAAACCTGGATCGAATACAAGCGCACGAAGGAGGTGGATGCGCTTCGGTTGCGACCCCATCCCTGGGAGTTCCTGGCCTATTTCGATTGCTAAAAGGTGGCGCAGGCATCTTGCCTGTGTTCTGGCTCGAAAATGGGGATTGACGCTGCCGAGACAAATAAAAAAGCGCGCCTGGATCGAAAAGTCATACGCCGCGTCGGTTCCCAGAAAATCAGCGGGGCGAGCCGCCTACTCGCCCCGTTTGGTTTTCGAAACCTCTCCATCCGACAGTGCAATGTGGGGTCACGAGGAATCTACTGCTTGTCGGCGAAAGTTCTCAACGGCTTGCTCGATCTGCGCGATCGTCGTGCAACCCACCAGCACTTGCTTGAGCGATTTTGCCCCGTGGACACCCTTGAGGTAGTGGACGGCATGTTTGCGAAACTCGACAGCGCCGCGCGTCTCACCTCGATAGAGCACCATCAAGCGGGCGTGCTCCAAAAGCATGTCAAGTCGTTCACTCAGGGGGGCTGGTAGAAGTGGCTTATCGGGAGGCCCCTCGGCGGCGAGCCACGCCAGCGCGTCGCGCCAAAGCCACGGGTTACCCAGCGCTCCGCGGCCAATCATAACAGCATCGCAGCCTGTCTGGCATTGCATCCGCCAGGCATCTTCGCCGGCACGAACATCGCCGTTTCCGATAACAGGAATTCCAATCGCCGCCTTAATTTCCGCGATTGGAGACCAATCGGCAACGCCTCGGAATTGCTGGCGAGCGGTCCGACCATGAACAGTGAGGGCGTCGCCACCTTCGGCCTCGATGATCCGGGCCAGTTCCACTGCGCGTGGGCTGCTTTCATCCCAAGCGGTGCGCATTTTGACTGTCACCGGAATCCCAACTGCTTTTCGCATGGCTCGAACCAGCCGTGCGACCGACTTGGGGTCTTTCAGCAATGCGGCGCCGCCTTCGTGTCGTACCACGCGGCGAGCCGGACAGCCCAAGTTGAGATCCACGGCCGAGGCTCCCATAGCCTCGACCTGGCAAGCCGCGTCGCCCAATGCCTCGGGCCGCGACCCAAACAACTGGACGACAATGGGTCGCCCCTCGCCTTCGATGTCAATGAGCGCGCGGGTTTTCGAGTCGGCACGGGCCAAACCCTCGGCGCTAATCATGGGAACGATCAGGAGCTGGCAACCCATACGGTGTGCAATGTCACGCCAGGCGCGATCGCTGAACCCGCTCATCGGCGCGGGTATGATGGGCGCCAGATTTCCTAAACCAGTCAAACACCAGGACTTCACCAGTGAACCCTATCGCGGAAAACTCGATCATGAGCCATTTGCGAGATTCCCTCACATCGTCTGTCCTTTGCAAGAGGACAAATTCCATGCAAATGCGCAATGCGGGGAGCATGTCGGTTTTCCAGTGCATCGGCTGCTTGAAGCGCCGAGGTTCCTCATCCTCGCCGAAAACAATTGTGCGACCCCATGATGGACTGATCTCCTTCTTGACCGTCAGTTCAAGATTCCAAAAGTCCACAGCCGACATTTCGGGGTGAGAAGTTCAAGTGCAGATTTCCGTGGCTGCTCAGGAAGGCTCGATCAGACCGAACTGGCCGTCCTCGCGACGGTAGATGATGTTGATCGTGTCGGCCTCAACGTTCTTGAAGACCAAAAATGCCCCGGCCTCGATTTCCAACGCATCGGCCGCTTCCTGAACCGACATGGTTCTGACGGCAATGCGTTCGGTCCGGATGATTTGGCGTTTTTCTTCGGTTTCCTTGGTCACTTCCTGTGAAACAGGCAGAGGGAGCGTGGGAGCGCGCCGCTCGCGCACAGCGCGCGGTTGGCGCTTCATGGTCCGCATTTTGTCCAACTGCTTGTGCAGCTGGCGCTCGACTTTGCCCATGACCGAGTCAATGGCGGCGCGGAGATTGGCATCAGTCACTGTTCCCGTAGCGTTGAAGCACTGAGCCTTGACAACCACCTCGACCGTATAACGGCCTCTCTGAAAGACAATCATCACATCGAGAACCGAGATTTCCTCGACGAGCTTTCGGAAACGGTCCACCTTGGCCTCGATGATGGCACGGATTCTGTCGGTAACCTCAACGTTGCGAGCTGTAATCTGAAGCGGCATCGCTTCATCCCTTTCCTTTGGATGGGTCTGGACGGTCGTCCGGCCGGACCGATGTCGGCCAGGTTGTTGAAGCGCCTGGTTTCGGTCGTTCGGAACCAACGTCACCCGGTTGAGATTGACTTGGCTCGGGTCTTCGGGGCGCCGATGGGGCCTGGGAAGATGCATGTGGCTCGGATGGCCACTCGATCTTCGGCTTGGTCGGTTCGGCTCGATGGGCGGAGCTTTCAGGTCGTTGCGCGGTGGCTGTTTTGTCTCGACGGCCAAACAAGCTGCCAAGGAAACTTTTTCGCGTGTCGGGCTGGATATCCATGTAGAAGCGCTCGCCGAGGTAGTATTGGCGTGCTTTGGGGTCATTCACCAATTCGGCAGCGGTACCCGAGATCAGCACCTTCCCCTCATAGATGAGATAAGCGCGGTCCGTGACGGTGAGCGTCTCGCGAACGCTATGATCAGTGATCAGAATTCCCAGGCCACGCCGTTGCATCTGGTAGATGACATTCTGGAGTTCCTCGACGGCTTTGGGGTCAACGCCCGAAAATGGCTCGTCGAGCAACATGAAAACAGGCTCGCTGACCAAGGCGCGGGCAATCTCGACACGCCTCCGTTCGCCTCCGGAAAGAGTATAGGCGAGTTGCCGAGCCAGATGACCGATTCCCAGCTCATCCAAGACACTTTGGATGCGGTGTTCGCGCTCGGCTCTCGTCAGCGGCTGGATTTCGGCGATTGCGCGGATGTTTTGCTCGACCGTCAGCTTGCGGAAAACCGACTTTTCCTGGGCCAGATAGCCAATTCCCAGTCGCGCCCGAAGATACATGGGCAATCGGGAGATGTCCCGGCCGTCCATCGTGATGCGTCCCGCATTGGGGCGCGTGATTCCGACGATCATGTTGAACGTTGTCGTCTTGCCCGCGCCGTTTGGGCCGAGAAGCCCCACGATTTCACCTTTGTGCAGCTCCAGGTTAACCTGGTCAACCACGCGGCGGCCGCCGTATTGTTTGATCAAGCTTTCTGTTTTCAGAACTGACACGCGTCTTGGCTCCTCTTGTAGTCCGCGCGACCTTGGCACTCACCGACTTTGGGGCAAAACAACCGATTTTTGGCAGCAAGCAACCTCCCCGAACGAGCAAAGGTTAGTATGTAGGAAACTATTCACATTCCTGTCAACCCCATACGTTCGCGTTACAACGCAGCGGTTGCGAATCGTTTTTCTTGCCCGATGTACGGGCGTGGCCCGCCTTCAAGCGGGCTGCACCCCTACAACGCGCGCAATGCAACAACAACGTGTCAACCAATTCTACGAACATCTACAGAAGCTCAAAATGCCCGAATTCTGGCGTGCGGCGGCACGACGCCGCTTTTTTCGCCCCCATCGCCACAATCAAAACGGTCTGCCTTAGTACAGCGCAACACAATTAAGGGACCAAATTCGTTTGGCTTGATCGACCTGGAACACAGGCTGGAAGCCACAAGCGTTTAATGGTTTTCTTCCTGTTGGGAGATGGATTTGGCTTTGGCTCGGCGTGGGGAGAAGGTCCTGATTGGTCAACCACTGCTGAATCAACGCGTAGCAATAAAAGCCGCGATCCATCAGGTAAATCGGGCCATTGGCGAGCAACTCGATGCCGCCCAGGACGACCGAGTCGTGCCACGCGCCTTGAACGACCGCCAGGATTTTGAGGGGACAGATGTTCTTGGCCGCATGGATCATGTAGGCCCAGACCACCCCGCCGCCGACCGTCTTGTCGTTGACCTTCGCGCAGTTGTGCCGCAAAATCTTGTACTCGTATCGGCGCGGTTCGATTTC
>Ga0315280_10001440_pt1 | contig 40970 bp, 33 predicted proteins | sample YL17G06_40_MG_FD_203697 | JGI IMG/M metagenome (GOLD analysis project Ga0315280, IMG submission 203697) | Sediment microbial communities from Yellowstone Lake, YNP, Wyoming, USA - YL17G06_40 | ecosystem: Environmental > Aquatic > Freshwater > Lake > Sediment | place: USA: Wyoming | collected...
CCCGCGGGATAGACCTGCTCCAAGGTCTTGAGGCACTCCCGGGCCGTCCGCCGGTTGATCGGGGCCGGCGCGGCGGAGATCACCTGCCCGCGGTGGATGAAGTACCAGGTCTGGCCGCCGGCGTAGGACGGCAGCGAGTAGATGAAGGAGTACGTCTCGCGCACGGTCCTCAGTTGCTCCAAGAGGGCGTGCAGATCGCGGAGGGTCGCCAGCATGTCGCGGAAGCTGGCGGCCCGCTCGAATTGCTCGCAGGCCGCCGCGGAGCGCATCGAGTGCTCCAGCCGATCGAGCGCTGCCAGGTCGCTGCCGCGGAGGAACGCTCCGGCCGCCCGGACCCGATCGGCGTACTGCCGGCTCGAACACCCGCGGCAGCACGGCCCGAGGCACGTCCCCAGTTCCCGGCGGATGCAGACGGGCGACGCCGCAGGCTCGAAGAGGGTCAACTGGTCGCGGAAGGCGACCTGGATGCCCTTGGGGCAGTCCCGCAGCCGGAACTGGTCGTTGAGCATCTCGACCATGCGGCGAAGGCTCCGCGTGGGCCGCAGCGGGCCGACCGCCAGGCGATCGCGGCCCGACGGCTGCTCGGCAACGTACGCATAAGGGGCCGGGCCGCGCCCCAACGCGACATACCCCCGGCGGAGCCGCCCCGGATGACCCTTCACGTTGAACTTCGGGCACCAGCGGCGGATCAGCTCGATCTCGCGCAGCAGGGCCGTGAACTCCTGCGGGGCGGGCTCGATGACCAGGCGCCGGGCCGAGGCGATGATCCGCTGGGCCTTCGGGTCGGCCTTGCGCGAGAGGTAACTCAGCAGCCGGGCGCGGAGGCACTTGGATTTGCCGACGTAGATGAGCTTTCCGTCGGCGTCGATCATGCCGTAGACGCCGGGCTCGCGGGGGCACTCGCGGCGGAGCAGCTTGCGCGTGGCGGCCTTGCGGCCGGGCAACGCCAGCTCGATCATCGGGGGGTCGCCTGCCCCGGAGAGCCCGCCGGGGCCGAAGCCGTCAAACACCTTGTCGCCGACCAGCCGAAACACGTCTCGACCTTCCGTGGAAAGCCGCCCTTGAGCTCCGATTCTAATATAGTCGCGGCTGCTCAGTCCAGGCGAACAGTGGGGCAGGTTGTCAACCTGCCCGAGGCGAACAGTGAGGCAGGTTGACAACCTGCCCCACGGGCAAGATGCCCCCGCGACTTTCGCTTGGCCCTCCGGGCGGGTATCCTGGGGGGCATCCTGGAATGCCCGTCAACATTGGCCTGTATGAGGAGGGTGGAGAAATGACTCGGAAACTGGCTTTTGTGGTTGTGGTCGTCGCGTGCACGGCCGTCGAGATCGGGGCGGCGGAGTGGTACGCAGCGCCGGATGGGAAAACCGGCGCCGCGGGCACGAAAGACGCGCCGTGGGACCTGCAATCGGCCTTGTCGGGACGGATGAAGATAGCCCCCGGCGATACGCTTTGGCTTCTGCCCGGCACCTACAAGCACCCCAACCGCAAGCTGGGCAGCCAAGGCTACGAAGTCCGCCTGGCGGGGACCAAGGAGAAGCCGATCCAAGTGCGCGGCACGCCGGGGACGCGCGTGACCCTCGACGGGGCGCTCGGCGTGGTCGCGCCGTCCGATTATCTCTGGGTCCGCGACCTGGAGCTGCTGATTTCGGAGAACTTCACGATGTCGCGGACGATCAAGGACACCGGCTCCTCGCCGGGGGATTATGGGCGCCCGTGGGGCGGATTGAACGTCCACGCCGGGCGCGAGTGCAAGTATATCAATCTCGTGATCCACGACACAGCCCAGGGGATCAGCCTGTGGAGCGGGGCCACCGACACCGAGGTCCACGGCTGCATCATTTACGACAACGGCTGGAAGGCCCCGGACCGCGGCCATGGCCACGCCATCTACACGCAGAACCAGAACGGCGTCAAGACCATCTCCAACTGCATCATGACCGGCGGCTACGGCTACACGATGCACGCCTACGGGTCGGGCCGGGCCTACGTGGACAATTACTTGATCGAAAGCAACATCTGCTACGACGCCGGGACGTTCCTCGTGGGCGGCGGCCGGCCGAGCCACAACATCCGGGTCCTCAGCAACTGGCTCTATCGCGTGCCCATGCAGATCGGCTACTCGGCGCCGTACAACGAGGACTGCGAGGTTATGGGGAATCTGGTCGTGGGCGGAGGGCTTTCGATCAACAAGTATCGCAAGGTGGTCAACAAGGGGAACGAGATCGTGCCACTGGGCGAGAAAACGCCGCCCCTGCGGCGAGTTTATTCGTCTCTGAACAAGTACGACCCCGATCGGGTCCACATCGCCGTTTTCGGCATGGCCAAGGACCCGGTGATCCCCGCGCCTGTGCCGGGCGTCAAAGAGGGGGACAAATACCACCTGCTCGATCCGCGGCACTTCTACGGCAAGCCCGTTGCCGAAGGAACGGTCAAGGACGCGGACATTTCGGTGCCGATGATGGGCGAATTTGCGGCGTTTGTGCTCTTGAAGCAGCCGTGAACAACGTGGGGCAGGTCGACAACCTGCCCTACACGACCGACGGTTCGCGGCGGTCCAAAGCCCGGGGGCTGCAACCCCCGGGCTTTACGGTTTTGCGAAACGCTGCTCCACGGCGGTCTATTGCCCTCGCAGCACTTGCTGGACGCTGGCGTCGCCTAGATCGACGTCGACGATCAGGTCGTCTTGCCCGTCGCCAGACCATCGCGTAAGACCGTCACCGGAATTCGTTGAGCCAACGGATTTGGCTCTTCAGCTCGTCCGCCGAGACGGAGTTCAGCAGTCGCAGCAGCCGATGGAGCAACACGCTGATCGATTCCTCCGTGGACAGGACGATTCCCCAGTGCTCTTGGCTCTCAGCGAGGTATTGCCTGTGGAGGCGGACGAAGTCTCCTGCGTTGAACGTGACCAGCGCGCGTCGTTGACTGACGGCGAACGCCAACTGCTCGTCGTCCGTGTCCGATAACCTGCCCGCCTCACGCGACGAGGTAGCGTCGAAGCCGTGGCGCCTCAACTGGAGGGCCAACCTGGGCGACAAATGCTCATTCAGGTACAGCCTGGGTGGATCCGGCGATGGCATGGGCGTAGTGTTCCTGCCAGTACTCGTAGCTGTTTTGCCGGCGCAGGCGCTCGATCTCGTCCTTGTTGTCGTGATAGTACGCCAGAGCACTGAACACTTGAGCTGGCGTCAGGTAGTCCCACTCCGCCAGGATCTCCTCGACCGACATGCCGACCTTGTAGTAATAGCCCACAAGGTGCCAGACCGCGATCCGGGTGCCTTCGACGATCGCTTCGCCGCCGCAGACGCCATCGACTTTCACGATATGCGGGTAGGGCGTGCAAGTCATCTTTCGTCCGTCATGCTTCATCTTTCCTATTCTACCACGCCCTGCTCACCCCGGGAATCGCGCAGGGGTAGATCCCGTCCGGCCCGGGGACCGTCTTGGTCTTGGCGTCCCAGGTCCATTGCTCGGGAGCGAGGTCGAGGGTCGAGCTGACGGCCTCGTCCCACGTGACCACTTTGCCGGAGTAGCTCGCCATGCGGCCGAGGACGGCGGTCATCGAGGCTACCGCGCCGTAGTCGCCTTCGTTGTAGGGCTTGCCGGCGGCCATCGCGGCAAAGAGGTCGTCCATTTCGAGCTGGTGCCCGTCGGGGCCGCGCTTCCACTTCATCGGCTTCTGGCCGTCGATGGTGAGAATGGCGTCGCCGTGGCCCTCGATGTAGGCTTGGCCCTTGGTGCCGTGGGCGTACTCGGCGAAGCTCTCCCAGCAGCCGGGGATGTGCCGGCAGAGGCTGAAGCAGCGGGTGCCGTCCGGGTACTCGAACTCGACCGAGTGGTGGTCGAAGATCTCGCCGTACTGTTTGCCGATGCGGACCTGTCGCCCGCCCATGGCGTTGGCCCGCACCGGGTGCTGGTCCTTCATCATCCAGTTGGCGACGTCGATGTCGTGGACGTGCTGCTCGACGATGTGGTCGCCGGAGAGCCAGGTGAAGTAGTACCAGTTGCGGACCTGGTGCTGCATCTCGGTCTGGCCCGGCTGGCGGGGCCGCGTCCAGACGCCGCTGGAGTTGAAGTAGATCCGCAGGTAGAGGACACGGCCCAGGGTGCCGTCGTGGATCCGCGGGATGGCCTCCTTGTGCTTGATCTCGTGGCGGAGATGGTGGCCCACCCCCACGATCAGGTTCTTCCTCTTGGCCTCGGCGTTGGCGGCCACGACCTTGCGGTAGCCCGGGGCGTCGGTGGCGACCGGCTTCTCCATGAAGACGTGCTTGCCGGCCTTGACGGCGGCCTCAAACTGGCGGGGGCGGAAGCCCGGCGGGCCGCACAGAAGGACCATGTCGACGTCGGCGGCAATGGCCTTCTCGTAGCTGTCCAGGCCGACGAACTGCCGCTCCTTGGGCACGTCCACCTTCTCTTTGGCGACCTGCGAACGGATGCCGCGGAGACTGTTGTCGAGGTAATCCTGGAAGGCGTCGGCCATGGCCACCAGCTTGAGGTTCGCCTTGGTGCTCAGGGCATTGATGGCTGCGCCGGTCCCGCGGCCCCCGCAGCCGATCAGGGCAAGGCGCAGGAGGTCGCTGCCGGCGGCATGGGCGCTGCGGGCGATGCTCAGGCCGGTGGCAACAACCGCAGCGGCAGCCGCGGGCGCGGCGTTCTTGGCGGAATCACGGGATGAGTTTTCTCGGCGGGAGTTGTGGAAGTCGTTCGTCATGAGTGTTTCTCCTTAGCGGGACCGGACTTGTCGGCATGTGCGGGTGTCGGACCGTGTGTGCCTTGTAACCCTCCGAAGCCGAGGGGCTGCAGCCCCTCGGCTTTACGCGCATAGCGGGCAGGATCGGATTCTAGGGGTTTCGCCGCGGGGGTGCAAGTATTGGCTAGTTAAGCACTGAAGTATTCTTCCTTATTGCCGTTGCGTTGCAGCGAGCCGCCGGGGGCATCTCCCCCCTGGCAACCGGGGGCGTTTCGCGTCACAATCACGGCACGGCCGGACATCCCAGAGGGAAAAGGGGACAGGTCCAATTTGTGCGAAGCCGGGCACCGACCGGAGGTTGGTCGCGGGCCGTTCCGGCAAATTGGACCTGTCCCCTTTTCCCGGTCACAGGAGCGACGCTATGAACACAGCGACCATCGAAACCGCCTATCGCCTGGCCAAAGAGCGATACGCGCAGTGGGGCGTGGATACCGATCAGGTGCTGGAGCGGCTGGGCCGGATCGCCGTCTCCATGCACTGCTGGCAGGGGGACGACGTCGGCGGCTTCGAGACCGAGGCCGGACTGACCGGCGGCGGGATCATGGCGACCGGCAACTACCCCGGCAAAGCGAGGATCCCCGACGAGTTGCGGGCCGACATCGAAAAGGCGATGAGTCTCATTCCGGGCAAGCACCGCGTGAACTTTCACGCGATGTACCAGGAGACCGGCGGCAAGCCCGCCGAGCGCAATGAGATCCAACCCAAGCACTTCCAGCGGTGGATCGATTGGGCGAAGCGGCTGGGAGTCGGGATGGACTTCAATCCGACCTATTTCTCGCACCCCAAGGCGGCCGACGGCTTCACGCTGGCCCACCCCGATGAAGGCATCCGCCGCTTCTGGGTCGAGCACGGCATTGCCTGTCGCAAGGTCGGCGAGGCGATCGGCCGGGCGCTGGGCACGCCCTGCGTCACCAACGTCTGGATCCCGGACGGGTTTAAGGACGTGACCATCGACCGCAAGGCCCCGCGGGAGCGCTTGCGGCGGTCGCTCGACGAAATGTTCGCTGAGCCGATCGACCCGGCCTGCAATCTCGACGCCGTGGAGGCGAAGCTGTTTGGGATCGGGTCGGAGACCTACGTGGTCGGCTCCCACGAGTTTTACCTGGGCTATGCCGTCAAGACCGGGAAGCTGCTGTGCCTGGACGCGGGGCACTTCCATCCCACGGAGACCATCGCCGACAAGATCTCGTCGGTCCTTTTGTATCTCACGGAGATCCTGCTCCACGTCAGCCGCGGCATCCGCTGGGACAGCGACCACGTGGTGATCTTCAACGACGACCTGCGGGCCATCGCCGAGGAGATCGTGCGGGGCGGCTTCCTGGATCGGGTCCACATCGGGCTGGACTTTTTCGACGCCAGCATCAACCGCGTGGCGGCCTGGGTGATCGGCACGCGGGCGATGATCAAGGCGCTGTTGTGGGCCCTCTTGGAACCGACGGCGAAGCTCCGCGAATTGGAGAACGCGGGCAACTACACGGCCCGGCTGGCCATGGTCGAGGAGATCAAGACCATGCCGCTGGGCGCGGTGTGGGACTACTACTGCACGAAGCGGGGCGTGCCGGTGGGCATGGCGTGGATGGACGAGGTGAAGCGGTACGAGGCGGAGGTGACGGGGAAGAGGGGCTAGGGAGGAGGGTTCAGGGTTCAGGGTTCAGAGCCGGGCCGTGTCGGCCCGGCAAGGGTCGAGGGCTCGGGATTCACGGACCAGGGCCAAGCCGATGAGTGAGGAGTGAGAAATGCAAAGTGAAGAGCGAAAAGTGCAAAGTGCAAATTGGCCGGGCAGACGCCGATTTGCCTCGCACCTCTCACCCCTGAACCCCGAACCCTGAACCCTTGTTGGAAAGGACATGGTCTATGGATCCACTGGTCGGCTTGCTCTTGATCGTGGGCGGCGGTGCCGCTGGGGCCAGTTTCTACTTGCCCTTCAAGGGAGTGCGGAACTGGGCGTGGGAGAGCTACTGGATGATCTACACCGTGGCCGGTCTGCTCATCGCTCCCTGGGTGCTGGCCTTCTCGCAATCGCCCAATCTCCTTTCCGTCCTCAGCCAGACGCCGTGGGACACGCTGGGGTTGTGCTTCCTGTTCGGCGCGATGTGGGGAGCAGGCGGGCTGACCTGGGGCCTCATGATCCGTTACCTGGGCGTGGGTCTGGGGATCGCCATCGGGTGCGGGCTGTGCGCGGCGGTCGGGACACTGGTGCCGCCGATCGTGCTCGGCGAGTTCGCCAAGATGGTGGACCAGCCGGGAGGGATCGCCGCCCTGGTGGCCCTGATCGTGGGAGTCGCCGTGAGCCTGGTGGGCATCGTGGTGACCGGTGCGGCCGGGATGTCCAAGGAACGGGAGATGTCCCGGGCAGAGAAGCAGGCCGCCGTTGCCGAGTTCAACTTCACCAAAGGCATCCTCGTGGCGATCTTCTCCGGGATTATGAGCGCGGGAATGAACTTCGGGATCAGCATGGGCAAGGTCGGCGGAAATGAGTCGATGGTTGCGCTGGCCGGAACGGTCCCACCGATCACGGCCAACACGTGGGAGAACTTGCCCGTGCTTGTGGTGGTCCTGTTGGGGGGCTTTACGGTCAACTTCCTCTGGTGCCTGATTCTCAATGCCAGGAACCGCACCGTCGGCGACTACACCAAGCCCAATACGCCGCTGGCGCGGAACCTCCTCTTTGCCGCCGTGGCGGGGATCGTGTGGTACCTCCAAATAGCCTTCTTCGCCATGGGGAAGTCGAAACTCGGCGCCTTTGACTTCTCGGGTTGGTCGGTGCTCATGTCCAGCCAGATCATTTTCAGCACGGTCTGGGCCATGGCCCTGCTGGAGTGGAAAGGATCGAGCCAGAGGACCAAGAAGCTCCTCAGCGCCGGTCTGGCGATCCTGGTCTTGTCGCTGGCGATTATCGGCTACGGCAATTACCTCAAGCCGTAGTAGAAGGGTCGTCCCTTGCCGGCTGCGCACGGCGGCCTGACGCAGCCGCAGGGAGTGCATCCGGGAGTTCGACGTAGTATACTGTCATCCGATCAGAAACGACGTCCCTTGTTCTTGTAGCGGAGCGCATCCCATGGCAGCGAGTGAGACAAAGCCCAGCATCTTCGAGCGGCTCGACAAGCTGTATGAGTTCGACCGGCAGCCGGTCACCGCGGACAAGCTCCAACCGGGGCGGTATTTCGCCGGGCTCTTCGCCGGCGAGCACATTGCCGCCACCGAGTTCGTGATCGGCGCGTTGTTCGTCAGCCTGGGCGCGACGGTCTACGACGTGCTGGTGGGTCTGCTGGTGGGGAACGCAGCGGCGGTGCTCTCCTGGACGCTGGTCTGTGCGCCGATCGCGGTCAAGACGCGGCTCACGCTCTACTGGTACCTCCGCAAGATCGCCGGACCCGCCGTGGCGGTGATCTACAACGTAGTCAACGCGCTACTGTTTTGCATCCTCGCGGGGGCCATGATCACGGTCTCCGCCTCGGCCATCCGCATTCCCTTCGGGATCAAGGCCCAGACCGGCTGGATCCCCGACGACCCGTGGTTTGTCCCCCTGGTGCTGGTGGTTGGGGCGGTGGTGGTGACGCTGGCGACCTTGGGGTTTAAGCGGCTGGCCCAGTTTGCCTCGATCTGTTCGCCCTGGATGGTTGTGATGTTCATCGCCGGGGCTTTGTTGGTGATTAAGCTGCTGGGTTCGGTCCGCTCGTGGGAGAGTTTCTACGAGGTGGCCGATCGCAGGATTTGGACCGGTCCTGCCGCGGGACAGGCCCACCTCGGGTTCTGGCACGTGGCCGCCTTCGCCTGGATCTGCAACCTGGCCACGCACCTGGGATTGTCCGACATGGCCCTGTTCCGTTATGCCCGGCGGGCGTCCTACGGGCTGTATTCGGCCTTTGGGATGTTCTTGGGGCACTATGTGGCATGGGTTTGCGCGGGGATCATGGGGGCGGCCACGGTGACGATCATCGCGGCCGAGGAACAGAGCCCGTGGAGTGACATGCCAATCTCATTCGCCGTGGCCCGGATGGGCGCACCCCCGCCCAGGACGGTCGAAGGCGCTGCGGAGGAAAAGCCCGCCCCAGTGCCGACCCCTGCCCCCTCGAAGGGAAAAGCAATGAAGGGGAAGGGCGGGGGTTTTCCTGCGGGGGCCAGAGGTGGGCCGGCCGCCGCGAAAGCCGAAAAGTCTGCCCCATCCAAGCCGACGAAGACGGCGGCCGCTGCGCCATTGAAGCCCACCCCGGCCGATCCCAAGGCGGCGCCCCCGAGGGCGTCGGGGCCTCCGGCCGCGAATCAGGACGACGATGGCCCGCAGCCCGCAAACGCCGGGACGCCCAAGGAGCTTCAGAACCTCGACACCGGCGAGGTGGCCTTCCGTTCGCTGGGGTTGGTTGGGATTGTGGTGGTCGTGCTGGCGGGGTGGACCACGGCGAACCCCACGCTCTACCGGGCCGGCTTGGCCCTCCAGGCGGTCACGCCGGGCTGGTCGCGCTGGGTGGTCACGGTGCTGGCGGGTGCGATCACGACCCTGGTGGCCTGCTCGCCGTTCGTATTCCGCAGGCTGCTGGACTTCGTAGCGATCTACGGGACCCTGCTGGTGCCCGTCGGGGCCATCGTGGTGGCGGAGCACTGGATCTTCCCGCTCCTAGGGCTCACCCAGTTTTGGAGCACTCGGAAGCGGCAGATGCTCAATTGGCCGGCGCTGGCAAGCTGGCTTGCCGGCGTGGCGCTTGCCGCGGCAGCCTGGATCTCCAAATACGCTTTCGACTATGAGATCCTCCATGAGTTCTTCCTGATCATCCCGGTGTGGATCGCGACCACGCTGCTTTACGTCGTTCTGGCCGCATCGGCCGGTGCCCGGGAGCAGTTCCCGGAGCTGGCGGAAGGGCCGGGGCCGGCTCCCGCCCCCGCGCCTGCACCGAAGGCGGCGGTGGAGGCAAAGCCCTTGAACCTGGTGGAGAAGGGCTTGGTCTACCTCTCGGCGCTGGCCGGGGCGGGATCGTTGGGGTGGTGGCTCGTGACCGCGGTTCAAGGCCATTTCAAGGCGCTGCGGCCGCGGTTCTACTCGGATCTGAGTGCCGTTCCCGATGAGCTGACCTACCATCATCTGGTGTTCCTCGTCAGCGCCGTGATCTTCCTGCACCTGTGGGAGAAATCGCTTCCGTGGAGGCCAACGCTGTATTACGCGTCCGGCCTGGTGGCGCTAGTCTGCCTGGCGATGTGCGTGCTCTGTCCGCTCGGCGTGTTCGTGCAGTGGATCATGGACGAGCACGTCAAGAGCCACTTGATCCCGCTGTCGCTCGGGTACTTTATCGCCGCGATCATCTGGCTGCGGCAGCGGGAGAAGAAGAGGGATGAGGGCGTTTAGCCGCCGCGCTTGCGCGGCGATTAGAACCGCGGATGAGTCATGCGATGGACCCCAAGGCGGGGACTCCGAGCCCCGCGCGACGTGAACCCATGGAGATTGACCCATGCGATGCTCGTTTTCGATCTTCTGCGTCTTGGGAATGATTGCGACCGCCCGAGCGGCGGAGAACCCGGCGACGGCGGAGTACCTGCGGTGCGAGTACCGCGTCAATCCCTTGGGAATCGACGTGACCCAGCCGCGGCTCTCCTGGGAAATGCACGACGGCCGCCGCGGCGCTGCCCAGACTGCGTATCAGGTCCTCGTCGCCTCCAGTCCCGAGAAACTGGCCGCGGACCAGGGCGACCTGTGGGATAGCGGCAAGGTGGCCTCGGACCAGACGTCCCAGATCGTCTATGCCGGCAAGCCGCTCCAGTCGCGGATGCGATGCCACTGGAAGGTCCGCCTTTGGGATGCCGGCGGGAAACCCTCGCCGTACAGCGAGGCGGCCCTGTGGTCCATGGGCCTCTTGAAGACGGAAGACGTGAAGGCCAAGTGGATCGGCGTTCAAGGGTCCATGATCCACCCCGACAAAGGCCCCACCGACGCCAAGAGCAAGGACGTCTTGGGCTGCCCCTTGTTCCGCAAGGAGTTTAGCGTCCAGAAGCCCATCCGCCGGGCCACGGTCTATGCCAGCGCGTTGGGTAACTACGAACTGAGTATCAACGGGGTGCGCGTCGCCGGCGGCGCTTCCAACGAGTATTTCAACCCCGGCTGGACCGACTACCGCAAGCGGGTCTACTACAACACCTACGACGTGACCCGCCTGATCCTCGACGGTGGCCCGAACGCGATTGGGGCCGTGCTCGCCGCCGGCTGGTACGCCGGGGCGATCGGCTTCAAGGCCGACCGCTTCATCTACGGCCGCGACCCACGGCTCTTCGTCCAGCTTGAACTGGAAGCCGAAGACGGCTCGATTCAGACGATCGCCGCCGACGAGTCCTGGAAGACCGCCTGGGGACCTTACATCGAGGGCGAGTTCCTCGCCGGCGAAACCTGCGACCGCCGAAAGGAAATGCCCGGGTGGGATAAGGCCGGCTTCGACGACTCGACGTGGAGCCCGGTCGCCGTGACCGACCGCATCCAGGCCCAGTTCCAGGCGTTTCCCGCTGATCCGGTGGTAATAACCGGGAGCCTCCACCCGATCAAGATCACCGAGCAACGGCCGGACGTGTTCATCATTGACATGGGGCAGAACTTCGCCGGCTCCGTGTGCCTGAGGGCCAAGGGCCCGGCGGGGACCAAAATCGTCCTCCGCTTTGCCGAGATGCTCAATCCCGATGGTTCGATCTACACCACGAACCTCCGCGGCGCCCGTGCAACCGATACCTACATCGTCGGCGGGAAGGATAACGAGTTCTATTGGCCGCAGTTCACCTTCCACGGCTTCCGCTACGTCGAGGTGACGGGCTACCCGGGAACGCCCACGAAGGACGATATTGCGGGAATCGCCATCAATTCCGACACGCCGATGGTCGGCTCCTTCGAGTGCTCCAGCCCCATGGTCAACAAGCTCTACAGCAACATCTGCTGGACGCAGCGGGCCAACTTCATCTCCATCCCCACCGACTGCCCGCAGCGCGACGAGCGCATGGGCTGGACCGGCGACGCCGAGGTCTTCTGCCGCGCGGCGACGTACAACGCCGACGTGGCTTCGTTTTTCACCAAGTGGCTGGTGGACCTGGAGGACGCTCAGCAGCCCGACGGCGGCGTGACCGACGTGGCCCCGTTCGTGCTGAATCTCGGCCACGGCACCGCCGCTTGGGCCGACGCGGGGACGATCTGCCCGGCGACCATCTCGTGGGTCTATAACGACAAGCGGCTCCTGGAAAAGCACTACGGCATGATGGTCCGCCTGGTCGAGTACGACCGCCAGCACAGCAAGAACCTCCTGCGCCCGGCTGAGGGCTACGGCGACTGGCTCTCGATCAAGGCCGACACGCCCAAGGACGTGATCGGCACGGCCTTCTTCGCCGAGAGCACGCACCTGACCGCTCAGGCCGCCCGCATCCTCGGCCACCAGGAGGATGCCCGTAAGTACCAGGCCCTCTGGGAGGAAATCAAGGCGGCCTTCAACAAGGCGTACGTCGCCCCGGATGGCCGCATCAAGGGCAATACGCAGACCTGCTACGTGATGGCCCTGTATTTCAATCTCCTGCCCGAAGACAAGCGGCCGCTGGCTGCGAAGCATCTTGTCGAGGACATTGCCGCCCGCGGAGGCCACCTCTCGACCGGTTTTGTGGGTACGAGCATGTTGATGCCGGTCTTGGCCCAATCCGGCCACCAGGACGTGGCCTATCGCCTCTTGCTCAACGAGACTTTTCCATCCTGGGGTTATTCCATCAAGCACGGGGCCACGAGCATCTGGGAGCGGTGGGACGGCTGGACGGCCGACAAGGGCTTCCAAGACCCGGGGATGAACTCCTTCGCCCATTATTCCTTCGGGGCCGTGGCCCGGTGGATGTTCCAGTCGGTGGCAGGGATCGACACCGACGGCCCCGGCTACAAGCGGCTCCTCATCCGGCCCCAACCTGCTGTGGGGGCAGGTTGGCAACCTGCCCCACTTCCACAGCGGGGGCTCTCCTGGGTCAAGGCGAGCTACCGCTCGCTCCACGGTCGGATCGCCACGGAGTGGAAGACGGAGGGCGGCCGGTTCATGCTCGGCGTCACGATCCCGGCCAACACCATCGCGACGGTCTCTCTGCCCGCTGCCGGGCCGGAGCGCGTGCGCGAAGGCGAACGGCCCGCTCGCGAAGCCGAAGGCGTGAAGTTCCTCCGCACCGAGCCCGGCCGGGTGCTCTATGCAGTCCGGGCGGGGACGTATCGGTTCGTGGTCCAGTAGACGAGTATTGGTCGTCAGGGCCGGCTTGGGTAAAATAAGGGTGGGCTGCGACTCGTTGGTCGTACCGCCCTGCTTCGCGATGTCGGTATCGGAAGGTGACCGGCCATGAAGAGCCCGTTTCCAGGAATGGACCCGTATTTGGAGCAGTATTGGCGCGAGGTACACCATCGTCTGATTGCATATGCGGGAGACAACTTGCAGGACCAGTTGCCTGCGGGCCTGCGGGCGAGGATCGAGCAACGTGTCTTTCTTGAGTTGGAAGAGGGCGCAAAACGCCCGGTCGTCCCGGACGTCTCGGTCGTTGAACACCCTCGGCGACGGGGCTCGCCGGTCGCAACGGCCGCCGGCGTCGCTGTCGCCGAGCCGGTTCTAATCCACCTCGACGAGGTTGAGGTGACAGAAGGGTACCTGGAGATCGTCGATGTCCGTTCGGGAAACCGTGTCGTCACGGTAATTGAGTTCCTTAGCCCGACCAACAAGGTGCCCGGCGAAGGACAAGAGAAGTATTTAACGAAGCAACGCGACGTAATCGCGGCTGCGGCGAGCCTAGCCGAGATTGACCTGACGAGGACGGGCTGCCGCGTCTTTTCCGTTCCGCGGGGGCTGATCCCCCCGTCGGTGCGCACGACATACGAGATCTGCGTGCGCCGCGCATGGAATCGCTGGATCGGCGAGATGTACCGCGCTCCGCTCCGCGAGCGGCTCCCCGTCATTCCCATTCCCCTTCGCCAGACGGACGCCGACCTGCCGCTGGACCTTCAGGCCCTCATCGATCTGTGCTACGAGCACGGCCGCTACGAGGATACCGACTACCGCGCCGAGCCCGTCCCGCCGCTGGAACCAGAGGACGCCGCCTGGGCCGACCAGTTGCTGCGGGCCCAGGGACGGCGTTGATGGTGGCGGGTGGTGGGTTCGAGGGGTGACGGGTGAGAGGGTCAGAAGCTACAGTGAGAAGTGAACAGTGGGAAGTGCAAAGTGCCGATTGGCGATCAGTCCCTCACTTTTCGTTTCCCATTTCTCACGTCACATTCCGTCTCGCGCCGCCCGCCACGCGCCACACGCCACCCACATCTTGTAGGACGGCCGCGTTTGCCGTAGCATGTCGGCATTCAAACCGTTTCCCGTAATCTGGGTGGCTTTGCAGCCATGTTGAGCGAGCGAATCGGATTCGTCGGCGCCGGTCAGATGGCCACCGCCCTCGGGCAGGGATTGGTCAAGGCGGGGTTGGTCTCGGCGAGACAACTTTTGGCCAGCGACCCGGTCCCGGAGGCCAGGGAGCGGTTCGCCCAGACCAGCGGCGGCAAGGCGACCGCCGACAACGGTGAGGTGGCCGCGGCCGCCGACATCGTCTTCCTGGCCGTCAAACCCCAACAGATGGGGCCGGTTCTTTCCCAGTTGCGGGGGAAGCTCGGGGCCGAGAAGCTCGTGGTCTCGATCGCAGCGGGCGTCCGCCTGGCAGTCTTGGCCGAGGGATTGGGGCAGGAGGTCCGAGTCGCTCGCGTAATGCCGAACACCCCCTGCTTGGTGGGAAAGGGGGCCTGCGCGTATTGCCTGGGCGATCGGGCCACCGCACGCGACGGCGAGCTGGTCCGGCAGATACTCGGGGCCGTCGGGCTGGCCTTCCCGGTGGAAGAGAAGCTGATGGATGCCGTCACTGGCCTGTCCGGCTCCGGGCCGGCATTCGTTTACGTAATGATCGAGGCCCTGGCCGACGGCGGCGTCCGCATGGGGCTGCCCCGCCAGGTCGCCCTGGCCTTGGCCGCCCAAACCCTGCTCGGGGCGGCCGAAATGGTCCTGGCGACCGGCGACCACCCGGGGGTCTTGAAGGACCGCGTCGCCAGTCCCGGGGGGACGACGATCGCGGGCTTGCAGGCGTTGGAAGCAGGGGGATTGCGGGCGGCGCTCATGGCGGCCGTCGAGGCTGCCACGCGCCGCTCGATCGAGCTGGCTGCCGGAGGATAACCGCCGATGTCGATGTTCGACAACGATCAATACCGGTGGCGGGAGACGTATTTCGTGCTCTTCGACTCCGCGCGGCGGCCGACGCTGAAGGCGATGGAGAAGAAGATCGCCGGGCTGAATGGCCGCTACGTTCTGACCAATTGCCGCGCGGACAAGCACGGCCGGTTCGAGTCGCTGTCCGTGGTCTCGCCGGAGGATTTCGCGGCGCTGGACATCTCCTACCTGGGCGGCAAGGAGGTCAGCGAGGCGGCCGCCGCCATCGCCAAGGAGCTGCGAGGCGATGCGCCCGGGGGCGAGGAGGCGGCCAAGTTCAGGCGCCTTGCCGAGGCCGACGGCCGCTTCGACGTCCTCCACTTCGAGATGGTGGCCGACGCCGGCAGCGAAGGCGAAGCCGACGAAATGTTCGACCCCAGCACCCTGCTGTTGGTGCTCGACGCCCTGGTCGAGCTGACCGGCGGAATCGCCGTCGATCCGCAGGCGGGAACGACTTTGCAGTAATGATGAGTGATGAATGATAAGTGATGAACGATGAATGGGGAACGACTGATCGCGGACCACAGACCTAGCGGCAAACAGCAGAGCAACCCTTGCCCTCCGTCACTCATCACTCATCATTCATCACTCATCATTCATCATTCTGTAGGTGTCTCATGCTCGCCAAAGAAATCAAGCCCGGAACCATCGTCAACTACGCCGCCGCCCCGTGCATCATCGAGTCGGTCAACGTGCAGTCGCCGTCGGCGCGCGGGGCGGCCACGCTCTACAAGTATCGGGCGCGGAACCTGATCACCAAGCAGAAGGTGGACATTGCCATGAAGGGGACCGACTCCATGGAGTTGGCCGACTTCTCGCGCCGCCCGGTCAAGTACATGTACGCCGACGCCACGCACCTCTACTTCCTCGACCAGGGCAACTACGAGACCCATTCCCTGCGCAAAGAGGACGTCGCCGAGGAGAGCCAGTACCTGACCGAGGAGCTGGAAGGGGTCCAGGTGCTGGTCTACAACGAGCAGGTGGTCGGCATTCAATTGCCGGTCGCGGTGGAACTGCAGATCGTCGAGTGCTCGCCGAGCGTGCGGGGCGACTCGGCCACCGGGCGCACCAAGCCCGCCACACTCCAAACCGGCCTGGTCGTTCAGGTCCCGGAGTACCTCAGCGAAGGCGAGCGCATCAAGGTCGACACGCGGACGGGCCAGTTTCTGTCGCGGGCATAGACTTCACTCCGAAAAATGCACCTGGCCCCTTCCGGCCAAAGGGGACAGTCCCATTTTCGCGGCGAAACCGGCCCTTTTTTCTGGGCAACACCGTCTCCGCCGCGAAAATTGGGACAGTCCCCCGTGAACGGTTACCAATGACCAAGGGGAATCGTCCCGGCCGCTTGGTCATTGGGCATTGGGCCTTGGTCATTCTACTGGAAGTACTCCGGCTCGTTCCCCGGCTTCCATTTGATGTTGCAGCCGAGGCTCGGTTTCTGGTTCGCATAAGGGGGCTTGCCGGCCAGCACCGCGTCGAGCGCCGCGCGCAAGTCCTCGCCGGTCACCGGCACGTTGCTGCCCGGCCGGCTGGAGTCCATCTGCCCGCGATAGACCAGCTTGCGGTCCTTGTCGAAGAGGAAGAAATCGGGCGTGCAGGCCGCGCCATAAGCCCGGGCCACTTCCTGCGTCTGGTCCACCAGGTACGGAAACGGGTAGCCGCGCAGGCGGACCTCTTCGGCCATCTTCTCCGGCGCGTCGTCCGGATACGCCCTTGAGTCGTTGGAGTTGATCCCCACGACGGCGACCCCGCGGGCCTGGTAGTCGCGGGCAAGCCGGGCGATCCCGCCGGCCACGTGCTTGACGTACGGGCAGTGGTTGCACATGAAGATCATAAGCAGGGCCGGGGCCGGGCGGAAGTCGTCGCGGGAGACGACTTTGCCGGTGGTATCGGGCAACCGGAAGTCGGGGGCGGGGGTGCCCAAGCGAACCATTGTGCTGGCGGTCTGGACCATCGCAGCCACCTCGCTGAGGTGTTATTGAGAACAGCGGCCAAGTCGAGCGCAGGAATTGTACGCAAGGACTGCACTTCCAGACAAGGAGGCGGACGGTCGCCTTGGTCATTGGGCCTTGGTCATTGGTCCTTGGTCCTTCCCTTCTGGCCTTCCGTCCTCGGTTCGTTCCACGCGGCTGATGGCCTGGCCTCGGGCAAAGCGGGTGCGGATGGCCTCGCCGATCGACAATTCGCCGGCGTCGCGGACGATGCGGCCGTCGCGCACGCACTGCGTCAGACTGTAGCCGCGGCCCAAGACGGCCAGCGGACTGAGCGAATCGAGCCGGCCGGCCAGCGCGTCGGCCGCCTGCCGCGCGTGCCGCAGGCATTGACGCACCGATCGCAGCAAACGGGATTCCAACTCGTCCACGCGGCGGGCCAGATCATGGACCCAGGCCAGCGGCCGGGCCAGCGCGCGATGGCCGGCGAGCGTCTCCCAACGGCGCCGCGCCGCCACAAGCCGCCAGCGGACCGCCCCGGTCAGCCGCTCGTCGAATTGCTGCAACTGGCGCTCGATCTCTTCGGCCGCAGGCACCACGCGCGCGGCGGCGTCGCTCGGCGTCAGGGCGCGGACGTCGGCCGCCAGGTCGGAAAGCGTCACGTCGATCTCATGCCCCACCCCGGAGACGACGGGGATCCGCGAGGCACAGATCGCCCGCACGACCACCTCCTCGTTGAATGCCCAGAGGTCCTCCAGGCTGCCGCCGCCGCGGGTGACGACGAGGCAGTCGATGGTGACGGACAATCGGTTGACCAGGGCCACTGCGGCGGCGATTTCCTCGGCGGCCCCCTCGCCTTGGACGCGGCAGGGGACCACCAGGACGTCCGCTCCGCGCCAGCGTCGCCTCAGGACCTCCAGGAAATCCCGCAAGGCGGCCCCGGTCGGGCTGGTGACGACGGCAATCCGCTGTGGGAAGGGCGGCAGCGGCCGCTTTCGAGCCGTGTCGAAGAGTCCTTCGCGAGCCAGGCGGTCGCGGAGCTGGCGCAGGGCCAGCTCCAGGGCCCCAATGCCCCGCGGCTGAATCTCTTCGACGATCAACTGATATCGGCCGCGCGGGGCGTAGACCTCCAGGTGGCCGCGGCAGACGACTTCCAGCCCGTCGTGCAGTTGGAACCGGAGGCGGCCGGCCGTGGAGCGCCAGATCGCGGCGGGCAGTTGGGCCCCGGCGTCCTTCAGCGTCAGGTAACAGTGGCCCGACTGCGGCCGGGACAGGTCGGCGATCTCCCCGGCAACCCACACGGCCGGGAACGAGCCTTCGATGAGGTCCTTCACCAGACCGGTCAGTTCGGAGACCGAGAGAACCCGTGGCTGCGCCGGCTCCTCCGGGGCGCGGCGATCGGCCGGCTCGTCGGGAAAGGGGAGGAACTCACGAGGCATGGGGCTTCCCGGCAACAGAAGTCACGGGGTGCGGGGAAAGGCCGGCGCCGGAATGCGGGCAGTCGAGCCGCCGACGGTCCCGATAGTCCGCGGCAAACCTGAAACGCTCCTGGCCCTTTCTGTCGGTCCCGGAGGCGGCCCAGGCGTCTGCTTCATCGCACAGCCGGTTCAGCAGGGCCTCGATCCGCTGGCGGAAGTGTTCCAGTCCCTCCCGATCCAGGTCCTTGGGAACGAGGATCTCGGGGCTGAACACGGTCCGTGCACGGGAAAAGGGCCGCGGAATGGCGAAATGATCCCAGGTGCTCGTGATCCGCCAGGGGCGGTCGCAGCCAAACCCCGCCGCCACCACCGGCAGCCCCAGTCTGGAGGCCATGTAGACCGGGCCGGGCGCCATGCGGCGACGCGGCCCGCGGGGCCCGTCGGGCGTGATCGCCAGGTGCAGTCGGCCGCTCTCGCGGAGCAGCTCGCGGAGGGCTGCGGCGCCGCCCCGCTGGGTGGACCCGCGGACCACGCGGAACCCCAACTGGTAGGCGACGTGCGAGAGGACGTCGGCGTCGCGGTGCCGGCTCAAGAGGATCGCGAGGGACGAGTGCGACCGGTGAAAGACGGGAAAGAGGATGTGCTCGTGCCAGAAAACGAAGATCTTTCGCCCGCGGCACTCCGGAGAAACGGGATCAACGTGCCGATCGTAATAAGCGATGCGGTAATCCAGGCTGGCCATCCAAGGCCGAAACAGGGTGACCGCCAGGAATCCTCCGAAACCCGACAGCGCGGCGTTGAGAAGCTTCATCCCTCATCCCTCTCTCTCCACTCGCCCGAAAAGACTTCGACGGCCGGGCCCGTCAAGTAGACGTGACGGTTGTCGGCCCAATGGAGTTCCAGGTCGCCGCCGGGGAGATGGGCGAGGATGCGGGGCTGGGTGCGTCCGGCGAGCACGCCGGCCACGCACGCCGCGCTGGCCCCGGTGCCGCAGGCCAACGTTTCCCCGGATCCGCGCTCCCAGACCCTCATGCGGACCTCCCCAGGCGAGATCACCTCCACGAATTCGGCATTCGCGCGCCGGGGGAAAGCAGGATGCCTCTCGATCTGAGGGCCGACGTTCAGGACCCAATCGTCGCTCAGGCGGTCGACGAAGGTCACGCAGTGGGGATTCCCCATGGAGACGCAAGTGACCGAGAGCTTGCGACCAGCCACGTCCAGCTCTCTCCCCACGACCGCGCGACCGGGCAGTAGGGCGACTTCCGAAGTCCCCCCACTCCGAGCTTGTGAAAAAATGGGGACAGGCACCTCGCCGGATGCCGTTTTCCCGCGGTTTTCGCACATCGGCTCGGAGCCAGTCCCCATTTTCTCACAAGCTCTCCCCGGCGGCGAGAAATTGGCCGCCAGGGTCGTGGGGATCCTCTCCGGATCGAGGATCGGCTCGCCCATGTCCACGCGGACCCGGCGGACCCGATCCCCCCGGACCTCCAGGTCCAGCGAAAGCACCCCGGCGCCCGTCTCGATCCGCAGCGTTGGCTTGCGGGCCAGCCCGTGGTCGTAAACGTACTTTGCCACGCAACGGATGCCGTTGCCGCACATCTCGGCCTCGGAGCCGTCGGCGTTGAACATCTGCATCCGGGCGTGGGCGACCTTGGAGGGGAGGATCAGGATCAGGCCGTCGCCGCCGATGCCGAAGTGGCGGTCGGAGACTCGCCGGGCGAGATCCGCGGGGTCGGCGGGGGCAGGCTGGGCGAGGCAATCGACGTAAACGTAGTCGTTTCCCGCCCCGTGCATCTTGGTGAAGCGCATGGCAGTAAGAGGGGCTAGGGGTCGGGGACCAGGGGCGAGGGTCTGAAGAAAGCTATTCTAGGCCCCCGGATGGAAACCGACAATGCGGTTTCAGAGCTTTCGGCCGGCAACCATCAGCCACCAGGCAATTCGCGGCCTCTGTTGCTGAAGGCTGATTGCAGAAGGCTGACGGCTTCAATCGCCGCGACCAGCCCTCAGGTTGCGCGCGGGGCTCAGCCGGACAGATCGAGAAGGTTGCCGGTTTTTCCGGCGGCGTCTTTGGCGCGCTGCCGGGCGGCGTCTGATTCCGCGCCGGGCTGCCGGGAGTCGGGCTGGCCGGGGGACTCCTCCCAAGAGCGCCGGCCGTCGGCATCCCGCTCCGCGGTCTCGTGATCCTCGCCGTCGGCTTCGCCGATCCCGGCGGCGTTCTCGGCGCGGAGGTTGTTCTGGACCCGGCGCTGCTGGTTCTTGAGGTCCTGCTGCGCCCGCTCGATCTCAGACCCTTTTGTCTGGGCCAGCGGCGTCCCCGCGACGCTGCCGGCGATTCCTCCCAGGGGACCGACGCTCATGGGAGAACTCCTTGTGTGAACTTCCGGGGCAAGACGCTATCTAAGTATACGTCATTCGCCATTCCATTTGTCATTCCCTTCTCGGGAGTCGTCGTTGGGGATCGGCGGGCCACTGTCCGAGCGGGGAGAAGAGCCCCGAGCCGCCGGCGCCGTCGGGGCGATCCCCTTGGAGTTGTTGGAGGGCCTGGTTGACGCCGGGAAATGCCTGCTTGCTGGTTTCCGGGTTCTGGAGCGTCCCGCCCACGTGGACCAGCAGGAGCTGCTGGCTGGCCCCGCCGAGCACCTGGCGCAGGCCGGGAAGATTCAGCTCGCCGCGTCCGACCATGGTGTGGAACGTGAGCCGGATGTCGCCCTGCAAGTTCATCTCTCCGGTGCCGACCAGGCTGATCGCGTCGCCGGTGAAGGTGATCCGGTCGAAGTAGATGTGGTTTCCTTCAATGCGGAAGTCGAGGTCGCTGTTGCTGAAGGTGGTCCGCTCGGGCTGGCGGATGCGGACCAGCTTCAAGAGGGCGGCCATCAGCGGCAGCTCGTAGACGTTGGCCTTGCGGGTTTGGATCTTGCCGTGGCCGCCGAGGAGATTCAGGCTCCGGCCGGTGCCTTGGAGTTCCACTTCCGCGAGGATGTCGCCCTGCAGATTCTGCCGGCCGGGGAGGACCTCCTGGGCCAGCCGGGCCAGGTCGGCCTGGGAGAGGATCGCGTGGAGGCCGAAGCGCGGCGTGGAGCCGAGCGCGACCCAGCCGTCGCCCAGGATCGTGCCGCCGAAGATCTGCCCGGTAATCGAGCGCGGCGCCCGGGCCGCTTCCGAGCCCTGCGGCCACGGCTGCCCGGGCGCGGGCCGATCCACCGCGCTTCCAAAGAGCACCCGCTGGTCGTCGATCCAAACCGGCCCGGTCACGCCCGTGAGCTGAAAGTCCTTGTAGCTGACGGATTCGAGCTTCAGCTCGCCGCGGGTGGCCAGATGCTGGCCGTCGTAGCCTCCCACGAGGCGGACCGTCCCATACATGTTCTCCAGCTTCAGACCGAAATCGACGCTCGCCCGGTCGAAGCCGATCTCCAGGTCCCAGCCGGCGGTGATCGGATCGGCGGGCTTGCCGCCGCGCGAGAGCCCAAGGGCGCCGCGGAGATAGAGCGGCCCCTCGGGATTGAGCTCGGCCACCGCCTTTTTGAGCCGCTCGGGAAGGGCCTGCATCAATTCGCGGTCGATCCGCAGCCGTTCCGCGCGCAGGCCGTCGAACTGGAACCGCCAACTGCCGTCCGGCATAAAGGTCCCCTTGCCGGCGGTCGCCAGGCGCGCGTTGCCGTGCTCTCCGCAAAAGCCCTCCAGCGTCAATTGTCCGTTGCGGTACCACAACAGCCCGCGGAGCTTCTCCAGCCGGTAAGGGAAGTAGACCGGAGTGATCGACGCGCTGTCGCTTCGGGGCCGCACGCGGATCTCGACGTCGAATTTCTCTTCGCCCGGCAGGTAATCGATCTTTGCCTCTTCGAGGTCGACGCGGCCTTGCAGCTTGAAGTCGTTCCATGCCTGCTGCATGGCGGGGCCGAGCGCGTCGCGCAGCTCCTCCGCCATCGGGACGTTCGTGCCGGTCAGGCGCAGCGACAGGCGGTTTCCCTGCGGCGTGGGCACCAACGAGCCTTCGCACGTGAGCTGGCCGGTGTCGTTGCTGCCCGACAGGTCGCTGAAAGTCCACCGGTCGTCGAGCATCTCCAGCGTGCCGCGGATGTTGCTGATGGGATAGGGGAAGCTCTTGTAACGCACGGAGCAGTGGTTCAGGGTCGCCAGGAGGTGCCGGTGCACCGGATCGGTCGGATTGTCCCGCCAAAGCTGGCCGGAGAAGCTGAGCGTTCCCCGCGGCTCCAGCGAACGGATCACCGCCCGGGTATTCTTGGGCATCGCGTCGAGGAGCTTGTCGTCCACGGGAATGTTGTCGCCGCGGGCCTTCAGCCAGCCGTAGGAGCCGGAGAAGGGCCGGTAGACCTCCGCCTCCACGCGGATCGGCTGAGTCCCGCTGTAGCCGGTCAGACTGGCGGCCAACACGTCCTTCTTCAGCTCAATCGTCCCCTGGCTGCGCTCCAGCCGATAGGGGAACTTGTCGCAGGAAAAGGCCACGCTCAGGCAGCGGACCGTCACCTCGGGGTCCCAGCGCGTGCCGTCGTAGGCCAAGTCCACGTCGGCATGAATCTGACCCGAGGGGAGATAGCGGTTCCACTGCGCTTGAAGCATCTCGGGGAGGAGATCGACGTACTTGGGGTCCAAGTCCAGATCGCGGACATCGGCCTTCAGCCGCAGCGGGCTCTTGGCGTCATAGCCTTCGCGCTGGCAAGACAACTGCAGCTCCGATTGGCCGCTGCGGGCAAACACGTTGCGGACCTCCCACCCCCGGTTGTCGCACGCGAACTCCGCCCGGATGTCGGTCAGCGAGTGCGGCAGGCGGGGATCGTCCAATCGGGCCCGGGCCAATTGCCCGGAGACGCGGAACCGGCAGGGCGACTCGGACTGCGGATCGTAGCTCACGTCGAAGTCCAGGCTTCCTTGCCCCCGGAGCGAGCCCAAAGCCGACAGCTTCGACGCCAGCTCGGCCGGCAGGACCTCCGCCAGCTCGGGCGAAATGTCCAGCCCTTCGACCGAGCCGCTCACGGAGTACTGCGGGCGATGCGGATCGACCAGGCCGGTGATTTCGACGCGCCGGAGCATGTTGGCCACGAATTGGGCCGAGAACTTGCGCATCTGCGGGTTGACGTGGGGCGTCGCTGTGCTGGTCTCTCGGGACCGCGGCACAGACGGCGGGGTCGGGAGACCCGCGCCGAACATGGGGTCCGCCGCGGCGGCCAACGTGCCGGTGACGTCGCGGAGCACGAGAGGCGCCCGCGGCGGATCGACGATCTCGATCGTCCCGCCTTCGAGGCGGACCTCGGGAGACCGCTGGCCGGAGCGAGGGAGCGGCAAGAGCCTGGCCGCGCTCCAGGACCCGTCGTCTCGGCGCGTGTCGCGCAGCGTCCACCGGCGGATGACGACCTGGGTGATTTCGGGCTCGCCTTTGAGCAACTCCTCGATTTCGGTCGGGCAGGTGAGAAAGACCTCTTCCAGGTTGAGGAGTTCGCCGGAGAGGCCCTCGATCTTGCGCTCACACACCTTCAGCCCGCGGACGAGGATTCCCTTGCCCTGCACCAGTTCTGCAGAGCGGACCGAGAGCTTCAAGTCGGGTTGATGTTGAGCGTAGTGTTCCGCCAATTTCGCCTCGATGCGGCGGCGGATCTCCTCATCGACGCGGCGACGGAGGTGAGGAAGATAGAGAACCGCCCCGATCAGCCCGGCCAACAGGCTGCACTTCAGGAGAAACCAGACGGTGTTGACCAGGCCCTTAAGAATCAGAACCTACCCTCCAGGCGAAGTCGCGATACCGCCATTCATGGCGCGCCCAGCGCGCCGGCATGAGATTCACCACGGACCCTCCAACGAGCGATCACCCCGCCGGCCAAGACCATCAGGCCAAGCATCGCCGGCTGACGGTAGCGAATCGAGCTGACGAACACGGTGTGCAGGAGCGTGAAATAGACGGCGGGCAACCAACACAATACGTACGGCCAACCCCGGCGGATCGTCTTGGCGGCTCCCCACACGCCCAGCGCCAAGATCGGCACGTAGACCAGGGCGAGTCCCCAGCGGATCGGCCAGGCCGACATCGACGGCTCGTTGGGCCAAGGGTTCCACATCCGCGCCAGTTTGATCGCCGCCAACTCGGCCACGCGACCCGGGTTGCTGAGGGCCCAGGCGATCGCTTCGCCGCGCAACCGCGCGTCGAGTTGGTACTCCCAGTCGCCCGATAAGGCAGCGTCAGGGTCCGCCGCGACGATCTGGGATCTCATTTCCTCCGCCCCGGGCTGGACCAAGGTCCAGTCGCTCGCCCCGGTGGCCTGGGGATTCCATCCGTCGTAGAGGCTGGCGCCGACTTGGAGCGTGGTCGGAACAAACCGGCCGGTGACTCGGGCGTTGCGAAGCCACCACGGGCTCATGACGATGGCCAGTCCCACGAGCATCGCTCCGGCGAGCCAGAGGTGGGGCAGGGCTCCAGGAAAAGGGGACATCCACCTTTTGTGCGAAGCACCCTTCGGGCCGTTCCGGCAAAAGGGGGATGTCCCCTTTTCCCGGCCGAGCAGTACGCCGACGACCGTGGCAAAGGGGATGAACAAGAGCCAATCGGGCCGCACGAGGGTCGCCGCTCCGGCGGCCAATCCTGCGCCTGCGGCCAGGACAAACGGGGACAGACACCTCGCGGTGCCTGGAGCCGGTCCCCTTTTTTTGTCCGGAGACCGCGCCTCAGTTGCGCAAGCGTTCCAGGCCGCCATCCAAAGCCCGAGGTGGAGCAGCATGAGCGGGCAAAACGGGGCCTCGCCCAGGACGAGGAACCCGACGGCGATCGAGCCGGGATACACCGCCGCCATGGCCGCTGCCAAGACTCCGGCCCAGGGGCTGAAAAGCCGCCAGGCCAGCCAGCCCACCGCGGCCACCGCAAGGGTGTCGAGCACGGCACTGAATGCCCGTCCCCATACTACGGGCGGGTCATTCCCCACTAGCATCAAAACGGGGGTCAGCACGATTGGGTAGCCCGGCGTACGGAAGACGCGAAACCCTTCCGGGCCGTACTGATAAGGCTCCCCGTGGGCAATTGCTCGGGCCAGGACCCAGTACCCTTCACTATCCCCGAAGCCGAACGGCCCGCGATGGTTACCATCGAGCCAGCCTTGCCAATACCAGCCTGCCGCCAGCCGGAGGCCGAAGGCCGCCATCAGCACGAGGGCCAGGCACTTGGCGGGAGATGGCTTCATGGGTCGAGGCGCAGGCGCGGGGAGATTCGACAGAATGGGCGAGGTATGGTACTTCGCACCGCCCAGAAGGGTCAAGCCAAGATGGGAAGGAGTAGGGAGAGGACTGCTGGGGTGCTGGGCTGTTGGGGAACCGCACCGGGGCGTACCGCGGAAGGTGGTACGCGGTGGGCCTCTGTGCATGATCGGGCGAACGCGTACAGACGGCGCGCTACCCCCACCAAGTGCCGGAGCTATATACCCCGATGCCGGTCAGGACGGCGTGCCCGCCAGCCGGTCTGCCCCGCCCTGGTCCACCACGATGCGGTGGATCCCCGTGGCACGGCCGGTGTCCGGATCGACCTCGACAATCGTCCCGCAAAGTTGCGCGTCCCCGCCGGCCACCTCGAAATGCGTGGGCCGGAAGGTCCGGGTCGTCTCCAGCACCCGGTCGATCCGCCGGCCGAGGATGCTCTCGACCGGGCCCGCCATCCCCACGTCGCACTGGAAGGCCGTCCCGCCGGGGAGGATCTGCTCGTCGGCGGTGGGCACGTGGGTGTGGGTCCCCAGCACGGCGGAAACGCGGCCGTCCAGGTAGCGGCCCATCAGTTGCTTGTCGCTGGTCGCCTCGGCATGGAAATCCAACAGGATGACCTTCACGTCTGCGGGGAGTCCCGCCAGGACGCGATCCGCAGCCTGCAAGGGGCAGTCCACCGGCGGCATGAACACGCGGCCCAACAGGCTGAAGACCGCCACGCGCACGTCGTTTCGGGCCCGCACCAGGGCCACGTCGCGTCCCGGCGCCTCGGCCGGGTAGTTGGCCGGCTTGACGATCCGCTCCTCTTGTTCCATCACGGAATAGATATCCCGCCGGCGGTAGATGTGGTCGCCCATGGTGATGCAGTCGACCCCGCCGGCAATCAACTCGTGGTAGATCTCGGGCGTCAGCCCGGAGCCGCCCGCGGCGTTCTCCGCGTTGGCGACGACCAGGTCCAACTCCTTTTGGATCCGCAAGCCTGGCACCGCACGCAGCACGATCTGCCGTCCGGGTTTCCCCACGATGTCGCCGATCAGCAGGATGCGCACGGGCTTGATCTCTCCTTAGCGCGGTCTTGAACCGCCGGAAAGTGACGGGGTGACGTGGTGACGGGGTGAGGGACGAGTGCAAAGTGAGAAGTGAAAAGTGCAAAGTGCAAAATGACGATTCGTTTGCCAAGTTGCACTTTTCACTCTGCACTTCTCACTTTTCATTTCCCACTCTCCCGCCCCGTCACCCCGTCACCTTGTCACCTTGTCACCCCCGCCCCTACCGTGCCATCTCCGTGTAGCGAGTTTCGCGGAGCACCGTGACCTTGATCTCGCCCGGAAAGGTGAGCCGCTCTTCAAAGGCGCGGACGATGTCGCGGCAGACCTTGGCGGCGGTCTCGTCGCTGGTGTCCTTGGCGCTGACGATCACGCGGAGCTCGCGCCCCGCCTGGATGGCGTACGCCTGCTCCACCCCTTGAAACTCGCCGGCAATGGTCTCCAGCTCTTCCATCCGCTTGATGTAGCGTTCCAGGGTCTCGCGCCGCGCCCCGGGCCGGGACGCGCTGCACGCGTCGGCCGCCGCCACCAGCACGGTATAGGGGTTTTCCACGCGGAGGTCGTCGTGATGCCCGCTGGCCGCATGGATCGCTTCCCGGGCCTCGCCGTAGCGCTTCAACAGATCGGCGCCGATCTTGGGATGCCCGCCTTCCGCCTCGTGGTCCGCCGCCTTGCCGATGTCGTGAAGAAGGCCGCAGCGCCGGGCCAGCGCCCCGTTCATGCCGATTTCTTCGGCCAGCATCCCGGCCAGGAACGCCACCTCGATCGAGTGCCGGAGCACGTTCTGGCTGTAACTGGTGCGGAAGTGGAGCCGGCCCAACAGGTGCACGATCCGCTCGTGAAGGCCGTGAACGTCTACTTCCTGGCAGGCCGCCTCGCCCAGCTTCTGGATGTGCCGCTCCAGTTCCTGCTGCGTTTCGGCGACGATTTCCTCGATTCGGGACGGGTGGATCCGGCCGTCGGCAATGAGCTTGTTCAGGGCGAGCCGGGCCACCTCGCGGCGGATGGTGTCGAACGCGCTGACGATGACTACGCCCGGGGTATCGTCGATGATCACGTCCACCCCCGTGGCCTTTTCAAAGGCGCGGATGTTCCGCCCCTCGCGGCCGATGATCCGGCCCTTCATCTCGTCGTTGGGGATGTCCACCGTGCTGGTCGTGGTCTCGGCGGTATGGGCCGCGGCATAGCGCTGCAGTCCGGTCAGCAGGATCTCCCGCGACTTCTCCTCGCAGGTCTCCGCGATCCGCTTCTCGTGCTTGAGGATCACCGCCCCGGCCTCCTGCTGCAACTGGGTCTCCAGCATCTCCAGGAGCCGCTTGGTGGCCTCATCGCGGCTCAGCCCGCTCAGCTCGTGCAGGGTCTGCCGCTGCAGGTCGAGGAGTTTGGCCAGTTCCTCCTTGCGGCGGTTGACGTCTTGGATTCGCTCGCTGAGCTTGCGCTGGGTGGCCTCGACGATTTTCTCCTGCTTGCGGAGCTGCTCGGCCTGCTGCTCCAGGGTGTCCTGGCGCTTGTCGAGAATCCGCTCGCGCTCGTGGAGTTCCTCGCGCAGGGCGCGGAGCTCCTTCTCCCCCTCGGCTTTTTGCTGAAGGGACAGCTCCTTCAGTTCCAGCTCGACCTCCCGGCGGCGGTTGTCCATCTCCTGCTCGGCGCGATCGATGATCCCGCGCGCCTCCGATTCGGCGTCCCGCCGCCGCAGATAGTCCAAGAGCTTGATGAGGGTGAAGGTCAGTCCGGAGGCGACCACCGACACCACGACAATCAGAATGATCTGTTCGAAACCAGACACGGCTAGGCCCCTCGCCAGTATCCCTCACGAGTGCCTCGGGGCGGGCGGTCGGACAAGACAGCCTGAGACTTCCGGAGTCTTCGAGACTTCGGACGTCCTCGCGGTCTGCTTCCGGCCTCGGAGACATCCCGGGGGCGATCAGCGCATCGGCGCTGCGGTCGCGGCAGCGTGCCAGAACCCGTCCTGACTAAACGCCGGGAGAGAAGCTGGAACCGGGAGGTCCAAGGAGGATTAAAGGAGGCCTCCCTCCCCCGCCCCCATCGCCACGAGCGCGGGGGGCAAGATGGTAGCCGGGCGGACCACAAAACCGTTCCAACGTTGGGCAAAATGACATCCAAACGGCCGAAAAGCCGACCCCACGGCGGCCCATGCCTCGCACCGAAACGGCAGGACTCGCAAGCGGCACAGGCACGAGTTGCAGTCGTTCCCCCAGGGAACCTCCCAACCAACCCGCCAAGAGCCGCAAGAGGACCAGTATCCAGTGCATCGCGCGATCGGCTCCCCAACCTGGGATAGCTCTTGCTCCCAAATCTCTTACAGGGTCATACGGATTCAGTCACGCTGGCACTTGCGACCGTCCCCCGGCACATGCCTCATTCGGGCCGCCGGAGACACTATGGTGCAAGTTGTTACAATGGTGACTACGAGGTCAGTGACACACTAACCCCGGCTATTATTACCGTACTTTCGAGAAAACGCAACCGGAGCGGAGCCCGTTTGCACGCGAGATAAACTTTTTCGGTCGCGTAGGTTACGGCGAACGCCGAAAACGCCGGAAAGACGTGATGGGGAACCCGCGGCGCAGCAGCGACACGGGTCGAGAACCCTCCTGATACCACCACGGTGTGACATATAGGCCCACCACTAGTGGCTTATACACCGAACGCCCCCGTAACGCCGAACCCGGTTATGTCCGCGTTGTATCCCCTAGAAGCCAAACTCGCCCAGACCTGGCCCCCCGCCGCCTGGCACGATGTCTCCGTGCTGGTGGCAGTCTCAGGCGGCCCGGACAGTGTGGCCCTATTGCGGGTCTTGCGAACGCTGAAGACCGAGGGCGACGGGCGGCTGCTGGCCGCGCATTTCAATCATCGCCTGCGTGATGAGGAATCGGATGCGGACGAGGCCTTTGTCTCAGACTTCTGCGGGGGGATCGACGTGCCGTGCGAAGTCGGCCGGGCCGCTCCGGGGCAACTGGCCGCCGCTGCGCAGGACGGCTTGGAGGCGGCGGCACGCCAGGCACGCTACCAGTTCCTTCAGGAGACCGCCGCCCGGCTCGGGGCCCGATACGTCCTGACCGCTCACACCGCCGACGATCAGGCCGAGACCATCCTCCATCGCATCCTCCGCGGGACGGGGATTGCCGGGTTGGCGGGGATGCAGCGCGTGCGTCCGCTGGGGCCCGCGGCCACCCTCGTCCGGCCGCTCCTGGAGGTCCGCCGCGGCGAGGTGCTGGCCTATCTGAACCAGATCGGCCAGGCGTTCCGCAGCGATTCCACCAACGAGGATCGGCGGTTCACGCGAAACCGCCTCCGCACGGAACTGCTGCCCGAACTGGCGGCCCACTACAGCCCGAGCGTCGTGGATGCCCTGTTGCGCCTTGGCCGGCTGGCCGGGGAAGTCCAGTCGGTCGTGGATCGGATCGTCCAAGACCTGGCTGCCCGGGCGGTGACGCAGGGGCCGGGCAACGAAGTCCGGGTCTGGATCGGCGGGCTGGAAGGGCAGCCCCGGTACATCGTGCGGGAACTCTTGATCGCGATTTGGCGGCGTCAGGATTGGCCGCTCCAGTCCATGGGTTTTGACGAGTGGGACCTGCTGGCCGACATGGCCGCGCCGGACTCCGGCGGCTCCCAACGCGTTCCCCGGAAACGGATGTTCCCGGGCGGGATTCTCGCGGAAGCTAGCCGTGACGCGCTCGGGCTCGAAAGGACTTCGGGCCACAAGGGCGAGTAGCCCGGCCGACAACGCACAGAGCCGCGGCCGAGCGGCTGCGGCTCTGCATTTCGTTGTAGCCGGCGCAGACTTTCGGGTTCAAACTTCCGAAGTCTCGAAGACTTCGGAAGTCTGGCCGCGCCGCTGTTATGCCTTCCGCTCCGCCAGTTGCGGCATGTCCAGGGTCTTGCTTTCCAGGCCGGCCTTGGCCAGCACGTAGTAAAGCACAAAGCCGACCGCAAAGGCCGCCACCGGTGGGCAAGGGACCTGGATCGGCGGCTCTCGCTGCAGGAGATCGAACACGACGTTCAGCGCGCCCACCGCAAATCCGACCGCCCACGAAATCCATCCCGCCGGGTTGAATCCTGCCCGCGGTCCCGCCCACTTGCCGCGCGAGAGCAGGTAGTCGGCCACCATCGCCCCGCACACCGGGCCGAACGACGCACCGATGAGCAGGAAGAACGGAACCACCTTCTCCGCCAATCCGCTGACCGCCAGGAGAATCGACACCAGCGTGCCGATGCCGACGGAGACGAGCGGGTTGACCTTGGGCATCGTCGTCCGGAAGCTGTTGGCGGCGATGAAGGCGGAGAAGCACCCGCCGGGAAAGGCGGAGATCGCCAGCAGGACCAGCATGACTTTGGCTGCGGTGTCTCCGACAACGCCTGTCATGACGTGCAAGGGATCCAGGTATGTCTTCATTTCAGACGGTGGCACCTTCCCGAGGCCGTAGGTGCCGGCCACGATCAGGATCGCCAATCCTCCGGCAAAGAGGGTCGCCAGGGCAATACCCGTCAGGCCGCCCAAGTGTACGTCCTTGGCGTTGCGGCTGTTCATCGCCAAGTCCGCGCCTGCGGCGCCGGCCGTGGCAAAGAACCCTACCACGACGCCAATCAGAAGGAGGACGATGTCGTAAGTAGGCATGGGCACTGCCGGGGGCTTCGGGAAGGGCACGGTGGATGGATCCGCCGCCGCCGCTCGCTTGGCTACGGCAATCTGGGCCGCTTGGTCCTTGGCCGCCTCTCCCTGTTGGATCACCTGTTCCGGGCTGAAATCGCGCAATCCGACTACCGTGCTGACGAAGAGGACCGCGAGGATCACCAGCGGGATCAGGGGGAAGAAGCTGGCGACCCGGGCAACGTACTGGATGCCCTTGAGGCCCATGAACGCAGCCGCGGCGGCGAATACCACGGCGATCACGGCGTGCAGGGCGTTGGGGACCTGCACGGCGCCTCCTTCACCCACGGACACCCCCAAACACTTGCAGAGCACGACGGCGACCAGGCAGGCGTTGACCCCAAGCCAACCGAACTGCAGAAGGCCCATGAGGAACCCGGGCATGTACAACCCGCCTCGCGCACCGTACGTGGATGTGCCCACCACGTACAAGGGCAAGCCGGTCTTCATCCCCAGCAGGCCAGGCACCAGGTAAAACAGGAAGTGGCAAATCAATCCGCCCAAGACGATCGCCAGCAGTGGCGGCCAGAGGCCCTGGGCCAGAGTCCCGCCCAAAGCCCCGCCAGCCCCGGCCAACTGCGCCCAAAACGCGTACCAGAGCATCACCCCGGCGTAGGTCTGGGCTACGTTCTTGTACCATGGGGCCCGTTTGTCAAACGCAACGGGCCGTGCTGCCGCCAGATAGTCCGGTAAACTCGACGCCATACGTTCCCTCCTGTCTGAACGAAACTGGGTTGGTTCTCGCCCCGATCAGGGCGTGCCACGTCGCAATCCTCGATGCTCCGGAAACCTCCCGGTGCTACCATTGCCAGCACCTCGTCGAGATTGCAGTATACCGGCAGCACTTGGCAGAAGGCAGTAGGCGGAGGGCAGAAAACGTGCGGCTGCCGGCAGCAGGCAGACGGCAGCAGGCAGACGGCAGTGAACTCTATGGCGCTAGGTCATGGATCAAGAGCCAGTTCAACGTAAGTCGTTGGCTCCCTTCCGCTTTCTCCTCTGTGTTCTCCGTGCCCCCGTGGTGAATCTAGCGTTGTGGCACCCTCTGCCCTCTGCCCACCCTTCTTCCTCTGCCTACGGCCCTCCGCCCTCTGCCTAGTCCCTAATCCCTGACCCCCAACTGCCCTTGCCTCCCCCCGGGGTGCCTGCTACCATTCCGCCCTCTTATCGCGGGATTCTATCTCTTGGCGTCTTCTCCGGAGGGCACTGCCTTGCCACGTCTCGGCCTGGCGCACTGGCTGGTCGCGCTGAGCTGGCCCCTTCTGGCCGGCTGCGCCGAGAACCCCTTGATCCTTAGAGGCCAACTCGATAAGTCCCAACAGCAGCAACGGGCTGCCGCCGGGCAGAAGGACGAACTCCAAACTCGGGCCAACTCTCTCGATCGCGACAACCAGGAGTTGCTCGCCCGCCTGACCCAGGAACAGCAGCGGAGCAAGGTCCTGCAGGACCAGGCGGCGGTGCTCCGGGACCAGTTGGGCGGCACGGCCGCACAGTTGGCGCGGTTGCGGGAGGAGAAGAAGTCCAACGATCAGAAGGTACAGGCCCTCACCGCCTCGCTACAACGCCAAAGCGGCACAACGATTACGCCCAACAACAGCCTGCTCCAGACCCTTCCGGTGATCAACTTGCCCGACGTTTACGCTCGCCGCGATGGCGACGTGATCCGCATCGAGCTGCCCGCTCACCGCCTCTTTGAGCCCGGCAATGCCCGCCTGTTGCCCGGGTCCCAGCAGGCAATCACTGCGGTCGCCGCCGAAATCCTCCGCACTTACCCCGACCAGATCATCGGCGTGGAGGGGCACACGGACTCCGATCCGATGCGCAATAGCGCGTGGCGCAACCATCACCATCTGTCGCTCGGCCAGGCGCTGGCCGTCTACGACGTCCTGATCACCCAGGCCCGGATCCCGGCGCAGCAGGTCTTCGTGGTGGGCCACGGGGCGAACCATCCGCTCTACTCCAATGCCACCACGCCCGGCAAACAGCGGAACGCCCGGGTGGAACTGGTCATCTATCCGGAGACGATGCGGAAGACGCAGTGAAGAACTCCGCGACAGCGGGGGCAAATCCGAAACACGAATCCCGAAATCCGAAACAAATCCAATTCTCAAAGCCCCAATGACAAAAACGCCCCACGCGTGGAGATCTGTTTCGGGCCTTCGGATTTCTTGATTCGAATTCGTTTCGGATTTCGCGTCTCGTATTTCGTATTTCCACGTCACGCCTTGCCCCCGCCCCGGTGAATCCCTGATACTGGGTCTGTTGCACACTCACCCGTCAGGGCTCCGGGATGATCGTTATCGTCGACTACGGAATGGGCAACCTGCGCAGCGTACAGAAGGGCTTCGAGAAGGTTGGCTGCCGTGCCGTCATTAGCTCGGACCCCGCTCAAGTGCGGGATGCCTCCAAGGTCGTTCTCCCCGGAGTGGGGGCCTTCGAGGACGCCATCGCGGAGTTGCGCCGCCGGGATCTGGTCGATCCGATGCTGGAGGTGATCGAGGCCGGCAAGCCGTTCTTGGGGATCTGCCTGGGCCTGCAACTACTGTTCGACGTGAGCTACGAGAACGGGCGGCACGAGGGGCTTGGGGTCTTGCGCGGCGAGGTCGTCCGCTTTGATGTTCCGCCGGAATACTCCGTCCCCCACATGGGCTGGAATCAGCTCTGGATTCGCCGTCCCGCCCCCATTCTGGAGGGAATTGCGGAAGGGTCTTACTTCTACTTTGTCCACTCCTACTACGTCGTCCCGCGTGACGCCGAGGTGGTCGCCACCGAGACCGACTATCCCGACCGCTTCTGCTCGATGATCTGCCGCGACAACCTCTTCGCCACCCAGTTCCACCCGGAGAAGAGCCAGACCGACGGGCTGCGGATGTTGCGGAACTTCGCCGCGCTCGTCTGACGCAGTAGGGGGCCGGCATCTTGCCGGTCTTCGTCAGTAGGACAGGCATCTTGCCTGTGATAGAGGCACACAGGCTGGAAGCTTGTGCTACGGCCCCAGTGCCTTGCAAACCGCCGCACCCTGTGTCATATTACGCGTTTCGTCGTACAACCCTGAGAGAGGGTAGGAGCGGCGTCGCGGTGCAAATCTGGCCGGCGATAGACCTTCGTGGGGGCAAGTGCGTCCGCCTCAAACAGGGGGATTACGGCCTGGAAACGGTCTTCGGCGAAGACCCCGCCGCCATGGCGCGGCACTGGGTGGACCTTGGCGCGGAGTGCCTCCACTTGGTTGACCTGGATGGTGCCCGAAACGGCATCCCGGCGAACCTCAGCCGCGTGGAGGCAATTGTCCGGGCAGTCCCGGTCCCTTGCCAGTTGGGGGGTGGGATTCGCAGTGCGGCAACCATCCGCCGGGTGGTGTCCCTGGGCGTGGCACGCCTGGTGATCGGCACCCTGGCCTTAAAGGAACCGGAGTGGTTCCGGCGCATGTGCCGCCGGTATCCCGGGCAACTGGTGCTCGGGGTGGATGCGCGGGACGGGCTGGTGGCGACCGATGGCTGGATCAACACCAGCCGCACGCCGGCGACCGAGTTGGCCGCGCAGTTTGACGAGGAGCCGATCGCAGCAATCGTTTACACCGACATCGCCACCGATGGAATGCTCGCCGGGCCGAACCTGGCGGCCATGGCCCAGGTGCAGCGGGCGGTCCGCCACCCGGTGATCGCCTCCGGCGGCGTCACCACCCGGGACGACGTGGCCCGGCTGGCGGCCATTCCCATGGCCGGCTGCATCATCGGCAGGGCACTTTACGAGGAGACACTGACTTTGCCCGAGGCGATCCGCGCGGGCAGGGGGGAATGAACTGATCGAAGGAAGGCTTTGATGGCAATCGACAAGGTCGAAGACATCCGCAACATCGCGTTTTGTGGCCACAAGTCGTGCGGCAAGACGACGCTGGTGGACCGCATGATGACCCACACGGGGGCGGTCAGCCGGGCGGCGAGCGTGGACGAGGGCACCAGCATCTGCGATTTCGACGAGGAGGAGAAGTCGCACCGCTACACCATCGAGGCCAAACTCACCCACTTCGACCACGGCGGAAAACACTTCCACGCCATCGACACGCCAGGCTACCCCGACTTCATCGGCCAGACGATCGGGGCCCTGCGGGGCGTCGACATGGCGGCCATCGTGATCAACGCCCAGTCCGGAATCGAGGTCAACACGCGCCGGGTCTTCGCCGAGGCCGCCCATGCGGGCGTGGGCCGGATGATCGTCATCAACCGCATGGACGCCGACAACATCGAGTTTCCCAAGCTCATCAAGAGCATCAAGGAGCTGTTCGGCGCGGCGTGCGTGCTCTTGAACGTCCCCTTGGGGCAAGGCGCCGATTTCCGCGGCGTCGCCAGCACCCTCAATCCACCGGCGGATGCCGCCGGCGCCCTCGTGGACCCAAAAGCCATCAGCGAGTCGCTCGTCGAGTCGATAATCGTGGCCGACGAGGCCGTCATGGAGCGGTATCTCGAAGGCATCCACCCGTCCCAGGACGAGCTCTCGCACCTCATGGTCCAGGCCATCGCCAAGGGAACCTTGATTCCGATCGTTTGCCTCTCGGGCAAGACGGGGGCCGGTTTTCCCGAACTCTTGGACGCCATGGTCCTCTGCTCGCTGCCGCCCGACCAATTGCCCCGCAAAGCCACCGGGCCCGACGGCCAGGAGGTGGAGATCAAGGCCGATCCCAACGGCCCGCTGGTGGCCCAGGTCTTCAAGACCCGCATCGACCCCTTCGTGCAGAAGCTCAGTTTCATTCGCGTCTACTCCGGCAAGCTCACCAAGGAATCGACGATCCCCGTGGTCGCGGTTCGCAAGGGGGTGAAGATCGCGCAGCTATTCCGGGTGCAAGCGGGCGAGACCGAGCCCATCGACGAGGTCGGCCCCGGCGGGATCGTGGCCGTGACCAAGGTGGAGGATCTGCAGACCGGGAGTTGCCTGGGCGAATACACCCTGCCGCCCATCCCGTTCCCCACGCCGATGGTCGGCCTGGCGGCCACTCCCAAGAGCCGCGGCGACGAGAGCAAATTGTCCGGCTCGCTGGCCAAGATCTGCCAGGAAGACGGCACCTTCCGCCGCGACCTCGACATGCAGACCAAGGAAATGGTGATCTACGGCACCAGCGAGCTGCACCTCCAGATCATCCGCGAGCGGCTCAAGCGCCGCGATAAGGTGGAGATCGAGACCAAGGAGCCCAAGATCCCTTATCGGGAGACGATCCAGGCCAATGCCGAGGGGAGCTACCGCCACAAGAAGCAGACCGGCGGCCGCGGCCAGTTCGGCGAGGTCCACATCCGCATGTTCCCCCTGCCCACCAACGTCAACGTCGAGGAATACGCCACCAAGGAACACTTCGCCTCGATGAAGGAGCCCCACTACGACCCGGACAACAACTTCCTCTGGATCGATTCCGTCGTCGGCGGCACGATCCCCAGCAACTTCATGCCCGCCGTGGAAAAGGGCTTCAAGGACCGTCTGGAGCGCGGCGTCATCGCCGGCTACAAGGTCAAGAACGTCTGCGTCGAGGTCTTCTTCGGCAAGCACCACCCGGTCGATAGCTCGGAGCAGGCCTTCAAGACCGCCGCCTCGATGGCCTTCCGCAACGTCTTCCAGCAGGCCAAGCCCGGCCTCCTCGAGCCGATCGTCCGCATGGAGGTCACCGTGCCCGGCGAGAAGCTCGGCGACATCTCCAGCGACATGTCCGGCCGCCGCGGCCGCGTCCTCGGCATGGCCTCTGCCGGCGGCGACCTGCAAACCGTCACCGCCGAGGTTCCCCTGGCCGAAGTCACCACCTACGCCCGGTCCCTCTCCAGCATCACCGGCGGCCAAGGCAGCTACACCATCGAGTTCAGCCACTACGACCTCGTGCCGGGCAATATCCAGAAGGAAATCATCGACCGGACGAAGATGAAGGAGGAAGAAGAAGAATAGGGTTCAGGATTCAGGATTCAGAGCCGGGTCGTGTCGGCCCGGTGGGGCGCCTGCGGCAAAGCGAAGCGTGCCCCATTGCCCCAGATCCCGTGACGATGAAACTCAACAGCAAATGCTCTGTGCCCGGAGGGTGTCCCATGGCGCGAAACGCGAAGTTCCCGTCGGCGATTCTGTCGGTACTTGGCTTCGGTTTGTTGATCGCGGCCGACGCGATTCCGGGTGCGCCCGCTGACGGGCCCCAGCCGGCGGCCCCCGTCGCCGCGCCGGCCCCCGCGCCGGCTTCCGCCGCAACGGCCACTCCAGCCGCCCGCGAGGGATGGAAACTCGTCCGGGCCGACGAATTCGACTATACCGGAGTGCCCGACCCCGCGAAGTGGGACTACGAGGTGGGCTACATCCGCAACAACGAGGCCCAATACTACACGCGGGCCCGCAAAGAGAACGCCTGGGTCGAGGACGGAGTGCTGACGATCACGGGCCGCAAGGAGAAGTTCCCCATTGCGGATGGCCGGAGGGCTAAGGGGAGGACGGAGGCCGAATACACCGCCGCCAGCCTGATCACGCGGGGCAAGGCGTCGTGGACCTATGGCCGGATCGAGCTGCGGGCCAAGCTGCCCAAGGGCCGCGGCGTTTGGCCGGCCTTCTGGTCGCTCGGCACCTCGGGAGGCTGGCCGCGCGGCGGCGAGGTGGACATCATGGAGTACGTCGGCAAAGAGCCCCACGACGTCCACTGCAACCTCCACTATGCCCTCAAGGGCCGGCACACGTCGGCCGGCGGCATGGTCAAGCTCGACAATCCGTGGGACGAGTTCCACGTCTACGCCGTCGACTGGAACTCCGACCGGATGGAGTTCTCTTGCGACCAGAAGAAGTACTACACCTTCGACCTCTCCAAGGCCGACGACCAGGGTTTTAACCCCTATCGCAAGCCCCAGTACATCCTTCTCAACCTGGCCTTGGGCGGCGGCTACGGCGGCCCGATCGACGACGCGAACCTGCCGCAGAAGTATGTGATCGACTACGTGCGCGTCTACCAGCGTGCCGAGGCGAAGAAGTAGGCCACTGCTCAGCGTAGCTTCAGACTTCAGAGCGGGGCCGTGTCGGCCCGGTCAGGTGGCAAACCAAAGCCCAGCCTCCCCCAGCCGTGCCGGCGTATCGCAGCCGCCTGGCACGGGCATCTTCCGTGTGCTTGCGGCAGGCGGCCACGCTTGTTGGGCCCCCGTCGCGCCGGGTAGAATTGGGGGGTGGAGAGTCTCGCGGCCTCCCGGCAACGGTAGAATAGGAGCAGGGGCCTGCTGGAATGAACTTGCCGATCTCGTTTCCCAGCCAAGCAGAGCAACTCCGCAAGCACCTCCAAGCCTACGCCGGGGCAACGGCCGAAGAGCGATTGCAGGCGGTCGCCGACACCCTCGCCGCCGCGGACGCCCTGTCCGCCGCCGGTGGACACCGGGAAGAACAGTTGAGGTACCACGACTGGTGCGAGCGCCAGTGGCGCGACCGCATGAAGGAGTTCATCGCCCAGCATGTTGCCGCCGCAAGAGCCGCCCGGTGATCTGCGATGATCCTCGACGCGAGAAACGTGGAGCGGATCGAAAACCCGACGGCGGAGCAGGTGGAGCACTACCTGCGATTCATGCCGCCGCAGGCGCCGTTCGTCATACTCTCCGCGTCGGAAGGCCGATTCATCCAAGCCGCGTTTGTTGACGACGCGTATCGCGTGCAGTATCGCGAGGGCGGCAGACAGTCCTTCGCGAAGGTCCCTATCGACGACGCCGTGAAGTTGTTCGAAGCGTATCGTATCGGCGACGCGTCCTTCAAGGATGCCGTCTCATGGCGGCGTCTGACCGTGCTGAACGACCCCCACCACCCCGCGGCGATGATCGTGCTCGTCGCCTTGATGCTCTGCGGCATCGTTTTTGCCGTATGGTCCGCATTTCACTGAACCGCAGGTATCAAGAGGAAGCGCCGTGGCAGCAGCAATTGCACGGGGCGCCGGGGCCCTTAAGATATAGTGAGGTATAAGCATGACATGCACCCCGCTATGGTGACGAAAGTGGAAATCACCTTTCACGCCGAGGTCGACAGCGAGCCACGACATGAATTTACACCGTCCACTTGGCAGTAGTGTTTGGGTTTGGTTGGCTGTCACCATTCCCTTGTTCGTAGCTGCTTGGTTTGTTCCTGCCGTAGGCAAGCGCGGCGATCAGCCAGCGGGCGAAATCTGGTGCGTATTCATCACCGGCAACTACATTTGTTCTGTCGGTGAGATGCTCGAAGCGATTGGCATTCTTACTTTCGTCTTTGCGGCAGCAGCCGCTCTGACTGGTTGGATTCTGCAGTTCCCTATTTGCATGGCGTTCGATTGCTTTCATCGGCGCAAGACCGACGATGAGACACACAGCCTAACAAGACCGTAGGCTTGGGCGACGCCGGGTTTTCCGCGTCGCCCTTACGAAGTCCCCGAGCCCCGCTAAGGGCTGATATGAACGAGCGACGACCGAACCGCATCCTCCGTGAACTCACGCCATCCGAGAAGGAGCGTTTGACCAAGTACCGCCAGCAGGTCGCCCAGGAGTTGCCCGACCTCCAGGCGCGCGACCAGATGCGCAAAGACGCCCGCGAGGAGAGCACCCTCAGCGGCGAGTTGCGCCGGGCGGTCCACGCGAGTGAGCTGTCGCTTTCGGAAATCGCCGCGCGAGTCGCCGTCACGCCGCTCGTCTTGGACGACTTCCTCACCGGAGAGCGCACCCTGCGCTCCGACGTGATCGACCGGCTGGCGGGCGTGTTGGGCTGTGAACTCACTCGGGCCCGGTGACGGCCTCCCTCTTTCCCTCGTTCCGAACTTGCCCCGGCTGTTCCGGTGTTTCACACCCCCCGGGCCGACACGGCCCGGCTCTGAACCCTGAACCCTGAACCCCGAACCCTGAACCCCGAACCCTGAACTGTACGCCCGAATCACCTTCACCAGCGCAGAAGCGATCTACTGCACGTCCTCCTCCGAGTACGTGGGGAACGCAAAGCAGGTGAACGTGTGGGTCTCGTGCCAGCGGGCGTTGGGGACGCGGACCTCGCGTTGGTGCCGCGGCTCAAGCCTTCGTAAGCGAAACCACGAGGCGCTTGCCCACCGCTTCGGCGTAGCGCAAGAGCGTTTCGATCGTGGGGTTGGGGCGCTGCCCGGTCTCGAGCTTCGACAGCGCAGAGCGGTCCATCCCGGTCAGTTCCGTCAGGTCCGAGAGGCTCAGGCCCATCTCTTCGCGCGCGGCTTTGAGTTGCACGAGCAACTCGTGCAACTGGTCGAGCGATCCCATGCGCTTGTGGTGCCGCGCGATCAGGTCCGGCAGTTCTCCGGCAACCTGCTGTCGGATGGCCTTATACTTCGCGGCTTCCTCGGGTGTGAGCCTCCGATTGCGGATGATGCGCTTCATGGTCGCTGCCTCCTCGGAACGTCGTAGGCCGTCACCGGGTATACCGTGTCTGCGTCGATCGGTTCGAAAACGACCATCAGGTGCCGGCCCGCGCTCGTGTCCCCAAACACCACGGGCCGGCCGGAGGACCGACTAACGTCTGCGTCCGTGGCGTTCTGCAATACTTCTTCGACCTCTTCCTTGGTAACGCCGTGGTCGGCACAGTGATGCACGTTGCCATCGGGATCATCGTCCAGGTCCCAGATGATCGAGTCGAATGGCACGGCTCCGGTTCTCCGGTCCGGTAGAATTATAATACAACGCCCCAACGTAGTCAAGCTGTCAGCGATCAGCCGTCGGCCATCAGCAATTCCGCCTACTGTCTGCTGAATTCTGTCTGCTGAACCCCGAACCCTGAACCCTCA